>Ga0302319_10008213_pt1 | contig 20352 bp, 24 predicted proteins | sample Bog_T0_2_FD_203319 | JGI IMG/M metagenome (GOLD analysis project Ga0302319, IMG submission 203319) | Peat permafrost microbial communities from Stordalen Mire near Abisko, Sweden - Bog_T0_2 | ecosystem: Environmental > Terrestrial > Soil > Wetlands > Peat | place: Sweden: Abisko, Stordalen Mire... | reverse complement strand
ATATTGCTCGCTGTGTTTCGTCACGCCGAATCTGTCGACGGCGCGCAGCGCTTCGAGAGACAGTGCGATCGCGCGGACGTTGTCTTCCCAGGTTTCGAATCGGTCGCAGGGAAAAGCCAGCGGCCGGTTTTCGGAATCGCGGAATCTCAGGATGACGGCGGGGTGCGATGTACGCGCGCTGGCATAGGGGCTTCCATCGACGCGGATCTGATCGGAACGCCAGCCGCCTTCGAGGATTACTTCGCGGGCTCCGAGGTTCATCAGCTCTTTTTCGAGCAGTGAGAGCGTGCGGTTCCAGGGCGCCTTGAACTGTGATCGCCGGCGTTCTGTCTCCTTCCGCGGGGAAGGGAACGCCTTCAGATCGAGAGATACGCAACGCATTAGTCTTCGTCCTCCTTTTCCACGATGTGAATGCCCACAGGCGGTTCAGGGATCTCCGGCGGTACCGCCCGCTGCAAACCGTCGCGGTTCGAAAATCCTTCGCGTTGCGCCCATGCGGCCAGGGCTCCGGGTTCCCAGTTCGGTTTCAATTTAGGCTGATCGTAAATCCATAACCGAAGCTGCTCCGGCGTGAGGCCCAGTTCCTCAGACTGCGCGATCAGCGTGTCTGCCGAAGTGTCGTTGATGCCGAACGTGATTTCCAGCGCTTCCTCGATCCAGCCCCGGACGCGTTCCCGATCGAAGTTCATGCCCGCGCCTCGCTGGTTCGTTCAAGCGCCACTACGGCTTTGTTGGCTTCGTTCCATCCCAGCGGTCCGAACATCGCCTCGACATCGGCCTTTGCCGCCGCAACGCTTCCTTCGCAGCGGCCGGTGAGGATCACGGGGCCGGTGGGATGTGTGCGTACCGCGGCGCGCATGCGCTGCTTGTTTGTGCCGGGACGCGGCTCGCGCTCGATGGCGATGTAGAGCCTCATAGTCCGCGCTCCCGGAAGAAGTCCATCACAGTTCGCGCAGTCTCGGCTTTTGCCTTGACGCTTTCCGGCGTGTCGGGAAGTGCGTTTGCGGCCTTCACCATCCCGGTTACTTCACATCGCGTGGTGCCTGCCAGAGCCGTCTCAATGACCTTCCGGCAACTGGATTCGCCAACCATCGGGATCAGCTCGATTAGAGCGGTCCGGTAACGCGCGGCAGTATTTCTCCATGCGTCCAGCGCGATCTGTTTTTGCCGGATCTCTTCTTGCGCTTCGGTGATCGTCATCGCTTCGCCGCCTTGCGCGCCGCCGCGACTGCCTTCCGCCTAAAAAATTCGATGTGGCCAGCCACACAGTCGCACGGCTTTGTCGATCCGTTCCCGCGGTCGACCTTACCCGTTCCGCGGCACTTTGCGCAGTACTTCGCGCGTTTCATCGCCCCGCCGCCTTTCGCCGCTCGCGGATCTCGAGGTCGGCTTCGTGCTCGGTCGCCAAAACGATCAGCGGCTCGTTCGAATCGGGCTTCGTATAGCCGCGTTCCAGAGCGTTGACCATTGAACTCCGGAATTTGGCATCGGTCATCCCGCTGTGCAGTTCCGGGGTCATGGCCAGGGCGATCCGCCCGCACACGCTACACAGATCGCCGTCGTACGCCTCTACCCAGTAGCACGCTTCACCCGTCTCAGGATCGAGGCAGGCGTCGTCGTCCGTGCAGCCGCAGCCTTCGCAGACGCGGCGCTCGAAGCGGTTCGGATCCGGGTGTAGTTCGCTCGCGTATCGGTGGCTCATGCGTTTTCTCATTTGCGTCGTCGTTCGGCCGAAAGCGGCGACGTTGCCGCCAGAAGCCCCTTACCGCGGCCGGCCCGCCAGTGCTTCGCGTCTTCTCTGGCCAGCCGGTCTAATTCGGCCTGCGATGGCTCTGGCGTCTCGCTGGGCGCATCGCGTGCCTCGCTGGCTACCCGACCGCCGCTCGCGCAGTTCCCATTCGTCCCACGTCAGCCACAGCGTGCCGTCCGGATCTCGTCTCATCATGCTGCTCCTAATTCCGGCCGCCAATCGGCAGCGTCGTAACTTCGACTTCGTAGAACCGCTCGCCCGGCACAACGACGAGAGGACCCACTCCCATGCTTTCCGCTGACTCCTGCACCTGCTCTACGGTGGCGGGGCCAATGACCACCACTCTGAGTTCGAGGTTCCTGCCGGTGACGATGACCGCACCCGCTGTCAGGTCCGCGTCACAGCCGATGAATCCTTTCATGCGACGGCTCCTTTCGCTTTGCGGGGAATGCGGGTGAAATTGAGAGTTCTGGCCGGCTGTATTTTCAGCGGGGCTGCTTCAGGCTTTGTGACCATGCCGCCGCAATCGGCGCAACGGTGGCGTTGCCCCGGCCGAAGGGGAATCACTTCCACGTAGTTCAGGTATCCGCAGTGTGAGCAGGAGCCTGGGGCTTTCGGGCTTCATAGGATTTCTTCTTTGTCTGCCTGCGGCGGACGTCGCCGACGTTCCTTGCTGAAGATTCGGCAATGGACTTTTCGAGAATGGGTGCAGCGTAAGCCGTCTGTCGTCTTCGCTCATCAGGTCCCACTGTCCTTCGGGCATTTGATCGAGCATTTCCACGATCATTACGAGGGTGCGCTCGATCTGTGCTGCCCCGGCGGGAGACAGGCCTTTCAGCAACAACAGTTCAATGTCGTAAACGTCGTCGGGTATCATCCGGATGATCCCTTCGTTTTCGCCGGCGCGGGCTCATGGGTCATGACTTGCCGGTGCCTCGGCACACTCGACAATGCGGAGCGAAGACTCCCGGCCTCGCGTATTCGCGGCCTCTTCCCGCGCACGCCGTACAGGTTTTAGCCGATGCAGTTTTGGTCGATGGAACGGGAGCAGCAGCAGGTCTATTAAGATTGCGCTTCCGGCGGCGCTCCGTGATATCGGCGGCTGAAATACACTTGCTCACAGTCCAGTTGAGCGATGCTGTCTCAGCGATGCTAATGCCGATGCCGTCGAGAATGCCCAGCACACCGTTTCTCCGCTGAGGTAGCTTCGGTCCCCTCTGAACTCGCGTGGAGCGAAAACCCGAATGGCTTCGATGATTAGCATTGAGCGGTTTGCCTCCAGTTTCTCGATCATTTCCGGCAACCCCTTGGCATCGGGACAGAATAACCAGGCCAGTTGCATCAGTTCGCCTTCGCCTTGCGCAGCAGCGCAGTCTTTCCGCTGCCTCCGCAGCCTCCGCACTTGCTGCGATCATGCCCTCTACCGGCGGCTCCTGAGCCATGGCAAAATACGCAGACTTCCGACTGTGCAGTCACGGCTTCCGAGACCAGATCACGCCCGAAGTCCGGATCGTGGTTTTGCGTTTCAGCAGAATGGCTTTTTTTCGCATGCCGCTTGCCGGGCAGGGAAGACAGCGCGACTCGGGCTTTCCTAAGCGTCTTCGGATCTATGTGCCGGATTCGCTGGGCCGCCGAGGACACGAAAAACGCATAGCTGTAGGCTTCTCGTCGCTCGCCGCGCAGATCGTACAGCAGCGCGCGAAGTTCAGGCCAGGGAGCAACCGCCAGGAATTGAGCCAGCAGGACAGGGGGACAAGGGCCGACGTTCTGAACACTGCACAGATGCGGCGTTTTCATGTACCCCAGCAGCATGTTTCCCGCCTCTTCTACGATGCAGGGGTCAAAATCCTTCAGTTCGGCTTTCAGCATTCGATCGATTGATTGATCATTCAGATTTAAATCAAAATCAAAATCAAAATCCGTGCGCGTGCGCGGGGCGAGGTCCGCGAGGTGTTGCCCTCCCAAGCCGTCTAAATTCGGCTGTTCCGGGTGGTCAGAATCTGACCCCCTGGTGGTCAAAAAGTTGGAGCCTGAAGCTTCCGGGTGGTCAGAATCTGACCCCCTGGTGGTCAAAAAGTTGGAGCCTGAAGCTTCCGGGTGGTCAGAATTTGACCCCCTGGTGGTCAAAAAGTTGGAGCCTGAAGCTTCCGGGTGGTCAGAATTTGACCCCCTGGTGTCCGGGAACTGGACACCAGACCCAGGAGTTCCGTTGGTTTCCTGTGGCTTGATTTTTGGGCCGCCTTCGGGCTCCATGTAGGCGACGCGCATCCACTCCAAACGATAGATGCTCTTGCGCCTCGAAGCGCCTTCCCGGACAGTCAGCAGTTTGCGTTTTTCGAGCCCGTCGAGGATCTCTTTGACGGACGTGCGCGACACTCCGCATGTCTCCGCCAGATCATACGACCCAACCTGAACGCACCAATCGTCTTCGGCCCTACCGAGCATCGTGAGTCCGACGACGACCTTCAATTCCAGCCCCGAAAGAACCCGGGAGACGGTGGCGATTCGCGCGAATCGGTCAGGCGTTTTCACGCGCCGGGCCTCAGAAGTTGCCGAGACAACTTCCGATAACACATATTATGTAAAATTTTCTCCGTCCCCGGATACCAGGGGCGACTGGTGGAGATGGATATGGCCGCAGATGCACGCAGATTAACGCAGATGGCGGACGCAGTTGTGGTTTGGCAGGGGCGGCTCCGATTGATTTTGAGGTTGGTTTCGGGGTTTAGGCGGCCTTTCCTATGCAGCATTGCTGGACGTCAGTCCAGTGGACGCTGACAAAGACGGGACCGTACTCGGCGCACCTTGCTGGAAGATGTGATTCTGAAGTCGGATGAGAAGAGCCAGCAAGAAGCCACTGTCGTGTGCGACGGAAAACAGCACGGCGAGGAAGTCCGGTCGTCGCCGTTCTTCGTGGTTCCCAAAGGGGGCACGACGAAATGCGATCCCAGGACCCTAAGCTAAAGATCGGATACCAAAGGACAGGCAAGGGATAACGAAGCCACGTCTTCGCCCGACGGGAAAGCTTACCTACCTGCGGAAGTTAACCTCCGCCGATGGCAAGCAGACTGAAGAGACGGTCGTATTCGCAAAGCAGTAGCAATGTCGTCGTCCCTCTGGCTCAAGACGATCCGGGAAGTGGGCCAATGGATCGGTTGCCAACGCGTCAGAGTGACTCGCCAGTTCCGATATCCGGCTTATGTAAAATTATCAGGACCGCAACGCGCCGACATGCGCGCTCACCGCTTTAGTCAACCCTTCCAGCCGATAGCCGCCCTCCAGAACTGAAACCAGCCTGCCTCCGGAATGCTTATCCGCCACCTCCTGCATGACCATCGTGAGTTCTGCGAAATCATCATCCGTCAGACGAAAGTGGCCCAGGGGATCACCGGCCCTCGAATCGAACCCCGAAGAGAGTAAGACCAGGTCCGGCCGGAACTTATCCATCAGCGGCATCAGCTTGCCGCGAAACGCGCCAAGAATCTCCTCTCGGCCCGAACCGGCGCGGAAGGGACAATTCAGCGTCGTCAACTTCCCTGCCCCCTGGCCGGTCTCATCGGCATCGCCGGTCCCCGGATACCAGGGCGACTGGTGGGTGCTGAAGAAAAAGACCGACCCATCCTCATAGAAGATGTCCTGGGTCCCGTTGCCGTGGTGGACGTCCCAATCCGCAATCAGTACCCGTTCCACCCCATGCTGCCGCTGAGCGTAGCGGGCAGCAATCGCCACGTTATTGAACAGGCAAAACCCCATCCCGCGGCTCGGCGTTGCGTGATGCCCCGGGGGGCGAACTATACAGAAAGCGTTCGACGCCGAATCGCGCATCACCAGATCTACAGCATTCAGGCAAAGCCCCGCGGCTCTGGTGGCTACGGTAAAAGACCTGGAACAGATATCGGTATCCCCGGTGCTTAGCGACGGCAGACCCGCAGCGGCATCCTGGTCCGCCTGTTCGATGTAGGCCGGGTTATGGCACAAAGCCAGTTCATCGAACGTCGCCGCGCGCGCCGCGATTTCGGTGAGAGGCCAATCGCCCAGCCCCTTGACCGCCGCATCCCAGCGGGCGATCTGTTCCGGATGCCCCGGTCCGGTATCGTGTTCGCGCGCAATCGGGTCCGCCAGCAGCGCGGTCAAGCGTGTCCGGCCTTTCGCAGCGCTTCCACCCTGGGAACGCGGGACTGCGGGCTGTCCAGACTCCCCCGCCTCGCATCGCCCAATTCGTCGCGGACATAGGCCTCGGTCATGCGCACCGCTTCTTTTAATCCGGCGTCGACCTTGATGAAGGATGTCCAGACGATGCTGTTAGCGGTGGTATCGAACTGCCATAATCCCACCAGGCGTCCGCGGTCGAAGATCGCGTGATCGGCAAGGTCGTCCACCATCCCCTTCTTCCCCTGAACCCGGCCCGAATCCTCGGGCGCTACCAGAGTCGGCAAATTTCGCCTGAGGACGTTCATTGAATCGAGACTGCCGACGAGCGAATACTCAGGCTTCTTCGGAACCTTGAAATTTTCAAAGGCATCACGGTCTGCCGCGAGCATAAGCCGGGGGAAGCCAGAGGTCTCGACGGGGTGTAGTTCCAGCGGCTCGAGCGCCGCCTTCGCCGCCTTCCCGCTGACGCCGGAGAACCACTGAAACTCGGCGAGCGAGGCCGGCCCGATCCAGGTGAAGTATTGGCGGCCCACTTCGGTTAAGGCATCATCGCCATTCAGCTTCAGGTTTGCCATAGGATTGGGGCGCCAGAGCGCATAACGGTATCGTTGCTGATCGAGACGGCCATTGATGGGGATCCGGCGAATTACCCCCTCCGACTGCATGATGCCCAACGCCACCGGCAGCGTAGTGGTAATTCCTTTCTTCACTCCCTCCGGGCCCAAACTGCGCCCGGCCGGACCGACGGCGGATCTCAATCCATCGGTATCGAGCGGTCCGGCGCCGAGGGCTTCCACAATCGCTTTCTGCAGCTTGTCGAGTTCCTTAACTGTGACTCCGAGTTTGAGGGCCGTTTTCGTTTCGACTTCGGTGAATGGCTGGCCCAGCTTGAGTCCCAGAGCGTAATCCGAGGCCGGCAATATGTAGGTGCAGCCGCGCGCCGCCGGGAGCTCATGAATCTCCGTCCTGGCTATGAGTTCATCGACCGGCGCGCGCCCCAGGCCGCCGCGCGAAAAGAAGGTCAGGTACGGTCCGGCGCCCGCGACAGATCTAGCCCATCCCGCGCGGTTCAGAATCTCAACGGCCGTTTTGCCGCGCAGCGAGCCGTCCAGCCCTTGCTTATGGGACCAGAACGCCCTCAGTTTTTCATCGTGCATAGTCGCCCTATTTTATGGCAATGAAGGCGGTGTTGGAAGTACGGCCGTTCGACGAAATCACGACGGGCACGGCCGCGCCGGTCACGCCTGAGGGGATTGTGCAGTTGATCTGATCGAGCGCCGGAAAGCTGCCGTTACGGCCGGCATAACCGATTGCGCAGGTCTGGCCTCCGACCGTCACGACCGGAACGATTTGCGCATAGGCAAGGCCATTGATTGTATTGGTTGCCCCGAGCCCTGTCGCATAGAGCGACATGATGTCGCCGGCATGGAAAACTGCTGCGGCTCCGATGGCGCCGGTGGTGTCGTCGATCGCCGCGGCGGTCCCCATCGCGTCGAGGGCAAATATGCCAGGAACAGCCGCTGCCACGCGAACATTGACTGTATTTTGCCCTGCTGAATTCTTCACGGTCAGTTGCGTTAACCCAGACGCGGAGTTCGCGTAAACGAAGTTGATCTGTCCCGAACTCGCATAAACTAAAGCCTGCGGAACCCCGTTCACCAGCACCTGCACGTCGCCGATCTGATTGGGATAGGGCAGCGTGGCGGAAGCGGACGAACTGGCCAGATTTGCACCGTAGATCGACACGTAAGACCCCGGAGCCACGTCGTAAGGAAACTCAGCCGGGTAAGCCGCCGGAACGACACCGCCGGGGAAGATCACAGGCCCAGGCTTGACGACAGTCGTCAGCACCGTGGTTGCCGGAACGGTCACCTTCGCCGTTTGGCTTTGCCCCGAAACCGGCGAAACCGAGAGCGATACGGGACCGGCGGGAAGCGATTCCAGGTAGGCCGACGAATTTGAATTCAGTTTCAGCGGGGTGGGAGTGGCCGCCGTCGCGTAGGTGGCCCCACTGATTTGCAAGGGATTATCGTTCTGATCGCGCGCCTCGACGTTGATCCCGCCGGTTACTGAGAGGATGGGATTCGCCTCGGCAGCCTGCCCCACCGATTGCCAGGCGGACGTCCCGGTCAGGAACGAAACGATGATCTGCGAAACCGGATTGCTGGTGTCGTTGGTAATCATGTTCAGAGCCGGCGCGGAAGACGAGCAGAATCCGGCGAGGATGAGCAGGCTGTTCAAGGTGTGGCAATCCTGCACGAGGCGGGTCAAACCGGGCCGATAGAATCCGAGCGAAGAACTCGATAGCTCGACGACGCCATCGTCGAAACCAGCCATCGATTCCTGGCCGGTACCGCCACTGCCGGCGATCGAAATGGCCGGGATGCCGCGTAAATCGTCCGTACCCTGGTTCCATGTATTGAGGGCGAGCAGGAATGCGCTCGCGGGCGCCATTTCCATGGTCTGATTATCGATTCCGCCGCCAAAGAGAGCCGCCAGCGAAGTGCCGAAATGAGGCGTGCCGAGGAAAATTGCGCGGCGGATGCCTGGAGCCGTGGGAGGACTGAAAGCCGGCGGGTTAACATCCTGTTTTCCTGCAAGATAGCTGCGCACGATTAAACCGCCCATGCTGTGCGCGACCACATCGACCAGCGGGACTGGCGTGCCGTCGGTGTACTTGAGCGAACCGAGGAACGCTCCGAACGCGATGCCGACAGTTTCTATATCCGGCTTAGTTAAAGTATTACCTATAGTGCAGTTATCGAAATACAACGTCACAAGGGAGTTAGCTTGCAGAAGCTTGTCCGCCGCGCCAAAGTTCGACCCAAAATCGCTTCCCGTGCAACCGGCCTGATAGCCATTGAGGAAGACTACTGGCGGGTTCGCCGTATTCGGGACAGCCTGTCCCGCCGAAATTAACTGTGCGGGAAGAGGACAACAGAAGAGAACAAACGCCAGGAGGCGCATTAACAGGCACGGGGCAAAACGCCCGAATAAGCCCGGCGCATCCGGCGATCGGCCCGTTCGCCAATCAACTCAGCCACTCTAACCAAAAGAAACGACACGTTTTCGTCGCTCATTCGCACCACGCTTTCCGGCGCCCGCTGTTCGTCCCAGGAAGCCTCCACCTCGCTCAGTTTTGAAGACAGAAGCGCGGTGGCGGGGCGGAACTCCTTCTGGCGCGCATAGGCGAGCAGGCGCGTGCCCGATTCCTCCGATTCGGTCCGAAGATCGGCTAAAACCAACTGATATTCCTCGGCATCGAGGCAGGACATCGCCTCGCTCGAAGTTGCCGCACAAACTACCGCATAACCCGCTGTTGCCAAAAGGGTTTTAAGCGCGAGACGGGATGCCATATCCGAGTCTGCCAGCAGCACACGCGCCACCTTGCGCCGTGTGGGCAGAGAGCCGGGCCTCTCCGGTTGTACTTCGATGGAACTCACCATTTGTTCTGCTCTTAATCTAAGACAAAAGTCGCGGAATTGAAATGAAAATCGGCGACACGGAGTGTGAATTCTAATGCCTGAGCAGCGGACGCAGATATTTCATAGCGTTAGCGGCCACGATCCGCGCTCCTTCGGCGGTCGGATGAATACCATCCGGTTGTGTCAAAGAAGCGACACCTCCTACGCCTTCGAGAATGAAAGGAATGCGGGGAACAGAGTATTGTTTCGCGAGGTCGACATACATCCGGTCGAACGCATCGATGTAATCGGGACCGTAATTGCGCGGGAGCGTCATTCCGGCAAGCAGCACCGCGGCGCCGGTGGCCCGGAGCGCCTCGATCATTTGGCCCAGATTCTGTTTCGCGGCGGCGACGGGTTGTCCGCGCAAGCCGTCATTTCCTCCGAACTCCAGGATCACGATGGCGGGTTTCAGCGCGACGACGGAGGGGAGACGCTCGACGCCGTCAGTCGTGGTATCGCCGCTCACGCCCATGTTGACGACGCGGTATTTGAAACCTGCCGAATCGATCAGGCGCTGCAGGTCGTCGGGGTAACTTTGACCGGGATCCACGCCGAATCCGGCTGAAATGCTGTCGCCGAAGGCCGCGATCACGGAGCGTGAATCGGTGGTTTCCGGGACATGAGCGGCGGGCGGGGGAAGCGAAGCGGGCGGCTCCGACACCTTTTCACCGGTGCCACAACAAGATAAAAGGATCGCCAGCGGCGCCAGCGACGTCAATTTTAAAGACACTGCCATAATCATGACAGACGTTTTTCAGGAGAGTTCCATTTCACGGCCCATCATTGAGACCATCCGCCTCACGCGGACGATTGAGACTCCCACGCACCGGGTGGAAATCCTCCGCGGCATCGACCTTTCGATTCCCCGGGGCCAGTTCGCCGCCATCATGGGCCCATCAGGCAGCGGCAAAAGCACGCTCCTCGGACTGCTGGCCGGACTCGACAACGCTACCAGCGGGCAGTTGCTGCTCGACGGCGAAGACATCACAGGGCTTTCGGAAGACCGAATGGCGGAAGTGCGCGGGCGCAAGATCGGCTTCGTTTTTCAGTCTTTCCAGCTGATTCCGACGCTAACGGCCGAGGAAAACGTCCTGTTGCCGGCGGAACTGGCGGGCGCCGGTCCCGAAGTCACGAAGCGAGCCAAAGAACTGCTGACGCGGGTAGGGCTGGCGGACCGGCTGGATCATTATCCGGTGCAGCTTTCCGGAGGCGAACAGCAGCGTGTCGCTCTGGCACGGGCATTCATTACGAGGCCGCCGATCCTGCTGGCGGACGAGCCCACCGGAAACCTGGACGGCAAGACCGGTCAGCAGGTGCTTGAACTTCTGCTGGAACTGAACCGCAGGGAAGGCGCGACACTGGTTCTGGTGACTCACGATGCCGCGCTTGCCGCTCACGCCGACCGCGTGATCACGCTGCGCGATGGGCTGGTGGTGAGCGATGAGCTTGCCGCCGTCGTATCCCATGCTTAAGCTGAAATGGCAGCAGGCCCTCGCCTGGCATGTGCGCCGGCAGCATCTCGATAAGCGCCTTCCCCGCCCTAAACTGCTGCCGCTGACGTCCGAACTGTGCGGGCTCCATGCGCAGGTGATGTCCTCAGCCGAATTGACGGCGCTGTGCCGGATTGAGGGGCTGCGGCCTGGCGATATTTCGAAGGCGCTCTGGACCGACCGTACGCTGATCAAAGCCTGGGCCATGCGTAATACGCTGCATCTTCTGCCGGCGGACGAATATGGCCGCTGGCTGCGGATGTTCAGTTCCTGGCGCTGGCTCTTTAGCGAACGATTCCTGAAGTACTTCGGGGTCACGGCCGAGGAACTCGACAAGATCACGGAAGCCTGCGGCGTCGCGACACGCGGACGCCTGCTCACCCGACAGAAGCTCGCCGACGAAATCCTGCGTTTGACCGGGCTGAAGCATGCGGGCGAAAAACTGCGCATGAGTTGGGGGATGATGCTCAAGCCGGCGAGCTTTCGCGGATATCTCTGCTTTGGGCCGAGCGCGGGGCAGAATGCGCAGTTCACTCATCCCGAGATTCCCGTCCACGCGGATTCGGTAGACGACTTCGTCGCTCGCAGGTACTTCGCGGCATACGGACCCGCAACCGAGTATGACTTTTCCCGATGGCTGTCGGTGGGCCGCGCCTCGGCGCGTGCCATGATGGCAGCGCTCGGCGAGGAACTTGCCGAGATCGATTTAGAGGGTGCGAAGGCGTGGATGCTGCGTAAGGATTTCAGATCCGCTTCGAGGGCGGAGCCAGTGAGAACAGTCCGGCTGCTGCCTGCGTTCGATCAATATGTGTTTGCAGCCGGACCGCGCAGCGCGCGCCTGATGCGGGGCGATTTTCATTCACGGATCTATAAGACGCAGGGATGGTTTTCACCCGTGCTGCTCGTCGATGGCCGGATGGACGGAGTCTGGAATTTCGTGCGCAAAGCGAAAGCGCTTGTGGTTACGATTGAACCTTTCGTGAAAGCCACTTTGAGGGTGCGGCGCGCAGCCGAAGAGGAAGCCGAACGCATCTCGGCGTACATGGATCGAACTCTCGATTTAAGGTGGAACCACTGATGAAGCCCTGGCGAACCGCAGCGAAAATCGCATGGCGCGAAACCCGCGCGTCTTCCGGCCGATTCGTTTTCGTAATCCTCGCGGTGGCGGCGGGAGTGGGTTCGCTTACCGGAGTCCGCGGCTTCTCGCGCGCTTTCCACACCATGCTGCAGCGGGACGCCCGCGGGTTCATGGCGGCCGACCTCTCCGTTCGCACGTTCGCGGTACCCGACCCGAAGCAGAAGAAGCTGATTGACGATCTGAACGCCGAGGGCATCCGGATGACGCAGGTGACCGAGACCCTTACGATGGCCTCGCCAGCCAGTGGAAGCGTGCCGCTGCTCATCTCCGTTAAGGCCGTCGACCCGGGTGTTTATCCCTTTTACGGCAGCGTGAAGTTTTCGCCGCCTCAGGATGTGCGGACGGCGCTTCGCGACCGTTCTGTGGCTGTCGCCGATGGCGTGCTGCTGCGCCTGGGCGCAAAGATCGGCGACACGATTCGCATCGGCGGACAGCCGTTTACGATTACGGCGGAAGTGACGAGCGAGCCGGACCGCATGACCGGGAGCATCAACGTTGGGCCGCGGGTGATGATGTCGCGGGAATCGCTGGCATCGACCGGGCTGCTGATTCCCGGAAGCCGCGCGGCCGAGCGATATCTGTTTCGGCTGCCTCCGAAAACCCTGCTTCAACCGGTGAGGGAACGGCTGCGAGCGGGGTTTAAAGAAGGGTTGATCGCCGATTACTCGGAAGCTCATCCGCTTATTGAGCAAGGCCTGAGGCAATCCACAACTTTCCTGTCGCTGGTGAGCCTGGTGGCGCTGGTGATTGGGGCCCTGGGCGTGGCGACGGCGATTCAGGCGCACCTCCAGCAGAAGATGGATTCGATTGCGGTGATGAAATGCCTGGGCGCGAAATCGGCGCAGGTGCTGCGGATCTACATTATGCAGACCCTGGGGCTGGGCCTGGTGGGAAGCGCGGCCGGCATTGCGCTGGGCACGCTGGTCCAGATGGTGCTGCCGATTTTCCTCGAACGTTATTTCCAGATCTCTTCGATGCCGCGTTTCGACGCGGTTTCCGCACTGCAGGGGCTCCTGGTGGGCGTGCTGACGGTTTTGCTGTTCACCGTTCCGCCGCTGCTCGGCATCCGCTATATCCGCCCGGCGCTCATCTTCCGACGCGAGATGGCCGCGCCTCGGCAGGGGTTCCGCGAATGGTGGAAACAGGCGGCGGCTTCGGTGATCTCGGGTGTTTTGATTCTGGCTTTCGTAGGCGGGCTCGCCGCGTGGTTGAGTGACAACGCCCAAACCGGTAAGTACTTCGCTTGCGGGGTTGCGATCGGCATGGCCGCGCTCGCTGCGGTTGCATGGCTCCTGCTTCGAGGCCTTCGGGTGCTGAGCCGGCATATGCCGCGCAGTTTCGGCCCGATCGTCCGCCAGGGCATTGCGAATCTCTACCGCCCGGGCAATCATGCGGGCGCAGCCGTGATGGCCCTGGGGGTCGGCGTGATGTTCACGATTACCATCTGGATCGTCCAGCGCGGTTTGCTGAAAGACATTGTCGCGACCGCGCCTCCGGGCATGCCCAACGTTTATTTGCTCGATATTACGGCTTCAAATCGGGACGCGGTTTACGATTTGCTGTCGAAGCAGCCGGGGCTGGAAGGCAAGCCGGAGATGCTCGGCGCGGTCTCCGCGCAGATGCAGTCTATCGACGGCAAGCCCGTTCAGCGCGAGCGCATGCAGGGTTTCGCGCGCCGGTATTCCCGGACCGTTACCGTGTCTACGGCGAACGAGAGGCCGCGTTTCACGCAGGTCCTTGCAGGCCAGTGGTGGCCTGCGGGTGAGCATCCCGCGGTGCCTGAACTGTCGGTCGCAGAGGCCGCCGCGAAGGTTCTCAACATCCACGTCGGTTCGAGTATTGTCTGGACCACACCGCAGCGGACGTTCGAATCCCGCGTCGTCGCGCTTCACAAAAGCGAGTCGGTGCGGCTGACCGCACGTATCGAGTTCTTCTTCACCTCGGGCGCTCTCGACGGCTTGCCTGCCATCTACTACGGCGGACTCCGCGCGCATGCCGGCGATGTTCCCACGATCCAGAAGAACATCTATGAGCGCTTCCCCACTATTACGGTAGTGAACATGGCGGAAGTGCTCGATACGATTCAGTCGATTGTCGATCAAATCTCGCTGGTGGTTCGGTTTATTTCGTTCTTCTCAATCCTGGCGGGTGCGGTGATCCTGGCGTCGAGCGTGGCCGGAACGCGTTTCCGGCGGATTCGTGAAGTCGTCATCCTCAAGACGCTGGGCGCTACCCGGAAACGCATTGGGCAGATCTTTTCGATTGAGTTCCTCGTGATCGGAACAGTATCCGGCCTGATGGGGGGAATGCTCGCCGGCGGCTTCGCGTGGCTGGTGCTGAATCGTTTGCTGAAAGCCAACGCCTCGCCCGACATCACGCCGATGCTGGTGTCGATCGCGGGAACCGCGCTGCTGGCCATCGCGACCGGATGGGCCGCCAGTTACCGCACGCTCGGCCAGAAGCCGCTTGAGATATTAAGGGATGAATGATGCTGTGGCTTGTTATGCTGCTGGCCGCGCCGTCAATGCATTTCGATATCTTAGACGGTCGCGGTAAGAAGCCCTCGGGAGTAACGATTGAAGCCGGCAAACCGGACGCGGACGGCTGGTCGTCGTTGCATGTGTCTTCCAAAGGTAAGACCGAATACCTGCTGATCTGGCCTTACGATGGCAAAGCAAAACTTCCCGATGGACCTGAAGCCGTACCGGCAATCGTGATCGAAAAAGGCGATCCCAAAGCGCCTTTGAATCAGAAGGTTCAGGCGGCATTGATTGCGGGACAGTTGCTCGGGGGGAATCACGATCCTGGCTTCGAACTCAAACCTTCTTCGATCGAAAACTCGGAAGACCCATTCGCACGAGGGGTGGCGCTGTTGGCTCAAGGCAGGCCTGCCGACGCCGTCGATTCGCTCAACCGAGCGCTTAAGGAACGGGAACGCCAGCTTACGCGGGTGCCCTCGGAAATATATCCCGCGGCTATGCTCTACGGAAAAGCGCTGATGGGAGCGGGCAAATTCGACGATGCGGCAGTGGCTTTTCTGAAAGCACTCAGGCAACGACCGTCGGAGCCCGACGTCCGCAGATTCCGTGCCGAAGCGCTCATTAAGGCCGGGAAACCGGAAGCTGCCGAGAGCCCGTTCTAACGCTTCATTGCCATCTGGACGACGACCCCCTGGGGTCCTATCGTAAACCGATCCACCCCGTAACTCAGGGCGAACCACTCATTCACCTTCACATCGGGAAACGTCGGGCGAACATAATTCTCAATCACGAAATCGAGCGTTCGGCCCTCTATCGCGACGCCGGAGATCTCGACGCGCTCCACGTCGGCCCGCGCCTTTCCGTTCGCAGATGAGAATCGCGCCGTAACCACTACCGGGCGCTCTCCCGCGAAAAGCGTCTTCATCAGCCATCCGGGATCGGCGCCTCCCGCGGCCTGGCGCACTTTCAAAAAATCGATATTCGCATAGCCGACCACGCGACCCGCGCTCAAGTCCAGCCGCACACCCGTCAAACCCTGGGGGACATGTGAACGCGCTTCATCGAGAATCCAGGCATCGATCTCGGGACGCGTAAAGTTCACACGGGAACCCTTCGGCACAGTTCCCGCCTCGATAGACCCCAGCTTCCGGAAGGCCGACTCCACGTCGGCTCGCGAGCCCGCGAACAGACAGGTTGTCAGCAGTGCCCACAGGCAACAATGGATTTTGATCGACACGCCTCCCTCTATTGTCGTTCGTCCGGCTTCGGAAAGCGATTACCCCGCCATTGCCCGCATCCAGCAGCAGTGTCCGGAGGCGGCCCAATGGCCTGTGGGGGACTATTCCGGCTTCAGCGTTCTGTTCGCGCTGGCGAATTCCGAACCGGCAGGCTTCTGCGCCTGGCGTCAAACTTCGGCGGAGGAAGCCGAACTCCTTAACCTGGCCGTGGCGCCCGCCTGGCGACGAAAGGGCGTGGCGTGGGCACTTCTGAACGCCCTGGACCGGGCCGCGACAGGCGACATATTCCTGGAGGTCGCCGAACCCAACTCAGGCGCAATCGCGCTTTACTCACGGGCCGGATGGAAGTCTGTCGGGGTTCGGCCTGGGTACTACCTACGTGGGACCGTAAATGGAGTTGTCATGAAAAAACGTTCATGCTAAAGTGCTGTCAGACGGGTGGTGATCCCGCCCGCACTTCAGAAAAGAAGTGAAGCTACCCACCAGGCCGCAGCGGGCCTGGCGAGGCAACTCCACTCAAGGAGAAATGCCAGCATGGATAGAACAAGTCAGGAAGAAATCAAAGCGCATCTGATGCAGACGAGCGAACCGTTCCGCGACCTTCAAAGCCGTCACCTGGAGTACAAACGGCAAGTGGAGGCTCTGGAGGCCAAGCACGCGTTGACTCCGGAAGAGGAACTTGAGGAGCATCGTCTGAAAAAACTCAAACTTCACCTGAAAGACGAAATGGAACAGATGGTGAATGAGTACCAGCTTCAGCACGCGGCGAGTTGAATCGCGGCAAACTGAAGTCATCGGGTGCGCTTGCACTTGAATCGACAGAGCCCGGCCGTTTGTAACAGCGGCCGGGCTTTTGTGCGTTATGCCGGATACGGATCCCTTTGAATTTCCCATCACGGATGTTCTCGATCTCCACACTTTTGCCCCGCGGGACGTGAAGGAGGTGGTGGAAGAGTATTTGTTCGAAGCCCACAGGCGCGGCTTCAAAGCCCTCCGAATCATTCACGGCAAAGGTATCGGCGTGCAGAGGGAAACCGTCCGGACTGTGCTGGCTCGAACGCCGTTCGTGCTGCGCTACGCAGATGCTCCGATCGAAGCCGGAGGGCGCGGCGCAACCGTGGTGGATCTTGGGTGTTACCTGCCGATCGGATAGCCCTGCCAGATGTATTCGAGCGCTTCGGGCAGCGTCTGCAGTTTGACGGCGCGGTCGGTGTGGCCGGCGTTTCGCGCGAAGACAAACTGGTAATGGTAACCCTTGTCGGCCAGTACCTGCGCCATATGCTCATTGGCCGCGACCCAGTCGTGCATGACGTCGCCGTCGGGGCCCATGTTGTCCTTGTCGCTGACATGGAACCAGATGCGGATCGGCTTAACCGGAGACTTCGGGATCAGGTTTTCGTGCAACTCCCACGCCCCGTGGGGCAGCGCGGGGTCGCTGGGCCGCTGCAGATTCACGTAGGTGCCGGAATAGGTCAGCACGCGATGGTACCACTCGTTGTGGAACCAGGCCATGCCCAGCGCCACCGACCCGCCGGAGCTGCCGCCCATGGTGGCGCGCGCATTGGGATCGCGGGTCAGTTTCACGTTGTACTGCTTCTCCACCAGCGGCAGCACTTCGGTCTCAACGAATTCGGCGTATTTGCCCGACATGGTGTCGTACTCCATGCTGCGTTCCGCCCCGCCGCTGCCGATCGATACCGCAATCATTACTGGCACTCGCTTCTGAGCGATCAGATTGTCAAGCGCGTTGAACAACAGCTGATCGGGACCGTCCGCACCGACGATTAGCGGCGCAACGGTACCGGGGACATACTGCTTCGGCACATAGACCGCGACTTTGCGGGTGAACGGGGCGGGGTGCGTCGTGTACTGCTGAGGAGCATCGGGCGGCGGGGTGTCGCGGGCTTCGCCGGGATAGAACTTACTGTCCTTCGATTCCATCGTGAAGTTGTAAACGGCGCCGTGCGGCACGTCGGGATTCACGGTCATCTCCCGCGCGGCGGGGTGGGTGGGTCCGATGATGAAATTCCCGTCGGCATTGCTCGGGGGGATGGCGCCATCCGGCAGTTCCTTCGCTTTGACATAGCCGGGCGCATGAGGGTCCCGAGTCGGGGCTGGCGGACGCGGCGGTCTGGCGGCCGGCGCCGGCGTCTGGGAGAAAGCCTGAACGCCAATGAGCAAACCGATACTGACGAGGCGGAACATAAGGACTCCTTCTGTGTTCTTGAGATAAACCGCCAATCATCTTATCTCAAACCGATGAGTCCGGAATCGGCCGCTTACAAACCGAACTGGCGCAAGTGATGGTCCGTGTGCAGGTAACCCCAGCGCAGCCATTCCCACTCCGTCAGTTCGCCAAACATCGGATGACGTGCGAACCGGAAGTCCCGTGGGTGCCCGGGGAAACGCTGCAGAGCAGCCGCGAGCGCTGCTTTGTCGCTGGCAAAATCGGAGGGCGGCGTTCCGCCGGCCTCCGAGTCCAGTTCGGGGCGTGTCGGCACGCCCTTCGGCCAGGGTACAGGCGTGCGAAGTGCAAGAAACCGGATCAAATTTCTGCTGATGAAGGTAATATTCTCGCTCGCGTTCCTCTCGCTCATCGCCAGCGCGAAAGAGTCGTTAAGATGGCAAACCATCCGATGAGCATTCATCCTGCCCCAGCGCGGGCGGCTGTCCGGAGACAGACCGTCAAGCCGAAAGAGCAAAACGGGATTCGTGCCCGGGCCGAGAATCTGCATTGCCCACTGTCGCGGAGCCTGTAAAGTTACGCCGAAACCGTAACGTGCTGATCGATCATCTTCTGCAGATCGGCCTTTCCGGTGCCGCCCACCTTGGACGCCACCAGTTGTCCGCCCTTGAAAAGCAGCAGCGTGGGGATACCGCGCACCTGATACCGCATCGCGGTTTGGCCGTTTTCATCCACGTTCAGCTTGCCGACCTTTACCTTGCCCTTGTAATCGTCCGCCAGAGCGTCGATCGTCGGCGTCATCGCCACGCACGGTCCGCACCACGTGGCCCAGAAGTCGACCAAAACGGGCAGATCCGACTTCAGAACGTCCGTGTCCCAACCGCCGTCTGTGAATGTAAGTGTGTTTGTCCCAGCCATCGAATTCCTCGTTCTATTAGAGTCGTGAAGCCGCCTAAAGATGCAATCGCCCAAATTGCCGTGCTGCTAATGCCTTAAATCCGAGTACAACCGAGAATACTCTGCCGCCGAAGCCGTCCACGAAAAGTCCTTGCGCATTCCCCGCATCATCATGGCCTCCCAGGAATCCCGGTCTTCATCCCACGCACGGCACGCCGCCCGAACCGTCCCCAGCAGCGCATATTCATTGTAATCGTAGAACTTGAATCCCGTCTCGGCGTCTACCGTATCGTCCAGGCCGCCGGTCGCGCGCACCACCGGAATCGTGCCGTAACGCAGACTGTACATCTGGTTCAGCCCGCACGGCTCATAGCGGCTCGGCATCAGAAACAGGTCGGATCCCGCTTCGATCAGATGGGCGAGTTTCTCGTTAAAGCCTCTCCAAAGCGTCACGCGTCCCGGGAAATCTCGCTGCAGATAGCCGAACATCTCCTCGTACTTGCGCTCGCCGCTGCCCAGTACCGCCATGTAGACATCATCGTTCCAGAACAGCGGCCAGGCCATTTCGCGCACAAGGTCGAAGCCTTTCTGGTCCGCAAAGCGGGACACGATTCCGAGCAGCGGACGATCCATCGCCGCCTCGTTCAGGCCCAGTTCGCGGATCAGCGCCTGTTTGCATTCGCGCTTTCCGGCGAGGTCTTCAGCCGAATAATGCGCGGGCAGGAAGCGGTCGGTCTGGGGATTCCAAACCGCGTAATCGACGCCGTTCAGAATGCCTTTCAACGTTCCCCGGCGCGCCCAAAGCAGTCCATCGAGCCCTTCACCCTGCTCTCGCGTTTGAATTTCCTGCGCGTACTTCGGACTCACCGTGGTCAAAGCGTCGGCATAAACCAGGCCGGCCTTCAGAAAGCTGATGCTGCGCCAGAACTCGATCAGATCCGGCCGGAAAAGGCGCTCGGGCAACGAGATTTCCCACATCTTCGCGCGGCTGAAAATGCCGCGATACGCCAGGTTATGAATCGTCATCACCGAGCGCGCACCCAGAAACGCCGGGTCGATCCCTACCGTCTCCTTCAGATAGAGCGGCAGCAAACCCGCCTGCCAGTCGTGGCAATGAAAGATGTCGGTGGGCGAGAACGAACGGGCAATTTCAAGTGCCGCCTTCGAAAGCAGCGCGAATCGCAGATGATTATCGCCGAACTCCCCGTGGCGATCGCCGTAGAGGCCGTCGCGGCCGTAAAGGCCCATGTCTTCGATGAAGAAGACCTTTACTCCCGCGGGGGCGGCTTCGGGCGTAACCTGCCAGACATCCACGGGGCGGGACCACAGGCCCAGCGATACCGGTACCCGTTCGGCAATCCTGTGAGAGGGCGCAGTGAGAGCACCCATATAACGCGGGAGCACGATCGAGACCTCGTGCCCGAGCGCAGCCAGCGCCGCCGGCAATGCGCCCAGCACGTCTGCCAGGCCTCCGCTTTTGGCCCACGGCGAAGCCTCGGAGGAAACCATCATGATACGGGGAAGGTTCACAAGTCTGATCTGCGGCTTTCCAGGC
>Ga0302319_10008212_pt1 | contig 20353 bp, 22 predicted proteins | sample Bog_T0_2_FD_203319 | JGI IMG/M metagenome (GOLD analysis project Ga0302319, IMG submission 203319) | Peat permafrost microbial communities from Stordalen Mire near Abisko, Sweden - Bog_T0_2 | ecosystem: Environmental > Terrestrial > Soil > Wetlands > Peat | place: Sweden: Abisko, Stordalen Mire... | reverse complement strand
GCGTTCCACATTTCGCGCACTAACGGGACGATTCAGTTTGAAGAAGAGTTCTCGCCCCAACCTCAGCGTATTGTGTTCCGCTTCACCTTGCCCGCGCGTGCTGATTCGGAATTGTTCAGAGATGGCCGCATAATGCGTGTTTTTGCGGATGTGACACAACAGCTAGACAACCGCGGCGTGATTGAAATTTATCCGCTCGCGGTCTTTTAGGTCCAGATTCTAGGCCCTCCACATCTCGCTTCTGAGATGTGGGATTTACTCGATGCCTCGCCTTACAGATGCGCGCACAGCACCAGCACTCCCGCCAACGCTCCGCCCAGCAGAGGTCCCACGATAGGAACATACGCATAACTCCAGTTCGATCCGCCCTTGCCGGGAATCGGTGCAAGCCAATGAACCAGCCGCGGACCCAGATCGCGCGCCGGGTTGATCGCGTAGCCCGTCGTCCCGCCCAGCGAGAGGCCGATGCCCCACACCACGCAACTCACCAGCCACGGAGCCACTCCCGCCCCCATCCCATTCGGCGCAACTCCGCGTGAGCCGAGTGCGAAGGCCACCAACACCAGAACCGCCGTGCCCACAGCCTCGTTCAGAAGGTTGATCACCGGCTTGCGCACCGCCGCGTTGGTGCAGAAGATGCCCAGCTTGGCCGCAGGGTCCGGCGTCAGCTTCCAATGCGACGCATAGTGCAGCGCCATCAGCGCCGCTCCGCCCATCGCTCCCAGCAACTGCGCCGACCACAGCCACGCCAACTGCGAATAATCTCCGCTGGTCACCGCGACGGCCAGGCTAATGGCCGGATTCAGGTGAGCACCGGAACTGCCAAAAGCCTGCGCCACCAGCACGCCGCACAACACCGCCAGCGCCCACCCGGTCGTAATCACCATCCAGCCGCTGTCCGCCGCATAAGACTTGCGTAGCGTCACGCCCGCGCACACGCCATTGCCCAGCAGAATCAAAACCAGCGTCCCCAGAAACTCTCCAAACCAAACTGAATGCATCCTGTCTCTCCAAAATATAAAATGTATGTCAGAATAGGCTTCGGCCCATTCCTTGAATCCCTCACGCAATCAAAACCATGTCTGTCGTTTGTATTCCAGATACTTTTCGCAAAACTTCTCCGTCAGCACCCGCTCCTCCTCCCGGCTGCGCCACACCTGCATGGGAATCAAAACAACGAAGATCAGCAGCAGCCTGGGATGATTTGCCCACAGCATGAATCCCGCGAACGTCAGGCCGCCAAAAACGTAGATCGGATTGCGGATGCGGGAGTAAAGGCCGCTGGTCACCAGCGTACTTGCCTTGGCCTGCACGCTGAAGGCCCGTCCCAGTTGAATCCGCGCCAATGCGAACAGCAGAAGACAAGCAGTGCCAAGACCAAGTCCGGCGATGCGCAATGCTGTCCAAGGAGGTCCCCAGAATTGCAGGACAATGAACGGCAAAAAGAAAACAACCACTGCGAGCGTTACGATATTCAGTTTCAAAAAAATGCCCCCGGCTTCTCTCTCGCCCGCGCCCGCATAGGTTGGCCTTGACAGCCGCATAGCGCGAACGAGGTCAAGATGTACTGAACCAAGCATTCTAATACGCGGAACGAAGGTTGCGCGAATAGAAAGGGCGCAGCCGAAGCCGCGCCCTTGTCCTTGGAATGGAATGTAGAAGTTACTGTTTCGGTTGCGGAGCCGGACTCTGAGGCGTGTCGCCTGTTTCCTGCGCCGGGGTCTCTTTCTTCTTCTTGTCAGCCAGCCGAGTCTTGTCGCCTGTGGTCGTCGCTGTCTTTTTCTTCTTCTTGGACGTATCGCCGGCCAGGCCCAGCGGTCCAGCCTGTGTCTGGCGGTCCGCAGCCTCGGCGGCGTCGGGTGCCGCTGGAGCCAGGGCGTCCGGCTTCGGTCCCTCGCCCTTGGGCTCCTTGGCCGCCTTAGCCTCCCTGGGGCGAGCGCTCATGCGAGTCTTCTTCGTTGGCGCGGCCGGTTCCAGCGGATTCACCGGCTCCTGGCCGGTACTCACTGTTTGCGGTCCCGCGCCCGCATCTTCCGTCGCGCTCTGTGGTGCGCTGGGTAGAGTTTTAGTCGGCGCTCGGCCCAGGCGAATCTTTTCCTTCTTGCCGGGCTTCATTGAAACCTGCTCAACTCCCCCGCCCTTCTTGCCTTTCTTCGCCGCTTTGGCCGGCGCGGGAGCTTGCTCGGCGGGGGCCTCGGCCGTGGCTTCCGGCTTCGCCTTCTGCCGGAAGTTGTGTGTGCTCTCGCGGAAGCGCGTCCGCTCCACCTTCTTCTTCTTCTTCGCCGTTGGCGCCACATAGGCGCTGAAGATCGGCTTGGTCTGCTTGGCGCTGGCGCCTGTATCCGTATAGCCGGGCTTAATGTCGATAAATGCCTGCTCGCGCATCGTCGTTAAATAGGCGCGCATCGCCGGCTCCATCCGGGCCATGTAAAAATTCTCTTCCACCTGCTCAGTAACGTCCTTATACTGCGGTACGCCGCCGGCAACGCGCCCCGTCACCTTCAGAATCACGAAGCCCTGCCGTGTGCGAATCGGCTCGGTGTACTCGCCCGCCTTCAGCGAAAACGTCTTGTCCTCCAGCACCTTGGCCAGCGCGCCGCGGTGAAACTGTCCCAGACTGCCGCCCTCGGCCGCCGTCGGTCCGTCGCTGAAGCTGCGCGCCAATTGGCTGAAGTCGCCGCCCGCGTGCAGTTTGGCCTCTATATCGTTGGCCTTCGCCTGCGCCGCCGCCAACACTGCCGGATCCTCCGGCTGCGTGCCTGGCGTGGTCGCCGAAGGCGCCTGCGTCCCGGTGCTCACCAGTATCTCCGCCAGCGTCACGCTTTCCTGCTGCGAGTACTCCTGCTTGTGCTGTTCAAAGTAGCGTTGCGCCTCGCCGGGGGTAAACTGTACCCGCTTGCCTACCTCCTGACGCATCACCAGTTGCGTAATGATCCCGTTGCGGATATTGGCCTTGAAATCCTCATAGGAAACGCCCTGCTCCCTGGCCGCCTTCTCCAGGTCTTCCAGGCTCTCCAGGTTATTTTGTTTGCGGATCTCGTTCAGCCGGGTGATCAGCTCCGTTTCGCCCGTAATGCTCAGCTCTTTGCCCTTGGAGAGCCACAATTGCTGATCGATCAGGTTGCGCAGCAGATCCTTATGAGCCGCCGAAATCTCCTGCATCGAGGCGCCGTGCTGCCGCGCCGCATCATCCAGCTCCTTCATCGCCCGGTCGTAGTCCGAGCGCGTAATGATCTGGTCGTTAACGCGGGCCACCATCTCCTCGACGGTGACGCCGCCATAGGGGCTCTGGGGCGCCGCCGGGCGTGTTTGCGCACAAAGGGTGCTTGCGAGCAGCAATGTGCCAATCACCATTGCCGCGGAATTACCAAAAATTCGTAGATTCATAAGGTCAGGACACCGCAGGGCACAATAATTCGTTCCTGTTGCATAGACGCCATTGTAAATGCCTGGGCAGCAGCAATGCCATCTTCCCCCAGTTTCCGCCCAAATCGGGCAAAATGGCCGACAAAAGAAGGGTTTTCTGACGGATTGTAGCGCGACGGAATGGGCAGGGGAATTCTGTTCTCGAAAAAAGTGAGTGTGCGGAGCTAGATATTTCGCGTAAATACATAGACCGGAGCCAACCAAAATATTGGAAAGTGCCTCAAAAGGGGCCGTCTTGGGCCTTTTTTGGGCGCTTTTTGCATAAAATTAGTGTCGTTTTTGCTACCGTAAAGCAGAAATCAGAAATCAGAGATCAGAGATCAGGGATCAGGGATCAGGGATCAGAGATCAGAGATCAGAATCGGGAGGGAATGGGCAATGCGGGAGAAAGAGCGAAAGCTGGCGCGGATTAGGCTGGATATCGAGATGCGGTCTTATCGTCACGCGGGGAAAGCGAAGAATCCGACCAATGGACTACTGCGAGCAGTGCGGCAGGTGCTGCGTATTCCGGTGACGGAGATCGCGGAGAAAATGGGTGTGAACCGCTCGACGGTATTTCAGCTTGAGGCAAGAGAGCCGAGAAACACGATCCGTTTGGACTCATTGTCGCGTGTAGCAGATGCGATGGGCTGCAAGGTGGTGTACGGGATTGTACCGAAGGGCGGGAAGACGCTGGGGGAGCTGGCTGAGCAGCGGCTATGGGCTAGCGTGCTGGGAGTGACGACAGGGGTCAGGGATCAGGGATCAGGGGTCAGGGAAGAGGGCTAGAAATGTTTGCAGAAGATTATGCGGTTTTCCGGTACGCTAAGAGTAAACAGACAAAAGAAGAGTAGAGCGCAGAACGGAAGGCAGGAGAGAGCCTTCCTGATCTTGAATGGGCCATCTCCGCGGCGCGCGTGCGCAGGGGAGACGAAAGGCACCAGCATTTTTAGAATTCATACGACACAATTCTGACGATGCGTTTTCGGGGCGATTCCGGAGCGGGATTGCCGTAGATGCTACTCTTCCGCGGGCGGGAGGGCCGTGGAGCGTTGGCCGGGAATGGCGGAAAGATGGCCGTAACAGAGCAGGCGTTGAAGACAGACAATGCGAGCAGGAAAACAGGCAACACAACCAAGAACGTGAAACGTGAACGGGCTGTCCGGACACGTGATGGCGGGAAGACGGCGCGCAAGGGCGGCGCGGAACGGCTGCAAGAGGCGGCAGACAAGCGTGTGGGCCGGAACTCAGAGAAGCTGGCCGATCTGCTGGAGGCTAATGCGCTGGAGGGAAACCTGGCCAGCATGAAGGTGCTGGTTATGCTGTCGGAGCGGAAGAAGCCGCGAACGGTACCAGTGAAGAAACGGCGCGGGCCGAGCTTGGCTATGCGGTTGGCGGTGGAGCCCCAGTGGCGGGAAGAACAGGAGGAAGGCGGGGAACGGGACTAAGGCATAGCCGCCCCAGGAAGCAAAGGCGCTTCCTGGGGCGGCCTGCCGGATTTTATGATTTTGCGGCCAAGTTGGGCAGAGACACTTCCGATAAGCTAAGGCTCTGAGTCTTGGAGCTGTATAAGGTCCATGATTACTGGGCTAACACGCAATGATCAGGGAGTCTTTGGGGGCCGATGTCATACCATTGCTCCGACGACTTTCTAATGGAGGGAGCAGGGGCCTTCAGGCCCCTATATGATGGCCTGCAAATAAGGTGGCTTTAGCCACGGGCCTTTCGTTTATGCTGCTAAGATGCGGCTCGCGCCCCAAGAAACTCGGACATATATGGTTACCGCCGTGACGGCGGAGCGCCGCAGTCTTTTTCAGGTGACGGCCACGGCGGAGATGCTCGAACGGACCATCCTCGACTATCGCAGTCAAGGGAGATTCCTCTTGCATGCGTTCGTCATCATGCCTGACCATTTCCACGCTTTGATCACGCCCGCTCCGGATGTTTCGCTGGAAAAGGCGATGCAATACATCAAGGGCGGCTTCTCCTTCCGCCTGAAAAGCAAGCTCGACGTGTGGATGCGTAGCTTCAACGAGAGCCAGATCTCGTCGGAAGAGAAGTTCATGAGCTGTGTTCGGTACATTGAGGAGAACCCGGTGCGGCGGGGACTTGCTTCGACGCCGGAAGCTTATCGCTTCAGCTCGGCTGCTCTCGGAGCCTTGGACCCGATGCCTTTGCACTTGCGGGGAAAGTAAGGCCCGGGCCTAAAGGCCCGCATTTGTGTTGCTGCATTCAGGGGCCTGAAGGCCCCTGCTCCCTCCGACGGCATAAGAGCCGAAAAAGCTGAGCGGTAAGGCCCGGGCCTAAAGGCCCGCATTTGTGTTGCTGCATTCAGGGGCCTGAAGGCCCCTGCTCCCTCCGATGGCATAAGGGCCGAAAAAGCTGAGCGGAGTAAGGCCCCTGCTCCCTCCGATGGAAAAGAAACGGCCATCAGCCGAGGAGTGCAGGCCCTAGTCGAATTCGATAAGACGGCGGGCCAAGCCTGATGCTTGGTCAATAGCCTATGAGGAGAATGCCCTTCAAAGGGAGCTGTAGTCGTCCGCTGACATAAAGCGTCTCAAGAAAGTTCTCAACTTTTGCAAAATCGTCTGATCCGCGATATGTGTTGCGGACAGCTATTGCAAGATGTAGAACGTCATGCATCATGCACGCCTGGAAAATATCCTTGAGAAACTGATTGTTGTCGACGGCCCGGCCTGCCTCGACTTCAAGTACCCAGTTCTTAGTGACCGCGTGAGCGTCAGCGTTGAAGCACTTCTTGATCTCGCCTTTGCGTCCGAAAAGCACGGGGATAACGACTTTGTCATCGCTGGACTTCCCTTTCTCGACAAGAAAGCCCACTCTTTCCAGTCCTGGCCGGAGTCGGGCCATAACCGTATTGCTGGGTTGGTTCGGAGCCTTGGTTGAATCGATGGTATCGAAGATTTCTTCGAAGAGAGCCACGATAGAATGGCCAAATTCCGGGAGTGGCGACGACCTCGGGTAATAAACCCAGTTAATCATTGCAGTTCCTCGTCGAAATCGCCGAACTTGCCCTTGCGTCCGCACGAATTACACTTGGTTGGCGCGTTTTCATCGTACCAAGTCGAGCCGTCCTCAGCGTCGTCAGTCCCGCTGTCGCATAACAGAATCCGCATTGAAACCTGGACCTCGAACGGGCCGTACGATCCGCATTCCGGGCAGCGTTTCCCCTCCAGGCAATTGACGTTGGGGCTAATGCTGGGTTGACTAGCGGCTATCACAGTAAAGCCTCCTCCCGGAATCGAACATGATCCTTGAATAGCCTGTTTCTGGAGTCAGTTAGAAATCGCTCCGGCGCATTAATTGCGTATGAATCTTTGCGATCTGGGAAGACCAGCCGGAGGGCTGTGTTTGTTCTCCTCATTGTTAGCCTCGGTGCTCCCTTTGGAGGAGCGATTTTCGCAAAGTGTAGCGCTTTAGTGCTTCGCGCTTATCCTATATTACGGCGATGTGGGATTCAAGTGGCAGGATCTTGGCCGCTTTGGTACGCGTTCCCGAAATGCGTGCGGCGAGTTCGAGAGCGCGGATCGAGGCTAATGTGCTTTCTGTCCCCTTTCGTCAAGGGTATCCGAGTGCGACTTCGGCGCGCTGGATGATTTTCAATTCGGATGGGCCAATTTTATCGGGATTGGAACTCCTGGTCCGCCGGGACGGTAGAAGCCCGCACGGCCTGCTTGATCCCAGGTCTAGCCGCCCCGCGCTGACCAAAGACTCCGCCGGGCGTCAAACAACTCAGTGCTATACTTGACCATTAAGACTGCCTATTTCAGGCGTTTTTCTGGCGTCTGCCGCACTGCAGTCCGGAGGTTTTTCCCGCCCATGACTCCTCGCACACGCCGCGCCATCTTCACCGTGGTCTTCTTTTTTGCCGTCTGCGCCGTCGTGGGCAGCGTGTTGCAGAGCAGGGTGGGAGCCCAGTCCGCAGCCGACCAAAGCCAGCTCCGCGACAGCCTCAAGTCCTTTACCAATGTCTATGCGCTGGTGGAGCAGAACTACGCCGAGCCCCTCGACAACGACAAGGCCGACATAGCCATCTACGACGGGGCCATTCCCGGCATGTTGCGCGTGCTCGATCCGCACTCCAACTTCTACGATCCCAAGGCCTACGCCCGCATGCGTGAGGAGCAGCATGGCCGCTACTACGGCGTCGGCATGACCATCCAACCTCAAGGAAACAAAGTTTATGTCGTCTATCCCGCCGAGGGCGCGCCCGCCTTCCGCGCCGGCATCCGCCCCGGCGACATCATCTACGCGGTGGACGGCAAAATCGTCTCCATCGACAACAGGCCGGAAAAAGATGTAGACAGCAAGAGCGCCACCAGCCTGACCTCCTCCGACCTGGTAGCCAAGGCTCTCAAAGGCCCCAAGGGAACCCACGTCCAGGCCACCATGCTTCGCGAGGGCCAGACCAAGCCGCTGGTCTTCGACCTGATTCGCGACGAGATTCCCCACCCTTCCGTCGATTTGGCTTATGAAATTCGTCCCGGCGTGGCTTACATCCACCTGTCGCAGTTTCAGGAAACCACCGCGCAGGAGGTCATCACAGCCATCGACGGCTTCAGCAACCTGAAGGGGCTGATCTTTGACCTGCGCGGCAACCCCGGCGGCCTGCTCAGCCAGGCAGTCGAGGTCTGCGACCACCTGCTCGCCAAGGGACAAGGCATCGTCAGCCAGCGCGGACGCGCCTACCCCGACCAGAATTACACCGCCACGCGCGGCAACGGCGGCCACACCTTCCCCATCGTCGTGGTGGTCAACCGGGGAACAGCCTCAGCCGCGGAGATCGTCTCCGGCGCGCTGCAGGACCACGACCGCGCCCTCATTGTCGGCGAAACCACCTTCGGCAAAGGCTTGGTGCAGACCGTCTACGATATGGCCGACCACACCATGGCGCTGGCGCTCACCACCTACCACTACTACACCCCCTCCGGCCGGCTCATCCAGCGCGACTACTCCGGCGTCTCGCTCTACAACTACTACACCCACGGTGGAGTGCAGCCGGCAGACACCGCCAATCGCGAGGTCAAACTTACTGACGCTGGACGCACAGTCTACGGCGGCGGCGGCATCACCCCGGATGAAAAAATCGAGAGCCCCAAGAGCAATCACTTTCAGGATTTGCTCCTGAGTAAAGATGTTTTCTTCCACTTCGCACCGGTCTATCTGGTTAATCGAACCGTGGACAAGAATTTCCAGGTGGATGCGGCGGTGCTCGCGGAGTTCAAAAAATTCCTCACTAGCCAAGAGATTCCCTGGACCGAGGCCGACCTCAACGGCGTGATGGACTGGCTCAAGATCAGCATCAAGTCCCAGGTCCTCATCACGCAGATTGGCGAAACGGAAGGCCTGCGCTCCCGCGCCGACTGGGACCCGGAGATTCAGAAGGCACTCACCTTCCTGCCCGAAGCCCAAGCTCTCCAGGACAACGCCCACAAGGTGCTGGCCCAGAAAGCTATGGCGCGCAGCGAGGTGCGCTAGGCGTCTAGCCGCATACAAGCCAAGAGGCCATCCCATCGGGGATGGCCTCTTGGCTTTTTACTGTATGTGGGCATTATGCCGCAAACGTCTTGTTCGCAGGGCTCTGCTCACCCAGTCCGGTAAGGGACGAAATCTTTCCCGACCGTTCAAATGTTTTGCCCGTTTTAGTCTGATCTCCTTTGCCAGCGATTAAGCCAGCGACGGAAATATCCTCATCCAAAGCCTCCCAATGCAGGCCGCAATTACTAATCTGGACCTGTTCACGTTGCTCCGCAGTAGCGCGTAACAGGCGGGGAAACCTTGTCAGCGGGACATCGATGACACGACCGTCGCTCAAATCGACATGGAAACTTCCGGAATCGAAACGAACACTCACAGGTTTAAACGAAATGCTCATTCCACGCCCTCACAATCCTACTTCTATTTGCCTCAACCGACCTCTGCAACTCGCGCATGGTCCGCGCATCATAACCTTTATTGTAGGCTACTCGAACAGTGGGGTTCAACCAGAATTTCGCTTCCGCGTGGTCCCTAACAACGTGGATGTGGACCGGCTCTTTCGGAGATCCCTCATCCGAATAAAAGAAGAACCTGAAACCGCGTTCTCGAAACACTTCTGGCATGGCGTCATTCTATTGCATTTTTTTAACCGGAAGCCGTTTCGGGACTCCAAATTACCGCTGGATAGTGCGCCCAACCCCCTGTAACCTGCGTCACAGCGCGTCCTCTTACGCCGCCCGTAGCCTCGTGAACGGAGTTGGAGAGGATTTTTCATGTCAGGAATTGCCGCGGAAAACGCCGTCACCGTTCAGAATCTTTTGGCCGCCTTTGAGGGCGAGTCAAACGCGCACGCCAAGTACACCGCCTTTGCCGCCAAAGCCGACACCGACGGCCTGCACGGCGCAGCCAGCCTCTTTCGCGCCGCCGCCCGCGCCGAGCAGATTCATGCCGCCAATCATGCCCGCGTCATCGGCATCCTGGGCGGCCACGCCGAAGCTGAAATCCACCCGGTCGAGCTCAAATCCACACTGGAGAACCTCAAGGCCGCTCTGAACGGCGAGCAGTACGAGATCGACACCATGTACCCCGGCTTCCTGGAAGAGGCCACGGAGCGCAAGAACACCGCAGCCATCCGCACCTTTCATGGAGCGCTGGAAGCCGAGAAGACCCACGCCCGACTCTACGCCGAAGCCATTGCCCTGCTCGTTGCCGGAAAGAAGGATTCCTGGATCGGCGAGGCTCGCGACTTCTACGTCTGCCCCGTCTGCGGCTACACCTCGGAGACCGAAGAGGAGCACGAACGCTGCCCGGTCTGCAATTGCCTCTGGGAAAAATTCGAGATCATCCGCTAAGACCACCTTTTAATGCAAATGAATGTTGTGGTTCGTGGTGCTACATGTGCCGCAGTGTACGCACCCGGATGAAGCGCGCGGAGCCACGCTGGAGGAGATGTTCTGGTTCCGAAAGATGATCGATCCGGATTCTGCTGACAGGCTAGCGGACAATCAATGCATATAAGGTGAAGCCAGGGCTCATTCCGCCGATAGTATACCTGTGCCCATTGCTACAATTTACGGCTCGTCAGTACTCCTGCGTGACGGAGTGAGGCGAAGTTTTTTCAAGCGAAGAATTGACAACACTGCTGATAATAAAGAATTTAATGCCTGCCCGAAGCAGGATGCGGATGGGCTGCGCGGCGGCGGACGCGTAGCGTCCGGCCATGCGGCTGCCGGCCTCGGACGCCTTTGCACGGTAGCAGTCTTGTTGTTTATGGTGCTGCTTTTCGTAAAGCCGGCGGCGAATGCCGAAACTACAAAAGATCTCACTGGCAGGCTGCGAACCATCACCACGGCACGCGAGGCACATGACCTCAGAAGCGAGGAAGCCAAGCGCGGTTATCCTGTCCATCTGCGGGCGGTGGTGACCTTCTACGATCCGAAGACCACCGGCAAGCGCAAAGGAATAACCGTTCACGATGCGACCGGCAGCGTCTATGTCCGTCTTGACCTGGGTCACGCTGAACCACTGGCCACAGGAACTCTGATCGACTTGCGCGGCATCAGCGCTCTCGGCGAGTTTGCTCCGGTCATCGATCATCCCCAATACCAGGTGATCGGATACGCCGGCTTCCCCGCGGACGCACCTCGGCCAAGTTACTCTCACATGATGTTCGGTAAATATGACGGCCAATGGGTGGAGGTTGAGGGCGTCGTTCATTCCGTTGCTGATCACGGATATTACGTGATGCTGCAACTGGCCATGGATGACGGCAACATTGTAGTCAAGCTGATCAAGAATGAGGGAACCAGCTACTCCAGCCTGGTCGATGCAAAACTCCGCATCCGCGGCAATGCTCTGCCGACCTTAAACCTCAGCCGTCAGCATATGATCGGCGTTCACGTGGATTGCCCCAGTTTTTCCCTGGTGCGCATCATCGAGGCGCCGCCGGAGAATCCCTACATGTTGCCCACCCTTCCCATCTCCAAATTGTTGCAGTGGGACATGGTGCCTATACTGACTCACCGTGTGCATGTGAGGGGAAGAGTCACTCTTCAATGGCCCGGAACGTCGGTTTGCATACAAGACGCCACACAGGGAATCTGCGCGCAGACGGCGCAGGACACGCGTGTTGCCAACGGCGAGCTGATCGACGTTGTCGGCTTCGCCCATGCGGAGGGCAATGCGTCTGTGCTGACGGATGCGATCTTCAATCGCGCCGATGATTCGGCTGCCGCGCCATTATCTGCCGTGCCCGTAACGGCGGAGCAAGTCCTGCTCGGCGGGCACGAGTCCCGGCTTATCCAGATAGACGGCCAACTGATCTCCCGCGATCCGGCTTCGGCTGACATCACGCTGTTGCTCACCTCTGGAAAGGGCATCTACACGGCGATTCTTCCCAAAGGACTGGGTGGGCAGGAAACAAAGGCATGGGAGAACGGAAGCATTCTACGCATCACGGGGATCTGTTCTCTCCAGAGCGGCGCGCAGATCAAAGGAGTGAGTTTGGTAGGGGTCCAGCCCAGGACTTTTCGCGTTCTGATGCGCTCGACCGCGGACGTTGATGTCGTCCGAAAACCCTCCTGGTGGACGCCGGCTCATCTGGTGGTGCTGCTGGCGCTGGCGCTCAGCGGCACACTACTAGTGCTGGCATGGGTAATCATCCTCAGAAGGCGCATTCGCGAAAGTGAAGAGCGCTTCCGCCACATGGCCCTGCATGACGCCCTGACGGGACTGGCGACCCGTCTACTGCTGGAGGATCGGCTGAATGCCGCCGTGGAGACCGCCAAGCGCCATCAAGCAGGGCTGGCGCTGCTGATGGTGGACCTCGATAAATTCAAAGACATTAACGATACATTTGGCCACCAGGCCGGCGACGAGGTCTTGCGCGTTATTGCGGATCGCCTCCTGGATGTCGTACGCAAGAGCGATACCGTAGCCCGAATTGGAGGCGACGAGTTTGTGGTGCTTCTCCCCGACCTGCGCGATCCGCAATTTGCCGAGAGGATTGCCGCAAATATTGTTGAAACTCTGGCAGTTCCTATTTCTTATGAGAGCCATGAGATGCCGGTTACCGTTAGCGTCGGAGTCTGCGCCTCCGAGGCCGGGAAGCTGGATGCGGATACTCTGTTGAAGAATGTGGACGCGGCCCTCTACCGCGCCAAGGCGCATGGACGAAACTGCTTTGTGGCCTTCAATCCCGAATTGGCCGATGTCCCGTTGGATCAGGCAAGCTGAGTGAGTGTGCGACGCCCCAACTCTTAGAATCTGTCCTATAACTCGGATTGTGGTGAAGGGTACGGGCTTTAGCCCGTACATCAAAGGCAGCAGTTGTTCTGGGCTTTAGCCCCTGAGGGACGCTTTTACGACAGTTTGCATTCCCTCAGCGGCTAAAGCCGGAATTAATAATTGTCTCTCAACGTACGGGCTGAAGCCCGTACCCTTCATGGAATATTTTCTGGACAGTTTCTTAACAAACGACTTGGGGGCAGGCGTTTACGGCTCGTCGTTGTAAATCTTCACCTCCACCTGGCCACCCTCAGTCTGCCGTGCGCGGAACATTCCCGGCGTGTTGAAGCTCCACACCATCTGCCCGTCGGGCGTGATAGCGATGACGCCGCCGTCCCCGTGCAGCGCTTCCAACTCCTGGTGGATCACCTGGTCGGCGGCCTGCTGCAAGCTCATGCCCTTGAAGGCCACCAGGTTGCAGACCTCCCGCGCCACGCCCAGGCGGATGAAGTACTCGCCCGAGCCGGTGGCCGAAACAGCGCACGACTGATTCGACGCGTAGGTGCCCGCGCCGATAATCGGCGAGTCGCCCACACGGCCCGGCATCTTGGCCTGCAATCCTCCCGTCGAGGTCCCGGCGGCAATGTTGCCTGCCCGGTCCAGCGCCACCACGCCCACCGTGCCATGCACATGTATGTCAGCCGACTCGTCAATGGGAAGAACCGTGGGAATCTGGGCTACCGGCACGGCCAGACTCGCTGGCGGAGGCGGCGCGCCCGCAGGACGCGGCGGCACGGGACGACCCTCCTTCTGCAACTGCTTCACCAGCGATTGCCAGCGCGCTTCGGTGAAAAAGAAGCTGGGCTCCACCTGCTCCAGCCCAACTCGCGCGGCAAAGGCGTCGGCCCCCGCGCCAGCCAGCATTACGTAGGGCGACTTCTCCATCACCGCCCGCGCGAGGCTGATGGGATGCCGTGTGCGCGTCACCCCCGCCACAGCCCCGGCCTTCAGATTCGAGCCGTCCATGATGGCCGCGTCCAGCTCATTTTTGCCCTCGGCGGTGAATACCGCGCCCCGGCCCGCGTTGAAGAGCGGATCGTCTTCCAGAACATTGATCGCAGCCTCGACGGCATCCAGCGCCGAGCCGCCCCCGTCCAGCACCTTGGCCCCGGCTGCCTCGGCCTGGGCCAGCGAGGTGCGATAGGCCGCGTCACCCTTGGGGCCCAGCGCGCTCCGCGCAATCACTCCAGCGCCTCCATGCACCTCGATGCTCCAATGGTGAGTTGCTTGTCCAACTTGTCCGGCCGGCTGCGGCGTCTGGGCCAGAACAGCCAGCGAAGCAACCGCGAAAACTCCGGCAAATACGCAAAATATCCGTTTCATCGGCAATTCCTCTCGCATCATTCCCTGCCGATAACCTAGCTGCCGTTCTTCCGAATCGTCAAGTCCGCGCCCATCCCGCAACAGATTTTTTCCGCTTCCCCGCTCCAATGAATTAAGCTTCTCGGCAGAATGAAAGACATTTACATCGCAGATCTGGCCAACTTCGACGAAGGCAAGCTCTTCGACGGCTTCTTCCTCGTCCTGGCCAAGCAGCAACGCACAACCAAGAACAACAAGCCCTACCTCAGCCTTATCCTTGGCGACAAAACCGGCCAGCTCGAAGGCCGCGTCTGGGAGCTCTCTGACCCGCGCATCGCCAAGGACTTTGAGCGCGGCGACATCGTCAAGGCCCGCGGCTCGGCCTCCCGCTTCGACGACCGCCTGCAGATGAAGATCGACCAGATTCGCGTGGCGCTGCCCAAAGAGGTGGACAAATCCGACCTGCTGCCCTCCACCACTTACGATGTGGCCGAGCTCTGGCGCCAGCTTCTCGGCTTCGTGGAGAGCTTTACGAACCCCGATCTGAAGCGGCTGCTCACAGCCATGCTCGCCGACCCGGCCATCGCCGGCGCATATCGCGAAGCCCCCGCCGCCAAGCAGCTTCATCACGCCTGGCTGGGCGGATTGCTGGAGCACGTGATCAGCCTCTGCACTCTGGCCGACCGCCTCGCCCCTCACTACCCCATCCTCGACCGCGACCTGCTGTTGACCGGCGTGATTTTGCACGACATAGGCAAAATCCGCGAACTCTCCTGGGAGATCGGCTTCGAGTACACGGTTGAAGGAACTTTATTGGGCCACATCCAGATCGGCACGGCTCTCACCGAGCGCGCCATCGACAGCCTGCCCAACTTCCCGCCGCGCCTCAAAACTTTGGTTCTGCACATGATTCTTTCGCATCACGGCAAGCTGGAATTCGGCTCACCAAAGCTGCCCATGATTCCTGAAGCCCTGGCACTCAGCTTCCTTGACGACCTTGACGCCAAGATGCAAGCCATCCAAGTCGAATTCGACAAGTGCATCCGCGAGGGCAAGCCTGCCGACGAAATGACCGGCAAGGTCTGGGCGCTCGATCAGCGGCAGTTGCTGAATACGAAGCGCTGGCTTGGAGAGCCGTAGCGGATCGGAAAAGGGCGGGTCAAGCAACTGATCTACAGTTTCGGTTCTGTGGCGAAGATTCTCCGCCGATAGGCTTCCGGCGTTTCAATGACAAATGCCGTCTGTCCGGCCAGCACCAGCAAATCCTCGTCGCCCGTCACCAGTAGGTCAGACTTGCCGCTTTGCGCCATGTCCAGCAGGGGCTGATCCTTGGCATCTCGGCAGAGAACTGGGCACGATTGCACGACCTCGACTTCCTCGCAAAAAGGAATATATTCGCTCAGAGCTTCCAACTGTTCAATTGCGGTAAGACGAAACTTCGGGTAGGCGAGAATCCGCGCCAATTCCGCTGCCGTTGTACGCGAGAGAAGCGATACGCAATTTCCGGCCTGCCAATGGCCGACCAGCCAGTTCAACTGGCCATGGGTGAACAGGAGCGCGGAGAGGACTGCATTGGTGTCGAAGACGATTCTTGCGTTAGCGGCGGCGCTCACGGGTTTTGACGAGCCCAGGCAATTGCGTCTGTAACATCCTGCTCGGTGATGCCGAGTCCGGCGAGTTTGGCCTGTATTTCCTCCAGACGGCTGCGCCGTAGCGGCTTGAGCGTGATCGCGGAGCCGTCTGTGCTGACGTCGAAGTACTCGACCCCGGCGAAGCGCGTGGCCACCGCTTTGGGGATGGTGAGCTGGTTCTTAGTAGTCAGTTTGGCAAGCATGATCGCCTCAAACAAGGATACAAGGAAATCTTACTACATTGTTCCTTTACCCGACAAACCACGTCCACTGTTCGTCAGTCAGCGGCACCACCGAAAGCCGCCCAATGAGGACTAGTGGCGACTTGGCAAAGAGCGGCTCGGCTTTGATGGCAGCCAGAGTCGTCGGCTTCTTGAGCCGTTTGCCCACTTTGACGCGGACAATGGGAACCTTGGGATCAGTCGCGTCCACGCTGACGACGGTCCCTGTGCCCACGGCGGTGCGCTCATCGCCGGTGTGGTAAAAAATCCACTTCGTCCCCGCCTTCATTTCGCGCAGGTACTTCACGGCGGTAGGGTTGGTCACGCCATCCCAGACAGTCTCCTTATCGCGTAGGAAATCATCATAGGAGTACACATCAGGCTCGGTCTTGAAGAGGAAGTAGGTCATAGTCAGTTGTCAGCTCTCTATGGTCAGTTGTCAGTGAAGCGCGCGGAACAGGGAAGAACTTCACCACGCAAGCAGAATACACGAAATCTCCAAACAGGCGGGGAAGGCACACCGGGCACTTTGACTGACCACTGTTCACTGTTCACTGGCCACTGCCTCTCCGTTACAATCAAGAAGATATGATCCGATTCTCAACCGCCGGCGAGTCTCACGGAGAAGCACTCATCGCTCTTCTCTCCGGGCTGCCAGCCGGCGTGCCCGTCGATCTCGATTTCGTCAACCGCGAGCTGTGGCGGCGCCAGCAGGGCTATGGGCGCGGCGGGCGCATGAAGATCGAGACCGACAAGGCTCACGTACTCAGCGGTGTGCGCCACGGCAAGACCATCGGGACTCCTATCGCAATCGAGATTGTCAATCGCGACTGGAAGAACTGGCAGGACAAACTTCCCGTCGAGGCTGGCAATCCCGCGCTGCACCAGGCCGTCGCCTCGCCGCGACCCGGCCACGCAGATCTCGCAGGCGCTCTCAAGTACAACTTCCCCGACGCCCGTTACGTGCTGGAGCGCGCCTCGGCCCGCGAATCCGCCGCGCGCGTTGCCGCCGGAGCCCTGGCCAAACTGATGCTGCGGACTCTTGGGATTGAAATTGCCAGCCACGTCCTCCGCGTGGGCCGCGTCGCGCTGGACCGCGCCGCCGCGTGGCAAGAGATCGCCGCCCTCGCCGCCCTCGATGAAGTTGTCCTCGGCTGCGTCGATCCCGCAACCGAAGCCCGCATGAAGGAAGAGGTCGAGGAAGTCTCCCGCACCGGCGACACCATCGGCGGCGTCTTCGAGGTGGTGGCGCACGATGTCCCGCCCGGCCTGGGCACGTATGCCAACTGGGACGAGCGCCTCGACGGCCAACTCGCCAGTGCGGTGATGAGCGTGCAGGCTGTCAAGGCAGTTGAAATTGGCCGCGGCGTGGTGGCCGCCGAGTCCTTCGGCTCTCAAGTCCACGACCCCATACATTACGCAAGCGAAGACACCGGCAGGCCCACCCGCTTTACCCGCCCGCAAAACAATGCCGGCGGCATCGAGGGCGGCGTCTCCAACGGCGAAGACATTGTGGTGCGTGGCTACCTGAAGCCCATTTCCACCCTCCGCAAGCCACTTGAATCAGTGCGCTTTGACACGCGCGAGTCGACCAGCGCAAGTTACGAGCGCAGCGACATTTGCGTCGTCCCCGCGGCCGGCGTGGTGGCCGAGGCCATGGTGGCGCTCACCATCGCCCGCCTGGCACAGGAAAAATTCGGCGGTGATTCCGCCCTGGAATTGCGACGAAATTTTGCGGGGTACATCGAACAGATTGGGAAGTATTGACACGGACTGCGCAATACCAGGTGCATGGCTTGTTCGATTCGGCGGTAGAATAGCTAAGGCGAGGAGGATTGTATGGACGGTTTGAATTTTGATCCATATGTCGGCCAAGAGGTTCGTGTTCTGGGCCGGCCAGGAGTATTTAGGATTCTCCATGTTTATCGGCCCGGTGAAGAGCATCCAAATCCAAACCTTCGGACCCCGGAAGGACTGTCGGGCACTGTGGACTTGCAACGAGAAAATGATGGTTTTGCTCTACCCGCAATTCCCTGGTATAGGTTGAATTACGCCGATGAAACTGGCCCCGTTCATCATGCAATCGAATGGCTCAAGACCAATCCAGACGGCAAAAAATATCCCGATTACATAGTTGATTATGAAGTAAGTACCAGGGACGACCATGCTGGGAATCCATCCATCTTTGTGCGCTTTTTGGTTGATCCAGATTACTTCTACGAGAATGGTCGAGCGTCTCAAGGGAAAATTGTTGAATTGAACAAGTTTACCTATGATGTGCAACAGGTATTGCTCGGACTGGAACTGAGTCGTTGGACTTATGTACAGACTGGTGAGGCGCGGAGGGCGCTTGATGTTGCTAGCTGAGGAACTGCTGGATCACGCCAGATTCCTTGCGAATCTCGATGCGCGTATAACTACGCAAGCAAACATCAGGCGAGCGATTTCAGCTGCGTATTATTCAGTCTTTCACTTGCTAGCGGCCGAAGTAGCGGCACAAGTTAGCCCTGACCGTCCGGCCGGACTTAGAGAAAGAACGCAACGAGCGCTGAATCACACACGAATGGTTGATGTTGCTAAGGCGTTTTCGCAGGCAGTAGGGAAAAGAGTAAAGGGCCTTCCGGACGATATTCAATTGCCTGAACCAATCTCTAAGGAACTCATGTCAATTTCAAACAGTTTCAAAAATTTGCAGGACGCACGTCACGCAGCAGATTACGATGTATTGAAGAAGTTTGATCCCATTGCTGCGGTGACATATGTGCAAGAAGCAGAAGATGTTTTCAAAGATTGGAAGACAGAGAAAAGCTCAAAGAACGCGCCGGTATTTCTGGCGGCAATGATCTTCGGCAAGGATTGGAACAAATAGCAAGCATCGCAACGAAAGGTTGATTCGTTTTTCAAAAACACCGATGATTCTGAAGATTGTTAAATATCCTGATCCGGTGCTCTCGCAGCCCGGCGAACCCGTCACCGAGTTCAACGCAGAGTTGCGCAAGCTAGTCGCCGACATGTTCGAAACCACCTACGCCGAACAGGGCATCGGGCTGGCCGCGCCGCAGGTAAACGTGTCAAAACGCCTTTTAACCATTGACCTGAGCCTGGGCAAGGAACCCAAAGACAAGCTGGTGCTCATCAATCCCGAGATCATCTTCAGCGAGGGCAAAGTCTACGAAGAGGAAGGCTGCCTCAGCTTTCCTGAAATTCGCGAGAAGGTGACGCGCCACGCCAAGGTGCGCATCCGCGCCCAGGACGAGCACGGCAAGTGGTTTGAGATGGATGGCGAAGACGTGCTTGCGCGCTGCTTCCAGCACGAGATCGACCACGTGGACGGCATGTTGTTCATCTTCCGTATGAGCGCCCTCAAGCGCGACCTGGCCCTGCGCAAGATTCGCAAGATGCAACGCGATGGCAAGTGGTAGACTCCATGGCGAGTGATGCTGGATGTAGCACAAATGCTGGGTGCTCCACCCTCGCCGCGTTTTTGTTTTTGCGGCTAGGGTGGGATAGCACGAACTTTAACCGGCCCCGCTGCACAGGTGTCCAATGAAACTCGTTTTCTGCGGGACTCCACAGTTTGCCGTGCCCACGCTCAATGCGCTCTTGGCTGCCGGCCATCAAATCGCCCTGGTCGTCTCGCAACCCGACCGGCCCGTGGGCCGCGATCGCCAGCTCACCGCTCCGCCCGTCAAGCTGGCCGCGTTGGCCCTTGACCTTCCCATCGCACAACCGGAAACGATTCGCAACAACCCCGAATTTCGCTCGCAGCTCGAAGCCATCGCTCCCGACGCCATCGTCGTCGTCGCATACGGACGCATCATTCCGCCTTGGATGCTCACGCTGCCCCGGCTGGGCTGCATCAACCTGCACGCCAGCCTGCTTCCCCGCTATCGCGGCGCCGCACCCATCCAGTGGGCAGTCGCCATGGGTGAAATAGTTACCGGCAACACCACCATGCTGCTCGAAGAAGGACTCGACACCGGCCCCATTCTGCTGCAACAGGCCCTGGCCATCGCGCCCCAGCAGACAGCGGTGGAGTTGCTCGATGAGTTGGCTAGGGGTGGCGCACAGCTGATAGTGAAGACGCTGACCGGCCTGGCCGATGGAAGCATCCAGCCACGACCGCAGAACCACGCGGGCGCAACACTTGCTCCGATTTTGAATCGTGAAGACGGCCACATGGATTTTGCCGCGCACACGGCCACGGAACTCAAGAATCGCTGGCGTGGTTTTCAGCCCTGGCCCGGCGCCTTCACCGCGCTCGACGGCAAAAAGCTGATCGTTCATCGCATGGAGGTGGTGGACGCGCCCGGCTCTCAGGAATCAATTCCCGCCGAGCCCGCCTCCATTCTCCCCGGCCAGATTTGCATTGAAGACCATCGTCTGCTGGTCGCCTGCGCCGGAAGCACCTGGCTGGAACTCATCGAAGTGCAGCTCGAAGGCAAAAAGCGTCTTGCCGCCGCCGAGTTTCTACGCGGAATCGCGCTCCCCGCCAACGCGCGGCTTGGG
>Ga0302319_10008210_pt1 | contig 20355 bp, 3 predicted proteins | sample Bog_T0_2_FD_203319 | JGI IMG/M metagenome (GOLD analysis project Ga0302319, IMG submission 203319) | Peat permafrost microbial communities from Stordalen Mire near Abisko, Sweden - Bog_T0_2 | ecosystem: Environmental > Terrestrial > Soil > Wetlands > Peat | place: Sweden: Abisko, Stordalen Mire... | reverse complement strand
TAATTCTGAAACGCATTGGCAGCCGCGTATGCCGCCTGCGAAGGAGCGGGATAATGGGCGCTGATGGAAGAACAGAGGATGAAGAAATCCAAATCCGTCCCCTGCAGCAGTTCTGCCAGCACCTTGCTTCCCTGGACTTTCGGACGACGAACGGCTACTGCCTGATCGATGTCCTGGGATGCGATCATGCCGGCGCCGCTCACTCCGGCTGCATGCAATACTCCATTGATCGGTCCAAAGTGTTTCCGAGCCTGGGCGATAGCATCAGACATGGCCTGCCTGTTGGTGACGTCGGCTGCCGCAAACAGGATCTCGCCTCCTGACTGCTCCAACTCCTGCATGCGAAGGATGCGCCGCCGTATGGAGTCGTCAGCGCCGCGCTCCGCCAGATAGCCAGCCCATTCGCTCCGTTCGGGCAGTCCCGTACGTCCGGTTAGTATCACGCGCGCTTGGTACTGCTGTAGGAGATGACAGGCAACACTGTGACCGATTCCGCCCATGCCCCCGGTAATCAGATAGACTCCTCCGGTGCGGAACGGATCAGTCGAAGGACTCGGCAGCCGTGCCGGCATCCAGCCCTTTTGCCAACGTTTCCCTTGGCGATACGCCACCGTCAGACCTGGTCCGTGTGTGTGAATCTCCTCGAGTACCTGTCGGGAGATGCGATCGATTTCGCCTGCCGAAGAACTCCCGCCCGGCAATTGCACGTCGATCGATCGGCACTGCGTACCTGCGTATTCAGCGGAGATGGCCGCGGTCAAACCAAATACTTCGGCCCGCTCCACGTCCTGAATCCCTCCCCCGGATACACTTTCCAGTTGATCGGTCAAGACCTCTACCTGCCGGAATCGATGATGGTGCACCCGCGCAGCCTTGAGTAGCAGCGCAAGGCTGTCATAGGCCGGTACATTCACGTCGCGTAGCGTCCACAGGCTGAGAATCGCGGTGGGGCGAAGACCATCCCTCGAAATGGCCTGCCATAGCCAGTCGTAATCTCTCGATTGCGCTGCATTTATCGAGAAGTCTTCACCGCTCTGCCCAAACCGGTCTGCAACCCTGACAGCAATCGCGCTTGCTCCCTGTCGCCGCAAGCCGGCAACCAGCGCTTCGCCGAGTACAGATCTGTCGAGAAGTACAAGCCAGCAGCCGATCTTATCGCCGTTCGATTGCACTGACAGTGAGGCACGCGGTGTGCTCTGCCACGATGGCGCATAGAACCAGTTGGCGATGTCCTTTCGCTTGCGATCCTGCGATGGGTCGGGTGGAACTGAAGAAGCAGGTTGAGGCGCGAGTCCGGAAGGATCGGCCTTAGCGGTTACCAGCGGCTCTACCCAGTATCGCTGCCGTTCGAAAGGATAGGTCGGGAGCGCGACCCGGCGTCCCCTCGACCCGGGATCCAGTGACGGCCACTGGAGTGAAACTCCACACTCCCATGCTCTGGCCGCTGCCTGGAGAAAGACAATCCGATCGGAGGTGCGGCGATTCTCGGCTCCGAGAGAAGCGACCATGACGTTATTCGGCATCTGCTTGCGCGCGATTCCGATGAGAGCTTCGCCGGGTCCCACTTCGAGCAGGAATTTTTGCCGCTCAGCCAACCCGGAAAGGTTCTCTGTAAATCGGACCCGCGACAGGATCTGGTTCCCCCAGTATTGCGGGCTCTGCGCTTCGCCGCTCTCAATCCAGGCTCCAGAGACGTTTGAGAGCCATGGGATCGTCGGCGCACGGCGCGTGACGGACTCCACTTTCTGGCGAAATGCCTTTGCGGCGCCGGCCATCAGCGGAGTGTGGAAAGCGTTTCGCGACGCGAGACGCACGCACGCAATGCGATCGGTCGCGAGTCTTCGCTCCAGCTGCTCAATTGCATCCGTCAGGCCTGAGGCAACCGACATGCTTGGACCATTCTCCACAGCCAGCCACACATCTTGCTCAAGGTAGTCAGCAAGCTGATGGGCAGGCAGCATGACGGCCATCATGGCTCCGGATGGAGTCTGCGACATGAGCCGGCCGCGCTCGGCCGCGAGGCGCAACGCATCCTCGAATGAAAACACACCGGCAATGGCAGCAGCAGTAAGCTCGCCGAGGCTGTGGCCCAAGAGGGCCGACGGTTCGACGCCAAGTGAACGCCATCGAACCGCCAGAGCATACTCGACCAGAAAGAGCACTGGCTGCGCGACGTCCGTCTCTTTGAGCCGCTCTTTCAAGGCTGCTGCATTCTCTGTTTCCTGAATGAAGTCGACCGCATTGAAACCGCAATCGTCGCGAAGGATCTCCGCTCCATCGTCGATCGTCTTTCGAAAAGCCGGATCGGCGCGATATGAGGCAGCAGCCATACCAGGAAATTGCTGTCCCTGTCCCGGAAAGAGAAAGACAACATCGTGCGGCACGGATGGTGTCGAACTCTCATGGCTTTTCGCATGCTTTCTCAGCCCTTCCACCAACCCAGCGCAGCTCGAGGCAACGATCGCCTGGCGCTGGGAAAACTCGCGTCGCCCGCATTGCAGGGTCGAGGCAACATCCGCCGCTAGTAGCGACGGATCGGACTCGATCCGGTCAGCCAATTGCTCACAAGCCGTCAACCTTGCAGCCGGGGTACGGGCGGAAATTGGAAATACGCGAGGACATGGCGCATCCACATACGCCGGCCGATGAGGCGCGCTGCTGAGAACGACATGGACATTCGTGCCGCCAATTCCGAAGGAACTCACGCCGGCCCAGCGCTCGCCGTCGCATTCTTCAGGCCATGCCATCGCGGAGGAACTGACCACAAAGGGACCGCCCTCAAGTGCCAGCGCCGGACTCGCCTGCCGAAAGGTTGGCGTGGGCGGAATAACTCCCGAATTCACAGCAAGCGCCGCTTTGATCAGACCGGCGATACCGGCTGCAGCATCAGCGTGCCCCATGTTCGACTTAACCGCTCCAAGCACGCAGGAACCGGGCCGAGCATGACTCTCCGTGAAGACGGTTGCGAGCGCGGCCACCTCGATCGCATCTCCCAGTTCGGTCGCCGTTCCGTGGGTCTCGACATAACCGATGCGATCCGCGGTTGCCCCCGCCGCGGCGAGAGCCTGGCGAATGACGGCAGCCTGACCGTCAACGCTGGGCGCCGTGTATCCCACCTTACCAGCACCGTCGTTATTCCATGCAGAACCGCGAATGACGGCGTAGATCAGGTCTTCGTCCGCAAGGGCCTGCGAAAGCCTCTTGAGGACCACTGCACCTGCCCCCCTGCCGGGGACTGTTCCGCCAGCCTGCACGTCGAACGGTCTACAGTAACCGTCGGGAGAAAGAATCATTCCGGGCACGTAAGTGTATCCCCCATTCTGGGGAAAGGAGATGGACACGCCTCCGGCGAGAGCCATGTCGCACTCGCCTGAGAGAATGCTTCGGCAAGCCAGGTGAACGGCCGCGAGCGAAGTGGAACAGGCGGTCTGCACCGCTACCGCGGGACCGCGAAGATTCAGTTTGTAAGCGACGCGCGTGGCGAGAAAATCCTTGTCGTTAGCCAACATCAACTGATACGCTCCGGCGCCGGAAATCGCCGCTTGATTGGCGAGCATCTGCAGCAAATACGTGTTCACTCCCACGCCGGCGAAAACGCCGACCTGCTCGCCGTCTCCGGTATATCCAGAGTGTTCGAGAGCTTCCCACGCGCACTCGAGAAAGACGCGCTGCTGCGGATCCATGATCTCGGCGTCGCGCCTGCTCAGTCCAAAAAACTCGGCATCAAACTGATCTGCATCTTCAATCGAGTTTCCTCTGGGAACATAGTCAGGGCTGCCGAGCGCGGCCTCGTCCGCCCCCGCCTCGCGCAAATCTTCACGGGTAAATTCCGAAGTAAGAATTTCGCCCGCCATCAGCCGCTCCCAGAACTCTTTAACAGAGCGCGAGCGTGGGAAGCGCGCGCTCATTCCAATGATCGCGATGTGGTCTTTCCAGCGCCGAAGCTCTTCATTCTCCGATGGGCTGTGCATCAGGAACCCACCCCCGCGGTAACGGCCAGCTCGGAACGCCGCCGGTCAATCCATGACGCCAAGGACTCTATGGTCGGGTAGCGGAAAAGATCGACGACGGCGACGTTTGCATCCAGTTCCTGCCGCACCTTCGCATGAATTCGAATCAGGAGCAGCGAGTGCCCACCGAGATCAAAGAAATTGTCGCGAACACTTATCCGATCACGCCCGAGGACTTCAGACCATATCCTGGTCAGCCGCTCTTCTACACTATTGTGCGGCTCAACCAGAGAGGGGGAACTCTTTCGGGCAGCCGTCGTTGGCCGCATCAACCGCTTGCGATCAACCTTCCCATTCGGAGTCAGTGGAATCTCGGTAAGTGAGACAAACTCGGATGGCACCATGTACTCCGGCAGGCGTTCACGTAGCCAGGGACGCAGATCCGCGATACCGGTTTCACTCTGCGATGGCTTCAGGTATGCGACGAGTTGCCGGCCAGCACCCTCTCCGTGCAGCGCGACAACTGCCCGGCGCACATCCGGATGACTCTCAATGAGCGCCTCGATTTCACCCGGCTCGATACGATAGCCGCGTAACTTCATTTGTTGATCGGCTCTACCGATGAGTTGAATCTGGCCATCGCGCCTGTACTTCGCGAGGTCGCCGGTTCGGTACATCCGGCGGCCAGGCCCGGGATCAAAGGGGTCGGGGAGGAAACGCGTTTCGGTTAGTTCGGGGCGCCTCCAGTACGCCCGGGCCACGCCGTTGCCGCCGATGTACAACTCTCCGACGACACCGGCAGGAACGGGCTGGCCATCCGAATTCAGGATGTACATCCGCGTATTGTCGATCGGTCGGCCGATCAGTATCGGGTTTTCACCGCTCCTCACCCGGTGAGCAGCGGACCAGATCGTGGTCTCTGTTGGACCGTACAAATTCCAAAGCTCGCGACCTCGCGCCACCAGGCCCTCGGCCAACTCCGGAGTGAGTGGCTCTCCTCCGCACCACATGCGCAGGTTTGCCTTCCCCATCCATCCCGATTCGACCAGCATTCCCCACATTGAAGGCGTGGCCTGAAGGACAGTAACATCGGACTCGTGCAGCAGCTTCGCCAGCGAGCCTGGATCGATCACCTGTTCACTTGAAGCGAGGACCAGCTTAGCTCCGCACACCAATGGTCCAAAAATCTCCAAGCCCGCGATATCAAAGGATAGGGTCGTGACTGCAACCAGCGTGTCCTTGCGAGAAAGCCCAGGCTCGCGCAACATGGATACGAGAAGATTGACGAGCGACCCATGCGTGATTTCCGTGCCTTTCGGATTCCCTGTCGAACCAGAGGTGTAGATGAGATAGGCCAGATCTTCTGATCGAAGCTCTGCAGCACTCGGCGGGTCCGCATTCGCGGTCTCCGCAGACGTGGGTGTCTGATCAATCAGCAGAAGTGGCACGTCAGTGGGCGGCAGCGTCTCGCACATTTCAGTGCGAGTAAGAATCAGCGAAGCCGCCGCATCGGAGACCAGAAACCCAATTCTTTGTGGCGGGAACGCTGGATCGATGGGAAGATAGGCGCCGCCGGCCTTCATGATCCCAAGCAGCGCTACAATCATTTCCGTGCTACGCTGCAGATAAATGCCGACGACCGTCTCCCGCGCAACTCCTCGAGCTCGAAAAACCTCGGCCAGCCGATTCGATTGCGCATCGAGCTCTGCGTAGGTGACCGTTATGTCGCCCATGACGAGCGCCGTCGCTTCCGGAGTCTCTGCGGCCTGCGAACGAAACCATGCAGGCACGGTCGCGTAACGGTGCTCAGCCGTCTCAGTGCTGTTCCAGTCTTCCAGTATCTTGCGCCGATCTCCTGCGCTCAGCAATGACAACTCGCTGATGCGCAACGCGGAATTGGACGCCATGGTTTCAAGAAGACAGAGGTAGTGCTGCTGCATCTGCCGCACCGTCGCTTCGGTGAAGATGTCAGTATTGAATTCGAAGTTGCAATGATATTTCCCCTCGAGCGCGTAGATATCGGCGGTGAGGTCGTAGCGTGCACGAGAATTCTGAACATCCAGCGGCTTCATTGTCAAATCGCTCAGGCGCAGTGGCGGCAACGGGGCATTCTGCAACGCAAACATCACCTGGAAGATCGGGCTACGGTCGAGACTTCGTTCCGGCTGCAATTCCTCTACCAGTTGGTCGAAAGAAACGCTTTGGTGTTCTAAAGCTTCGAGCGCCGTCTTTTGAACCCGCTGAATCAACTCCCCGATGGTTGGATCTCCGTCCAAGGAAGTGCGGAGCACCAGATTATTGACGAAGAATCCGATGATCCCCTCAAATTCACTTCCCAGTCGCCCCGCCGTCGGCGTGCCTACGAGAATGTCCGTCTGGCCGGAATAATGCCGCAGAAACAGGTTGAACGCGGCGAACATCACCATGAACAATGTCGCGTTCTGATCTCGGCTCAGTTTTTGGAGACGGTTAATCAATTCCGGGGAGACATCCGCGGTGACGCGCTGGCCGCGGAAGGTCTGCGCCGCTGGCCGAGGATAGTCGCCGGCAAGCTCCAGTAGAGGCAGCTCGCCTCCCAACTGTTGCCGCCAGTAGCGCGTGTCCGCAGCACGCGAAAGCTGGGATTCGCGGTGCTCCCATTCAACAAAATCGCGATACTGAAATTGCAGCGGGTGCAGCGGAGAAGAGCGCCCCGCGATTAGAGCTTGATAGATCGAACCCATCTCCTGCGCAAGAATTCCGAGCGACCACGCATCACAGATGATGTGGTGAATCACAAGCATAAGCACATGCTCGTTTGCATTTTTCCTAAGCAACGTCGCGCGAAAGAGCGGACCCTGTTCGAGCGAGAAGGAGTGGGTGGGTTCCTGCCTGAGAAATTGCAAAACTACCTTCTCTTGCATCTCTCGCGAAGGAGAAGAATGGTCCACAAAGTCCATTCTCCATCCGGGGGCATCCTCAACCATGGCATACGGCACGCCGTCCCTTTGCAGGAAGCGGGTTCGCAGAGATTCGTGACGGTCGACAAGTGCTTTCAAGGATTGTCCCAAGAGATCAGCCCGGAGCGATCCGTCGATAGCGAGTGCAACAGCCATGTTATAAACGGCGCTTCCGGGATCGAGCTGATCAAGAAACCAGAGGCGCCGCTGCGACCCAGATAAGAGATGTTCGGCCCCTTGTTTCGTATCTGGAGTCGGCGAGGCTACCATAGCAGGAAAAGCGGCAAGAACTGACTCGACCTCCGAGGCAAGCCCTGCCAGCGTCGAGTTCTGAAATATTTTTGCGACTGGCAGCTTCACGTGAAGAGCGACAGACAGCCGGGATATCAGTTGCATGACCAGAAGAGAGTGGCCGCCAAGAGCAAAGAAATCGTCGTCGACGGAGATGGATTCGATTTTTAGCAACTCGATGAAGATGGCCGCGATCTTGCGTTCCACCTCAGTGGTTGGCGGGCGAAGACTTCCACGATCCTGGCCGAAGTCAAGCGGCAGCGCGTCGAGAGCTGCAAAATCAACTTTTCCGTTCGGCGTGCGCGGCACGTCGGGGATCATGAGGAGACTTCCTGGAACCTGGTGCGATGGAAGCACTTTCTGCAGTGCCTGGCGCATAATTTGCGGATCTCCGTCCGCACCATTGGCCAGAACGACGTAAGCAACCAGCCGTTGATCCCCGTCAGGCCAGGCCCGTACCGATGCGATTGCGGTCTGCACGCCGGGCAGCGCCAGCAAAGCTTGTTCCACTTCAGCCGGCTCTAGGCGGTATCCGCGCAGCTTGATCTGCTTGTCAGCACGACCGAGGAACTCAATTACGCCATCGGAACGATAGCATGCGAAATCGCCCGTTCGGTAAGCTCGCACCCGACCCAACTCTTCAAATTCGATGTTGACGAATTTCTCGGCGGATTGCGAGGGCGCATTCAGATATCCCAGGGCGAGCCCATCTCCCGCTGCATATAGTTCACCTCTTACTCGGGGTGGTACCGGCTGCTGAAATTCGTCGAAGATAAATACCCTGGTGTTAGCGATCGGTTTCCCTATCGGAACAAGTCCGCCATCGAACGCGCTTTCGGTGATCGCGTGGGTGCATGTGATGACGGTATTCTCTGTAGGTCCATAGGCATTCAACAGTCGCAATTCAGGCAGCTTTCTCCGGATGCGCTCAACATGCCCAGGGGATAGGACGTCTCCTCCTCCTACCAATTGACGAAGAGAACGAAGTTTTTCCAGATGGTGGTCAATCATGAAGTGAAACAAAGCCGCTGTAAACAAGACCGACGTCACACGGTAATTCTCGATAGCGAAGATAATGTCGTCGGGATCACGGCTACCGTAATTCAGAAGGACCAGGCAAGCTCCATTCAGGAGCGCCCCCCAAATATCGAAGGTCGACCCATCGAACGATAGCGGGGACACCTGCAGTATCACGTCATCGCAGGCCCACTGGATGTAGCCGGCATTTTTGACTAAGCGGACGATCCCCCGATGAGGTATGACAACTCCCTTCGGTTTGCCCGTCGATCCCGATGTGAACATGAGATACGCCGGATCATCCGCAAGGACCGCGATCTCAGGCGCGTGGTCCGCGGCGGCGGTAGAAAAGCCATCGAGCGCCGTCAGATGGACAATATCGATTTCCGCAAAGAGCTTTAATAGGTGGCCAGGGGTGAGCAGAACCGCTACGCTGGCTTCAGCCAGCATGCCTCTCAACCGCACCGGCGGCTCCCTTTCATCGACCGGCAGATATGCGTGTCCGGCCTTGAGAACCCCTAGGAGCGCTGCGATACCGAGCGGGCTTCCACCAGCGCAGACGGCAATAAAGGAATGGGGTGGTAGCCGCAACCCATGTAGATAATGTGCGATGGCATTCGAAATGCGGTCGAGTCTTCGATAAGTGACGAATTCGAATGCACCCTTAAGCGCGACTGCATTCGGAGATGTTCTCGCGCACTCCTCAAACACCTCATGCACGGGCTTGGCGGGGTAGTTTCTGCTTGTCTCATTCCACTCAACCAATAGCCGCCGCCGCTCCTGGCCTGAAAGAAGCTCCATATGCTTGATCGGAACTGATGGGTCGTGAATCGCCGCTACGAGAAGGTTCATGTAGTGCGATTGCATCGCTCGGATGGTAACTTCGTTGAGAATATCTGTGTTGTACTCGAAATCGCAGCGATAGCCCTTGCCATTGGGCCAGACTTCGACCGACAGATCGGCACGCGCGATACCTGGATCGATTTGTTCCAGATCTATCTTCAATCCGGGAAGCGCAACAGCCTCCATGGGCACATTCTGGAGAGTAAAGATTACCTGCACCAGCGGGCTGTAACTCAATCCACGCTCGGGCTGAAGCTTCTCCACCAGTCGATCGAATGGCACCCCCTGGTGGGCGTAGGCCGAAACCGCGGTGTCTTTTACTCTCGTGAGCAAGTCGCGAAAAGCCGGATTGCCTCTCAGGTCTGTGCGCATCACGAGATTGTTGACGAAGAACCCGACCAGCGGCGCCACTTGCTCCAACTGCCGGTTGGATGTGCCGCTGCCCACCAGAATGTCTTCGAGGCCGGTGTAGCGAGCGAGGAGAATCTTGAAGGCGGCAAGCAGGAACATATATGGAGTTGCGCCAGTCGCACGGCACAGATCGCGGATTTGTTCAGCCAGTGGAGGCTCGATCAGCATCGCCACGCGCTTTCCCGCAAAGGACTGAATGGGCGGCCTGCGCCGGTCAAGGGCTAACTCCAGAATTGGGAGCGGTCCACTGAGCCTATCGAGCCAAAACGGCAACTCCTTGTCCACCGCTTTCTCCGCTGCCTCATCCTGCCATCGCACATAGTCTCTGTACTCAAAGACGATCTCATCGAGCGCGGGAGGTTGCCCATGCACGAATGCGCTATAAAGCGCGCCAACTTCTCGTGCGAGGATCCCTAGCGACCAGCCATCCGCGACGATGTGGTGAACGACCAGCAAGAGCAGATGACTCTCCCGGGCGGTACGCCAGAGTGTGGCTCGAAACAGCAGGCCATTTTCGAGCGCGAACGGCTTGCGCGCATCCTCGTGAGCCATTCGCCGCGCTTCGTCTTTAGCTTTTTCCGTCGAAAGCGATGACAGATCGACGAACGTGGCTTTCCACTGACCGCTCCCGCTTATTTTGGCGAAGGGCTTACCTCCCCTTTCATAAAACGAGGTGCGGAGAGACTCATGGCGCTCTACCAAGAAAGCGAGAGACCGCTTCAGGGCATCGCGATGCAGATCTCCGGTCAGCCTCAGTCCGACGACCATGTTGTATACGGGATTGCTGGGGTCCACCTGCGCCAGAAACCAGAGGCGCTGCTGGGAGCGAGATAGAGGCAGGTCCTCCAGTGCTTCGCTTCTACCGGCCGCTACTTCGGGCGGAGCCGATTCGCGCAGGAACGCCATGATTTCCGGCTTACGCTCCGTCAACTCCCTTCTTATCTCCACAGTCACTGCACCTTTGGGAGCATTGCAGGTCAGTCGGTTGCCGTCGAGCGAGAGAAGCACACCGAGGCTGCGCAGGTCGGAGAGGAATTGAATGAGAGACTTCATAAGGCAAGCTCCTCGTAGTCGGAGGAGTCGCTCTCAAGCGGCGTGACATGACGCGTGACCACGAGCTTGGCGCTCACGAAAGTTGCGGCCATCTCCAGGGTTGGATATTCAAAGAAGAAGTTCGCGGGCAAAGCTATTTCCAACTCTTGCTGAAGCCCATTTTTCAGCTCAAGAGCCATCAGCGAGTCGAGCCCGAGTTCCGCCAGCGGCCGATCGTCAAGAAGCGCGAAATGAGAATCCATGTGCAGAATATCGAGGATTTGGGTTCGCAGGTGATCCTTGATCACGCTCAGGCAGGTCTCCGCGGGAGCGGCATCGAGCGTGGATTTGAGCACGCCGACGCGGACGGCCAAGGACTTTCTATCTACTGGCGTTGCCGAGAACTCCGCAAAGAATGGCCACTTCCTTTGGGGTTGTCCGGGGCCGAGGTAGGTTTTCCAGTCGATCGGGAGAACCGCAACGCAGGGCAGCCGGCTGGAGATCGCCTGTTCCAAAAGCTCTATTCCCTTCTCCGGAGAAACCGCGTTGAATCCCATGCGCATGGCGCGACCCGTATCTTTGACACGCGTTGCTGCCCCAACCGAAGACCACGCGCCCCAGGCAACGGTGGTCGCCTGAAGCCCCTCGCGATGACGGAAGTGAGAGAGCGCGTCGAGGAAGCCGTTGGCAGCCGCGTGGTTACCCTGCCCGGGCGATCCGAGGATGGAGGCGGCGGAGCCGAAAAGAACGAAGAAGTCCAGGGGCAGGCCCCGAGAAAACTCATGCAGGAGCCAGCTACCGTGAACCTTTGCGGCAAAGACGCTGGCCAGCCGCTCGGAACTCTGTTGCAGGATGGTACCGTCGTCCAGTGTTCCTGCGGACTGGATGATTCCGCGCAAATCGATTCCAGCTCCAGAGATGCAATTAAATATCTTTTCAACGTCGCGGCGCTCGGAGATGTCAGCAACCAGGTCGTAGATGCGAATCCCGTGCTCTCTCCATCTGGAAATCTGCTCGCGTTGCTCCGGGGACGGCTCGTGGCGGCCGACAATGACAATGCACTTCGCGCCGCGGTCCGTCATCCATTGCACCGTACGGAAACCGAGTCCCCCATAGCCGCCCGTGACCATGAAGGCTCCGTTTGGGGTCAGCCCCCAGGGCTGTAGGTCGCGAGCCGAGACTTTCGCGAGCGGAACCAGGCGCGGGGCGAAGAGCATTCCCTGTCGAAGAGCGAGCGCGTGTTCCCTCGTGCCTTCGCGGATCAGCTGGCTGAGCCTTGCAATGTCTGCTTCGGTGGGCTGCGACGGAAGATCAACCCAGTGGATCGACAGTGCGGGATGCTCCAGCCGCGCGGTCTTAGCCATCGCGTCCACGCAGGACGCCGACAGATCGATATCGTCTCCGTACTCCACAGCAGCACCGCCGCGAGTCACTACCCAGATCGGAATTTGGGGCTGTTCCTCGATCGCCGTCTGCAAAATTTCGAGAAGGATTGCAGCGTTGCTCATGGCAGTGTCGGCGACCGTCGCGTCTTCGAGTGCAGGACCCAATGCAAGCAGGACATGCGAAAGCTTCTCAGCGCTGCGCAGCCATCCGCGCAATTCTCCTCGTCGATTCTGAAGGTTGAAGGGCGAGGAGTGCGATGATTGCGAGGCCCCGTCATCGAGCTTGTGTACCTTGATCCCGGCTTTCTGCAATATACGCGCGATTCCATCCGGCGCGCTCCCCGCGCCCAGATAGAGGACCGACGGCTCGGTGTTGTCGGTCGACCATCCTTGTCGCTGAGCGACGAGGATGGTCTGATGCCTGGCGAGGGTGCTCGTCTCATCGAGGGCGGCACAACGAAAACCGGCCTCAGCAAGAAGGGTGAGCCATTTCTCGCGAGAAATGAGAGGATAGCGCTCGCGGCGTGCCGTGTCGACGAAGCACCACCAACCCTCTGTCATTCCGACGGTGAGATCGCCCAATCTCTGGGGGGTGGTCCCCTCGAGGATGACCAGGCTTCCGCCCGGTCGAAGCATGCGCGCGATGCGGCCGAGCGTCTTAAAGAGATCGGCGGTGGCATGCAATACGTTCGCGGCTATGACGATGTCGGCGGTCGCAGCGTTTGCGGTGTCGTCCTCCTCCTCAAGATCGAAGGCTTCGTATCGAACGAAGGGGAAACTCGCGAACTTGCTTTGGGCCGCGGTGCAGAAGACCTGCGAAATATCGGTGAACTGATATTCCACGCGCTTCGCATCGAGCAGCGGAAGTATCTGTGACGTAGTGCTTCCAGTTCCTGCCCCGACCTCGATGAGCTTGACAACATAGTCGGCAGGATAGGCAGCGACCGCTGTTCTCACAGTCTCCCCGACAGCGCGATTGAACAGCTGCGCGGCTGGGGCGTCTTGATAGACCTGTTCTGCAAGTCGCAAGGAGCCGTTGGGAAAGAGTGCTTCCAGCGGCGACATCCGCCCCTGTATCACGTCAGCGAGATGCTCTGCCTGACCGAGGAACGCCAGTTCGGCCGCAAACTGCGGAAAATCAGACTGCAGGCGATCGCGTTCGCGGGATGCGTCGATGGGTGGAGTAGCATGGAAGATCCAGAATCCATCCGCGCAATGGACCAGCTCGTCTTCCTCCAGAATGGCGAGGAGGCGTTCAACAAGGCGACGATGTTCGTGCCGGATGCCGAGGCGCGTGTAGAAATCAGCGATCGCGAGACGAGTGCCTTCATGTACGTTAGTGCCCAGGCGGGAGAACATCTCCAGAATATAGATCGTGCAAAGATGATCGAGCTTAGGCAGAAAGACGTCGTATTCAGCGATCTGGTAGCTCGCGTCGATGGTTTCAATCGTCGTGGCTGCAGAGCTGATCAGGTGCTCAACGTTGAATAGGTCTAACGACTGTGCTTCGGCCTGCTGCGGTTGCCAATTGATAGTGTAGAGGAGCGGATCAAACGGCTCGCGCGGCGAGGAAATTTGAGCCGAAGCGGTCAGTGCATTCTTCCGGGGCGCGGCGATCCAATAACGCTGTCGCTGGAAGGCATAGGTGGGCAACGCAAGTTTCTGACCCGGGCGATCCCTGTAAACCTGATCCCATTCGACCGGCACTCCCAGCAGGTAGAGCTGACGGAGCCCCTGGTACATGGTTTGCAGGGCATTCTTGCCGCGCCACAAAGAAGCGATGCATGGAATTGACGACTCCGATAAGGAAGGTTTTGCCATGCCAAGCAATACCGGGTCGGGGCCAATCTCGAGCAACGCAGCGGGCTGTTGCGAAATTAACGCAGAAAGTCCGTCCGAAAATCGCACAGTATCGCGAATGTGTTTTCGCCAGTAGGAAGCGTCGATGATATCGGCATGAGCGCGACCTATCACATTCGACATCAGCGTGATCTGCGGCTCGGCGTAGCTGACCTTTCCTGCAAGCGATTGAAATTTGTCCAGAATCGGCTCCATCATCACAGAGTGATATGCATGGGAAACGGTGAGTGCCTGCGCTGCCAAACCGCGCGCAGTGACTAGACCACGAAGTCGCTCAATTTGCTCCGAATCCCCCGACGCGACTACGCTTCGAGGGCCGTTCACAGCGGCAATCGAGAGCCGATTCAGCGGGCGGATGATCTCTGCGAGTTCGCTCTCGCCGGCACGAATCGCAAGCATCGCGCCAGCCTTTGGAAGGCCGCCCATAAGCCGCCCGCGCTCATAGGCTAGCGTCAAGGCCGCTTCGAGCGGGAAGACGCCCGCCACGCAGGCTGCCACATACTCGCCAAGGCTGTGCCCCAAGGCGGCCGACGCTCGCACGCCCCAACTGCGCCATATCTCGCATAGCGCATATTCAAAAGCAAAGAGCGCAGGCTGGGTCCATGTGGTGTCATGAATCAGACCGGTCGGGATTGAGGGCTCTCCGCAAAGAACATCAGAAAGTCGATGCGGCAGCTTTCCACTCAGGATCGTGTCGCAGCGATCGACGGCGGCGCGGAAAACGCTGCTGTACATATACAGTTCTCGCCCCATGCCTTCGTACTGCGATCCCTGGCCGGTGAACAGAAACGCAATATGCGGCTCGTCGTAGCCGGCGACGACCCGGTAGGAGGCATCACTGCCTGCACTATGTTCGGCGATCTGCTGCAACTGATCCGTGGCCTCCGCCACAGAGGTGGCAAGAAGGGCGATGCGGTGTTGGAAGTGAGAGCGCCCGGTGTTCAGTGTGAATGCGAAATCAGCGAGAGAAACCTCGGGATGAAGCCGCAAATAATCAGCGTGGCGACCGCACAACGCCCATAGCGCCAGCGCGCTTTTTGCCGACACCGTAACGATCTCGACTGGCGCAGGGTCAGTCTTCACGATACGACCAGTTGGAGCTTCCTCGACAACGAGATGCGCATTCGTTCCGCTGAAACCAAAAGAGCTGATTCCTGCGATGCGCGGATGGACGGACGCGGGCCAAGGTGCGGACTTCAGCGGAACCTTCAGCGCCGAATTCCTCAGTGCCTCATTGTCGTGTCCCGCCGATACATGCAGATGGGCAGGAATCGCTTCATGTTGTAACGCCAGAAGCACCTTGATGACTCCCGCGACACCGGCCGCAGCCTCGAGGTGGCCGATATTGGTCTTCACTGAACCAATCATTAATTCGGCGCCCGACTTACGCTTCCCACCGAAGACAGTGCCCAGCGCTCCCAGCTCGATGGCATCTCCCAGCACCGTGCCCGTGCCGTGTGCCTCGATGTAGTCGATCTCCGCAGGCTGAAGGCCGCCCACTGCCAGCGCTGCCTTCACGACGGCCTCCTGCGAGGGACCATTCGGAGCCGTCAATCCACTACTGCGCCCGTCATGATTAATTGCGCTTCCCCGGATCGTTCCGAGAATGCGGTCACCGTCGGCCTGCGCATTCGTGAGTCGTTTCAACACCAGCATGCCGCAGCCTTCCGACCGCACGAATCCGTCGGCCGACTGCGAAAATGTCTTGCAACGGCCATCGCCGGCCAGCATGTGCGCCTGTGCGAGCGCAACTGTCAACTGCGGCAGAAGAATCGCATTGACGCCGCCAGCCAAGGCCAGTTGGCATTCGTTCTGCCGCAGACTCTGGCAGGCCAGATGAATCGCAACACCGGAGGACGAGCAGGCAGTATCGATGGTGAGATTCGGCCCCTTCAATCCGAGGAAATACGAGAGCCTCCCGGCCGCCACGGAGCGCGCGATTCCCGATCCAGAGTAGGCATCGAAGGCGGTACCGTCGCTCATGTCGAGCAGCGAAGCATAGTCATTCGTGCTCACGCCGACGAACACGCCGGTTGCGCTTCCGTCCAAAACCTCTGCACACGCGCCCGCGTTCTCGATAGCTTCCCAACTGACCTCCAGCAGCATTCTCTGCTGCGGGTCCATGCCGACGGCCTCCCGTGGAGAGATCCCGAAGAACGCCGCATCAAACTGGTCAATGTTGGCGACGAATCCTCCCCATTTAGTGTTGGCCTTACCGGGTATATCCGGTCGCGGATCGTAGAAGGCGTCGGCATCCCACCGGCTCTCGGGAATCTCTTCGATGGCATCGCCGCCCGCAGCAAGCAGTTCCCAGAATGCCTCTGGCGAATCGGCACCGGGCATCCGGCAACCCATGCCGACTATGGCAATTGGTTCGTATGTATGAGTCTCCCGCGCGGCCAGTCGCCTTTCCAACTCCGCAGCCAGGAGCGCTAACCGCTTCGGAGAAAGTTTTTGGATGCGGTCGAGGAACTCGCCGGATTTGGATTTAGCAGACATAGCAGGAGCCCCTGGTACCGAGTCCGGAAGATAGTTTCAATTGAACCGCGATTCGACTTCGTCATCGGACATTTGTTCGATCATATTCAGAATGTCCAGGGAATTGTCTCCCTCTTCTCCTGAGGCTACATCTGGCGCGTGCACCAAAGAAGGAGGTGTCGCCTGATTCAGTATCTCCTTCGCCAGGTGCCCCACCAGTGCTCGCACGGTTGGGTAATCGAAAAGAATCGTCGATGGAAATTGCGTGAGCAATACCCCGGACAGGTTATTCCGCAATTCGATGGCGAGCAGAGAATCCATCCCTAGGTCGCTCAGCGGCACATCCGGATCGATCTCTTCCTCTGGACGCAGGTCAAGCGTCTTTCGCACCATATCGCAAGTCATTCGAAGCAAAGCTGGTTCGCGCATGGCCATGGGTAGGGCAAGAATCGCCTCTGGCGGAGCGCTTCTCGCACCGGCGGTCCGGGGAAGCGCCGCGTGCCTGGTCGAGGCCGACTTGCCAATCGACTTATTCCCGTCGCGGGGCGCTCGATCTCCTAAATTAAAGTCCGCATAAAAGAAGGGATCATGATGGTCGGAACGCTTCCTGAGATAACGAGGCCAATCTATGGCGGCAATCGCAACCTGGGCCTCGCTTGAGAACAGCGCCTGACGCAATGCCTCGAGCGCCCTATCCGGCGTCATGTTCTCCATGCCCGAGCGCGCGAGTTGCCGGCCAAATGCATCGCCTGAGGCAGCACCAATCTGGCCCCATGCACCCCAGTTTACACTCAGCGCGGGAAGCCCATTCGTCCGCCGAAAGTGCGCTAGGCCATCCAGGAAGGCGTTGGCGGTGCAATGATTGGCCTGGCCGTACGACCCGCCGATCGAGGCCCAAGAAGAAAAAAGAACAAAGAAATCGAGCTGCATTTCACGAGTCAGCGCGTGCAGGTTCCACGCACCATCTCCCTTTGCTTGGAAGACGGCGCGCATCCGTTCCCACGACTGATCCCTAATAGATGCGTTATCAAGCAAGCCAGCGCTGTGCCACACCCCGCGAAGATTTGCGCCGGCCGACTGAATTGCGGCCGCCGCTAGCTCCGGACCGGCAATGTCGCCCTGAACGATACGCACTAACACGCCCTCTGCCCGGATACGCGCGATTACATCGACCCCTGCTGCTTCCGGCGCGTGTCTGCCGACCAGGACTAGTTCGCGTGCTCCGTTTTTCGACAGCCACTCCGCCAACTTCAGACCGATTCCGCGCATGCCACCTGTGATCAGGTGGACGCCGCGGAACCGGCCTGCATCCGGTCGTTCGACAACAATGCGGCCGATGTGTTCCGCTCGGGCCATGTATCGAAACGCGTCCTTTACATCTGCCGCGTCAAAAACAGTTGTCGGCAGGGGCGGCAGCGATCCCTCTAAAATCATGTTCAGGAGGAGCGTAAGCCGCGCCCCGACCCACGATGGACGTGTGGTAAACAGGGGCGTGAGATCCACGGGTAGATATTGGACCCGGGGCCATTGCTTCGCCGTGAGCGCAGGGTCACGCAGGTCGGTTTTGCCGAGCTCAATGAACCGGCCGCCCGACCTGAGCAAGGACAGGCCAGCATCAATCGCATCGCCCGTAAGCGAGTTCAGCACGATGTCGAGCGGGCCCGAAGTTTGCACGGCGAAGTGAAGCGAGCGGGAATCGTACACGTGCACAATCCCCAGGCTCTTCAGGAATGCGCGCTTCTTCTCGCTGCCGGCGGTTGCGACAATCTCCGCTCCGGACCTTAGGCAGAGGTGTACCGCAGCAAGCCCAACGCCGCCGGCAGCCGCGTGAATCAGAACGCGCTCCCCGCTGCGGACCTTGGCCACCTCTGTAAGACAATAGTCGGCCGTGAGGTAAGCAACACTTTGCGCGGCGGCCTCCGCAAACGACAACCCCGGCGGCTTTCGAATGACCAGCGCTTGGGGCGTGATTGCGTGACTGGCAAAGCATCCCGGCGCGATCGCAATCACTTCGTCACCAGCCGCGAAATCGGTGACTGCCACTCCAGTGCGCACCACGACACCGGCGCAATCCGTCCCCAGTTGTTCATCAAGTTTCACCATCCCCAGCGACTGCAGTACATCGCGGAAGTTCAGAGCGGTGGCGTGAACCCGGAGCTCGACTTCATCCGGCTTCAAATCCCGGCGCGTTGCCGGAATGTATTCGAGCATCTCGATGCCGGCTCCGGTCTTCAATTGAACGCTATCGCTTGTTGCCGGTGCAGAGGCGGGAGCTGAAATCCGCCGTAACCGCGCTACGTACCGCCTTCCGACCCGCCATGCAACCCACGTATCGTCGACATTGCACAGAACCTCCACAGCTACCTCATCAGCATCGGTTCCGTTCTGCTTGCCGCTGCAATCGAGGCGAGTGCAGCGCAGTTCCGGGACTTCGCTCGCCAGAGCGGTCGCCAATCCGAGCAATGGTGTTTCGGCAAGTTGGATCTTCGCTTCGTCGCCAACGGCGCAGGCTCCGGAAGTGACAACGTAGAGCCGAGGCGGACCCTGAACGCCGTATTTGAGAAATGCCTGGGCTGTTGCAAGCAGCGAGGATACCGAATTCTCGATTACGCTCGATGGGGGATCGGGAGAAAGCCTGTCCAAATTCTCCGGTTCTTCCGATATCCAGATCATCGCGTCGAGTGCGTCACCCGAAAAGCTCCGACCGGTCAGGTCTTCCGTTGCGATGGGATGAACGACAGCACCGCGCTGCCGCAAAGACATCGCTATCCTATTAGCAAAATGCCCCTGGCCGACAATCCCAATGCTTCTGGGCCGCGCGAGCTCGCTCGCGACGATCAATTCTTGATGCGCGAATATCGATTGCCAGTCAGACCTGTTCGGGATGGTCAGAACCCTTCCAAAACCCTCTCCTTGGAGAAGCGGCGGCCACGCACCGCTCTCCAGTGCCGGATAATCGGGCCGAAGCCGGCGATCGACAAAATTCCACCATTCGTACAAGAGCCCAACCGTGATATCCGCCCAGCGCTGTTTCCCCGTGACCTCAACCAGGATGAGAATGCCATCGGGAGCAAGCAGCGGCTTCAGCCTGTTGAGGGTAGCGGAAAGATCGGCAGTCGCATGCAGGACATTCACAGCCAGGATGATCGAGAATGGACCTACGATGCCCTGAGCAATTCCATCGCGTTCAATATCGAATACTTGAGTGGTAAGAAAGGTTTTGTTCCCGAAAGCTTCCCCCGCGCGCCGCACCAGCAGTGGCGAAACGTCGGTAAAAACATACTCGTGCGGCTCCTGCCTTTCTGATCGTAACTCTTGCAATACGTATTCCGTAGTTGCCCCGGTGCCGCCGCCCACCTCGAGAATCCGGGTCGCTGCGCCGCCTCGAGCCGATATCACGCGGGCTATAATTTTGGCCACCATGTCGTTGTAAATGCGCGCAGGCATTGAATCGTGGTAGAGGCGCCCCATCTCGTCGCTCTGGCCTACCGGAAACAGCAGTTCCCTACCATCCATTCTTCCCGTGAGCACATCGGCCAGACGCTGGCCGCAGCGGACAACAAGGTCTATCTCCGTGCTGCCAAATGGAAAGCAGCGCAGCAACCTCGCGACTCGATTAGCTTCCATCGGCGCGGGAGCTAGGCCAAAAGAAAATTGATCCCCGTCGCGACAAACGGTTCCCGTCTCCACCCCAATCTCCAGCAGGCGCAGTAAGAGACGCTCATGTTGCGGAACAATCTTCCATCTAGCTTGCAGGCCCCGCGAACCCAGAGATACTTCCACCTCCGGCCAGCCGAGCTGCCTGAAGGCTTCCAGCACATATGCTGCTGCAAGTTCCTCAAGATCCACAAAGAAGTTGCCGTATTCCGCAATGATCTGAGTGCTGCTCAAATGCTCGGCCTGCGCTTCGAGATCTGCGTGGGCCTGCCCGATCGCGGCTTCCTGCACGGCGCTCAACAGTTCCTTTCCCTGCCAGTCGAGGCGATACATCCACGACGCAATCTCCTCTGTCTTCGTCAATACTTTCCGGAATCGCAAGTTATAGATTCGAAGTCGAGGATAGCCATGTTCGTCGGTAATGGTGACATCGGCAGTGAGGGTTTCGGCATCGATGCGATGCGTGGTGACGTGACTCCAGCTGCATGCCGC
>Ga0302319_10008209_pt1 | contig 20360 bp, 17 predicted proteins | sample Bog_T0_2_FD_203319 | JGI IMG/M metagenome (GOLD analysis project Ga0302319, IMG submission 203319) | Peat permafrost microbial communities from Stordalen Mire near Abisko, Sweden - Bog_T0_2 | ecosystem: Environmental > Terrestrial > Soil > Wetlands > Peat | place: Sweden: Abisko, Stordalen Mire... | reverse complement strand
CAGCCGCCGGACCGCGGCCAGCTTAAACTCCTGCGTGAACTGCCTGCGTATTGCTCCCATGACTCAATTCTCCATTCAATGGATTTTGAGTCTTAACCGTTTGTCTCAAAACAGGGGGCCAGTCCAATCTCCTGTCTTACATAGCCCTTTTTGAGCCGTTCAGGATCGAACAGTGTCCCTGTCGCCCCAGCCGGAATAGGCAGATAGTCAGCCTGGGTCGAATAGGGCATACCGGCAGCTCCCAATTCATAAGGATCATGGTCCTGAAGGCTTGAAATGGAATGGTGATTTGACATCTGAGATCTCCTGTTTTCTTGATGTTTAAGTTTGAACCCTTATTTCTTCAGGATCAAAACCTGGTGTTTTCGACTCCAGGCAGAAGCAATATTTCGCGGCCTCGCGACCAGCCAGTCGCGCGAGACTGTCATAAATTCCGCACGTGCACCGTCGCGGTTGCCCCCCGTGCTTCCGACGCTGCCCCATACTTCAATGCCAGAGTCGGTATCCTTTCGACTACACCGGCAAAATCACGTCCGGGCACACGCGGAGTCTTCGATTTGAAAGCGCCGGCCACGGCGGCTACATCCGAGCGGTTGATTCCCGCGGCACTCACCTTGACAAGGACTTCGCCAAGCCCCGGTCGAGGCGTCGGGACCTCTTCAAGTGCAAGCACCGACGGACCTCCGTAGTCTCGAAACCTAATTGCTCTCATCCGGCGAGGCCTCGCACAACCGCGGCACCCCGTTCAGCGATATAGAGAGCGGGCGCCATCGTGTGGCCGCGAATGATGCCGGGCATGGCAGAGACATCAAGGACGCGTAGTCCGTCGATGCCTCGGACGCGTAGCTCTGGATCGAGCACTGCGTGCATATCGTCGCTCGCGCCTATTCGGGCGGTTCCGACCGGATGGTACATCGTGACGGGATGGCTGCGTATCCAGGCCGTAATCGCTTCGCCTGTCGCGCCCTGATCCAGTTCGTACTTTCCCGTGTACGGCTTCAGGGATTGCGTGGCTGCGAGCGCGAGCGCTCTCCGGACACCTGCGATGAGCACCGGCAGGTCATCGGGATCGGTTAGATACCCGGGATCAATCAACGGCGGATCGTGCGGATCCGCAGACGTGAGTCGCACGGTGCCGCGGCTTCGGGGCGTGACATGCGCAACGAATGTGGTGAAGCCACTTACGGTTTTGTCGACGGCGATACTCTCTGGCGGATTGACATCGAACAGCAGTTCGATGTCGGGTAGATCCACTCCACTGGTCGAGCGTACAAAAGCGATGGAAGTATACGGATTGGCGGCCAGAGTACCCGTGCCGCTATGCCGCCAAAGTTCGAGTTGTGACAGATCGGATGGATTGCTGTATGCCGGCGCGATAGCTCCGGACGTCTCTGCGGCCCAGCCAAGCCTGGTGGCGAGATGATCGATCAAATTTGCGCCGACGCCAGGAAGATCTTTAACAACCTCGATCCCATGTGCACGAAGGTGGTCGCCGGGCCCGATACCAGACAACATCAGAAGCTGCGGCGATCCAAATGCCCCAGCACAGAGCAACACTTCACGCGCTGCGGTAATTATCTGACGCTGGCCGTCTCGCTCGATTTCCACGCCCGTCGCACGCCTGCGCGCAATCTCGATCCGGGTTGTCATGGCGCGTGTGAGAATGGTGAGATTCTTTCGTACGCGCGCGGGACTCAGATATGCTTCCGCTGAGTTTCGCCGTCGACCATGCGCGAAGATCGTCTCCCAAAGGTCAAAGCCATCGAATTTCGCCCCATTGTGATCTTCCGTCGTTCCATATCCCGCCTCGATGCAACCCTGGCGCAGAAGATCGGTCATACGACTGACCACAGGAGTGTCTTCGAGAATCATTGGCCCGCGACGCCCGCGGCCTCCGCCGTCTGGCTTCTTGCTCGCTTCGATCGCTTCGTAGTAGCTCAGGGCGTCCTTCCAGTTCCAGCCGGCAGCTCCAGCGCCTTCCCATGCGTCGTAGTCCGCGGCGATGCCCCTTGACCAGGAACCGATATTGATCGCGGCCGATCCGCCGATCACCTTTCCTCGGGGCTGAGCCACTTCAGCGTTGTTGAGCGCGGGCTGCGGTACCGTCTTAAAGGCCCAGTTCGCTTCGGTTTCCCACATCGCGTGCGCACCTGTGGAGTAGTACGACTGTTCATATCGGTTCTCGTCGCCCGCTTCGATCAGGACCACACGAGCGCCGGGATTTTCGCTCAGGCGCGCAGCAACCGCGCACCCAGCCAGACCGCCTCCCACGACTACGTAATCGAAGACACTTTCGAATTGCTCACCCATAAGCTGCTCCTTTACCGCTAAGGCTGTAGCGACGTCCAGGACCGCCGCCCTGCCCAAAAGCATGGCCAGGCGGCTCGCAAGCGCGCGAACCGTCTGAAAAGCGAAACTTAGACTCCCACTTCTACAAGTTCCTCGGTGGTTCGACGTGATTTCACCATTCCGTGCGGGTCCAGTACGAACTTCTCCGCAGCGCCTTTATCAAAGGCGTTGTAGCCGCGCGGCGCATCCTCCAGGGGCAGCACTCTGACATTCACCGCCTTCGCGACCGCCACCTTGTCGTGCAGGATCGCCATCATGAGTTGCCGGTTGAAACGGAGCACGGGACACTGACCCGTACCGAGGCTGTGGGATTTGGCCCAGCCCAGTCCGATCCGGAGGCCCAACACGCCCTGCTTCGCATTGGCATCCTTCGCTCCGGGATCGTCCGTAACATACAGTCCGGGAATGCCGATCGCTCCGCCGGCCCGAGTCACTGTCATCAGCGAATTCAGCACGGTAGCAGGTTGCTCGGTTCCAGTCTGCTCAGCCTGGCCTTTCGCTTCAAAGCCCACGCAGTCAACTGCCGAATCCACTTCGGGGACCCCGACGATCTGAGCGATTCGGTCTCCCAGTGGAACCCGCTCGCGCAAATCAATCGTTTCACATCCGAAGCTCCGTGCCTGGGCAAGTCGCTCCGGAATCATATCCCCGACAATGACTACCGCGGCTCCCAGCAACTGGCATGCGGCGGCGCAGGCAAGTCCTACAGGACCGGCGCCGGCCACGTACACAGTCGATCCGGTCGTGACTCCCGCCTTTACCGCTCCATCGTAGCCCGTCGGGAAGATGTCGGAAAGCAGCGTCAGGTCCTCGATCTTCTCCATAGCCTGGTCCTTGTCCGGAAACTGTAGAAGGTTGAAATCCGCATACGGCGCCATCACGTAATCGGCCTGGCCGCCTACCCAGCCGCCCATATCGACGTATCCGAACGCAGCCCCGGCGCGATCGCCATTGACGTTCAGGCAGATGCCGGTCTTGCCTTCCCGGCAGTTGCGGCAGCGTCCGCACGCGATGTTGAAAGGGACGGAAACCAGGTCGCCGACGTTCAGGAACTCCACGTCTCTTCCTTTCTCGATGATTTCACCGGTGATCTCGTGCCCCAGGACCATACCGGCAGGAGCCGTAGTGCGCCCCCGGACCATGTGTTGATCGCTGCCGCAGATGTTAGTGCTCACGACCTTGAGGATTACGCCGTGCTCGCACTTCCGCGATCCCAGCGACAACTTCGGAAAGTCGATCGTTCGGACCTCAACTTTTCCCGGCCCGACGTATACCACTCCACGATTGCCTGCCATAAATGTTTGCTCCTTTGAGAATTTAGAATGCTTTAGCGCCGGCTTCCGCGACCGTGTGATCCTGCTCTCCGGAACCGCCGCTCACGCCCACACCGCCTACCACTTTTCCGCCGCGCGTTAGCGGGATGCCGCCTGCGAACACCATGACGCGCCCATAGTTGGACACATGGATTCCGAAGAATTGCCCGCCCGATTGCGAATGTTGCGCCAGATCCTTCGTCGAAATATCGAAGGCACGGGACGTGAAGGCCTTGTTAATAGAAATGTCGATGCTGCCGATCCAGGCGCCGTCCATACGAACGTGGGAAACAAGGTTGCCGCCTTCGTCGACCACCGCAATGTTCATAGGGTGTCCGATTTGATTAGCCTTCCGTTCTGCGGCCTCAATGACCCTGCGTGCTTCTTCCAGCGTGACCATGAATATTCTTTCCGGCGAAGAGGGATGCAATCGCTATTCCAAACGCGGATCGCACATCTCACGCTGATCGGACACCGCGCAGAATTCGTAAAAACATCTTCGAAAGGATGTATTTTCGAGCATGTGTCGTCACGAAGTCGTTCTTCCCGGACGCTTCAATGGGCAAATGCTCGTCTGTTGACCGGGGACACCTGGCGTTTGTCTGTCGCGGGAGCGACAGGTACTCGACAGTTTAAGCCGCTCTCACGACCTGTCGCGAGATGCCGGAAGTACGTCAAAACCAATAGCGCCAATGGCCCGCGTTCCGCCCGGCGGGGTACGCGAAGCATTTCATCTTTCGTGCATATTGTTTTCACCGTTGCCGCCACCGACTTGTTCGCAACTTGCCGGCGCGACATGCATCAAACGGACATGATCTGTGGCGGCTTGCTTACCGCCCTTCTTGAGGCAATAGTGAATGGGTCCGCTAAGACTGGAGATTCGCGGCGCGCGTCACCGATCGGGTGGGGACGACGGCGAAGAGAGGGGTAAGGCCTTCCGCTATTGTTGGGTGCGTGAAGACAGCGTCCCGAAGCGCCGGGTACGGCAGCTTCGCGATCATCGCGGTTTGCACAACCGCCATTACTTCTCCCGCTTCGGCCCCGAATGCAGCGAAGCCCAGGATCTCATCGCTGTCCGCCGCGATTAACGCCTTCATGAACCCCCGCGGTTCGGATATTGTTCGCGTCCGAAGAATGGATGACATGGGAATCTTCCCGAGTCGATAGGGGATCGCCCGCCGTCGCGCCTCCGATTCGTTCAGGCCCACGCGTGCAAATTCAGGGTCAGTGAACAGGCAGAAAGGCACAATGCGGTCCCGCGTGGTTCGGTTCCCACCGGTAAGGTTCTCATGAACCACTCGATAATCGTCGAAAGCCACGTGGGTGAACTGAGGGCTCCCGGCGCACTCGCCCATCGCCCATATACCGGGCGCGGTTGTCTGGAGACGCTCATTCACTCGAATGTAGTCGCGATCGTCGAGTTCGACGCCAGTCTTCTCCAATCCGATATCCCGCGTGTTCGGGACCCGGCCGGCGGCAACAAGGACATCGGAACCTTCGATCGACAGCTCCCCCTGAGGGCCTTGTATCCGCATCCTGACCTGTTGACCGGACACGCCTCCCACTCCCATGAGATCGCTCTCCAGCCGGACATCAATGCCTTCATCCTGGAGCAAGTAGAAGAGCGCTTCCGCAACATCGGTATCTTCAGAAGCGCAAAGTTGCGCCCCGCGTTCCACCACTGTTACCTGGCTTCCAAATCGGCGCATGGCCTGCGCAAATTCCAATCCCACGAACCCTCCCCCCAACACAATGAGGTGCCGGGGTATTCGATCCAGTTCCAGCGCTTCGACGTGTGTCAACGGTTTGGCCGCCCTTAGCCCGGGAAGATCTGGAATAGCAGCGTGTGTCCCTAAGTTCAGAAACACCTGGTCTCCCGTGAGAACTCTTATCTCGCCATTCTTTGCCGTCACATCGACCGTCTTGTGCCCCACGAACCGTGCCTCGCCCAAAATCAAATGAGCGCCGCTCGCCTTATAGCGGTCGAGATGGAGGTTGATAAGTCCATCTACCATCTGGCGCTTGCGTGCCCGAACGGCAGGCATATCGATTGTGACTGGCCCCGTCGAGACTCCAAACTCCGCCACTCGTGCGGTCAATGCCGCAACCTTCGCGCTGTGGATGATGTTTTTGCTCGGCAGGCACGCGATGTTTGGGCACGATCCGCCGATTAGTCCACGCTCCACAACTGCCGTTCGGCGGCCGGCTTTAGCCATCGTCCAGGCCAGATACTTGCCCGCTTCACCGCCCCCGATGATTAGAATTTCGAAATGATTGTTTTGCATCGTCCCTCCCAACCAGGTTGCCCCCTTCGTCGACCACGGCAATGTTCATCGGTTGCCCCAATTCACCAGCCTTCCCGTTCGACGGCGTCAACGACTCAACGTGCTACCTCCTGAGTGGCCATGAATATGCTTTCCGGCCAAAAACAATGCAATCGCTATTCCAAGGGTGGATCGTAGGTCTGACGCTGATCGGGCATCGCCCAGAGTCCGTAAAAACACCGTGCGAAAGGCCATAGGTCGACAATGTGTTGTCGCGTCGTCATTCCTCACTGCCGTTCCGATGGAACCTCCTCAACACATCTTGGCCCGATTCTCTGTTTTTCGGAGCCGATTCGATGGAATTGATTTCCAGTGCCTCCTGGACGTCCTCTCGTGGCGATATGTCGACTCACTGAGCGAGAAGTCCGAAACAAGTCTGTTATCAGCCAGAGTCGGGGAATTGGTAACTCGCTTGCAAAAACCTGAGTGAGAGCGGGAGCGCTTGATGCCGGAACTCAGTATCCTGTTCTCGCAAGAGCCGAGCATCGGATCACGGAGTCGGCAGTCACAGTCAAACATGGAGTAAACGAAATGACATTCACCCAACACGCCGTCGGAATAGTTGCCCTACTCGCGGGAGCCGGCCTGACGGCGGTCATTGCCGCTAACGATGCCAGCACCGTCGCGAGTGCCCGCCGCGAAATCCTGTTACAAACCACGCAATCGTGGAACGGTAAGCCGTACACGCGCTATCCAACGGGCCAGCCGCAACTAACTACCATCCAGATGACTATCGCCCCGCATACTGCCCTGCCATGGCACACCCATCCCTTCCCAAATTCCGTTTACGTTCTTTCAGGTACTCTCACTTTGCGTGACAAGGCCAGCGGCAAGACTCAGGTGGTTTACAAGGGACAGGCGGTGGGAGAGTCAGTCGACGATATCCACCGGGGTGAGTCAGGCGACGAACCCACCGTGCTGCTGATCACCTATGCGGGTACTCCGGGCGTTCCAACCTCAATCCCCGCTAAGGGCGAGAAGGCAGAGTACTGAATTCATGCCGCTCGGAAATCGCTCGCGATTGGAAACTCCGGCAGTAATAACCGTCACCGTTTCTTTGCTTCTGGCAGAATCCACTCTATTCGAAGGGCGACCTTGTGTCCCTCAGGCCTGTTTTCCGCCCCCAGCTCGTGGTATGCATTCACATACAACACAAACCGATTCATGTCCCACATAGCTCCCGGCCCGATAGCCCCGACCTGCTCCGGAGAATCCATGAGGGGTGCTCCGTCGATTTGAGGAGCGGTTATCTGTTTCAGGAAGTACCCGTTCGCGCCCACCCAGAAACCATGAGGCAAGTGGTATCCCGCCGTTGCGTTAAAGTGGAAAGCCTGACCTGCCTGCATTGAGCGCGCCCCGGTTGCAACCGGAGGCGCATCGTTAGCGGAGTTCCATAAGTAGTGAACACGCCAGCTGGCCTCGAGCCGCTTCGCCGGATAAGCGGTGATGGCATAGTACGGATGCACGGTAAAAGCGTGGTTGCTCACGTTTACGCTGGAGTCGCGCCGGTATTCTCCAATGGGCAAATCGAAGTCGAAGACAAGCCGCTGCTGAACCCGAACGCGGCCGATTTTGGTTTCACCCCACTGGAGGATGAAAGGGGAGACCGTCAGGCTGCCAGTGCCTGTGACACTTTCATTCATACCCACATCGACATGTGCCACAACTCCGACGACTTCAATTCCATACCAGGCTTTGAAGATCCGCAGCCCGCTGAGCCACGCGATGTGAGTCAGTCCGCTAACAGCGGTTACGGAAGCTGCGGCAGTGTGTCCCAAGCCGTCCGCGGCTTTGCCGCTGTAGGTTCCGTCACCGATCTCTTCCACCACCAGACCGGGACCGCCAACCGCATCGAGAAAGCTGGTATCTCCCAGGTTGACGGCAGGTTCCGAAGGATGAATCTGTGTCTGCGCGCGGGCGGCACAGGTCCACAAGACGCAAACCAGCTTCGCGAGCAGATGAGTTTTCCCGGTCCTCACGCGGCAATCCTTCGGCGGGCGTGGACTTCATCGCGCAGCCTTGCCAGTGCGTACGCCCACACTTTGATACTCTCCCCTGTCTCTTCAAACGATCCCGCTCCCGATCCGCCCGTGATTCGGTGCCGATCCAGCCGGTCTTGTGCGTCAGCCATGCTGCCTCTCTGCGCGATTACCCTACCTGGAGCTCTTACTACACCGTGAAGGTTGCCATGATTCAGTGAGCGTAGCCGCCGGCTCTTACGTTGACCGCCCGCTCGGCTCGAAACGGCCCTCACGGTAATCAATACTCGCCTGACGGAGCTGCGCTTCGGTATTCATGACGAAGGGACCCCGCGCCACGACCGGCTCGCGAAGAGGGCGGCCCGCATAGAGCAGAACGCGCAGGGGCGCAGTTCCGCCAGCGATGCTCACTTCCGAGATGCTCATTTCGGAAAGGCTGTCCTCATCTGTTCGTGTCAGCCAGACGACATCGCCGAGGCGTACCGGCGACTGATTATCGCGGATCAGGCCGTCGCCTTCCAGCACGACAATGAACGCGTTGTAATCGGCAGGCAGTTCCTGCCGAATGCGCGCCCCGGCTTCAAGTCGCACTTCGAGCATGGTAACGGGCGTATAGTTCTTAGTCGGCGAGATCACGTCTCCTGACGTTCCGGAGAAAACGCGGATCTCAGCCCCCTGCTCGCGTCGCAGCGGCAGATCGGCACTGACCAGGTTTTGAGTTCGTGGTTCCACCATCTTGTCGGCGGCGGGAAGATTGACCCAGAGCTGCAGAGAGTGAACCGTTACGCCATCAGCCGGCTGTTCGAGGTGAATGATGCCACGTCCCGCCGTCATCCATTGCACATTCCCCGGCAGGATTGAGCCCTCGTTGCCATAGTTATCGTAATGATCAAGCCGCCCATCGATCACATAGGTGACAGTCTCCATGCCCCTATGAGGGTGCTCGTCAAACACCCCGCGCGGAAACCAGTCCTCCATCAGCAGAAGAAAAGGGTCAGTGGCCTTGGGGTCACCTGAGGGAATGAGCGGACGAACACGATGTTCTGGCGTCATGCCCCTTTCCACTGTTGGACGGTCGATCCGTGCAACGCTGCGCTGAAGAGTAGTGGCGTTCATACGGTCTCTTTTGGCACGTTTGTCGCCAAGTTCAATTGATCGCGCAAATCGGGTCACGCGCGACGGTAGCCATGGCAATTCCGCCGATCTGAAATCTGTAGTTTGCAAATACAATAATGCGCGTGGCGGAATGACCCCTTCCTCCAGCAAGATAGTATTCTCAACGAGATATTGTGTGTCCGCAAATCCGCAAACAGAGCAAAGATTAAAAAACCTTCATTACGTCCGCTTTCCCGTCCCCTTTTCCGTCCGCCTTTCGCGACGGATGCCGTGGTTCTATGTGGGTTTATGCCGGTTCGGGGGTCGGTAACCACCGATGGAAATACAGGGTTAAATGCTTTGTTTTGTTGGAGGCGCGAGTCGGGATCGAACCGACGAATAAGGGTTTTGCAGACCCTTGCCTTACCACTTGGCTATCGCGCCGCCTTGGAGTATCATTTGCAACATAGCGCGCTTATGGGGTGTAAGTCAATCCGGCCGGTTCCCGCACCGTAGAATCAATAACTTGCCAGTACTGCCTCGCGGCGCTGCCGAGCGAATGAGCAATCCGGATATGCGCCGCGCCCAAGCCACCCACCTGCCGCCGAACCTCCGGAAACCCCGCCATCAGTGCCATCTGGTCCAGCAAAACCAGTTCCTCGTCCACCCCCGCGGGCACCCGCAGGCATGCCGACTCCGGAAATTCCGCGCTCTCCGGACCCTCCGTCACAATCACTGGTTTGCCAATCCCCATCAGCCGAATGGCAATCCCGGACGTCTCTCCCGCCGCCGGATAGCGCAGATTCAGACAGCAATCCACGGCCACCGCGGCAACTCGGAAATCGGCATCGCACAGATGACCCAGTCGGTGAATGGCCGGATGCGCCGCCTCCGTCGCGAGCAGACGGCTAAGGTCGCCCGAAACCGCTTCACCCGCTATCAGCAGAGCCGTCTCCGGTCGAACCGCGTGCAGTCGCCGGAATGCGTGGACACACGGCAGCACCCGCTTCGTCTCCCGCAGGTAGCCGAACACGCCAAACAGCATCGCGCCGGGTGCGATACCCAGACGCTGCCGGAAACGCTCCGTCGCAGCGGCGTCCGGAATTTCGCGCGGCTCGAAAAAATGTGGAATGACATGAATGCGCCGGGCGCCATTCTCGCGCGCCATCGCAGCCGCCCCGGGATTGTGCACAATGACGGCACGCGCCATTTCCACAGCGCGCCGCAGCATCGGATACCGGAAGTAGCGCGGATCGACCGCACTGGCCGCGCGCTCGCGCCATAGTTCTTCGCCGATATGCCGGCTCCACTCGCCGTAGTTGTAAACGAATTCGTCCACGTACTGCTTCGGCGAAAGCGCGCCCAGCATAAAATGATGCAGCACCGCATCGTGCAGCACCACGATGCCAGGTGTTTCCAATGCCCGCGCATAAATTCCCGCATGCAGGCGGTTATTTCCCAGATGATAAACGTGGATGTCGGCACGAACAGTATCGCGCTCGATCATCACGTTAACCGGTGCCAATTCGCGTAGCGCCCTCAGCAGCGTTTCGGCATAATCGGCCACGCCCGTCGCCGCACCCGGCGGCGGCGCATGATAACCGACCCTGATCCCGCCATTCAAGGCGTAAGTCCCAGTAAGGGCCGTCTGCTGCCGAATAGCGCCGTACCCACACGAACCCACGTCGCCCCTTCTTCAATCGCCACTTCCAGATCGTGCGACATCCCCATCGACAATTCCGCAATGCCGTGCGCTGCCGCCAGTTCCCGAAGGCTGGCGAAGTAGGGCCGCGAAAGTTCCACGTCTTCCGACCACGGCGGCACCGTCATCAATCCGCGCAACGTAAGATTTCGCGAACGCCGGATCGTGGCCACCATCTCATCCAGCGCCGCGACATCCGCCCCCGTCTTCGCGTCCTCTGCCGACAGCTTGACCTCGATCGTCACGTCGAGCGGAACCGCTTCGGCATCCAGGCGCGTCACCAGTTTCACCGAATCGAGCGAATCGATCGCGGAAAACAACTGCGCCGCTTTCTTCGTCTTGTTCGACTGCAGATGCCCGATCAGATGGAACCGAGCGCCCTCCAGATCCGCTACAGCCGGAGCCTTTCTCTCCATCTCCTGCACATAGTTCTCGCCGAACTCCCGCAAACCGACAGCCCACGCCTCGCGAATCACCTCGGGACCGAAGATTTTCGTGACGGCGAGCAGGCGCACGCTCGCCGGATCGCGGCCCGACCCTGCGCAGGCGCGCTCGATTCGATTGCGAACTAAGTCCAGGCGCTCGGCAAGTGAATAGTCGGACATGAAGCTCTATTGTGACAAAGCAGGTTCCCGCCAAAACTTTTTCTTGCGACGGCGGCCAATCCGAAGGACACTAATAGTTCCGGGCTCCGTTACGGTATAACGGGCCGAAAGTGTCAATTCAGTGAACGAGGAAAACGTAAAGTTGGAAAAGAACGGACGCAAAGGCACTCTGGTGCTGGAGCCAACAGAACGCTGGACTCCGCAGGATGCCAGCGAATTGTACGACGTAGCACGCTGGGGCAAAGGCTACTTTTCCGTCAGCGACCTGGGCCACGTGCTGGTGCATCCCGAAAAGGATCCCGCGCGCTCCATCGATCTGAAGCAATTGATCGACACCCTGGTTCTGCGCGGTATTTCTCTCCCCATCTTGATCCGTTTCGCGGAGATCCTCAAGCACCGTCTGGGCGAACTGCACGACGCGTTTGAAACCGCCATGCATGAGCACAAATACAACGGCAAATACTGCTGCGTTTATCCCATCAAGGTGAACCAGCAGCGCCAGGTTGTGGAGGAAGTGCTGGAATTTGGCAAGCCTTACAAGTTCGGTCTCGAAGCCGGCTCCAAGCCCGAGTTGCTCGCTGTCATGGCGCTCGCCGATAACGACACGCCCATCATCTGCAACGGCTTCAAGGACGACGAATACATCGAGATGGCGATGCTCGCCCAGAAGATCGGCCGCAAGATCATTCCGGTCGTCGAGAAGTACACGGAACTGGCGCTGATCGCCAAATACTCCGAGCGCGTCGGCGTGCGGCCCATGATCGGCATCCGAGCCAAACTGGCCAGCCGCGGTTCCGGCCGCTGGAAATCGTCGGGCGGCTACCGTTCCAAGTTCGGCCTCAGCACCACTGAAGTCATGCGTGCGCTCGAAGAGCTGAAGCTTTGGGGCATGTCCGATTGCCTGCAGCTTCTGCACTTCCATCTGGGCAGCCAGATCACGAATATCCGCCAGGTGAAGGGCGCGGTGAATGAAGCGGCACGCATTTACGCCGAACTCTGGCGCGCCGGCGCCACCGGCCTGCAATATTTGGATGTCGGCGGCGGCCTCGGTATCGATTACGATGGTTCGCAGACCGATTTCGAATCGAGCGTCAACTACACGCTGCAGGAATACGCGAACGACGTTGTCTATCACATCCAGAATGTGTGCGACGAATCGAACGTGCCGCATCCCACCATCGTGACGGAAAGCGGCCGCGCCATTGCTGCGTATCACAGCGTCCTGGTGTTCAATGTTTTGGGCGTTTCTGGCATGGGCGATGAAGACGTGACGCAGGAACTGACGGGCGACCCCGAACAGCCGCTCATCGATCTGCAGGAAACGTTCCGTTCGGTGAACCAGCGCAATCTGCTGGAGGGTTATCACGATGCGCAACAGGCTCTCGATTCGGCGCTGAATCTGTTCAGCCTCGGCTATCTGCCGCTCGACCAGCGCTGTTTTGCCGAAAATCTCTACTGGGCCATCTGCCGCAAGATCCAGAAATTGGCGCGCGAACTCGATTTCTATCCCGAAGAACTGGAAGGCATCGACGCGACTCTTTCGGATACGTACTTCTGCAACTTCTCGCTCTTTCAGAGCATGCCGGATAGCTGGGCGATCAAACAGCTGTTCCCCATCATGCCGATTCATCGTCTGGAAGAAAAGCCCACGCAGCACGCGGTGCTGGGCGACATCACCTGCGATTCGGACGGCAAGGTGGACCAGTTCATCGACCGCCGCGACGTGAAGCGCACGCTGCCGCTGCATCCCTACGCAGGCAAAGATTACTATCTCGGCACGTTCCTCGTAGGTGCGTACCAGGAAATCCTGGGCGACCTGCATAATCTGTTCGGCGACACCAACGCCGTGCACGTGCGGCTGAGCCCGGAAGGCGAAGTAATGCTGGAAGAAGTGATCAAAGGCGATACCGTGCGCGAAGTGCTGGATTACGTCCAGTACAAGACGGAATCGCTGATCGCGAGACTCAGGCGCAGCGTGGAAGCGGCTGTGCGCGAAGGCCGGCTGGGGTATGAGGAGTCAGGCCGACTGCTGCGTTTCTATGAAGAGGGTCTGCACGGCTATACCTACCTCGAAGATCCGCACGAACGGTAGGTCCGCTATGCCAGATCCCGAAGAACCGCGTAAAGATCGGCGCGACGCGGTGGAAGCCGTGGTCGGAATCTGGAAAGACCGCGACGATCTCGGCTCAACCGAAGAATACCTCAGGCGGTTGCACAGTGGCACTCATCGGCGCGACGATTACGCTGCCAGTGCACCGAACAACTCAGCCAGATGAACGTTATCCTCACCCGACTCGTCAATCACATGAATGAAACCATTGGCTTCTGCGTCAGGGTCATCGACCACCGCGTAGACCTTTCCGATTTCAAGCGACGCTCCTAAGCCATCGTTCTGTATACACACGGCAAAATCGTGGGCTGTCATTTAAATAAGCTTCACGCCCAAAGGTTAGCAGCCGAACAGGCCGGGATCAATTGCATTCGTTTTGTAGTCTAATGAGGGTGTGAACCGTTCGACTCCAGTCTTTTCATCCGTACGTTGGCGAGTTGCATTTTGGACCATAAGCGCGTTCGCCCTGGTTTCGTGCCTGGGCTTATCGATCGCGCGGGCTTGTTCGTGCGCTCCGCCTCCTCCTCCTTGCCAAGCCTACTCTCAGTCGCCCCTCGTCTTTCTCGGGACCGTGACGGAAGCAATTGAGTCGAGAGACGGATTCATCACACGGGCACGAATGAAAATTGACCGTGCTTACAAAGGCGTTTCGGAAAAGGAGCTGGTTCTTTTCAGCGATGGAATGTGTGACGGCCCGATGCTGGAGATCGGAGAGCAGTATCTGATGTATACCACCGGTGGCGCCAATGGCGATGTGCCGGCGCGGGGTTGCACGCGCAGCCGAAACGCGAAGTTTGCAGAAGAGGATCTGACCTACTTGAACAGTCTTGGCGACGCTGCGCCAACGGCGACGATTTATGGCAAGGTCGTCGTTCAGGCGGACGAACCGGGCGGCGATCTTCCTGTCTCCGGCGCATTAGTGGAGCTCGCCGGCCAGCGTAACTATGCCGCCACGACGGACCTGACCGGCAGCTTCATCTTCAGTAATCTGGACCCGTCAAAATATACGATCTCAGTCAGTCGACCGGGTTTCCGTCTCCTTGCATCCGGCGACGAACCGCCGTCCGCGGTGGTGGAGTCTCGCGCATGCGCGGTTTTCAGTTTGACCCTGCGGAAAGAGTGGAAAGCAGAGATTCAGGGACATCTGATCCGATCAAATGGGGAACATGGGCCGGCGGGAATCAGCGTGAGTCTGCTACGCACATACGACTTCAAGGGAAAAGAACAAGCACTCCCGGTTGACGAAGCGAAAACCGACGAACAGGGCACGTATATATTCCAGGAGGTCGCGCCAGGTAAATACAAGGTAGCGATCGGGCTGTACCAGTTTCCGACAGCCAGTGCTCCCTATCCAACCATCTACTGGCCAGCCGCCCGATCCGAATCGAAAGCATCTTCTCTCGAAATTACGGATGCGGCGAACCCGCAACAGTATGACTTCAAACTCCCGCCTGAGCCCAGGAGCAGGTTTGTTACCGGAATCGCTGTTTCTCCAGACGGGACTCCGGCATCGGGAGTTCAGGTTACTATATTGGCGCTCCCTGACAACAACTATGTTGACGATAATTCAAACCGGCCGCACACCGACGAGGCCGGGCACTTTTCGTTTACTGCGTTGGAGGGTATTGAATACAAGATCAACGCTGTTCTATACGGACTATACGGAGCGCGTTCACTTCATTCGGCAGACCTAAGCTTTTCGCTCTCGGATTCACCTGTTTCGCTTCGGCTAATTCTGGATCGTCCCGGGCGTTTCGACGACGATCCAGTCGAGCGAAGACGGCAGGACCAGTAATTCCCTACTGCGCCTCAAAAGCCCTCCGAAATCCCTCGGTAAAATACTGCTTCTGCGCCGGATCCACCACCATAGCCTCAACCCCCTGCGATCGCGCCAGCGCCAGCCCTTTCTCTGGACCCAGCATGAAAATCCCCTTATCCAGCACTACCCCCTGCTCCGCCGACTTCGCCATCACGCTCACCGAAATCGACGCCGTCGCCGGCCATCCCGTCCGCGGATCGATAATGTGGTGGTACCGCACCCCATTCACAATCCGAAACCGCTCGTAATCCCCCGAAGTCGCCACCGCCATGTTCGACACGCCCACCACTCCCAGCACCTCGCCGTGCGGCCGCCGCGGATCCTGAATCCCCAGATGCCACGGCTGCCCGTTCTTCGTGCCGGATAGCAGAACGTCGCCGCCGCCATCCACCATCGAATCCATGAACCCGGCCTGCGCCAGCACCCCAGCCGCGCGATCCACCGCGTACCCCTTCGCAATCCCGCCCAGCCCGATATTCACGCCCGCCGGCAAATACACACTGTTGCCATCGATATGTATCGCGCGATAGTTGATGTTCTTCCGCGCCTTCGCCACCACCGCTGCCGATGGCACCACAAACGTGTCATCGAAATGCCAGATGTTCCCCATGCTGCGCCAGGTCACGTCGAACGTGCCCCCGGTGATCTCGCTGTAGTGAATGCTGCGCTGCAAAATCTCGCGAAGCTCCGCCGGCACTTCCACCGCATGCTTCCCCGCCGCCGCATCCACCTGCGAAATGGGCGACTCCGGCTTCCACTCGCTCATCAGATTGTCGATACGCGTGAGCTCGGCATAAGCGTGGTCAATCGCCAAACGTGCCTCTTCCGTCCGCCCGTGATCCACAACCTCAATACCCCATTGCGTCCCCATCAGCGACCGCTCCACCTTCACAAATCCCGACGCCCCGGGCTGAAGTGAAACAGGCCCCACATGCGCGTTTCCCGAAGCGAAACGCAGCGCAATGAGTCCGCAGACAAATGCAGTGCACAGGATCGTTCTCCGCCAGAGAATATTCATGGACCTCGAAGCCGCCATAAGAGCAACTCGCGTGCCACCGAAAACGCGCGACGCAACAATGGCCTGAAGCTTGCTTAATTCGGCAAAGGAAATGACTACTTGCGTGCTATTCAAACGGAGTCAACACATCCAGGCGTCAGCACTGTTGGATTTCGCGCAGCACGTTGTGCGGAATAACGCAGTCAGTTGCGCGCGCAGCGCCGACAGCGCCGGCCGAGGTTCAATTGCATGCTGAGTGAATTTATGATAGCCGCCGCGCTCATGGGCGGACTCGGCATTATTCTCGCCATCGTATTGGCCATCGCCGACAAAAAGTTTTACGTGTGGGAAGACCCCCGCATCGACCAGGTGGAAAGCATGTTGCCGCTGGCCAACTGCGGCGCCTGCGGTTGCCCCGGTTGCCGCGCCTTCGCGGAGAAAACGGTTCATGGCGAAATCGAACCGGGCAAATGCACCGTCAGTACGCCGGCTGGTATCGCGAAGATCGCAGCGTTCCTCCAGGTGGACGCCGGCTCGCATGAGAAGCGCGTAGCCCGCCTCGCCTGCGCCGGTGGCAAGACTGTCGCGCGGCAGCAGGCGCATTACGCGGGACTTAAATCGTGTCGTGCAGCGGCCTTCGTCTCTGGCGGCGGCAAAGGCTGCAGTTGGGGCTGCCTCGGTCTGGGGGATTGCGAACGCGTCTGCGAATTTCACGCCATCGATATGGACGTCAACGGTCTCCCCGTCGTGACCGAAAGCAAGTGCACCGCGTGCGGCGACTGCGTCGATATTTGCCCCAAGAGCCTGTTTTCGCTCCACGTCGTCAGCCACCGTCTTTGGGTGTCCTGTAAGAACCAGCTCAACGGCGATCTCGCCGAAGCCGAATGCGAAGTAGCCTGCACCGCATGCGGACGTTGCGCCGCCGATGCGCCCGCCGCTCTCATCAGCATTGTCAGCAATCTCGCGGTAGTCGATTATTCACGGAATAGTCAGGCCACCCAGACTCCGATACAAAGATGCCCCACAGGCGCCATCGTCTGGCTCGACAACAAACGCGGAGCGATCAAAGGACTCGACGCGAAGAAAATCACTCGCAAGTCTCCGTTGCCGGTAGATCTCGCGGAGCTTCCTCTCAGCAATTCCATCCATGACCGAAACAATGACCGAAAGGTCGAGGTGAACAGATAGCATGAGCACTCAACGTGAATTCCGCTACCCCGGAATCCGGCAGGCAGTCGACGGCAACACAGCCGTCATTATGTGCGAGCGCGAGTCAACCGACGCCGCCGGCGCATATCCCATCACCCCGTCCACGCAGATGGGCGAGTATTGGGCCGAAGAATCCGCCAAAGGCCACGTCAACATTTCCGGACGCCCCCTGATCTTCATTGAACCGGAAGGCGAACATGCCGCGGCCGCCGTCACCGCCGGGCTTTCCATGACCGGCCTGCGCGCCGCCAATTTCTCCTCGGGCCAGGGCATCGCCTACATGCACGAATCGCTCTATGCCGCGGTCGGCAAGCGGCTCACCTACGTGCTCAATATGGGCTGCCGCGCCATGACGAAGTCCACCCTCAACGTCCACGCCGGTCACGACGATTATCACTGCATCGACGATACCGGCTTCTTCCAGCTCTTCGGCAAGAGCGGCCAGGAAGCCTGCGACCTCAACATCATCTCGCACCGCATCGCCGAACTCGCGCTGACTCCCGGCATCTGCGCCCAGGATGGCTTCCTCACTACGCACCTGATCGAATCCATGATGGTACCCGAGCGTGAACTCATCGCCGAATATCTCGGTTTCCCCGACGACATCATTGACACACCCACGCCCGCGCAGCGCATCCTGTTCGGCAACAAACGGCGCAGAATCCCGGAGCTGTGGACGGTCGACAACCCCGTCATGATCGGCACCGTGCAGAATCAGGACGCCTACATGCAGAGCGTCGCCGCGCAGCGTCCGTTCTTCTTCGCCCACATCGCCGACATTGCCAACAACGCGATGGACGAATTCTACGCGTTCACCGGACGCCGCTATCGCCGCATCTCCACTTACAAGATGGAAGACGCCGAGTATGTGATCGCAGGGCAGGGCAGCATGATCGTGACGGCCGAAGCCGTCGCCGATTACCTCCGCGCCACCCGCAAAATCAAAGTCGGCGTCCTCAACCTGACCATGTTCCGACCGTTCCCTGGCGATCTGCTCGGAGCAATCCTCAAGGGCCGCAAAGGCGTCGCTGTTCTCGAACGTGTCGACCAGCCGCTCGCCGTCGATCTTCCGCTCGCTCGCGAATTCCGCGCCACCATCAGCCGCTGCGTCGAAAACGGCGCTTTCGCCAATGGCTCGGTCCCTTATCCCGATCACGCCATCTACAGCCGTCCCGGCGACGTTCCTCCCATTTACTCCGGTTCCTACGGCCTCGGCTCACGCGATCTCCAGCCGGAGGGTATTATCGGCGCCATCGAAAACATGCTGCCTAAGGGCGGCCACAAGCGCTTCTACTATCTCTCGATCGATTTCATTCACGACAAGCCTTTCACTCCGAAACAGGAAATTCACCAGATCCAGGTCGCCGATTCTTACCGCGGCGTGAAAGAGCTCGCCCTCCACGGCAGCGAAAATCCGAACCTGCTCCCCAAAGACAGCATCACCGTTCGTATGCACTCCGTCGGCGGCTGGGGCGCGATCACTACCGGCAAAAATCTCGCGGTCACGCTCTTCGATCTGCTCGGCTATCACATCAAAGCGAATCCCAAGTACGGTTCGGAGAAGAAGGGCCAGCCCACCACTTACTACTTATCCGCCGCTCCCGAACCGATCCCCATCAACTGCGATTACGTTTATGTCGACGTCGTGTTATCGCCCGATCCCAACGTCTTCCAGCACTCCAATCCGCTCGCCGGCCTCAAGAAGGGCGGCGTCTTCATCGTCCAGAGCGCCTTCGAGACTCAGGATGAGGTCTGGCGTCAAATCCCCGAACGTTTCCAGCAGATCATCATCGATAACCAGATCAAAGTCTTCTTCCTCGATGCTTTCAAAATCGCGCGCGAAGAAGCCACCGATCCGGAACTCCAGCTCCGCATGCAGGGCAACGCCTTTCAGGGCGCATTCTTCGCGGCCTCGCCCGTGATGAAGACTGCGAAACTGGCCGAACAGCAGCTCTTTGAAGCCATCAAATCGCAGCTGGAACACAAGTTCGGAACCAAAGGCGCGCGCGTCGTCGAAGACAACATCCGCGTCGTGCGTCGCGGCTTCGATGAAATCCACGAAATCACGGAGAAGACACTCGCGGCCCCGAATGCGCTCATCCGCAAGCCCGTCGATCTGCCGCTCATGCTCAAAAATCGCCTCGGCAGCACCGACCTCACGACCGACATCCACCGCTTCTGGGAACAGACCGGCAGCTTCTACGTGTCCGGCCGCGGCAACGACAATCTGGCCGATCCCTTCGCCGCGCTCAGCTTCATTCCCGCCGCCACGGGCATCTTCCGCGACATGACAGGCGTGCGTTTCCAGCATCCCGTATGGAACGCGGCAAACTGCACCGCCTGCGGATCCTGCTACACAGTCTGCCCCGATAGCGCCATTCCCGGCCTCGTTCACCCCGTCAGTGCCATCTTCGAAACGGCATTGAAAAACATTCAATGCGATGGCCGCGTCGTCACGCAGTTGCCGCGCGCCGTTCGAACGGTAGAACAGAAACTGCGCAACAGCCTCGCCGCCGCCGGTGAAAAAGCCGACGTCGCGCACCTGCTCGATGACGCGATCGCGCAAGCCAAAGCCGGAGTGAAGGCCGACTCACCGGACCGCGCCACCCTCGATCAGGAATTCGTCTGGTTCAAAGAAGCGCTCGGCGATTTCAAGCTCAGCGTCACTCAGCCTTACTGGTCCGTCCGCGAGAAGAAGCAAAAGGGTTCCGGCGGCCTGCTCTCCATCACCGTCAATCCCTATACCTGCAAAGGCTGCATGTTGTGCGTGAATGTCTGCCAGGACGACGCCCTGCGTGCCGTCGATCAGACACCGGAAACGGTTGCGAACCTGCGCAAAGACTGGGAATTCTGGCAAT
>Ga0302319_10008208_pt1 | contig 20367 bp, 11 predicted proteins | sample Bog_T0_2_FD_203319 | JGI IMG/M metagenome (GOLD analysis project Ga0302319, IMG submission 203319) | Peat permafrost microbial communities from Stordalen Mire near Abisko, Sweden - Bog_T0_2 | ecosystem: Environmental > Terrestrial > Soil > Wetlands > Peat | place: Sweden: Abisko, Stordalen Mire... | reverse complement strand
TTCCACGGGCAACCTGGGTCAGACCCTGGCGCTGACCTCACAGTTGACCAGCTCGGCCCCCATCAACAATGGCCCGGTTATCACCAGCCAGGACAGCCTGGTCCCGAACCAGGCGCTGTCGTTCAGAAAGAATACCGCCAACATCTTCACCCAGGCTTCGATCGGTGCATCGACCACGGGGCAGGGTACGGTATCGGTGGGGACGGCCACGCCCTTCACGTGGAGCCCGGCGACCACCCTCTATGAGATCAACACGGCGATCCATGGGGCGGACCCGACCCTTGCCTCAGGTTGGGTAGCCTTGACCCAGACCTTCTCGGTCGTCCGCTCCGGAGCCACGCTGCTGACTGCGGCTGCGCCCTTGACCCCCATTTCCCTGACGGATGTCCAGGGCAACCTGACCAAGGCCATGAACATCAGCGGCGAGACCAATGCCAGCAGCGTCCTGTCCAACCTGGTGGCCGACCTGGGCGGGACGGCCAGCAACGCGCAGACGCTGGCCACCCAGGCGCAGAACCTGGTGGACAATACCAACACCCTGCAGCAGAACCAGTCGGCGGTGGATCTGAACGCCCAGTTGGCCCAGGCGAACAACTATAAACTGGCCTATGAGGCTGCAGCCCGCATGCAATACGTGCTGGACGACATGCTGAATTACCTGATCAATCAGATGGGCAATTCAAGCTCATCGAGCAACAGCGTCCTTTCGTGATCTGAGGATCCTTGAACCGAGGAGCTAAAACGATGCGTCAATGGCTTATCATGGCCGCCCTTGTGGCGGCCCCTTGGCGTTTGTCCGCCGCCTGCGGAGTGAACGGGGTGATGGTCAACGGTTTCGAAGGGACCAACACCTGCGCAGGGGAAGCCAACGATATCTATAATTCCTGGGTGGCGGGTTCCTCTTCCGGCGTGGTGACCGTGACCGCCGGTACCGCCGCTAGCACGGGCTTGACGGTGCCCGAGGGGGACACCCTGGGGGTGCTGGATTGGAGCACCAGTTCGGCTGTCACCAAGGCCTGGATGACCCTGCCGGGGCCCAAGTTCGACTCGGTGACGGATTTTTCGGGCTTTGACTATCTCTACGTGTATTACTCCACCACGGCTTCCGGCGGCACGACCGGCGCCGATTATTCGACCAACTTGTACCTGACGCCCTCGGCTGGCGCGACGTTGGAGTTCTCCGAACCCGCCATCAATGTTTCCACGGGCGCCTGGACGCCCGCCTTGGTCTCCTTGAATTACGCCCGTAATTTGGGGGTCACCTTTGGCAGCGTGACGGGCGTGCGGATCGAAGAATCCACGGGTTCGACCAGTGGCCCGGGGCCGTTCGTCTGCTTCGATGCCCTGGCCCTGACCACCACGGCGCAGGACAAGCCCAACAGCCAGCTGAGCAGCGGCGGGGGCTTGGGCCTTTCGGTGGTGAGCTGCAGCAAGGTCCAGTTGAGCTGGACCCAGCCGGCGCAGGATGGGACCGACCCCATTGCCGGATACCACATCTACCGTTCCACCGTCGGCATCGCCGGGCCCTGGCTTTCGAAGGGCTACACCAACGCGCCCGCGACGGTGACCTACACGGATAACGCGGTGCCGAACGCGCCAACGGTCTACTACGTGGTCCTGCCGTTCTCCTCGACCAGCGCGGCTTTTGGGGCCAACCCGGGGTATTTCACCCAGATCTTCGGCGACCCCACGGCGCCTCCCGCAGGCTTGGGCGTCAACGAGGCCCTCATCAATGGGGCCTTGGCCGTTTCGGTGGCGAACCCCCAGTCCCTGTGCTCGCCGACGCCTTCGTTCTCGCCCACGAAGAGCAACACCTTCACGCCGTCGCCGACCAGCACGCCCACCCAGACGCCGACCTTCTCCTTCACCAACACCTACACCAACTCGCCGACCATCACCGACACCCTCACGGTGACGCCGACCAGCACGCCGTCGCCGTCGGTCACCGATACGCTGACGCCGGCGCCCACCAATACGCTGGTGAACACGGCGGTGAACACGCCGGTGGATACCGCCACCATCACCCCGACCTACTCGGTGACATTGACGCCGACCACGCCATCCCCCACGCCGACTTTCACGGCCACGCCGACGATATCGCCGCTTCCATCGGCGACCCAGAGCTTCACGAATGGGCCCACACCGACCGTGAACGTGGCGGCTCCGGCCCAGCTGTTCCCCAACCCCTATCACCCCGACCAGGGGCTCTTCCATTTGGGCAACGTGGCTGCGGGGCTGAATGTGGGCATCTATAACATGATCGGACAGAAGGTCCGCTCCTTCAGCACCGTGGGCAATCCGGCCATGGACACCTGGGACGGCAACAACGCCAATGGGGTCAAGGTGGTGACCGGCATCTACTTCATGGTGATCCAAGGCAACGTCTACCGCCTCGCCGTTGTGAGGGGACAATGATGACCTACGGCCGCAAGTTAACATTCCTGGGCCTGCTGGCCCTGCCCGCGCTGGGCTGGGGCGTGGGCGCCGCTGGCACGGTATCCTCACCCTACCTGGAGCTGCCCATGGGCGCCCGGGGCGCGGGCATGGGCGAGGCCTTCAGCGGCATCGCCAATGACGTCAATGCCCTTTACTACAACCCCGCCGGCCTGACGGCCATGGACGCCACCGAGCTGCAGTTGATGCACTTGGAGGGCTTCGGCGGCATCCACTACGAGAACCTGGGGTTGGCGGTGCCGGCCGAATCGGTGGGCTTTGACATCTGGGGCACCATCGGCATCAGCTACACGCTGGTGGCCATCGACGACACGCCCAAGACGCAGGAGACGTTCCCCGGCAGCGGCGTTTACGACAGTGCCTATGCGGCCAACGGCTACCTGTTCACGGCCGGCGCCAGCGTGGTGACGTTGAGCTACGCTTGGCAAGCCACGAAGCTTTACTCGGTGGGCGCGACCTTCAAAGCCATCAACGAGAAGGTGGATACGGCCAATGGGTGGGGCTTGGCGGGGGATGTGGGCATCCTGAGCCGGCCGGAAGTGGTCAAAGGTTTGAGCGCCGGTTTGACGCTGCAGAACGTGGGCTCCAGCCCCGACCAAGGCGCCTCGCTGCCGTCGGACCTGCGGGTGGGCCTGGGCTATGATTGGACGGCGCCCTTCACCGGGGAAGCCATGGACGACCGTTTGCTGTTGGATTGGGATGTCATCGCCCCGGTCGTACCCGTGGATGGGCCTTGGCGGACCGCTTTCGGCCTGGAATACACCCGCTGGTTGGACAGCGGATATGCGATCCTGCGGGCTGGTTATCAGATCAGCCAAGGCAGCACGGAGATGGACGGGGTGGCCCTGGGCGGCGGGTTCGGCACGGACCTGCCTGGTGTCAGGGTGGGCTTGGACTATGCCTGGGTGCCTTTCGGCGAGCTGGGCAACATGCAGCGCATCTCGTTGGATGCCACGTTCGGAGCCAAGCCGCGCCTGCGTCCCGGCCATCATTACAACGGCAATTATCTGTATCCGCCCGCCAATGTGGCGGCGACCGCCGGCGACCGCCAGGCGCGCATCAGCTGGGAGGCTCAGAAGGGCCGCGTCGACGGTTACAACCTGTATATGAGCTACAATCCGGCCTCCGGCAAATGGACCCGCTTGAACCGGGCGCCCATCACGGCGACCAGTCAGACCATCAATGGCTTGTACAACGGCTACAAGGTCTACTTCTCGGTTTCAACGCTGGCGAAGAAGTCCGACAACCTGTACCAGGAGAGCGACAAGTCCCCCTCGGTGCTGGTGGTGCCCCAGGGTCCGGCGACGCCCCTGCCGCAGAGCCGTCCGGCGGTCCCAGTGGTCAAGCACTAGGCCCTTTTCACTTTAAGCTGGGCCGAAAAACCACGCCTTTGGCGTGGTTTTTCGTTTTTGTGGCCCGACCCCCGGCTTGACGGGATGCGGCTTGGCCCGTAGACTGCCGAGGTCCACGCCGTATTCGTCGGACCCCTTTCTTAGCGTCGCGGATCTGCATGTTCGGTTTCCTTGGCCGTCAAGACCTTCAAAAAGAGATCGCGCTGCCCTTCAAGGTCGTCTTGGAGGCGCTCGAGGACGGCTATTTTGTGGCCAAGGTGCCCAGCCTGCCGGGTTGCACCGCGCGCGGCCGCAGCAAGACCGAAGCCCTCAAGAATATTGAGGAGGCAGTGCGCCTCCATCTGGACGCAGCCGCCACCGCCGTCTTCGAGGTGGTCTACGAGGACGCGTCCCAGCCCCTGATCCACGCCATCGCGCCCTTCTTCGGCCGGCTGGTGGCGGCGACCCATCGCGACAGCACGGTGGCTTCCGCCAGCGGCGACCTGGGCGCGTGGAACCTGGGCCAGGTGAGCCGGGCCGGGCTGCCGGAAGCCGACGCCTTCCGCCTGAAAAAGGACCGCCTCGACGCCGGCGACGACGAGGACGGCCTGATGGATTTCACGCCCCAGGTCTATTGCCTGGCCCCCTACGGCGGGTCGGGCGTGCCCAAGCTCTATGCGGGCACCAGCCACGCCGGCAGCGTTTACGAAAGCGTGGATGGCGTCAGCTGGGAGCTGAGCACGGCCACCGGCGAGGCCCGCGTGCATTGCCTGGCCGAATTCAAAGGCCGCCTTTATGCCGGCACCTCCGCGTCGGGCAAGCTGTTCTGCTACACCGGCAGCCACTGGTCGCTGGTGCACCGCAGCTCGGAGACCGCCATCACGGCCGCCTGCGCCTTCAAGGGCGAGCTGTTCATCGGCACCTACCCTTCGGGTCAGGTCTATGCCAGCGCCGACGGCGTCAACTGGCACCTGGCTTATGACAGCGGCCAGACCTTCGTGCGCAGCCTGGTCGAGTTCGACGGAGCGCTCTACGCCGCCACCAGCAAGGCCAGCGGCGGCGTGGTGCTGCGCAGCGCCGATGGCCTGCGCTGGGAGAAGGTCTTCGAGAGCAAGGACCCCAATTTCTACGCCTTGCTGCCCTTCCACCACGCGCTGTGGCTGGGCACCGGCAACCACGGGCGCCTGTACCGGTCCATGGACGGGGCCAACTGGCAGTTGGCGGCGGCCCTGGAGGATGAGGGCGTGCGCGGCCTAGCTGCGTGGGAGGGCCGGCTCTACCTGGCCACGGAGGGGAAGGGGCGCATCTATCGCAGCCGCTTCGCTGACAACCCGCCGCCCGCCATCGCCGACGTGCGGGTGCTGGACGTGACCAGCCACTCGGCCGTGCTCAGCTGGCGGACCGACCGGCCGAGCGACAGCCGGGCGCTTTACGGCCCGGGCTCGGAGCTGGCCGACAGCGTGCATTCCAGCAGCGCCGTGACCGAGCATCGGCTGGCGCTGAGCTACCTGCGCAGCCATCAGTCCTACAGCTTCAAGCTGGTCTCGCGCTGCCCCGACGGCAGCGAGGCCGGCTTCAGCGACGTGCTGGCCTTCACCACCGGCGGCGCCGAGACCGCGGAGATCAGCTCGCCCAGCCATCCCGACCCGCAGGCCTGGGCGCGCAAGAGCGACGCCCAGCTCAGCTGGAGCGTGCCCGAGGGCGTCACCCGCTTCCATTGGTGCCTGGACCGGCTTCCGGACACGCTGCCCCAGCCGGGGGCGGCCGGCGTGCGCAGCAGCAGCGACCGGGGCGCTCAGGTGGACGGCCTGGAGGACGGGGCCTGGTGGTTCCATCTGCGCTGCGAGGACCGCGCCGGCAACCTGGGTTCGTCGGCGTCGCACTTCAAGCTGCAAGTGGACAGTCAGGCCTTGCCCCCGCGCCTGGCCTCGCCCAGCCACCCCTTGGAAGGCGCCTGGTCCAACCGCGCCAAGGCCTCCTTCGCCTGGGAGCATCCCGCCGACCTTAGCGGCATCGCCGGCTATTACGTGGCGCTGGACCGCAAGCGCGGGACCGTGCCCACGCCGGAGACGGGGCATTGGGCGCCTGAAGCGCGATTCCAGCTGGACTTGCCCGAGGACGGCGAGTGGTGGTTCCACGCCGTGAGCGTGGACGTGGCGGGCAACGTGGGCGTGGAAGCCGCCCATTACAGCTTGAAGCTGGACCGGCGGGCGGAGCCCCCCACGGTGGAGTCCCCGTCGCATCCGGATCCGACGCGCTGGTTCAACACCAGCCAGGTGCTGTTGAACTGGTCGCCTCCCAGCGACCTCAGCGGCATCACGGGCTATTACACCGTCCTGGACCAGCGTTCGGAGACGGTGCCCACCGCCCACACCGGCACCTTCACCCTGGCGACCAGCGCCAGCTACAGCGGCAAGGCCGACGGCATCTGGTGGTTCCACGCCGTGTCGGTGGACGCGGCCGGGAATATCGGCACCGAGGCCGCGCACCACTGCGTGCGTATAGACACATGGGCCGCCCCGCCAGCCTTGGCTTCGCCGACCCATCCCGCCGGGACCTGGGTCAGTTCGGGCCGCGTGGTGGTCGAGCTGACGCCGCCGGAGGACCTGAGCGGCACCGTGGGGTATTACTACGTGCTGGACAAGGACCGCTTGACGGTGCCGGGCGCCGAGCGCGGCAGCTACAGCGCTGAGCGCGGGCTGGAGTTCAGCGGGCTCAGCGACGGGCTGTGGCAACTGCACGTGGTCAGCAAGGATGCCGCCGGGAACATCGGCGTGGAGGCCGCCCATCTGGCCATCCGCATCGATACCGAGGCCCGCCCGCCCCTGCTCAGCAGCACCACCCACGCCCAGCCGGACGAATGGAATCGCCAGCGCTCGGCCGAGATGGTCTGGGACGCGCCCGAGGACCTGAGCGGCGTCGCCCACTATTACTGGGCCCTGGACCAGGATGCAGAGACGGTGCCGACGCCCCACAGCGGGGTGCGCACCACCGAGGCCCGGGCCCGCGTGGAGGTGGCCGAGGACGGGGTGTGGTGGTTCCATGTGGTCAGTCAGGATCGCGCCGGCAACGTGGGCCGCGTGGCGGCGCATCATCGCTTGAAGGTGGATACCCAGGCCCTGCCGCCGCGCCTGCTGTGCCCCACCCATCCCGACCGGGCGGCCTGGAGCAACCATATCCGGCCGCGCTTTGAATGGTTCGAGCCCGAGGATAGCTCGGGCATCGTGGGCTATTATTGGAGCTTCGACCGCAACCCGGAGTCGCTGCCCAGCCCCGCCACCGCCGCCTACACCACGGAGCGTTACGCGGTGGTCGACCGCGGCATCGAGGGTGATGGGGTGTGGTGGTTCCACGTGGCCAGCCGGGACCGCGCCGGCAATGTGGGCGTTGAAGCGGCCCACTGGCCGGTCCGCATCGATACCACCGCCTTGCCGCCCAGCCTGAGCTCGCCCACGCATCCCGACCGGCACGGCTGGAGCAACAACCCCAACCCGGTGTTCGAGTGGCAGGCGCCCGAGGACCCCAGCGGCATCGCCGGCTATTACGTGCTGCTGAACCGCAGCCAGAGCAGCCTGCCCACCGAGGGCAACGGCGCCTGGACGGAGGAGCCCCGCGCCGCGTTCGCCGGCCTGGAGGATGGGGTGTGGACCCTGCACGTCATCTCCAAGGACCGTTGCGGCAACGTAGGCGTGCAGGCGGCCCACTACAGCATACGCATCGACACCCAAGCCCTGCCGCCGCTGCTGAGCTCGCCGACCCATCCGGAGGGCGCCTGGACCCGCAACTCGACCCCCACGTTCGTGTGGACGCCGCCCCAGGACGCGGCGGGCGTGGCCGGCTACTATTCGCTGCTGGACCGTGAGCCGGGCACCGTTCCCACCAAGGAAACGGGCCAGTTCAGCACCGGCACGCTGGCGACCTTCCCGCGCCTGGACGACGGAGTGTGGGTCTTCCATATCGTCACCGCCGACGCCGCCGGCAACGTGGGCAACCGCGCCGGCCACTACAGCATCCACATCGACACGGCCGCAGGCGCCCCCAAGCTGGCCAGCAGCACCCATCCCGACCCCGAAAAATGGCACAAGGGGGCCAACCCCCTGATGAGCTGGACGCCGCCCAATGACCCCAGCGGCATCAGCGGCTACTACTGGTGCGTGGACCAGCAAGCGGACACCGTGCCGGGGCCGCAGAGCCATTGGAGCACCGAGACCCAGGCCCAGCCGGGGCCGCTGCCCGACGGCGAATGGTGGTTCCATGTGGCCACCAAGGACGGCGCCGGGAACCTGAGCACGGAGGCTGCGCACTACCGGCTGCGCATCGACACCGGCGCCCCCAAGCCGCGCCTGTTCAGCCGCACCCATCCCGACCCGGAGCTGTGGGGCTCGGCCGAGCGCCCCAGCTTCATGTGGGAGGATGGTGACGACCTCTCGGGCATCGCCGGCCACTACTGGGCCTTCGACCACAACGGCAACGCGCCGGTGGTGGCGGGCCAGGCCAGCTGGACCACCGCCAACAGCGTGACCCTGCCGCCGCAGAAGGACGGGGTGTGGACCTTCTCCCTGGTGGCCAAGGACCACGCCGGCAACCTCAGCGAGCCGGCCCGCTTGACGCTGAAGCTGGAGACCGAGCCGCCCAGCACGCGCTTGGAGCCGCTGCCGGCGCTGACCGGCCAGGCCAGCTTCGAGGTCCGCTGGAGCGGCGAGGACAGGGTCAGCGGCTTGGCCCACTTCGACCTGCAGGTCCGCGAGGGCGACAAGGGCGAATGGAAGCCCTGGCTCAATGAGACCACGGCCACCAGCGCGCCCTTCACGGCCCGCGATGGCATGGAGGTGGCGTTCCGCGTGCGCGGCACCGACAAGGCCGGCAACGCCGAGGCCTGGCCCCAGAGCGGGCCTTTCACCAGGACCCTGGTGGACTTGACCCCGCCCGAGGCGGTGGTGAACCTGGACGCCAAGCCGGGCGCCGGCGGGGCCATCCAGCTGAGCTGGTCCCCGGCGCAGGACGCCGGCAGTGGCACGGCCGGTTACGAGGTCTGGCGCAGCACGGGCGCCCACGACCCGGGCGTGTGCTTGACGCCTGGCGCCGGCATCGCCCGCACCAGCTTCATCGACGATGGCAAGGGGCTGGACGACGGCGCCCTGTACTACTACAGCATCGTCCCGGTGGACCGTGCGGGCAACAAGCGCCGGGACGGCAACCAGCGCGTCAGCTGCCTTTGCGACCGCAGCGCCCTGGCGCCCTCGTTGGCGTCCTCCAGCCATCCCGACCCGCTGGAGTGGAGCCGGGTCACGCGGGCCACCGTGCAGTGGGAGCACCCCGTCGATTCCAGCGGCGTCGCCGGCTATTACTGGACCCTGGATCAGAGCTTGGGGAGCATCCCCAACCCCAAGTCCGCCGCCTTCACCGAGAAGCCTGAGCTGGACCTGGAGGGCCTGAAGGATGGGTCATGGTTCCTGCATGTGGTCACCAAGGACCTGGCCGGGAATGTGTCGGCTGAGGCCGCCCATTACCAGTTCAACATCGACACCACGCCGCCCCCAGCCCCGGCGGTGCGCTGCCTGAGCCACCCCAATCCCGAGGCGTGGAGCCGCGAGCGTGAGGCCGGCTTCCAATGGAACGTGCCGCCGGACCCCGCCCGCATCGCCGGTTACCATTGGGCCCTGGACCGCCAGCCCCTGACGCTGCCGGGCCCCGAGAACGGTCAGTACACGACCGCCAACACCGTGCAGGTGCCTGGGCTGGAGGACGGCGTGTGGTACTTCCATGTGGCCGCAGTGGACAAGGCCGGCAATCAGGGCAAGGAGGCGGGGCACGCGCGCCTGCAGGTGACCCACACGCCGCCGCCGCCCAAGGTCAGCTCGCCGACCCATCCCCGCCCCGGCGAGCCTTACGCGGCCCGCACGGCCGTGTTCCACTGGTCCACGCCTGCGTATGATGACGCCGTGGTGGCTTGGCACTATTGCCTGGACCAGAGCCCGGACACGGTGCCCGACGGGCGCAACCCCCGCAGCGGCGAGCTGCGCGCCGAGTTCAACGGCCTGGGTGACGGGGATTGGACCTTCCATATCGTCAGCGTGGACGCCGCCGGTCGGCTGGGCAAGCTGGCCGAGCATTTCACCGTGCGCGTGCGCAGCAGCGCCAGCCTGCAGGGCCAGTTGACCAAGTCCAACGGCATCCTGCCGCAGGATGAGGGCGCGCTGGAGCTCTATAAGCAGGGCAAGAGCGTGGCCAAGTGCCAGGTGGCCAAGGACGGGCGCTACCGCTTCGACGAGGTGGAGCCGGGCGAGTACGTGGTGAAGCTGGACCTGCCGGGTTCGCCGGCGCTGCTGCTGGATGGCATCCGCCTGGAGGGCGGCGCGGCCAGCCTGAACCTCAGCGCCGACGTGAACGCCTGGCCCAACCCCACCCAAGGCTCGCCTCAGGTCCGCTTCGCGGTGCTGGCCAAGGAGCCGGGCCAGGTGAACGTGAAGGTCTACAGCGAGAAGGGGCAGGCCGTGGGCCAGGCGGACGCGGTGGCCGCGCGGCCGGGCTGGGTCAAGCTGGCGTGGGATTGCAGCCAGGCGCCGGCTGGCTTGCTGGTCTGGCAGGCCACGGTGACGGGCGCCGCCGGGAAGGTCGTCAAGGCCCCCATCCGTAAATTACAGGTGAGCCGCTAGAAGGGCTTAATTTGGGCATCCAAGGAAGGCCGCCCAGCGTATAAAATAGACAACTACTGGAAAACGACTGAAAGGGGAAGCCATGGCGGGCAAGGCGATGACCATCACGGAAGCGAACTTCAAAACGGAGGTGCTGGACAGCCAGCAGCCGGTGCTGATCGATTTCTGGGCGGAGTGGTGCGGGCCGTGCCGCATGGTCGGCCCCGTGGTCGAGGAATTGGCTGGCGAATACGCCGGCAAGGCCAAGGTGGGCAAGGTCGACGTGGACAGCAACCAGGCGCTGGCCCAGTCCTTTGGCGTCAGCAGCATCCCCACCCTGCTGGTGGTCAAGGGCGGAAAAGTGGTCAACGGCCGCGTGGGCGTGGGCAGCAAGGCCGACTTGATCAAGATGCTGGACGAGGCGCTGCGCTGAACAGCTTCATCATCACGGGCGCGCCGGGGATCATCGGCGCCGCCCTGCTGCGCCGGCTCTGGGCTGAACCAGCCTGGGCCGGCGTTCGCTTTTTGGCCCCGGCCCGGCCCAGCGCCCGACTGGGCGCCCTGGCCGCCGAGGCTAGCGCGCGCGGCATCGCCTTTGAGCCGCTGTCGCTGGACCTGGGCGACCGAGCCGCCTGGCCGGCCGCCATCCAGGCTTTGACCCTTGCGCCGGTGGCCGGCTTCGCCCTGGTCGCCGGCATCAACCATGACTTGAGCGCCCCCAAGCTGGAAGAGGCCGCCTGGGACCGCGTCTGGGACGTGAACGCCGGCTTCCACGCCCAGCTGCTGCAGGCGCTCAGCGCCCCTGGGAAGCTGGCGGCGCCTGCATCGGGGCTGCTCGTCGGCAGCATCGTGGGCTCGCGCGGGAACCATGGCCAGACGGCCTATGCCGCCGCCAAGGGCGCCCTGTTGGACCTGTTGCCGCTGGCGCCGCCGGGCCTGCGCCTGAACGTTCTGCTGCCGCCGTTGGTGCCGTCGCCGCTGCTGGCCGGCCTGAGCCCCGAGGCCCACGCGCGCCTCCTCGCCAGCCGCTCCATGGACGACCCGGATCCCGCGGCCAGCTGCGCCCTGGCAGGGGCCTTTTTGTTGAGCGACGCGGCCAGCTACATCCACCGCCAGGCGGTGCATGCGGATAGCCGGGTGACGGCGCTGGGCTGGGACTGAGCCGGCCCCTGCCCGGCGGCCGATCGTCGAACCGCACCCCTGTTGCCTGCATCGCATCTGCCGCCATTCCCCAGTTAACAAGCGCAGTCGCTTGCCCTATCCTGTCCGTCCCATGCCCCCCCGCGTTTACATCACCGCCACCGGCGCCGTCAGCGCCCCACTGGACGGATCCGGCTTGCGGCCGGACGACCTTCTGGGCGGCCGCCTGACTGGGCGCGCCGACGTTGCCACCGCCTTCGGCGAGCCGCGCCTGCATGCCTTGGCCCGGGTGGCGGCCGAGCGGGCCTTGCTGATGGCGCCCGGCCTGCATGCCGTGCCTTCCGATGAGAAGGGCGTTTATGTCTCCGCCAGCAAGGGGGGCATGGAGGCCTTTGACGGGGCCGCGCCGGATCTGGGCCCCGGGCTGTGGCGATTCCTGACGTCGTCGCCCGGCGCGGCTTTGCGCGCGCAGCTGGGCTGGGCCGGCCCCGGCCGCAACACCCCGCTGGCATGCGCCACGGGGGCCTACAGCATCGGGCTGGCCTGCGAGGACCTGCGCGCCGGGCGGCTGCAGGCGGCCCTGGCCGGCGCCGCCGAGGCCTCGCTGACGCCCTTGATCATGGCCGCCTTCGGCAACCTGGGCGCGCTCAGCCCGGCCCGCCGCCGGGAGGACCTGCGCGGCCCCTTTGACGCCCAGCGCCAAGGCTTCGTGCTGGGCGAGGCGGGCGCGGCGGTGGTCCTGGAGACCGACCGCTCGCTGTCCCACAGCGGCCACCGGCCCCTGGCCGAGCTGATGGGCTGGGCGTGCACCAGCGACGCCTACCACCTGACGGCGCCGGAGCCCAGCGGCGCGGGCGCGGCCCGCTGCCTGCGCTTGGCGTTGGGGCAGGCGGGCTTGAGCCCCGGCGATGTGGCCTGGGTCAAAGCCCACGGCACCGGCACGGCCATCGGCGACTTGGCCGAAGCGCGGGCCTTGGACGCGGTCTTTGGCAGCGGCAGCCGGCCGAGGGTCAGCTCCATCAAGGGCGCCACCGGCCACACGCTGGGAGCTGCCGGGGCCCTGGAGGCCGTGGTCACCATCCGCGCGCTGGGCCAGGGCGTGCTGCCAGGCACCGTGGGCTGCCGCGAGCCGCTGAGCGAGCTGGCCCTGCGCCTGGCTTTGACGGATGAGGCGCTGACCGGCGATGTGGCGGTGGCCCTGAGCATGGGATTCGGCGGCCACAACGTGGCCCTGGTCTTCCGGAGGATGCCATGAGCTGGTTGGATCAGCTGCAAACGGGCCTGGACCAGGCCGCAGCGGAGGGCTTGCAGCGTCGATTGCGCACGCTGGAGGGCCCCAGCCGCCCCGACGGCGTGCTGGACGGGAAGCCCCTGACGCAGTTCGCCAGCAACAACTACCTGGGCCTGGCGTCGCACCCGCGCGTGGTGGCGGCGGCCCAGGCGGCGGCGGCGCGCTGGGGCGCGGGCAGCGGCGCCAGCCCGCTGATCGCCGGGCACCAGGCGGTGCACCGGCAATTGGAGGAGGCCCTGGCCAGCCACAAGGGCGCCGAGGCGGCCCTTGTCTACGCGGCGGGGAGCCTGGCCAACCTGGGCTGCCTGAGCGTGCTGCCCGGCGAGGACGGCCAGGTGCTGCTGGACAAGCTGGTGCACGCCACCCTTTATGATGGGGCCCGCCTGTCCGGCGCGGCCATCACCCGTTTCCCGCACCAGGACCTGGGGCGCCTGAAAGCCCTGCTGGGCCAGGCCCGCGCGGCGGGCGCCCATCGCGTGGTGGTGGCCGTGGACGCGGTCTATTCCATGGATGGCGATATCGCCCCCCTGCCCCAGTTGCTGGCCTTGGCCGCGGCCCACGACGCCATCCTGGTGGTGGACGAGGCGCACAGCACCGGCGTGCTGGGGGCCCATGGGCGCGGGCTGCTGGAGCACTTCGGCATCCTGGGCTGGCCCGAGTGCCTGGTGCTGACGGGCACGTTGAGCAAGGCCCTGGGGAGCCAGGGCGGCTTTGTGGCCGGCCCCCGCGCGGTGATCGACACTTTGGTGAACCGCAGCCGCAGCTACATCTACGCCACGGCCTTGGCGGCGCCGGCGGCGGCGGCGGCGCTGGAATCGCTGGCCGTGATCGAGCAGGAGCCGCAGCATCTGGCCCGGCTGTGGGCCAACACCCGCGCCGTGGCGGCGGGCTTGGCCGCGCTGGGCTGGTCCACCGCGCCGTCGCAGACGCCCATCCTGCCGGTGACGGTCGGCCCGGCGGCCCAAGCCTTGGCGCTGCAGCAGCGCCTGCTGGACGCGGGTTACTTCGTCCCGGCCATCCGGCCGCCCACCGTGCCGGCCAACGCGTGCCGCCTGCGCCTGAGCCTGACCGCCGAGCATCAGAGCCGGCATTGGGAGGGCCTGTTAAAGGCGCTGGGAGCCAAGCCATGAAGCGGCATCCTTTGCTGACGGTCCTGCGCCAGGGCCCGGGCCTCTTCATCAGCGGCACCGATACCGGCGTGGGCAAGACCTTCGTGGCCTGCCGGCTGGCTGAGCTGGGCCGGGCGCAGGGCCTGCGCATGGGCGTGCTCAAGCCGGCCGAGAGCGGCGGCGGAGGTGACGCCCAGGCCCTGCGCCGGGCGGCCGCCTGCGCGCTGCCGCTGGGGTTGATCCGGCCCTATGCCTTCCGCCGACCCCTGGCCCCGGCCATGGCAGCGGCGGAGGAAGGGAGGCGGGTGAGGCTGAGCGTGTTGAAGTCGGCGTTCAGGCGCATCTGCGCGGCATCGGATTGGACCCTGGTGGAGGGCGCCGGCGGGCTCCTGGTGCCATATGCGCCGGGCCTGGATGGGGCCGGGCTGGCCAAGGCCTTGGACCTGCCCTTGCTGTTGGTGGCCCGGGCGGGCTTGGGCACCATCAACCACAGCCTGCTCAGCCTGGAAGCCGCCCGGGCCCGGGGCTTGAAAGTGTTGGGCGTCATGCTCAACGGTCCCGTTCAGCGGGCGGATCCTTCGATACTGGGGAATGCGGCCCAGATCAGGCGTTTGGGCCGTGTGCGGGTGTGGGGGCCTGCGCCTTGGGGCAAGCTGGAATGGTCAAATTGGAAAATTTGAGACAATTTTACAAAATGGTAAGGATGACGTCTTGATGACCCGTGGATAAGAAGAAAAACGGTTTATTGATATAGCTCAATTCCCTATAATGCTCGACTTGTTGGGCCCGGTGCCTTTTGTTCCTGTGCCGCATCTTATGTCGAAAGAGCGGCTTCGGAGGGGTGCTGTTCCGGCCAGTGGCTTTTGAGGCCGCCTGGAAGGATAAGGTCGCGCGTGTTCGCTGGGGGACGGGTCCTCAGCTTGAGCTCTGAAGGTAGACGATGTCGCTGAACAGCCCGAGCCTCACCAAGCTTCTGGCGGTCCTGCTGCTGCTGACCCTGGGGGTCTTCGCCACGCCGCTGGTCCGCCTGCCCGGCCACAACCAGGGCTATTCGCCGGACCAACCCATCCAGTACAAGCATTCGCTGCATGCCGGCGAGCTGGGCATCGACTGCCAATACTGCCACTACACCGCCGAGCGCGGCCCCCACGCCGGTTATCCGGCCGTGGAGACCTGCCTGAACTGCCACCGATACGTGAAGGGCAGCACCGACTTCAACCAGGCTGAGATCGCCAAGCTCTATAAGTATGCCGGCCTGGACGAGAACGGCCAGCCCGACCCCAATGGCAAGCCCCAGCCCATCCCGTGGGCCAAGATCCACACCCTGCCCACGTTCGTGCGCTTCGACCACAGCCGCCATGTGGGCCAAGGCGTGGCGTGCCAGACCTGTCACGGCCCCATCCAGACCATGGACAAGGTGGCCCAGCACGAGACCTTGTCGATGGGCTTCTGCGTCAATTGCCACCGCGATGCCGCCGAGCGGGGCGTGGATGGCATGGACGGGAAGCATCGCAGCGTCCATCCATCCATTGACTGCGCCGCCTGCCATTACTGATCCCCTCAGCCGCCTGAGAGACCATGTCCAAGCAGACTGAAAAGACCTACTGGAAGAGCCTGGCCGAGCGTGAAGCCTTGTTGGACCCCTCGGTGCCCATGCCCTCGCCCATGCCGGAATCCGGCGTGTTCGACGAAGGCATGGCCGCAGGCCTGTTGAACCTGGCGCAGAGCGCCACGGAGCTGCGGATGGACCGCGGCGCGTTCCTGAAGCTGGTGGGCTTCGGCATGGCGGGCGCGGCGCTGGCCGGCTGCAACAAGGCCGCCGAGAAGGCCCTGCCCTACCTGGTGCAGCCCGAGGAGGTCACGCCGGGCCTGAGCAGCTATTACGCCACCGTTTGCGGCGGCTGCAGCGCCGGTTGCGGCGCGTTGAGCAAGACCCGGGACGGGCGCCCCCTGAAGCTGGAAGGCAACCCCAGCCATCCGCTGAACACGGGCGCCCTGTGCGCCACCGGCCAGGCTTCGGTGCTGGGCGTCTATGACAACCGGCGCCTGAAGGGCCCCCGCATCGACGGCCAGGCCGCCAGCTGGGCCGACACCGACAAGGCGGTCCTGGCCGGCTTGGCCTCCGCCAAGGCCAAGGGCGGCAAGGTGCGGATCCTGAGCCGCAGCGTCATCAGCCCCACCTTGAATGCCCAGATCAAGGCCTTCCTGGCCGGCTTTGCCGGGGCCCAGCACGTCTGCTACGACGCCCTGTCCGTCAGCGCCGTGTTGGACGCCCACGCCCAGACCCACGGGCGCCGCGTGCTGCCGCATTACCGGCTGGACAAGGCCGCGGTGATCGTGGCCTTCGAGGCGGATTTCCTGGGCACCTGGGTCTCGCCGGTCGAGTTCGCCAAGGCCTATCAGGCGGGCCGCAAGGCCGACAAGAAGGACAGCGCCTTCAGCAAGCATTTCCAGGTGGAAGGCGGCATGACCGTCACCGGCACCAAGGCCGACAAGCGCATCACCATCAAGCCCGGCGAGGTCGCGGCGGCTTTAGGGCACTTGGCGCAGCGCCTGGGCGGCCCTGCCGCCTGGGCCGCGGGGGCCAGCCCCATCGCGGACAAGGACCTGGACGCCATGGCCAAGCAGCTGGCGGCGGCGCGCGGCGCCGGGCTGGTGCTGTGCGGCTCGCAGGACCTGCAGGCCCAGCTCATCACCAACTGGATCAACAACCACCTGGGCAACTATGGGCGCACCCTGGACCTGCGCAACCCCTCGCTGCAGAAGCAGGGCGACGACGCCGCCGTGGCCGGGCTGATCGACGAGCTGAAGAAGGGTGAAGTCCACGCCCTGCTGGTGCTGGACGCCGACCCGGTCTACGACCTGCCCCGGGGCGCCGAGCTGGCCGAGGCCCTTAAAAAGGTGCCCCTGAGCGTCAGCTTCGCGTTGGGCGATGATGACACCGCCTCGCTGTGCAAGGTCCGCACCCCCGACCACCATTGGCTGGAAGCCTGGTCCGACGCCGAGCCCATCCTGGGCACGGTGGGCGTGATCCAGCCGGCCCTGCGGCCCTTGGGCGACACCCGCCAGGCCGCCGAGAGCCTGGCCAAGTGGGCGGGGAAGGGGCAGGAAGCGCTGGACCTGGTCCAGCGCTACTGGAAGCAGCATATCGCCCCCAAAGCCGGGCGCGGCAAGCCGTTCCTGGCCTTCTGGGAGTCCTCGCTGAAGGCGGGCGTGGTCAGCACCGGCGAGGCCGCCCCCGGCGCCGAAGGCTTCCGCCAGCCGGCCGTGAAGGCCGCCGCCGCCGCCGCGGGCCTGGAGATATCGTTCTTCCCGCGCGTGTCCCTGCTCGACGGCACCCACGCCAACAACCCATGGCTGCAGGAGATGCCCGACCCGATCAGCAAGGTGGCCTGGGACCAGACCCTGGCCCTGTCGCCGGAGACGGCCAAGAAGCTGGGCTTCAAGGAAGGCGACGTCATCAGCATCAGCATGGAAGGCGCCCCTGGCGGGTTGACCCTGCCGCTGCACCTGCAGGCCGGGCAGCACCCTGACGTGGTCAGCGTGCCGCTGGGCTACGGCCGCCCCGGCACCGACCGCTTCAACAACGTGGGCCCCAAGTGGATCCTGGCCAAGCCGGTCGTGGAGCCGGGCCAGCGCCTGGGATCCAGCGTGCAGGCCCTCCTGCCGGTCTCCGCAGGCCTGACCCAGTTCAGCCGCGGCGGCGTGACGCTGCAGGCGACGGGGAAGAACATCGAGCTGGCCAAGACCCAGCTGCACCAGAGCCTGGATGTGCCCTCCAACGTGGTGCCGGCCGCCGGCCCGCGCGTGCCCATCGTGCAAGAGCTCAGCTTGGCCGAGTTCCGCCAGGGCGTGGAGGCCGACCGCCACGAGGGCGGGGAGAAGGAGGAGCTCGGCTCCCTGTACAAGGAGCACGAGTACCCCGGCCACCGTTGGGCCATGGCCATCGACATGAACGCCTGCAACGGCTGCTCGGCCTGCGTGGTGGCTTGCAACGTGGAGAACAACGTGCCGGTGGTGGGCCGCGAGGAGGTCCGCCGGGCCCACGAAATGCACTGGATCCGCATCGACCGCTACTACAGTGACGGCGAGGACGGCGACCTGGACATCGTGGCCCAGCCCATGATGTGCCAGCAGTGCGGCCACGCCCCCTGCGAGCCGGTCTGCCCGGTCGACGCCACCACGCACAGCAGCGAGGGCATCAACATGCAGACCTACAACCGCTGCGTGGGGACCCGCTACTGCGCCAACAACTGCCCCTACAAGGTGCGCCGCTTCAACTGGTTCGACTATCCGGCCCTGCAGGGCGACGAGGCGCTGGCGCTGAACCCCGACGTGACCGTGCGGACGCGCGGCGTGATGGAGAAGTGCAATTTCTGCGTGCAGCGCGTGGCCGAGCAGAAGGCCGAGTCCAAGCGCAACGGGGCGGACATCCAGGACGGCGACATCAAGACCGCCTGCCAGCAGACCTGCCCCGCCGAGGCCATCGTCTTCGGCGACATCAACGACCCGGCGAGCCGCGTGAGCCGCCTGGCCAAGGACGCCCGCGCCTTCAAGGTGCTCGAAGAGCTGGGCGTGCGGCCCTCCGTGACCTACCTGGCCCAAGTCCGCAACAAGAGCTGAGGGATGGAATCCATGCAGCAAGAGCACGCGGTCATCGACCCCATCGACGAGCCCCTGGTCCAGGGGAACAAGACCCTGCAGCAGGTGACCCGGGACGTGGCTGACCATCTGGACCAGCCGTCGTCGAAGGCCTGGTGGGTCGGCTTGGGCATCTCGGCGTCGGCGCTGGCGCTGGGGGGCCTGTGCATCCTCTACCTGATGACCTATGGCATCGGCACCATCGGCAAGAACAAGACCATCGGCTGGGGCTTCCTGATCACCAACTTCGTGTTCTGGGTGGGCATCGGCCACGCCGGGACGCTGATCAGCGCCATCCTGTACCTGCTGAGGCAGAAATGGCGAACGTCGGTCAACCGCTCGGCCGAGGCCATGACGCTGATCGCGGTGATGTGCGCGGGCCTGTTCCCCCTGATGCACATGGGCCGGCCCTGGCTGTTCTACTACCTGATGCCCTACCCCAACACGCGCGGCTCGCTGTGGATGAACTTTCGCAGCCCGCTGGTATGGGACATGCTGGCCATCAGCACCTATTTCACCGTGTCGGCGGTGTTCTGGTACCTGGGGCTGATCCCCGACCTGGCCACGCTGCGCGACCGCGCCACCAGCAAGGTGAAGAAGGCCGTCTACACCCTGATGGCGTTCGGATGGAACGGCAGCGGCCGGGCTTGGCACCGCTACGAGCTGGTCTACCTGATCCTGGCCGGCCTGGCCACGCCGCTGGTGCTGAGCGTGCACTCGGTGGTGTCCTTCGACTTCGCCACCTCGCTGATCCCCGGCTGGCACACCACCATCCTGCCGCCCTACTTCGTGGCGGGCGCCATCTTCAGCGGCTTCGCCATGGTGCTGACGCTGATGCTGGTGGCGCGCAAGACCATGCATTTCGAGGAGTACATCACCCAGCGCCACATCGACGCCATGACCAAGGTGATCCTTCTGACGTCCATGCTGGTGGGCTTGGCCTACCTGAGCGAGTTCTTCGTGGCCTGGTACAGCGGCAGCCGCTACGAGCAGTTCCACTTCCTCAACCGCTTCTTCGGTCCCGACGGCTGGTGGGCCTGGGTGATGTACGGCTGCAACATGGTGGTGCCCCAGGTGCTGTGGTTCCGCAAGGTGCGCGAGAACCTGGTGCTGGTCTTCATCATCTCGCTGCTGGTCAACGTGGGCATGTGGTTCGAGCGCTGGGTCATCATCGTCAGCTCGCTGCAGGCCGATTACCTGCCCTCGAGCTGGAACTTCTACCGCCCCACCATCTTCGATTTCGGCGTGATGCTGGGCAGCTTCGGGCTCTTCTTCACGCTGTTCCTGCTCTTCGCCAAGTTCCTGCCCATGATCGCCATCGCCGAGATCAAGCATGAGGTGGCGCACGGCGGGCACGCCATCAAGCATGGGGAGGCCGCATGAGCCGCCGCTGGCTGATCGGGATCTACGAGGACGAGGCCAAGGTGCTGGCGGCGGTCACCGGCCTGCGCGGCGCCGGCTGGCAGGTGCATGACGTCTACAGCCCCTACCCCATGCCGGGCCTGGAGAAGGCGCTGGGCCTGAAGCACAGCCGCCTGGGCTGGGTGGCCTTCCTGGGCGCCATGGCTGGGGTCTTCGGCATGCTGGCCACAGAGCTGTACGTGGCGGTGGTGGCATGGCCGGTGAACATCGGCGGCCGCCCCTTCGCCAGCATCCCGGCCTTCTTCCCGCCCATGTTCGAGGCGGGCGTGCTGGCCGCGGCGCTTGGCACGGTGGGCGCGCTGCTGTACGTGTGCCGGCTTTACCCGGGGCAGGATGTGGAGATC
>Ga0302319_10008207_pt1 | contig 20370 bp, 22 predicted proteins | sample Bog_T0_2_FD_203319 | JGI IMG/M metagenome (GOLD analysis project Ga0302319, IMG submission 203319) | Peat permafrost microbial communities from Stordalen Mire near Abisko, Sweden - Bog_T0_2 | ecosystem: Environmental > Terrestrial > Soil > Wetlands > Peat | place: Sweden: Abisko, Stordalen Mire... | reverse complement strand
ACGCCGGCCAAGGACCCCTGGGGCAATCAGCGCATCGGCCTCTCCGCCTCCACGAAGATCAATCGCAGGGACTTCGGCCTCACCTGGAACTCCCCCCTCGAGACTGGCGGTGTCCTGGTCGGCGAGGACGTCGCCATCACCCTGGAAGTTCAGTTCATCAAGGCCGCTTGAAAAGCAGATGACAGATGACAGGTTACAGATGACAGCCGCCACGCCTTACTGTTTGCTGTCATCTGTAACCTGTCATCTGAATTTACTTGTTGCAACGAATATCGCTCTCGTGAATCAAATAGTAAGCAAGACAAATTGAGGACCGACGCAAGACAGAGGAGGTCAACCATGTCGCTTCGTCCCGTAAAACAGATCATTGAAACCGTCCCCACCGTTGAGGGCGCCGGCGTAAAACTGCAGCGCGCCTTTGGGTTTGGCAAGACCAAGGAGTTCGATCCGTTCCTTTTGCTCGACGACTTCCGCAACGAGAACCCGGCCGACTATCTGGCCGGATTTCCCTGGCATCCGCACCGGGGGATCGAGACCATAACCTACGTGCTGGCCGGCGAAGTGGCCCACGGCGATAGCCTGGGCAACAAGGGCCGCATGACGGCCGGCGACGTCCAGTGGATGACCGCCGGCAGCGGCATTCTGCACCAGGAGATGCCCAAAGGCGACGCCAACGGCCGCATGCACGGATTCCAGCTGTGGGCCAACCTGCCCGCGGCGCACAAGATGACTGATCCGCGCTACCAGGACATCCCTGCCGCCACGATCCCCGAGGTCACGGAGGACGACGGCACCCACGCCCGCGTCATCTGCGGCGAGTTCTGGGGCAAACAAGGCCTGGTCAACGGCGTAGCCACCGAATCGAATGTGGCCGCGCGCTACGTTGATATCTCCGTGCCGCCCTTCACGCGCAAGCGTATCCGGGTGGAGACCACCCGCAACGCCTTCGCCTATGTATTTGCCGGCGCCGGAACCTTCCGCGATGCTTCAAACCCGCAGGCCGTTCTCACCGAGTCCGGCGTGGATCCCAACGCCCCGGCCGTCTACGACGCGAAAAACCATTCGCTCGTACTCTTCGACCGTGGCGACGAGATCGTGGTTCAGGCCGGTCCCGAAGGCATCCGCTTCCTGCTTGTCTCCGGCAGGCCGCTGGAGGAGCCGGTAGCGTGGTACGGGCCCATCGTGATGAACACGCAGGCTGAGCTGCGGACGGCGATGAGCGAGCTGCAAAGCGGCAAGTTCATCCATCACAAGTAAATTTGGCGGCGGCAGCCTCATTCGAGGTCGCCGCCAGCCCCGCTTCTGCGTTGCGAACGCAGTCTCCGAGGAGGATACTGTTGCTATGGCGACACAGCCCATCGGCGACCGGCTCATATCGGTAGAGGAATACCTCTCCACCGGTTACGAGCCCGATTGCGAGTATGACGACGGTGTGGTCGTGGAGCGCAACTTGGGCGAGTTCGAGCATTCCTTCCTGCAAGCTATTCTGGTCACGATTTTTACCAACAACATGGACAGTTGGGGAGTCTTTGGGCTCCCCGAGCAGCACGTCCAGATCAAGTCGCCCAGATTTCTTGTCCCGGATGTGTGCGTTTTGCGTCTGGGCTCGCCGCGCGAGAAGATTCTTACCCACCCACCGCTTATTGCCATCGAGATCATGTCCCCGGAAGACACGATCCGCCGTGCTTCTGCGAAAGCCGTTGAATACCTGGACTTTGGCGTCGAGCATGTATGGGTCATCGATCCCAGCGCCCGCGTGGCCTACCGCGGAACTCCGTCCAAATTGGAGCTTGTCCCCTCGGGCGAGCTTTCGGTCCCGGATACAGCGATCCTCGTCCGCATCGGCGAGCTATTCGAAAAACTCGATAGCATGTAAGCGGAAAGCCCGGTCGCGGTTTTGTGGGGAAACAGGTTTCCTCTCGATCTACTACACTCAATCGCGATCCAGTGGCGAGGAGCTCTTCACGCTTCCACCGGCAACTCCGCCGACAAAATATTCATGGGCGTAAGCCCACGCTGGCGCAAGGCGCGCAGGCTCAGCGCGTCATGCCGCTTGGCAAGCCGCGAGCCATTGTGGTCCACCACCAGGCGGCAGTGGTACCACGCGGGATTGGTATAGTCCAGCGCGCGATTCAGCAGGATCTGCCGCGCCGTCGATTTCAGGAGGTCGCCTCCGCGCACCACTTCCGTAATTCCCATGGCAGCGTCGTCGGCCACGCAGGCAAGCTGGTAGCTGGGGGAGCCGTCGCGCCGCCACACGATGAAGTCCCCAAAGTCGCGCCCCGCCACGAATTGTTGCGGACCCAGGTTCACATCCTCAAACTCCACCACTTCTCCGTCATGAACGCGGAATCGCCAGTTGATGCCTTCCGGAATCTCCATCTGGTCGGCCCCCGGCAGAGTGCGCAGGCGGGGTCGGCAGGTGCCGGGGTAGTTGGGTTCGTCGTCAGGCGGGTCCAGCTTCGGATTGTCCTTTGCTCCCGCCGACGCGCTTTCGTGGGGCGCGGCGAGCGCTGCGTCAAGGTCTTTGCGCGAGCAGCGGCAGGGATAGAGATAGCCGCGTCGCAGCAACTTGCTCCACGCATCCAGATAGACGGAGTGCCGGCGACTCTGCAAGTAGGGCGCAAAGAGCCCTCCCTTATCCGGACCCTCCTGCCAGCGAATACCCAGCCAGCGCAGGTCTTCGATCACGGCCTCGGCATAGATGGCGCGGCTGCGGTCGGGGTCCAGATCGTCCATCCGCAGTGCCAGCGTGCCACCAGCGTCACGTGCCCTCTGCCAGGCCGTCCAAAACGTCCAAGCATGCCCCACGTGCAGGTAGCCCGTGGGTGAGGGCGCCAACCGTCCGCGATATTCCGAAACAACCGATGAGGAAGGGCTGGACATGCTCCACACAAGTGTAGACAGAGACGCCGCCCGGTAAATACACAGTTTGGTTCCGCTTCAGCAACAATATGTGCAAAACCTAGTCCGAAACGCCCTCGCCGGATTCCTTGTCGCCCGAGTTGTCCTCGCCTTCGTGATGGTGACGGTAATGCCCGATATCGTCGTCCAGGTGTTTCGGATCCACTGAAACTTCCACCACGTCCATCTCGTTGCCGTCCTTATCCACCACGAACAGCCCCATCCGGTCGCCTTCCGGGTGAATGAAGATCAACGTCTGCTCGTTGCCCTTCCTGCTTGTGTCGCGAATGATCCGCTCCCACCCTGAGCCGAGCTGATCCTCGACCATGCGGTTCAGTTCGTCACCGTCCACCTGCTGCGCGAACGACTCAATTTCCGCCACGTGCAGGTTGCTCACGCCCCCGTGCGTGGCCTTTCGCGAGATCAGGCTCACCAGTCCGAGAAACGGCACCCGCGTAGCCCGCACGTGATACCGGCTCTCAATCGAGTGCACCACGCCATCAAAGCCGCCTCCGCCGCTCCCGGCCAGCACCGCAACCGGAACCAGCAACGCCACCAATCCGATAGGAATGATCCACGCACGTCTCATTCGTTATCTCCTGACTTGACCTTGGTCTTGTCCTTGGTTTTTTCCTTGTCCTTGACGCCCGCACTCTTGGTTACTTCAGCCAAATTGCCCAGGCCGCCAAGGTGCTTCAGCATGCCCAGCTCTTCCATGCGAATGGGCCCCAGAATCAGCACGATGGTCAACTCCTTCGGCTCCGCCGTCAGGATGAACATCCCGTGCGACTCGCCATTTACCAACTTCACCATCACATCAGTGGTCTCGCCGGACTTGCGCTCGCGCTCGCGCACAATCGGCGTCCACTCGCTGGTCTCGAAGTACTTGCGCAGTTGCTCGACCTCGTCGGCCGAAAACTGGCCCTCCTTGTCGAACTCGTATTCGCGCACGTAAATGCCGTCCAGCCCTTCGATCAGCTTGCGCGTGGCGGCCTCATCCTCGTCCTTGCCGTTCATGAACTTTGAGGCGAAGGCCAGCATGTTCTTGCCGAGCGTGACCTCCGTGACGTTCGAAGCGCGCGACGCCAACTCCTTTTCGACAGGCGGTGGCGCCGGCAGCTGCGTGGTCTGCGCCACGGCGGGAGCCACTAGCGCGACCGCTCCCAGAATGAATGTGATGATCCCCTTCTTCATTGAAGACTTCTCCTTATTGCCCACCGTCACGGTCCTGAGCCGCGAGTTGAGTTTTCATCTGGTCAAGCGCATGGCTCGTAATCCGCAGCGCAGTCATCACCTGCCGGCGGACTTCTTCGCCCTTGCGCCGCTCTTCATGGTTGCGCCACGTTACGCCGCCTGCCAGCACACCGGCCAGCAATACCGACGCAGCCAGGCGCTGCCACATCACCCTGTGGTCCCTGATCCGTTGCGTTCTCGCATGGCTCCGCACGTTCATCACCTTGCGCTTCAGCCCCGGCGGCGCAGGCCTCCGTTCCAGCGCCTGCTGCAGTTCCCGCTCAAAGTCGTCGATTGGCTCAAAACTCACGCACTTGCTCCTTCACCCGCACGTATTCCTTTAAATGGTTCTGCGCCTTGGCCCGCAACAGCTTCAAACCCCGCTGCAGGTGGCTTTTTATCGTGGCCAGCGGCGCGTCCAGCGTGGCCGCAATCTCTTCCGGCGTCATATCCTCCTGGTAGCGCAGAACCAGCGCGGCCCTCTGGGGCTCGGGCAGGGTCGCCAGCAGTTGTTCCAGCCGCGCGCCCAGCGGAGAGCCGCGATCCTCCGCCTTGGCCCCATGCCCTTCTTCGATCTCCACCCACAAATCCATCCCGCGCACCTTGCGCCTCCGCAGCGCATCCGCCGACCGGCTCATGGCCACGCGCCGCAGCCAGAAACGGGCATGATCCTGCGACTCCATCCTGCCTAGATTCCTGTCCAGCTCCAGAAAAACATCCTGCGCAATCTCTTCGGCCAGACCGCGGTCGCCGGTCATGCGCCACGCCAGCGAGAAGACCATCGACTGGTGCTCGTCCACGAGTTGTTCAAAATCCGCCTGCCAATCGTGGGCCATATGTCTCGCTGCTACTCTCTTATCCGCAGAAATGCGGGCATGGGGATGCAGAGAGTACGCTTTCGCTCAGAAAAAGTTCGGGAATGGAACAAAGCTGCGAATCGGCGGCTTGGACAAATTCAACCTTGCGCGGTAGCTTCCGGGCTGGCGACCATACGACCGGAACTTAAGAAACCACATCATCTTGGCTCAATGAGTGCGTTGGCCTGTTCTCGCAAGTCGAGAATTCCAGAGTCGGCCCCGGCTTAGAAGGCCGGTGCTCTATCCTTGATGGCAACGACGACCGGTGGAACAGCTGGTTAGCCGCGATTCAGTTTTGACCTCTCAACAGTTGCGTCGAGTTGGTAACGCTTACATAATTTGCCAACCAGATCATTGAACCATGGCGCTGCGCCCGGTGCCGTAATTACTGTCTCGATGAGCATTCTAAGGTTTACCTGCAAATATAGGCCCGGCCGACAGGGATCATACATGCCAGGACCACCTAATTGGGTTGTTGTAGGAGGACTTCCGTCGGGATTTAGGCACCCAGGGCAAACGAGATTAAGGGCCACAACCCTTACTTCATTTTCAAAAGAATACCTTTTCGCCTTCATGAGGGCTCGTTCGCCTGCCCGGCTGCCGTTGTAGACCCCCATATCGTACTCTGCAAAATCGACGTAATTAACTTTTCCGATGGTCGTAGATTCCTGCTTTGCCAAGATGCTCTCATTCAGCCCCCTCAAGGTGGAGCGAATTGCGACTCCTTCGGTTGATCCTACGTACTCTTTCCACATCTGCTGCGACTCAACCTCTCCCAGAAACCAGCAGTTTACCACCAGTACACACCTACCATCTTGGACGTCTCTATCAGTCATGCCTGCTAATTGTTCCTGCAACTCGGGCCGCCCCTCGAAAGTCGTTTTCCATTTCAAGTGCATAGCAATCATGTTTTCTCTGGTCTTGTCGGGAAGAGTAGCTTCAAATTTGATCAATCAAGCTGCCCAAGCGACTCATCCACAGTGCACGGAGCTCCAGAAGGGAGATAAATTTTGCAAACGTTAGATAACGCCAAACGGTGTCCAAGGTGAATCCCCGCCTCGATCAAGTCCGATAATTTTATCCGTCCCTCTCATCATCTTGCACGCGGCCCGCCCGACGCAATGCGCCTCATCACAATGGAATTGATCGACTGTTTCCATTGGGCCGCGTCCTGGTTAGCCTTTGCGCGGCATTCAATCAAGAGCTGACGCAGCAAGGCTGGCATTTCACCAAGCCGGCCACGGCCGGCAGTAAGGAATCGTGCAAATCACCGAGGGTAAGCGGCACGTCCGCCAGCGCGCCGTACTGCGCGGCGTTGAGACTGCGGTTCTTTACCGGAATCAGGTCTGCCAAGGGAGCCTCCTTTTAATCATGATAATGTCCTTTGTCTCAAACAGGATGTGACGGTTACATCCCATTCCCGAGCGTTCACGACTTTCGACTGACGCATAATCGCAGAGTCACTCGTTGAGGACTTCAAACGAGATGTCCCCCAATTTCTGCGTTCCGGTTGTATGACCGGCTAACCGGAAGTAACTCTCGAATGTCGAGAGCCGCGGTCAATCCTCCAGGAACCCTGCCGATTCTTCTGGCCGACTCCGGGTTTATGACTGCTTGCCCGAGACGATTGGCCACCGTTTCTGAGGTTGAACCCAAAGCGCCAAGATGTACCAACTCGCATTATGGTGCATCTTGGTGGATCGGTGTAAAATCGCCCCGTGAGAACAAACGTCAATCTCGATGATGATGTCCATCAGTTTGTATCCATCTATGCAAGCGCCAAGGGGATCACGCTGGGCGCCGCCATCGGCGAGCTGATTCGCAAGGCAGAGGCGACGCCACCTGCCGCTCCAGATATACGGCGGTCGGCCAGCGGCCTTGCCATGTTTCCACCCACCGGCAAGGTACTCACTTCGCAGATGGTCAAAGAGGCTGAGAGTGAATCCGACTAAGGCTCGCTACCTGCTCGACCTCAATGCCTTAATTGCCTTCGGGGACCCTGACCACGAGCATCATCGGGCCATACAAAAGTGGTTCATATCTTCAGGAAAAACGGACTGGGGAGTCTGTCCCCTCACCGAAGCAGGTTTTGTCCGGGTAACAACGAATCCAGGCTACCGCCCCACGTCCCGCACCATCGCGCAGGCCACTGCGATTCTCGCCGACTTTGCCACCCACCCCGGCTATCGCTACTGGCCCATCGCTGAAAAGTGGTCCGTTCTCACCGCGCCGTTTTCCGCCCGCCTCTTGGGACATCAGCAGGTAACGGACGCGTATTTGCTGGGGCTTGCCGTAAAGGAAAAGGGCGTTCTCGTTACGTTCGACCGGGGAATCCGATATCTGGCCGGAACCGGCTACCGTCAGAATCTCCTTGTTCTGGATTCGTTGTGATCCGCACGACCATCGCCAAATCTTGAGAGGGCAGCGACGCTCCGGAGCGGTCCATTGTCCCCGCTCAGAACAAATCCGGAATGCTATGAAACGCAATCCGCGTCGGCGCCGCTTTGAACGCGGTCAGCATCGTAGCCGGAGCCAACGTGCTCATTCCGTACTTATTGTTCAATGCGTCCATCGTCGCCAGCAGCCGCGTCCGGCTCTGCTCGTCCTCTGTGCCTTCAAACAGATTGAGAGAGTGCAGCCGGTCCGGCACCAGCCCATTCAAATGCACGCCAATGAAGTAAGGCTGTGCCAACTCCGGCCCCTTTGGCTGGCTCGCCCACAACCGCGCCAGCGCCGCAATCAGCGTCTGATTGTCCTGGCACTCGCTCAACTTCAGCTCGCTCTTCCAACCCTTCTTCGGCACGCCGAATCCCACGGCCGGCGTCCCCTTCGACTCCGGAACGCCGAACCCCATCACCAGCCCGATGCCGCTGGCCCACAGGCCGCCGGCCCGCAGCCGCATCGCCGCCTTGTGCAGCAGCTTGTGCGCCACAGCGTACGCTTTTTCCGGTGTGCGCATCTCCGGCGCCAGCACATGCTGGTGGCTGATCGACTTCAAATGCTCGGTCTCCGACATGTCGAAGTCTTCGCCCTTCAGCCAGTGCCACAGCCGCTCGCCCCACACCGATCCCCAAAGTTCGCCAGCCTGTTCGCACTCCAGCGCCAGCAGCTGCTCCATCGTGTTGATGCCCTTCTCATTCAGCCGCTTTTCCGTGCGCGCGCCAATCCCCGGCAGGTCCCGCAGCGTAAGCTGCCGCAACGCCTCCGGCAGAATATCCTTGGGCAGCGCCACCAGCCCATCAGGCTTTTCCATGTCGCTCGCCACCTTGGCCAGGTATCGATTCGTCGCCAGCCCCACTGAGCTGCGCAGCATCGGCCCCACGCGCTCCCGTATGCTCGCCTTCACACGCCGTCCCAGCTCCATCGCCGCCAGCAGCGGCCGTTCGCGCCCCATCAGCCGGCAAGCCATCTCGTCGATCGAAAGCACCGCCGTCACCGGAAGGCAGCTCTCCACCGCCTCCACAATCCGGTGATGGTAATCGACATAGATTTCGTGGCGCGCCTCCACCAGTACCAGCCCGGGACACATCCGCTTCGCGTCTCCCACCAGCGTTCCCGTCCTGACTCCGTAGGCCTTAGCCTCGTAACTAGCGGCGATGCAGACCGTCGTGTCAGCCATCATCGGCACCACACCCACCGGCCGGCCGCGCAGCTCGGGCCGCACCTCCTGCTCTACTGAAGCGAAGTACGAGTTTAGATCGACAAACAGCCAGTTCAGCTCCGTCCCGTGGCTTCGATTCGGCGCGTGGCCGTCCTCACTCTCCTTCCGTGTGGTGTCAGCTCCCCAATTTGAGGTATGGTCTTCTTGCCGACCTTGGCTGATCATCGGGTCCAACGCCGGATTGGGACAGGATGCCATCTCGATGTATTTTCGCTTTATATTCTCTGTTTCACAAGAGCAGACTGAGGAAATTCTCCGGTGATACACTTGTCCCGTCAGGACATCGTCACGTCTAACCCATATAGAGCGACAGTAGCGCACAAGTCAGTGGCCGTTTCAACGGCGATATCAGGGTGTAGCCGAGTATGCAGCGCATAGTCCATTGGTTTATGACGAACGGAAGCCTACTCGCCGTCCTCGTAACGGTGGGGGTAGCCGTGCTCCTTGTTTGCTGCCTGGGATGCTCGAACTGCCCTGACCGTGAAAAGGACGACATTTTCCGCCGTCACGAAATGTAAAGCCGGTCTCCGGGGACTCTCAACGGGCCGGCGTCCCCTGGTGAAAGCGCAGCCGCCACACTCCCGCTTGCTCCGTCCAAAGAGAACTCCGCAGGGCCGTGGTACGCTCGCCCATCTGCGGATCGCTGCGCACAGTCCGATACGTGACCAGCACGACGCCGTGCGCAATCTTTCGCCAATCAAAGCCTTCGATCATCGGCGCCTGGTACGTTTCGGTCACCAGCAGATCCAGAATCTGCTCCCGCGTCCACACTCTACCCGATGCGCCGATCTCCTCGAAATCTTCCGTCAGCAGCGCCGCAACCCGCGCACGATCCCGACGCACAGCCGGATCCAGCAGCGCTTCTTCGCATCTTCGCAAATGCGCGCCGAGTTGCTCCCAGTCAATCGCACGCGCCGCCTCTCCTATTGCCCCGTTCCCTCGGCAACCGGCGGCTTCAGATAGGTCTCAAACTGCGCCAGAATCCGATTGAACAGGTGAATGCGCACATCCGGCCCTGCAATCGAGTGCGTTTTGCGCGGGTAAATCTGCAGATCGTACGGAATCTCGGCTTCAATCAGCTTCTGCACAAACTGCACGGAGTTTTCGATATGCACGTTATCGTCGCCGGTCCCGTGCACCAGCAGGAGACGTCCTTTCAGATTGGCCGCCGAGTTCACCACGGAGAAGTCACGATAACCGGTAGGGAACTCCGCAGGCACGCTCATATAGCGCTCCGTATAAATCGAGTCGTAGTTGTGCCAGTCGGTTACCGGCGCCACGGCAACCCCTGCGCGAAAACGATCGGAGTGCGTGAGCGCATAGAGCGTGAACGTGCCGCCCCAGCTCCAGCCCCACCATCCCAACCGCTTCTTGTCCAGTTGCGGATACTTGTCCAACGCCGCGTCCATCACCGTCAACTGGTCTTCAAGCTGAACTGGCCCGAAGTTGTGGTACGCCGCCTGCGCAAAGTCGCGTCCCCTCATGCCGCTGCCGCGATTGTCCGCGTGCAGCACCGCAAACCCATGCTGAGCCAGCAGCTCGTCAAACAGCAGCCCATCGCCCCAGCGATTCTCCACCGTCTCCGGTCCCGGCCCTCCGTAAGGATTCACAATCAGCGGCACAGTGGCCGCACTCGTGACACCCTCCGGCAGGAGCAGCGTTGCATACAGCGTGGTTCCGTCGTGCGCCTTCACCTCAAGCTGTTCCGGCGCGCGCAGATGGTAAGCATCCATTGCATTCGTGGTCCAGAAGACGTTGCACTTGCCGGCCGACTGGCACAGCCGCAAAGTCGGCGGGTCCATCCGCGTCGATTGCCGATCGACAAACGCATCGCCTGCAGGTGCAAAGTTGCCGGCATGGACCCCGGGCCCGGCGCTCAACTGCTTATGCTCTCCGTCAAAGCCAACCTGCCACAGTTGTTGCTCCAGCACGTTGCCCTCGTTCGACGCGTAATCCACAATCTTGGCCGCCGGGTCCACGCGCAACACATCGCCCACTTCAAATTCGCCTTTCGTTAGTTGCCGCTCCAGCCTGGCCATGCCGTCCAGCGGCTTGTGCTCGTCGTAGCTGTAGAGATAAAGCTGATTGTGCCCGTCCGTCCAATTGGTCAGCACGATGGAACCGGCCCCGACCGTGACATCGTACCCATCGTCAATGAACTTATCGTCGCTAAGCTGCACCACGGGATGCGCCTGGCCGTTTGCGGCCTCGGCAAAATACAGGTCGCGATGCTTGTGATCACGGGTCAGCGTCTCAATCCACAAGGTCTTCTGGTCAACCCATCCGAAGCGCGGAATATAATCCTGGCCGGCCTGGATCGGGAGTTTCACCCACACCGTCTTGCCGCCGCCTGCATTCACCACACCCACTCGTACGTCGGGGTTGGCGTCTCCCGGCTGCGGATATCGCTGCTGGTCCACGGTGGCATGCGTCGGTATCCAGTCCGTGATGGGATATTGCGGCACATTGCCTTCGTTCATCTGCAGAAAGGCCACGCTCTTTGAGTCCGGCGACCAGAAGTAGTTGCTGCGGACCTCCAGCTCCTCCTCGTAAACCCAATCCACTTCGCCGTTCAACACAGGCTGATTGGGACTCGAAGCTAAAATCGCCGCGGACATGCCTGGATCCTTGAGTCGCACCATGGCGAGGCCATGATCTCGAATGAAGGAAACGAATTCGCCGTTGGGTGAAAACTTGGGATCGTCGCCTGAGGCCGATCCGCTGAAGCCAACCTGCACTCCCGTCCCGTTGTGCAGATCGTAGAGCCAGAGCCGCCCATTGGAGTCGAACAGCAGATGTGCCGAGTCCGGCGCCCACAGGTAACTCGCCATCTTGTACCGGTCGCGATGGTCGCGGTCCGTCTCCGATGCACTGGCCCCTGAGAGCGAAGCCAGCTTGGCGCGACTCACGAGCACATGCGCTTTGCCCGTCGCCGGATCCAGATCAACCAGCTCCCCACCATCCAGATAAGTCAGATGCTTTGCGTCCGGCGACCACATAAGTCCATCCGGCGGTTGCCCGATAAGTGGCCCATGAGCATAGATTGCCTCCACGGTCAGTGGCTTCGCAGGAGCCTGCGCGCCCAGTGGAAGGATAGCCAGCGAAACCAGGGCAACGGCTGGGAACAGGAACGCGGATGCACGAGTCAAGAATGCGCGGGTCAAAGAGGATTCCTCCGGGAGCGTAGCCCGACCTGGAGATTCTGGCTGCAGTCCGGATAGGCAGGGCGTCCAGCCAGCAGTGTAAATCACGCGGTTTGCGGGGTTGCGCGCCAAGGGCACGGGGTTGTATGGTCCGGGTCATGCACTGGGCAACTCCGGAAGAACGGCGCAATCTTGGTCAGGCACGGCGCAAGCAGGTTGGCCGCCAGGCTCACGATGAAATCAACATCAAGGCGCGAAAATCCAATCCACTGAAACTCCTTGAACGTTCCATGCGTGGTCGCATCCCTGCCCTGGTCAAGTTCAAATACGAGCTCATGGCCGACTCGCCCTTCGGCTACTTCCGCGGCGCTGTGCCCGTGATGGCAGCCGACCTGGCCGTGCTGCCCAACACCGGCATTGTCTCCCAGCTCTGCGGTGACGCTCACGTGCGCAACCTCGGCGCGTTCGCCGCGCCCGACGGCCGCCTCGTCTTCGACATCAACGACTTCGATGAAACCATTCGTGGCCCTTTCGAGTGGGACCTCAAGCGCATGGCTGCCTCCGTTATGCTCGCCGGCCGCGGTTCCGGCCACAAAGACGCCGCAGCCCGCCAGGCTGTCGAGCAGTGCATCCAGCGTTATTGCGTCCAGATTCGCGCTTTCTCCAAAATGCCCGGCCTCGACGTAGGCCGCCATCTCGTCCACAGTGTCGGACAGGCCGCCCCTGTCCACCTGGCACTCTTGAAAGCGGAACGCGCCACTCCCCAGCACACACTCGATCAACTCACGGAGCCCACTTCTCCCGAACCCGGCGCCCCACGCCGCTTCAAGGAAGTCAAGCCCATCCTCACCCGCGTCTCCGCCGCTCAGGCCGCGGCAGTTCTCGCGTCGCTCGGCCCCTATCGCGAGATGCTCGAGCCGCAGCGCCAGCACCTTCTCTCCTTCTACCGCCCCATTGATGTTGCCTTCAAAGTCGTCGGCACCGGTTCAGTCGGCCTCCGCGATTACTGCATTTACTTCGAAGGAAACGGACCGGGCGACCCGCTCTTTCTTCAGATCAAGGAGGAGCCTGCCTCCGGCTACACCGCCTATCTCCCGGATGCGCACCCCGATCCCGACAATGGCAAGCGCGTCGCCAACGGCCAGCGCGCCATGCAATTGCAATCGGACCCATTCCTTGGCTGGACCCGCATCGGCGGCCGTCAATATCTGGTCCGCCAGCTCAACGACCACAAAGCGTCCATCGACCTCACTGATCTGGCCGGTGATGGCCTCCAGGCCTACGCCCAAGTATGTGGGGAACTGCTCGCCCGGGGACACGCCCGCTCCGGAGACCCGCTCGTGATCGCCGGCTACCTCGGCGCCGGAGACGGCTTCTGTGAAGCCCTCGGCAAGTTCGGCGTTCTCTATGCTGACCAGACCGAAAAAGACTGGCAGGATCTACGTCGTTCCCGCAAGGCTGGCGCCAAAGCCTAAACGCCTTTGAAGGAGACACTCATGAATCGCCGCACATTCGCACAAACGCTTGCCACCGCAGCCCTCGCAGCCGCCGTGCCTCAACTGCCTGCCGAACCTTCCAACCCCATCGCACCTGTCCCCCACGCTGCAGCCCCATACCCGTTATCCGTCATGCTCTGGACCGTCTTCACCGATCTCCCCTTCGAGGAGCGTCTCGCTAAAGTCGCCGAAGCCGGATATAGCAACATCGAGTTGGTCGGCGAATATAACGCTCACAAATGGACCGACGCCGACTTCGCCCGCGCCAACGCGGCCGCCAAGCGTCTCGGCATTCAATTCGACGCCACTGCCGGCATGGAGCATGCGGGCCACACCGATGGCCTCGCCGATCCAGCCCAGCGCGACCCATTTCTAGCTGAGCTGAAACAGGCGCTGGTTCCCATGGAAACGCTTTCGTGTGCGGCAATGATCGTACTCGGGGGCAACGTGGTACCGGGAATGTCTCGCGAGCAACAGCACCAAAGCTGTGTCGACACGCTCAAGCGCGGCGCGGAACTCATCGATGGCAAAAAGATCGCGGGCCAGCCCGTGCGCCTGCTCCTCGAGTGCATCCATGTGGAAGAGAGCCCCAAATGCTTCCTCACTTCTGCCAACGAGGGCATTGAGATCGTGCGCGCCGTCAACCACCCCCAAGTGCAATTTCTCTACGACATCTACCACGAGCAAATGGGCTTTGGAAACCTGATCGAGAAGCTCGACAAGCACATCGATGTCATCGGTCTCATCCACATCGCCGACGTCCCCGGCCGCCACGAGCCTGGCACCGGCGAAATCAACTACGGCAACATCTACAAGAAGTTGGCCCAGCTCAACTACCGTCACAACGTGGCCATGGAGTTCCGGCCCGTTGGCGACCAGGTAGCCACCCTCCGCGCCGCCAGGGAGCTGGTATCGGGCGCCGCGACGGCGTAGGAGAGCGGCCCCCGGCGTCGCACTACAATGAACCGGTATGCCCACCGCCGTCCGCTCCCACGCCAAGATCAACCTCGGCCTCCACATTGGCGCTCCGCGCCCCGATGGTTTCCATCAGCTGGCGACCGTGTACCAGACTCTGGAACTCTATGATCTGGTCACTGTAACGGCTCGGCCCGCGGCGGCAACCACCTTCCGACTGACCTCGAACGACAACCGTGTGCCCACCGACAGCCGCAATACGGCCTGGAAGATGACCGAGCTGGCGCTGAAGGTATTGGGACGTACGGCCGAGGTCGAGATCCACATTGAGAAGCGGCTCCCTGTCCAAGGCGGTCTGGGAGCGGGTTCGGCCAACGCGGTAGCCGCCCTCGTAGGGCTCGAGGCGGAGCTGGGGGTTTCTGTGCGTGGCTGGCTGACGCGGCGCCTCGAAATCGCTGCCCAGGTCGGTTCTGACGTCCCCCTCTTCCTGATCGGCGGCACCGTCCTCGGCCTTGATCGCGGCCAGGAGGTTTATCCCCTCCCCGACGTTGAACCCGTCTGGTGCGTTGTGGCCACGCCCGACATCGGCGTCTCCACCCCCCAGGCCTTTCGCGACTGGGACAGCCTCTGCGCCGCCGAGGGTTTGACCCAGGAGGCCAGTCAAGCTAAACTGAATGAGTTGAGCCGCGCCTATGCCAGCGCCTTTGCGGGAGCAATCCCCAGAGGACAGCAGGGAGCAGGCTCCTCCGGTGTTCTCTCAAATGGAGAGAACCTGGCCGGACCTCAAGAGTCCGCGCTTGTCCGCACCGGGATCAGTAGCTGGATCCAGAACGACTTTGAACGCGTCGTCTTTCCCCAGCATCCTTCCCTTGCAGAAATCAAGCGCATTCTTGCGGCCACCGGCACCCCGGAGGCAGCCCTTCTTGCGTCGTTGTCGGGGTCCGGTTCAGCGCTCTTCGGGTTGTACCTGACCTGCGGAGATGCAGAAGCGGCCCGCGAACGTTTGCTGGCGGCCGGAGTCGCGAGCGAGTTGACCCGCACCCTGGCGCGCCCCGCATACTGGCGCGAAATGCTTTTGCAATAAGGACATTGACAGGCAACCGTTCTGCGAGAGAGACTCGCGTTCGGCTGTCCAGTTGGGCGATCGTCTAATGGTAGGACAATGCCCTTTGGAGGCATTTGTCTAGGTTCGAATCCTAGTCGCCCAGCCAAGTTTGCAGTGCAAGCCGTAAAGCAGCCAAAGCCAACCAGCTTGGAGGTCTTCGGAAAAATGGGAACGGAAACTTTGACGTTGATAGCGGAAGACAAACAACCGGAAACAGGGCCGAACACTCCGCGCGACGGGGCGCCAAAAGAACCAGAGAAGGGCGCACTTCCAGATGCCGGGAAGGCAAGAGACGGAAAACCAGCCGTCGAGCGCAAGCGGACCCGCAACCTGAGCGAGGACAAGCGCTTCAAGCTCTTCAGCGGTACGGCAAACCGGCCCCTGGCCGAGGAGATCGGCCGGCACATCGGCGTTCCGGTCGGCGAGGTCAAGATCCAGCGCTTTGCCGATGGCGAGGTCTATTTCCAGTTGCTGGAAAACGTGCGCGGCGTAGATGTTTTTGTGGTGCAGCCCACCTGCTATCCGGTGGACCAGCACCTGGTGGAGTTATTGGTGATGATTGACGCGCTCAAGCGGGCCTCGGCGGCCAGAATCACGGTAGTGGTGCCCTACTACGGCTACGCCCGCCAGGATCGAAAAGATCGCCCCCGGGTAGCCATCAGCGCCAAGCTCGTGGCCGATTTACTCACCACAGCGGGCGCCAACCGTGCCCTTTTCGTAGACCTGCACGCCGCCCAAATCCAGGGTTTCTTCAACATTCCCGTAGATCACCTCTACGCCTCCCCGGTCCTCGTCAGTCATTTCCGTGAGCTCAATCCGCCCAACCTCATCATTGTGTCGCCGGACGCGGGTGGCGTGGAGCGGGCGCGGTTTTTTGCGCAAAAGGTAGGAGCCCCGCTGGCCATTGTGGACAAACGCCGGACCGACATCAATGTCACCGAAGTCATGCACGTGATCGGCGACGTGAACGGGAAGACATGCCTGATCATCGACGACATCATTGACACCGCTGGAACGCTGGTAAAAACCGTGGATGCTCTCTACGCTGCCGGCGCGGCCACCGTGTATGCCGGAGCCAGCCACGCGGTGCTCTCCGGCCCGGCGATCGACCGCATTGCCACTTCGCGCCTGGAACAGCTTGTTGTAACCAACACGGTTCCCTTGCGCGAAGCGGCGCAGAAACTGACAGTAGCGCCAGCGGATGCGCCGCAGAAGTTGCCCAAGATCAAGGTGCTCTCCATCGCCGGCCTGCTGGGCGCGGCCATCGAGAGCATCCACATGGAGACCAGCGTAAGCACGCTGTTCAGCTAAGAGCAGCTCTTAGCTTCTAGCCACAAGCTTTTAGCTAGAGTGAATTGACGGCCGGCCTCGTTGAATGATTCGGAGGTTGGATAGAAGGAACTGAATCGATGATTAAGCCGATTCAGTTCATGACAACAACGAGGCAGCTGAAAGCTAGAGGCTAGACGCTAGAAGTTGCCTCTCAACAAAGGGAGCGGAGCAACACAGTCAGCAATAGCAGTTCAAGCTGGAAGCTAACAGCTAGAGGCTAGAAGCTGCTTTTACCGTGCCCGATACAGGAAACGAGAGACCGAATGCCAGAAGTAGTCGTAGCCAAGCCCCGTGAGGGCAAGTTCACCAAGAACGCGGCGCGCCGTGTGCGTGTCGCCGGCAAGATTCCTGCCGTACTGTATGGTTCCGGGCATGACCCGGTGGCCGTGGAAGTGGACCCCAAGCAGATTTCCCGGATCCTGTTCTCCGAAGCGGGCCACAACACGATCTTCGATGTCGAGGTAGCAGGTCAGGCCGCCGCAAAGGCGATGATCGTGGACTGGCAGCGCGAGCCCATCAAGGACCAGTTGATCCACATCGACCTGAAACGGATCGCCCTGGACAAGGCTTTGCGGGTCAAAGTGCGGGTCAAGTTGGTCGGCATTCCTGTGGGCGTGAAAGCCTCGGGCGGAATCCTGGACCAGGTGCTGCGCGAAGTCGAAATTGAGTGCCTGCCCTCGGACATTCCTGCCAACCTGGCCGTGGACGTGAGCAACCTTGCCTTGTTCGATTCGCTGCGCGTCAGCGATCTCCCTCATTCTGACGCGATCAAGTACCTGAACGCGGAAGACGCGACCGTGGCCCACGTGGTCTCGATACGCGAAGAAGTGGCTCCCGTGGCCGAGGTCGACGCGGCTGCTGCCGCGGCGGCCGCTGCAACAACAACAGCCGAACCCGAGGTTGCCAAGAAGGGCAAGCCGGAGGCCGAGGCAGGCGCAAAGAAGCCTGAGGCGAAGAAGTAAGCCTTGGACGGTGCAAGTGATTCCTTTCACCCCAGCGAGCAAAGACCGCTTACTGGGGGTCCTGAATCCGGCGGCCGGCCCGGTCCTTTCCTCGTGGTAGGGCTGGGCAACCCGGGCTTGGAGTACCTGTGGACGCCGCATAACGCGGGGTTCATGGCGATTGACCGCATCGCCCAGCAAGAGGGCGTTGTGGTGCAGAACCGGCGATCGAAGGCGGTTACAGCAACCTGCCGCGTGGCAGGACGCGAAGTGATCCTGGCCAAGCCGGAGACGTTTATGAACCTGAGCGGGCTTGCGGTAGCCGCAATGATTCGGGAGTTTGAGGCGGACCCGGCCAAAGATCTGCTCGTGATTTACGACGAGCTGGATCTGACGTTGGGGACTTTCAAGATCAAGGAGCGCGGTTCGCCTGCGGGCCACAACGGAGCCCGCAGCGTCACCGGCGCTCTGGGCGGCCTGGAGTGGCTGCGCCTGCGGATCGGAGTGGGTCCGGATTTGCCGCCGGAGGCCGTTGCGGCCACGGGCGGAAGACGTCCGGGGAGGGATTATCTGCTCTCGCCGATGCGCAAGGCGGACTTGACGGTTCTGGATGAGGTGCTGGACCGGGTGGCAACGGCCACGCGGCGCATCATCGAAGGCGGTCCGGGACCCGCGATGAACGAGTTCAACCGCCGCGAGTAAGTGGGTGGGCGGAAGAGGAATGAAGGGCACGAAGCCGCCAAGGCCGAAGGGCAGTCTGCCAAGGAGTATTTGGGAGTCGCCACGAACCGGCGGTGCTGGCTGGACGCTGAGAGTCCAGCGGAAAAGGAATAGAGATGTCACGTGTGTATGAGGTTATGTTCATTGTTCGGCCCGACGCGGCCGAAGAGGATGTCGACAAGCTGATCGCCGGCTTTTCCACCACCATCACAAGTGGCGGAGGAGTGGTAAAGACTGTCGAGAAGATGGGCCGGCGCAAGCTCGCCTACATGGTGCGCAAGTTCAACGACGGCAACTACGTTCTGCTGACCATCGAAGCCAACGGCGCAGGAGTGCTCGAGTTGGAGCGCCGTCTGCGCGTTACTGAGCCGGTGATCAAGTTCATCACCGTGCGCATCGATGAGGAAGAGAAGCGTTTGGCCAAGGTGAAGGCTCTGCGCGGCGTTCGCCGCAAGGTGGAGCACACCGCCCCGGCAGCCGCCGCGGCGCCGGTTGCAGCGCCAGCTCCGGCAGCAGTTGCGGAACCGGTCGAGGCAAGCGCTTAGGACGATTGTCACGAATTGCCGCTGCCGGACCCTATCAAGTGACCGGCGCCGGCCCGATCCAGTGTCCCGAAGCCCGGTCGGGCTCAACGGGAGCGCAGAAGAGAGCAAAGAGGAAACAGCATGTCTGAAGAAAATCCAGGAAGAGCGCCCGAGACGGGCGCAAGTGCAGCATCGGAATCCGGACCCAGCTCCGGTTCAGGACCCAGTTCGGGTCCACGTCCCGGCGGACGGCCTGCCGGCGGTCCCGGCGGACGCCCCTCCGGTGGTCCCGGCGGACGCGGCAAGTTCTTTCGGCGCAAGAAGGTGTGCAAGTTCTGCACCGAGAAGATCGACGCAATCCCCTACCGCGATGTCCGTTTGCTGCAAGGGTTCGTGGCCGAGCGCGGTAAGATTGTGCCCCGGCGACTCACCGGCGTTTGCACCACGCATCAGCGACGCCTGACCCGCGCCATCAAGCAGGCTCGGAACATCGCCCTGCTGCCGTTTGCCACGCGGCACTAATCTTTAGCCCGGCCTGTCGTCCGGTTCCCTCTTTCGCTCGCCCTGGTTGACTCTTTCGTTGTGCGGAGTGACCTTGATCGAGCGCAATCGGAAAGGCGACAATCTTCCGGATGCGGATGTAGAATCCTGCGCGGCGCAACCCCCGGCCAGTTTCTGTGTTCAACAGATTGGCCCACGATGCCCGCCCGTAACACTGGAGAGTTTGTCATGGAAGTAATTCTGAAAGAAGACGTAGCCAATCTGGGACACCGCGGAGACGTGGTCAAGGTCGCAGACGGCTACGGACGCAATTTCCTGCTGCCGCGCAAGCTGGCGCTGCAGGCCACCCTGGCCAACAAGGCCGTCATCGAGCAGATGAAGTCTTCCGCCGTTCGCCGCTCCGCTACTGAGAAGATCCAGGCCGAGGAGTTAGTCGCCAAGCTCGAGCCGCTCGTACTCAGCTTCACGCGCAAGTCGGGCGAAAACGGTCAGCTTTTCGGATCAGTCACCTCGGTCGACATCGCCGCCGATCTTGAAGCCAAGGGCTTCGAGGTCGATCGCCGCAAGATCCAGTTGACGGAACCGCTGAAGGCTCTGGGTGACTACGATGTTGCCATCAAGCTGCATCGCGAAGTTACGGCACACGTGAAGGTCAAGGTTCTGGGCGAAGCCAGTGAAGAAGTTCCTGTAGCTGAGCCCGTCGCGGAACCAGCTGTAGCCGAGTAGGTTCACGTCAGCCCGCACACTCACTGCCTCCTGGCTCGCCGAGAGGCGGCGAGTGTGTCTGCTTCAGCTTTCTCCGCCGCCTGACCACTGAATCTTATTCACCGGATCGGCTCAGAATCCGGCGCATCCCGTCCGACTCCGGCGAGCAAAGTTCAGTCAACCATCGCCAGCGGCCGGTTTCTGTCCGTGCGCAGCGTAGGCACCGCCGCCAGCAGGCTCCTGGTATAGGGATGCTGCGGGTTTGTGAGCAGCCGCCTGCAAGGCCCTGTTTCCACAATCTCTCCGGCGCGCATGACTGTTAGGCGGCTTGCC
>Ga0302319_10008203_pt1 | contig 20378 bp, 10 predicted proteins | sample Bog_T0_2_FD_203319 | JGI IMG/M metagenome (GOLD analysis project Ga0302319, IMG submission 203319) | Peat permafrost microbial communities from Stordalen Mire near Abisko, Sweden - Bog_T0_2 | ecosystem: Environmental > Terrestrial > Soil > Wetlands > Peat | place: Sweden: Abisko, Stordalen Mire... | reverse complement strand
GAAGTCACAGAGACTCGCGCGACGATAGTTCACTACATCGGGGTCGTGCCGCAGGCGCTTTTGGCCCGGGACGAAAGGTCGGAAGAGCGCGCGCACGCCGTCAGGTTCGGCTTCGGCGCGGGCATGGAGCCTGCCATACATGCTCTCTTCGAAACCCGGTTTGGCATTCCGCATGTCGAAGTGTGGGGCATGACGGAAGTCGGCCGTTCCACCGCGAACGATTCCGAGCCGCGACCAGTCGGGGTGCGGGCAATAGGGCGCCCCGCCCTGCCTTTGGAAGCCATGGTCGTTGATGAAGAGGGGCGCGAGCTCCCTCGCGATGCCGAGGGCGAACTAGTTGTTCGGCTCGCCGGAGACAATCCAAGGAGCGGGTTTTTCGCGGGCTATCTAAAAGACGACGACGCCACGGAGGCCGGCTGGCGGGGTGGGTGGTGGCATTCCGGCGATGTCGTACGTCAGGACGAAAGCGGAATGCTCTACTTCGTCGACCGCAAAAAGAATATGATCCGACGCGCTGGGGAGAACATCGCAGCCGCGGAAATTGAGACGGTGCTTTGTCGGCATCCCGCCGTCGCGCGGATCGCCATCCTGGGCGCGCCGGATGACAAGAGTGGAGAAGAAGTCCTCGCGTGCATCGTGCCGTCTTTGAACTATCTGACGGACATCGAGCTGGCTCGAAGCATCTTCGATTACTGCAACCAGAACCTCGCCTACTTCAAGGCGCCCGGGTGGATTCTCTTCCTGGATGAGCTGCCCATGACAGCCACGCACAAGGTCAGCAAGAGTCAAATCTTCGCGCCGGGACAAGATCCGCTCAGCCATCCCGGCCTTATCGATTTGCGCGCCATGAAGAAACGCCGCTGACAGCGTTCGAGTCGTCCTGTCCGCGGATCGTTTTCCCGCCTATGACGCAGCTCGACGTGCGGAGAGAAACGCATCCAACAGATCGTGGCAGGCTGCCTCTGACTCGCGGACGGTCACCGTTTTCGAGTCCGCGGCCCAACCCGACCACAATCCTTCGACGAGCTGAGTAAGCGTCATGGCGAGCCGCTCGGCGTTGACCGTGGCGCCGCGCTCTTCCGCGGCTCTCTTTATCAGGCGCGCCAATCCTCGTCGGTAGGGTGAATAGAGCTTGCGATAGATCTCGCCAAGTTCCGGAGACCAATGCGACGTGCTCGCTAGCGCGACCCACACCAAGACTCTTTCTGGCGAGAACACGGGCTCGCGGAAGCTCGCGGTGATGACGGCGTGCAATCGGTCCAGCGAATGTTCTCCGGCTTGCGCCGCGGCCGCGCGCGTGGCGCTCTCAAAGTCTTTGGCGACCTCGCTTACGGCGTGCAGGAGCAACGCATCCTTGCCAGAAAAATAGTGGCCAATAAGCCCGCGCGAAAACCCTCCCGCTTCGCATATCGTCGCGACCGTGAGATCCTTGTATCCGAACTCAGCGATCGATCGCATGACCGCGGCAACAAACTCCTGTCGCTTGCCTTCCTGGTCGGACGATCCCACCGGCCGTCCCCGTACACGCTTAGCGGTCTTTTGCACTGCCCCTCCTCTCCTAGAGTCGAAAACCCGATATTTGCGTGAGGCGAACACACAGACAAGAAAGTTAGATATATTTTTGTTGAATGTCCATTTAATTTCTGAGGAGCATATGGGCTCAAAACGCCGCCGTGCTGATATGAGCATTGTTGGCCTTGGGCCAGATTACGATGCGAAAGGTCCATGGTTGGCAACTCTTGCCGAGAAGCGTTCCAATCAGATTATTGATATGCAGTAGATCGTCCCAGACCACCTCTAAGTCTCGTCGCAGCGGCGTTTACGTTGCCCCACAACTTCACTGATCAACTATCGCCCGAGGTCCGCCAACGAATAGACGTGACGCGGCGGCAGATGACAAGGGCGCGCAACTGATCCTCTCGTGGCGAGAATTCTCACGCCGACGCGGCTCGCATGCGCCGAGGTGGACACCAAGCGGCCCGCAGACTTCGATCGCGGCCTAGTCCGTTCCATACACAACCTTATGCGAATCAAAATCTCGATGAGGCGCTTATGGAACTGGAGTTCCGGACTGACTGGTATGTGCAATCGAGGTTTTGGCCCCTGACTGCTAGTTCTGACTGAACGCATCCCGATGACGAGCGATGAAGGTCGGATGCGGCCACAGCCGGGCGTCGCCGGGAAAATGGATCCGATCCATCTGCTTGGCGAAGAGGCCTCGAAGCTCGCTCGGAACCTTGTTGTGCGATACCAATAACCGATAGTCGTCGGTCAGCGAGATGAGATGCCGATCGAACAGCCAATGCACGGTGCCGGATAAGGCCAAGCCATTCTGAACGACGTCGGGACCGCCGGAAGCCACCGGCCATATGTGGGCGGCCTGAACTTCCGCCTTTCCTCCGCCGTTGACGATGCGAAGTCCGGTGACGGCGCACCGATTGTCATAAGCGTCGCAAATCTGCCGTCGGAAGTTGGCGTCTCGGATTTTTCGATTGAGCAAGATTTGCTCGATTCGCCGCGCCTGTTCATCCGGCGGCGCTCGAACCAGTTGTAGGGTCTCGGCGTCGACATGGCCCGGGTCCAACTCCAGGCGAATTGCGTTGCCGAGATCCAATGTCTCATCCAACCCCGCGCGAACGATGGCGGCGAAGTCGACCTCGGAGATGGTGCGGATCGACTTGCCCTGCAGATACGCGCCGATCCGCTTGGGGTCGCCGATATCCCGCAGCGCGGCTTCCGCGTAGGTTCCGTTTCCCCCGAAAGGCACGGGCCTATCAAACGGAAGATAGTCCGCGACGACCCCATAGGAGTAACCTCGACGCGCCGGATCGGATTCTGTCCGCATCAACCTCGCGACGGCGACGTAGGCGCGGCGACCGCCATTGCGTTGCGGCTCGCGATAAATAACCCACTCGCCAACAAGTTTATCCGCGATGGACCTATATTGCGGAGGGAAATGATAGCGGCGCGTGATTTCGTCGTCGTATCCCGAGTTCGCCTTGGTGTCGAAAATCCCCTTCATTTCTTGGCGCCGATCCAGGGCCCACCTTGGCTCCATCGGTCGTCGAATTCGCGGGAACTGGCAATCGCCAAACACGGAGGCATGGCCAGCCGCGCGATGCGCAGTTGGACCATCGGCAACGGAGCAGGCGCCAGCGCGATCTCGGTGCGGCCGAGAAATGCAGCCCACTGTCCTTGCTTGGTCGCGGCGAAGGCGGTCGTCAGCGCTGTGGGCATCTCGGTGGGAATCGGCGTACTGCGGCGATCGAACGTCGTCTTCATAGCTCGAGCGAGAACGGCGCCGTCGAAACTGAAGGCGCCGCCGATCGCCCATAGATCGAAGAAGTCTTTCATTCGCGTGTTGAGCATCCCAAGCGCAACGAGGGCTTGGAATTTTTCGGCGACGACCGTTTCGGGCGGATAGGCTTTCAATCGCGGCGCGGCGAACCCGAGGAGGGACGGATAGTCGATCTGAAGAGGTCCCGGCGTGACCGCGTCTCCGTAGCCGATATCGACGAAAATCGGCAATCGCGCGCCCGCGAGATCGGCCACGAATTTGAGGCGGGCACCGGAGTATTCATCCTCCACGCGGGCGGGCTCGGCCAACAATGTCGCGAGGTCAAATTTCAATCCATCATCATCGACCGGGATCGCCAAGATCTCGGAGAAGACCGCCGCTATCGAATCGGGAGCATTGTCGCCGAGTCCCAGGAGATCCAGGTCACCCGTCGCGCGATAAGGGGTTGGCGCCCAAAGACCGAACAGCATCGCGCCCTTTAGAATGAAACGATCCTTATGCCGAGAGACGCTCAGCCGGTATAACACCCGTTCGATCGCGTATCGGGTCATCAGCAATTGCGCGTTCTCTCGGCGCTCGCGCGCGAGTCCCGTCAGGCGATTTCGCAAAGACACGCCTACGTTCGTCGGCGTCTTCATCCGACGATCGCCTCGATGTATGGGCGCATCACCTTGTGAACCCGATCGATTTCCGCGTACCGCCATAGCTCATTGAGCGCGGCGCGGCCGTCGCGTGATTTGAGCAGATCCCTCAGCGCCTCGATGGCGACGTCGAGTCCGACCTTGGCACGATACTTGAAGCAGTCAGCGACGGTTTTCGTTGGGGACGTGATCGGCACGGGGACCCCGTCGATTTCGTGAGTATCGACGCCGGCGGTTAGAGCATCGCCACTCGCGCGGACAATTTTAAGCGTTACCGACGGATTGGTCGGCGCCCAATCCGTCGGACCAAGGAGCATCCAAACGGCATGAGGCATCTGGGTCGTCAGATTGTGGAACTGAAGCGCTGACAGCAGGCCAATAATCCCTTTCGGCTGGATACGAACCGCTTCAGCCAGACTCGTCGAGCTAGTCACCTTTGCGCTGGCGAGTTTGTATAGGCCGCGGCCCACTTGCTGAAGGATGCCCTCGTCACGCAGGCGTTGTAGATAGACTCGTGGCACGCCAACGGCATCGAAGTCGCGACCCCTCGCGATTCCGAGCTGGTGAGCTACCGCGATAGCGCGTTCCCGATGTTTTGGTGCGACCATAGTCAATGTTATAATATCGCCATTTACAATTGCAATCACCATGATTTTGTAACATTTTAATTCAATCGGCTGTGATCGGGAGCCTCTGAATTGCAGGCATTGTTAACATTGTCATACCGCCAAATCAGTTCGGTTTCAGGGCCGCGCTTGGAAGCGGTTTGACACACACGCGCCGCGACGCCGAATCGCACCGATTCCGCATAGCGCCAACCCACGCGAAATCCGGCAGCAATGGGGCTTCACCCTTAAGACCACGGGTGTCCGCGACCTCGCGCGACAGAAACAACTTTATGCGAATCGTACCCCCTGCCGCACGACCGACGAAAAGGTATTCGGACCCCGTATTCGCAACTCTACGAAGCGTTATTGATGCGTTTCTCTATCTCGACGATTGAGGTCAGGATCGTTTCAAAAGTCGGTGGATCACCGAAGATCATCGCCTGAGTGTTTGCATAGTCTCGATGAAGTGCGTCAATCATCGAATCGCGTGGGGTCAAGACATACGATCCCGGCTGGGCGGAGGCGAGATCGTAATCCGGCCGATCGAAAAACATGCGGGCATGGCGGACACAATCGCGACCGAGCTCTTTGTTCATCATCGCGTTTCTGCCGCGCTCCGACACCGCCAAGCAGTGCAGATCATAATAGTGACGCGAAATCCGCTCCCCTTCTTGTCGGAGTTCACCGCGCCGATCGTACCAACGACGCAGCCCGTGCGCGATCACCACCTTATCCCAGAAAGTGCGGGCCGCCTCGATGGTGGTGACCCCAGAAACGGAAAGGTCGAGCCCGTCGACGTCGTCCGCGACGTAAGGGCGAATCATAGCAGCCTGGTTGGGATCGAGCGCCGACTTAGCCCCGGACTCGATACGGACCACGGGGCGAACGTAGGCACCATCTCGTGGTTCGACTTCGGGGTAATGGAGAAGCAGAGTTTGGCCATCGCGCTCGGCTTCATCAATTTCGATTCTCCCTACCCCCGATGTAACGTCGGCCAACAGGATGGTGAGCGAATTTCGGAGTGGGCCTGTGAGGTATGCTCGACAAGCGTCGCGGATTGCATCGAGCTTGGCGCGGCGTTTCTTGTGCGATAACGCCTCCAACTCTTCGACGGACGCCGCCTGACCGAGATCATCGCGGAAGACAGTAACGTCGATGTCCTCGGAGAAGCGCTCAATCAGTCCGTATGCCTTCGACAACGATGTTCCGCCCTTGAAGAGAAGGCGTGGGCCGCCGCGAGGCAATCGATGATAGAGGGCATCGAGCGTCCAGCAGACCCAGAAGTCTTTTTCGATATTGCCGACTGGCGCTCCAAGCCTATTTGCGGTAGCGAGGAACAAATCCATTCGATCGCGGGGCGGCGAAGCGATGATCTTGGCGTAGTCATCGGCGCTCACGAAGCGGCCTCCTGGCGCTCAAACAACAGCGGTCGAAGGAACTCCTGCATCCATATCGGCAATGCGGAGATGCCTTTGCGAAGATCGTCCCGAATCGCTTCTCCGTGGGTCGGATCCGTGAACAAGCGACGCAGTATCGTCGCTATCCTGCCCCGCTCCTCTTCTCTCGATAGGACGTCCTGTAGCCAGTGCAGGGCTTGTACAACGCGCATTCCAGGCCGCCCAGCCCAAGTGAGCCGACTGACCGCCGCGTGTTTGAAACGGATTTCCTGCTTTCCGAGTTTGATTGGTTTTAGTCGAGCATCGACAAGCACTTCAATTTTCGCCGGCACGGCCGTGGTTAGGCCAAGGTCATTGGCGGCAGTCATGCCGTCGACGACGAAGCGGGCATTGTCCCGACGTGCGACAGCGCGGATCACGGCCTGGTAGTCGGGGACGGTAGGTTTGCCGGTCAGTCGGTTGAAGCCTGGGCGATCGTAGAGCCCACGGTCTATGCGACGGAGCTCGCCATTCGTGGCTAAGCGCTGCAACGCTTTGTCGATGGCCGCGCGACCGGCGAAATCGACGAAATCCCCCGGCGTCCAAACCGCGGATGGATCTTCGACCGTGCGACTGAGGATTTGGCCGCGAAGATCGGTGATGGGGCCGGGGTCTGCCATGTCCGAAGAATGCAACATTCTTCGGACAAAAACAAGATCGTCCGAAATATGCAACATTTTTCGGACACGAAGGGATCATCCCGCGAAGTAGGGAAAGCCATCCGTTTGTGCTTCCAAGGCGCCATTCCCCGAACCTCAGGCGACCTGTGTGGGCCCTCATCCGGGGTCCCCGTTGCGGCGCCGAAACACACTTGATATTTTCATCGCCTTTCGCGGCGGCGTTGACCTCGTGCCGTGCCTTCGGTCACATAGGCGGCATTCGAGAACGAGTGGCGAATGACCGAGCCCGTGGAACCGACCCCTTCTGAAGGCCCGAGGCCCGGACAGATCGAGGTCAAGGCGAGCGTCGCCGCAAGGTTGAACGTCGCATTCCATCAAAACTCGATCCCGGCGATCGCCGAGATCGAGGTCGTCAATTCGAGTGATAACGATCTCACCGATGTAACCGTTTCGGTGGACGCAGTTCCACCGTTCTTGCTCCCAAAGATTTTCCGCTTTGATCGGCTAAGGGCGGGCGCCTCGCAGCGGATAAACCCGGTCGCTGTCGATCTGGACGCCAAATTTCTCGTCGGCGTAAGCGAAGCGATTCTGGGAGAGATCACGCTCTCGACTAGAGCCGGTGGCGACGAGGTGGCCCGGCTGAGCGTCCCTTGCCACGTTCAGTCCCCGAGCGAATGGACAGGCCTATCCACCGCGCCGGAGTTGATCGCCGCCTTTGTGCGGCCGAACGACCCCGCGGTGGACTCTGTCCTTCGCAACGCCGCCGAAAAGTTGCGGGCGGCAGGCAAGAACCCCGCATTGGACGGCTACAAGGCGAACGCCAAAGCGCGTGCGTGGGAGCTATCGGCGGCGATATGGGCGGCCCTCGTCGACGAAAACATCGTCTACGCTTTGCCGCCACAAAGCTTCGAACGGAGCGGACAAAAAGTTCGGTCGCCGAGCGCCCTGATCGAACGGAAGATCGGCACCTGCCTGGATCTCACGCTGCTTTTTGCTGCGTGCCTCGAACAGGCAGGTCTCAATCCTATCGTGGGGCTATGCGACGGCCATGCATTCTGCGGCGTGTGGCTGACGAACGACGAATTCTCCCTGGGAGTCGTCGACGAGGCGCAAACCCTCCGAAAGCGCATGACTCTCGACGAGATCGTGCTCGTCGAGACGACGTTGCTGACGAACCAACCGCCCGTGCGATTCGGGTCCGCAGTTGAACAGGCGGCCGTATTGGTGGCGGAAGACGCGCCCAAGCGTTTCGAACTCGTGGTGGACGTTCGCCGATCCCGTCATCGGCAAATAAAACCTCTAGCGATCGGCAACGAGCCTGCAAGTCGACCGCTGCCCATCGGACCAACCTCCGGCGAAACCGCGGTGTTGGAGCCTACGCCGACCTTCGTCGAGGAGGTCCCGATCGAGCCCGATCGCGAAGAAGTCGCCGACAGGCTTGAGCGGTGGAAGCGTAAGCTCCTCGATTTGTCGCTACGTAACAGGCTTCTAAACTTCAAGGTCGGAAAGACGGCGGTGGCACTGCTCTGCCACGATGCGGGGGAGCTTGAGGCCAAGCTCGCCGCCGGCGAAAAGTTGAAACTTCTTCCGGCGGCCAATGTCATGAAGGGCCCAGACCCTAGAAACCCGGAGCTGCATTTCCAAAGGGAGGGCGAGAACGCGGCGCAGAGTTATGCCCAGGACGCGTCCGCCCGTGGAGAAATCCACGCCGACGTGTCGGCCGACGAACTAGACGCCCGGCTTACCGAGGTTTTCAGAAACGCGAGAAGCTCGTTCGAGGAGGGTGGGGCCAACAGCCTGCATCTTGCGATTGGCTTTGTGTCCTGGACGCCGCAAGGGAAAGACCAGAAGTACAAGGCGCCATTAATTCTGCTGCCGGTCGCACTTGAGCGGCGCACCGTACGGTCGGGATTTCGGCTTGTCCGGCACGACGACGAAGTGCGGGTGAATCCGACCCTTCTGCAAATGCTGAGGCAGGATTTCAAGCTCGCGATGCCTGAGTTCGAACGCGAACTGCCCGCCCGTGGTCAGGGCGTTGACGTTGCGCAGATTTGGCGGATTGCCCGCTCGCATTTCAAGGACGTTAAAGGCTTCGAGCTGACCCAGGAGGTCGTTCTCTCGAATTTCTCGTTCGTGAAATATTTGATGTGGAAGGACCTGGTCGACCGCACGGAAGTCCTGAAGCGCAACCCTGTCGTGCGACATCTGATCGATTCGCCGAAGGACAGTTACGCAGACGGGGCCGACATGCCCGACGAACGTGGCCTGGACAGCGAAGTCGAGCCCGTAAACTTATTTATGCCACTCTTGGCGGACTCCTCGCAAACGGCAGCGGTCGTCGCCGCGGCGCGCGGCAAAGACTACGTCCTGTTCGGCCCGCCGGGAACCGGCAAAAGCCAGACGATCGCGAACATGATCGTCCAATTGATCGGCGACGGTAAGACTGTTCTCTTCGTTTCGCAGAAGACCACCGCGCTGGAGGTCGTCCGAAAGCGCCTGAACGAGGTCGGGCTCGGGTCATTTTGCCTGGAAGTTCATTCCGCAAAAGCGCAGAAGAGCGTCGTGCTGGCCCAGCTCAAGAACGCCTGGGAAGCGCGGTCCGCGGATGCGGCAGAGGAATGGCTGCAAGCGACCTCCGACCTGAAGGCGGTTCGGGACAGATTGAACTCCGTTGTCGTCTCACTACACCGCCGTCACCGAAACGGACTGACGGCGCACCAGGCCTTTGGTCGGGTCATCGCGGGGCGCTTGTTCGCGCCAGGCCTCGTGTTACCTTTCGACTCCCCGGACCGCCACGACGAACAAGGGATGCGCGCACTTCGCGAGACCTGCCGCCAACTCCGAATTGCTCTTGATGCCGTCGGCGATCCAAGCGGACATGCGCTCAAAGGCGTCGGGCGTGAAAGTTGGTCGCCGCTATGGCAAAATGAACTGGTTGGCGCCACCGATAACTTTCAAACCGCCGCTTTGGCGCTGGCTAGAAGTTGCGGTGAAGCGGCAAGGCATTTCGGGGCTTCGGGGAGCGGCGATCCAGTTTGGATCCGCAATTTTCGCAAGTTTTCGTTTCTCATGTTCCGCCCGGAGGCTAGCGACGGCGCGCCGCTTATGGCGGTTTTAACGGAGAGGCTTCGAGGGCATTTTGACGCCTGGCTCCTGGCGAAGGCTAAATGCGACGAAATTGGCCGTTCGTTGGTGGCGAAGTACCGAGACGGCGCTTTTTCGCTCGACCTCGTCGCTCTGCTCATAGAATGGCGCAACGCCGCGAACGCCAATTTCCTAGTCCGGAGCCAACGCAAGAAACGTGTTTGGGATACGATCGCCGCATTCACCGACGACGCTATGCCGGCCGACGTCGGCGCCGACCTGGCGCGACTGATTGAGCTGAAAGCCGCTCGCGAAAAGACTGATGAACAAGGTTGCGCGCTCACGGCGCTTGGCCCGATTTGGCGCGGCTACGATAGTTCACCCGAACAAATTCAGACTGTCTTCGATTGGGAACGAGGCGTGCGTGCTGCCGCACATGCATTGGGCACCGAGGAGAGATCGGCTAGGTTCTGGATCGACGCCCTTGTTTCCGTCGTTCGCGACAGAAGGGTTGAACTGTCGGATGGCGGCCGGATTCAGGCTGCGTTCGTCCACTTTGCCAACGACTATAAGGCGTTCGAGACCTGTCGAAACGGATTGGCCAAGCTCGTCGAGGCCGACGACGAGTGGTTCGGAGCGCCCGATGATGACAAGCGGATCATCGTCGCCGCCACGATCGCGCGTAAGTGGATGGGCGCCGCGATCCAATCCCAACGTTGGTGCACCTGGCGATCCGCCGCCAGACGAGCCTCTGATCTGGGCCTCCAGCCGCTAATTTCCGCCTTGTCGACCGGACAGATATCACCGAACGAAATCGGTTTCGCGTTTGAGCTTGGATACGCCAGATGGTGGATCGAGCACATCGTCGATCGCGAAGAGACGCTGCGTTCTTTCGTCGTCGAACAGCATGAAGACGAGATATCGCGGTTCTCTCAACTCGACGAGCAAGTAGCGCTCCTGGCTCGTCGGGTTGTCGCGGGTCGATTGTCTGGAAGCATTCCGCCGCGCACCGCTTTCGGCAGGGATCCTGAATTCGGCACGCTGTCGCGCGAAATTGAAAAGAGGGCTCGGCACATCCCGCTGCGCCAGCTTTTTGGGAGCATGCCGACAGCGCTGACGAAGCTAGCGCCATGCGTGATGATGAGTCCGCTTTCGATTTCTCAGTTTTTACCTGCCGACGCGCAGCCTTTCGATGTCGTCATCTTCGACGAGGCCTCGCAGATCCCCGTCTGGGACGCCATCGGTGCAATCGCTCGCGGCAAGCAAGTAGTCGTCGCCGGCGACCCGAAGCAACTGCCGCCGACGGCGTTCTTTGACCGCTCTGACGAAGGTTACGACGACGCGACGGACCTTGAAGACCTGGACAGCATTCTCGACGAATGCCTAGGAGCCAACATTCCGCACAAGAGGCTTGCATGGCATTATCGTAGCCGCCACGAAAGCCTGATCGCCTTCTCGAACCAGCGCTACTATGACGGGGGGCTGATCACTTTCCCGTCGCCATTCACCGAGGATCGGGCCGTCAAATACGTGAATGTTCCGGGCGGCGAATATGAAAGAGGGAAAGGCCGCGTCAATCGCGCCGAGGCCCGTGCGGTTGTCGCGGACGTTGTGCGGCGGCTTTCGGATCCGGCGTTCGCGAGAGACGCCAGCTCGATAGGAATTGTGACGTTCAACACCGAGCAACAACGCCTGATCGAGAACCTGTTGGATCAGGAGCGACAATCGCATCCCGCGCTGGAGCCTTTCTTCGACAATGATTGGCCCGAACGCGTCTTCGTGAAAAACTTGGAGAGTGTCCAGGGGGACGAGCGAGACGTTATCCTGTTCTCCGTCGGCTATGGGCCTGACGCCGGCGGTAGGGTGTCCCAGAACTTCGGCCCTCTGAACAAGGACGGAGGCTCCAGACGTCTGAACGTCGCCATAACCCGGGCGCGGTCGGAACTTGTCATTTTCGCCACGCTGAGGCCTGACCAGATCGATCTTTCCCGCACGAAGGCGGAGGGCGTCCGCGACTTCAAGCATTTCCTGAAGTACGCACAAAATGGTCCTCGCGCCCTTTCAGAAGCGGCGGCGCCTCTGGACCTCGACACCGAGTCGCCGTTAGAGGATGCGGTCCGCAGCGCCCTTGAGAAACACGGATGGACTGTGCATCCGCAGGTTGGCGTGTCGGGCTTTCGGATCGATCTTGGCGTTGTGCATGATGGCGCCCCGGGTCGATATCTAGCTGGAGTCGAGTGCGACGGAGCAACGTATCACCGATCAGCGACCGCGCGGGATCGAGACAGGTTACGCGAACAGATACTTCGCAGACTGGGCTGGAGAATTCATCGCGTGTGGTCCACGGATTGGTGGGTTGATCAGGATCGCGCGATTGCCACCTTGCACCAAAAACTCACTGCGGACATGGAAGCAGAACGTACGGTAGTGCTGGAGCGGGCTATACGCGAGAGCTTGGATGCTCCCGATCTCTCGCAACCTGCGATCGTATCAGAAGTCCCTGCCAGCGACCCGCCGGTTCTGCTCGACCGCGGCGATCATACGCCGTCCCCTACCAGCGTTGAGACACAAACAGAGCCGGTACGGCGCTACGCGGACCGCCTGGATGCAGGAAGCGATGCCGCAACGATCGCAGGTCCAGCTTCGCTTGCGACTGCGGACTATGTCTTGACCGACATCGGGAAGGCCGGCTCCACTCCCGATCGCGATGCCTTCTATGACTCGGCATACCGCCCGACCCTTCGCCGCATGGTGGCACACGTCATCACGACGGAAGGTCCTATCTTCGACGATTTGCTCATTCATAGAGTTGCGCGCGCCCACGAATTCGGGCGTGCAGCAGGCAGGATTCGCGAGACCGTGCTCGACGTCGTCGAGCGGAAGTTTCCGGTTTCGCTGGAGGCTGGAAGGAAGATCTTTTGACCCGAAGGCGCGGACAAGTCGGAACTACCTTCTTTCAGGAAAGGCCCACTCGCGGATCGCGGACACGCGGATATACCCCTCGTCGAACTCGCCGCACTGGCTCGTCGGTTCCTGATAATGGGAGCCGAGCCTGCTGAGGCGGCGACGTTGATCGGTCGAGAACTCGGTTTGGGAAAACTGCGCGAAGGGGCGCGAGAGCGCTTCGAGGCTGCGGCTCGGTTAGCAGCCGAACTTTGAGTACAATTCAGCGCCGAAACACAGATAAGACGCTGGCAGAAGGCCGCAGCGGTTTGACAAGCGACGCCGGTTCACAGCTTGAACCATGAAATAGCCGCCCCGCACGCTCAACTCAATTGCCGACTTTCCTTCGCGCCCGCAGCCCAATCCGAAGCGATATAGCGGGAAATTTAATGCTCGCACGGCAGTTCTCGGCTTGGCACTGTTCATGAATTGTTCTACAGACTAACCTTGGCTTCGAGAAGCGAGTTTCCGTGCTCCGCACCATTGTCGTTCCCAACCGCAATTCCTGGCGCCACTGCCGGGCAAAAGCCGCCCTTGAGGGCGAGAACGGCGTCAAACTGCTGACTATAGATCAACTTGCGGCGCGTCTGGCTGGCGGGTTCCTGCAGCCTATTGACGGCGACCACATGGCCACGGCTGTCGGGGAGTCGGTCAGCCTCCCCTTGGGAGAGCTGGATGCAATCAAAACCTTGCCCGGCTTTCAGCGCGCCGCGGTCAACAGCTTGTCGAAAGCCTGGAGCGCCGGACTCAGTCTAGACGACGAATCGAGGGTCGCCGGGGACCAAGCGGCACAGATCCGGCTAGAAGCGCTCGCTCTTCTGGAGCGAGAGGTGTTGGCGCGATTGCCCAAGAACGAGATGAGGCCCAACGATCTCGTCACGCGGGCCCTTAAGCGAAAGAGTTACGCCAGGGTCCTCTTCGGGTCGATCGAAATTCACGGTCGAACGGAGATGTCTCCGGTCTGGCGCCCGCTTCTGGCTGCGCTCGTCACCGAGACCGAGGTCACCTGGGTCGCCGAGGCGCGACGTGTGCCGTCATGGCTGGCATCACTGGGCGTCACGACGGAGGAGAGGGCCTCTGAACAGCCTTTGCGCCTTTCCATCTCCTGCTCAAGTCCACGGCATGAGATATTGGAGGCCATTCGCTGGGCGCGCAGTCTCCTCGCCAACGGGATCGGCGCTCAAGATATCGCCATCGCCACGGCGTCTCCGGCCGGTTGGGATGATCACGTCCTCGCTCTTGCGGAGACCGCCAATATCCCGGTCCACTTCGTTCACGGTCGCGCCGCGCTTGATAGCCCCGAGGGACAACTCGCGGCGGCCCTGGCAGAAGTTCTATTGCGTGGTTTCTCGCAGCCACGCGTAAAACGCGCTGTCGGCCTCCTACGCTCGCAAACCACCAAATTTTCGGAAGTGCCGAGCCAATGGTGGCGCAACCTGCCAGAAGACGCGCCGCTCTTGGACGCCGGGCGCTGGAAGCTGGAAATCGCCGCGCTCAATCCCGAGGATTTCCCTGACAGCGTCGACGCAAGACCGCGCCTTCTCGATATCATCGACGCAGTCGGCCTTGGATTGGCCAAGGCCGGCGAGGTCGGTGAGCGGTTGCTGCAAGGAAAAGCCCTGGCTATCTGGCGTAAAGCGCTAACCGATGCCCCCGCCGAAGCCTTGGACGTCACCCTCGCCGGCCTACGCGTGGCTGACGGCCTCGAGCCGACCGTCTCCTTGGTTTGGGGCCCTGCGGCCGCCATTGCCGCCGTTCCTAGGCCTTACACTTGGCTCGTGGGCTTGACCTCGAGGTCCTGGCCTCGCCGGGCCAGCGAAGACCCTCTGCTGCCCAATCATATCGTTCCCGCTTCCCGACTGGATCCCCTGCCGATTCATCAGGCCGACGCGCGTGATTTCGAGACGATCGAGGCAATGACGGCCATTGAACTCGTCTGCTCACGCGCGCGGCGCGATAGCGGCGGTCGCGTCAATGGCGTTTCGCCGCTCTATCCGCGCGACATCGAGGAACTCTATCTCGCGCAAAGCCGAGAACCCGAGCGCGCGGCGAGCGATACCGATCGGCTCTTCGCCCGACCCGGCGAGTTCTCCGCACTCCCAGAAGCTCGCTCGGCGCTCTCGGCTTGGATCGATTGGCACACCGACCGCATTACAGCGCATGATGGCAAGATGCGCTCAAACCACCCGCTCATCCTTCAGTCGCTCGATCGGCGTCAATCAGCATCCTCCCTGGCGAAGCTGCTCCGCGATCCCCTGGGATATCTCTGGCACTACGGCTTTGGTTGGTCTTCCCCGGACGAAACCGACGAACCGCTCACTCTCGACGCCCTGCATTTCGGCAACCTGCTTCACGCAATCCTGCAGGCCACGATCCTGACGCTTGAAGAGAAACCGGGAGGATTTGCGGCCGCCGCGCAGAATGAGCAAGCGCTGAAAAATGCCATCGCGGCGGCGACCGCTACGGTGGCCGCGCGTTGGGAAGCGAGCGTGCCCGTGCCGCCCCCGGTCATTTGGCGACGAAAGTGCGAGGACGCCGCGGGACTCGCCTTGACCGCGCTTTCCTCGAATGAAGCTCCTCTCGTCGGACAGCGGAGCTTTGCGGAGATTCCGTTCGGCGGCGATTCCCGTGCGCTCGAAATGGGCGACAGCATCCTAACGACGCTGCCTTGGGATCCGCGAGCCCCTGTCGTCATCCCCGGCACGAACATTTCGATCGGCGGCTCGATCGACCGGCTGGACCTCGCGGGCGACGACCGAACGGCGCGGGTTACCGACTATAAGTCGGGAAAATTCCCGCGCGGCGTCCCCCAACTCAAAGGCGGCGCCGAGTTGCAGCGATGCCTCTACGCGTTTGCCGTTCGATCGCTAATCATCGGGTCCCCCGAGGTCGATGCGCGGCTCCTATATCCCCGAAAGAAGGGTGCGCCGCTAAGCCTCGCATCGCCTGACGAAACGCTCACCAAACTCACTGCATTTTTCGCGGCGGCTTACTCCGCTTTCGCCGACGGCAAGGCGCTGCCCGGCCCTGGCGCCGCGGAGGATTTCAACGACTTCGCCTTCGCCCTGCCCGGTGGAGCGAAGGAGAGTTACCTAGATCTCATTCAGCCCCTGGTTGCAGCGGAGCTTTCTGAACTCGCTCCGTTGTGGGAGGAGCCTTGAAATGGCGGCGCCCGCGATGACACTTCCCGATGCCCCGGCGCGCCTTGCCGCGCTCACCGACCATGATCGCACGCTGCTCGTCGAAGCGGGCGCCGGCAGTGGCAAGACGGCGCTAATGGCGGGCCGCGTAGCGGTCATGCTGACGTGCCGCATCGCCCCGCGCGATATCGTGGCCATCACGTTCACGGAAGCCGCGGCGAGTGAGCTCCTGGAACGCATCGAGAAGTTCGCCGGCCAGTTGCAAGAGGGGACGGTCCCTACCGAGTTGCAATACGCCTTGGCGACTCCCCTTTCCGCAACCCAGCGCGAAAATATTGATAACGGTTGTCGAACCCTGGATGAAATCACCTGCACCACGATTCACGGCTTTTGTCAGCAACTCGTGCGTCCGTATCCGGTGGAGACCACCATCGATCCTGGCGCCCAGATCATCGACCCCGCCGCAGCCGAATTGGCCTTCCAAGATTTGATGGAGGCATGGCTCTCGGCGAGATTTGGGAGAGATCGCAGCGCTGAGGGGTTGGGCCGAATTCCTCCCATGAAGGGGGCGGGCGGCGACGAGGATTTCTTCGCCGAGTTGGTGAGTATCGCTCCGGATGAAGCCGTCGATCTCATCAAGAAGGCCGCGGACTTTCTCAAAGAACACAGGACCGCCTCGGCGCCGCCGAGCTGTGTGGACCCAAACGTGTTCTCGCGACTGGTCTCAGCCGTCGAAGACTTCGCCGCTTGGTATCAAGGTTGTTCGATCGTCGAGGAGAAGACGGCGGAGGTCGTGACGGATCTCGCGCGCATTGCGGATATTGCACGGGACTTGGCGACGGGCCCCATCACGGGCAAGACAATTGCCCAGATGCTGGCGCATAAGCGGCCCAGCGCTTGCAAAAAGGATACTTCCGATTTTGCTGCGTGGGGCAAGAAGGGTCGATGGGGGGAAGCGGCGAAGGCCCACGGCAAGAGCAAGCCCTTTGGCGAAACGCTTAGCGCGGCCGGCGAAGCCCACTATTGGATCTGCGACGTCGCATACGGCGACTTTTGTGGTGTCTTGGGGCAGATGGCGTTCCAACGATTTGTCGCGGAGTTCACCGCCCTCAAGGACATCTACGCGCGATACAAGCGCGACGCCGCGCTTATGGACTTCGACGACCTACTTCACCATGCCCGAGACCTACTCGCCACGAGCGAGCCGGTCCGCCAGGCGCTCGCGACCCGATACCCCAGGATACTCGTCGACGAATTCCAGGATACCGATCCGTTGCAAGCCGAAATCCTGTGGCGTTTGGCTGGCGAGGGAGCCCAAGACGTCGCCTGGCAAGACCGCCAGATTCGTCCCGGCGCCTTGTTCCTTGTGGGCGACCCGAAGCAGGCTATTTATCGGTTCCGAGGCGCCGACGTTGCGATATACCTCGTAGCAAAGAACGCGCTGGCCGAACGCGATCCGTCGTCAATCCTTGAGATATCCGCGAACTTCCGATCGCAGCCGCCGATCCTACAATTCGTGAATAACAACTTTGCGAGTATGCTCGATGTTGCCCTGGGTCAGCCGGGTTTCTCCGCGTTGGCGCCGGTACGCAAGGCAGACGCCCAATCGGCCGTCGCGACGTTTGATATCCTGATCGAGCAGCGCCACAAGGGCGACAGAGGTTTGATCGCCAAAGAGCTCAGACGCGAGGAATCCGCCCTCGTCGCCAACATCGTTCAGCGACTGATCGGGTCCTACCCCGTATGGAACAAGGATCTCGGCGACTATAGGGCGGCGCGAGCCGGAGACATCGCTCTCCTCGCGCCGACGGGGACCAGCCTTTGGCTTTACGAGCGGGCGTTGGAAACTCGGGACATTCCGATCGCCACCCAAGCCGGCAAGGGATTCTTCAACCGTCAGGAAGTTCAGGACCTGATCGCCGTGGCGCGAGCGATCACTGACCGCCGCGATACGCTGGCTTTGGGCGCGCTGTTACGCGGTCCAATCGTTGGCTTGACCGAGGAAGAAATCGCAGACGAAGTCTTGAGCCTACAGCAAGCGACAGGCAGCCAACGTCCGCTACATCTGTGGACAAAGACCGAGCTTGTGCGAAATCCGATCCTGAAGCGGACGCTCGCAATTTTGCAAACTTTGGCGAGGAAAGCACGTCGCGCGACGCCGCATCAATTGATGGCCGAGGCGGTCGAAGAGCTGAAGATTCGACCGATTCTCAAGGCGCGTTATCGACGCGGCGCCGAGCGCGCGCTGGCGAATGTCGAACTGGTGCTCGAGATGGCGCGCCCTTATGCGGCGCGCGGCATCGCGGAATTTTCCCGCGCTATCTGGGATCGTTGGGAAGATACCGAGTCGCAGGCCGAGGGCCGGCCTGACGCCGAGGCCGACGCGGTCTCCATTGTCACCATGCATTCGTCCAAGGGCCTCGAGTGGCCCATTGTCATCCCCATTAATTCGATGACGAAGCTATATTCCAAGGATCAGTTTCTATACCGGCGACAGGACGACTCCGTTCACTTCGAGGTCCTTGATTTCGCAAGCCCTGATTATGCCGCCGTAAAGCAAGCGGAAGCCGGCGAGCTGCGACGCGAGCGCGTTCGGCTGTGGTACGTTGCTCTGACGCGCGCCCGAGATCTTCTGCTGCTGCCGCTGCAAAGCGAGCGATCGAGCGACGATTGGCTCAGCCTGCTCACCTTGGATTTGGGCTCGGTTCCAAAGTTCGATCCGTCGAAGTTTAAGGGGTCTCCGACCGCTCCCTCGGTCGCGGCCTCGAACGCCCAGGATCTCAAAACCTGGCGAACAGAGGCGGCGGCCATAGTCGCGGGCGAGAGAACGATCACGTGGCGACAACCCAGCCGACATGAGCAGGACGTTGATCACGCTATTGCTGAGTTCCCCATATTCGCTGGTCCTGATGCTGTTGCCGACCAACCGCCTGATGTCGAGAAGCCCGTCATCCAGGGTGGGCGCGAGCGAGGGCTTGTCCTTCACAAGCTGATCGAGGAGGTTCTCACGGGTGAGACCTCCGAAGCGCTAGATGTGCTTCAAGCGCGCGCTGGTGAATTGCTCGCTGAAATGGGCCGTACGGACAACGCGAACCCTGCCGAAGGCTGCAACAGCGCCGAACTTGCGACCACCGTGTTGCGGGGCATTCGGCTACCCGAAATCGTCGCGTTACGCCCTCATCTGCGGCCGGAACTTCCGATATACGGCGCCAAGGTCGAAGGCGCCAATTTCGAGCTGACCTCTGGTATCGCTGATGCTTTGGCGATTGGCCCCGATGGAATAATTGACGCGGTCGTCGACTGGAAGAGCGATGTCGACCCCGACGCGGCGGTTGTTGAACTCTATCGCGGTCAGGTTCGCTATTATTTGGCCGCTACCGGCGCACCAAACGGCTTCATTGTTTTCCTAACTTCTGGCCGAGTCGAGAAAGTCGCGCCGTACGTCAGAGCAGCACCATGACCTCTTCATCCATATCCCAACCTTTGTTGATATCGGCGGCCACGTCCAAGATCGGCCTCTCCAATATCGTCTACAAAGCCAGTTGGATGATCCGGTTCCGGGGGGCGAACCGCGTCCGTCAAAGAGAGGCTTGATGTCAGCCTCGCCGCGGTCTGCCCTGCGATCGTCGATCCGACGGCCGTCTTTCGGGGGGCGATTTGGTTGCCGACGAGCTAAGCGCCGAGATTCGTGGATCGCCGGTTATGGAACCAATTCGCGCGACGCGAACAATGCCAAGCGACAGATGGGCCGTCGCTCAAAGTGCTCAATCTGGTGAAGACGAAGGATCTGAAGTGAATCGCTCAAGCTTGCTATCCTGTCTGTCCCGCCGCGTTCACGTCAGCTTCGAAATCAGCAACCCGCTCGAGGATCCTGCCGAAAGGCGGGGCTTCGCCAAAGATCATGCCCGACATCGCCGAATAGTCACGCGCCAGATCGATGGCCATGTCGCGGTTCGGCGAAAGCGTGAACGAACCGGGCGCGGCCGTCGCCAAATTGAGACCCGGGCTGTTGAAGAACATTCGGGCGTGGCGCACGCAGTCGGCCGCCAGATCGAGGTCGTTCGCCGCGCTACGGCCGGCCTCCGACTCTAGAAGTCGGTAAATATCGTAATAGTGGCGGGAGACCCGTTGTCCGCCGCCGCGCAGCACACCCCGTTTCTCGAACCATTGTCGCAATCCATGTAGGATCACCGCCTTGTCCCAAAAGGTGCGCTCGGCGACGACCGTGGTGACGTTGGCGACGCTGAGATCCATACCGGCGACTTCGTCGGCGACATAGGGACGGATGACGGCCGGGCGGTTCGGATCGAGCGCGGATTTCGCGCCCGACTCGATCTTCACCGCAGGCCTGATGTAGGCATCTGCGACCGCCGTGACCTGCGGATACCAGATGAGCAGACTTTGCTGATCCTGATCGTCCGGGTCCAGCTCGATGCGGGCCGCCGCCGGTTGCAGGCCGGCGGCCTGCACCGCTTCACGCAGTTGAACGGCGACTTGACTGCGCATCGGTTCCCTCACGTGGGCTTGGCTCGCCGGCTTGATCGCATCGAGCCGTGCGCGGCGCTTTTTCCCGCTGAGCGCCTCGAGTTCCTCGACACTCGCGCGATG
>Ga0302319_10008202_pt1 | contig 20378 bp, 16 predicted proteins | sample Bog_T0_2_FD_203319 | JGI IMG/M metagenome (GOLD analysis project Ga0302319, IMG submission 203319) | Peat permafrost microbial communities from Stordalen Mire near Abisko, Sweden - Bog_T0_2 | ecosystem: Environmental > Terrestrial > Soil > Wetlands > Peat | place: Sweden: Abisko, Stordalen Mire... | reverse complement strand
TGGCATGGACCGAGGAAATATCGATGAACGCATCGCCGAGGACGCCGGCCTGATTGATGGCGACCGTGGAATCGGTATGAAGCGAAGGGAGATACTTGGCTCCGACTCGCGAAACTACTTCGACGGCATCGGGCTCATGGTGCGGAATGATGCGCACGCTGATTACATTGCCGATAGTGACGCCGTCCAGCGTCACCGGCGCCCCGACTTTGAGCCCGTTGGCATTCTCAAAATAAGCGCGAAGGTTAAGTTTGCGGGTAAAAAGCCCACCGGTAGAACCGGACAAGAGGAATACGAGGATGATCAATGCGGTCAGGGCGCAAAGGGTCAGAATGCCGACCTTTAGTTGCGACCAACGGAGTTCTTTTTGGCTCGGCATCGCAGACGTCCCTCAATTGAGTGAGAATACCAGACAAGTGCTGAACGGACTCATCCTATCAAGGGTTATCACCCTGATTAAACACAACTTTGGATCAATGTAGCCTCCATAGGATGTAATTTGGGCCGATGCGGATTCCTCGATTTGATCGATCAGTCACCCGCAGAAGCGTCAGGATGCGGCAAAGGATTCTGTCCGGACCCTTCCGGAGTTCGCTCCAGGGAGACGCTGGCCATGGCGAGCGTATCGGAATGAGTGATTGAAAGGGCGACATGGGTTACGCCCAGTCGCGAGGCAATTTCGGCGGCCCGCCCATGGAATTCGATGCCCGGGCGGCCACTTGGCTCGCGCGTCACTTCAATTTCCAGCCAGTTCACACCGAAATTGATGCCGGTTCCAAGAGCCTTGGCGGCTGCTTCTTTGGCCGCGAAGCGTGCGGCAAAGCTTTCGGCTGCGTTTCGCTTGCGCATGCAGTAGTCTTTTTCGCGTTGTGTGAAGATGCGATCGATGAAACGGCCTCCATAACGGGCTATTGAAGCCCGAATCCGCGGGATATCCGTGAGGTCAATTCCTGTGCCGACAAGCATCCTGCATGGAGGCTAACACACCTGTTTCGCCGCGGTACTGTCCTGGAATTGGGCAAATCCGTCGCAGGCCGGTACATCGATGAAGATCTTTTCAGTTCAATCCGATATATGGGAAATGAATCTTAACTGCAAATCATTGATTGGTTCGGGAGCGATCCTGCCGTGGGCGCTGCAGTTGAGAGCGACGACGATGGAGGAGCCCCGCGGACTCGTAAATACCCTGACGGGCGCGATTCTGGGTTCAGGAGGCTGGGTCCTGAGCCGCGGCGCTGATGATGCCGGAACGATCAGCATGCTGTTCGAGTTCGAACGTAATCAATGCCTCGATATGTACACTGTTCTGGTCGCCGTGGGACTTGATCTCAGTCAGCTGGCTCACCTGCGATTCACCGAGCTTTGCCAGTGCACACGCAGCCATTTTGCAGACTGCGGCGATGAGATCGTGAGTGTCGACCTGGAGATTTATCGACTTCCTGTCGGAACGAACTCTATTCGAATCGCAAGAAATCAGGCCGCTTAGGAATCGATCTCGGAGAGATCGGCCTGAAAGCGGATGAAGACGTACTCATCCGGCCTCCATCAAACCATAGCGGCGCTGCCACGCTTGACGCAGATGATCCCAGACTCGCTTACGTTCTGCTTCTGAAATTCCGGCCTCCGGTGCGGCCGCAAAACGGGATGCCTCTTGTTTTGCGAGCTCCAGCAGGTCGCGATCCCTGACCAGATTGGCGACGCGAAAGCCGGGCAGGCCAGCCTGACGGGTGCCAAAAAACTCACCAGGCCCGCGCATGGCGAGATCAAGCTCGGCGAGTTCGAATCCATTCTGGGTGCGAACCATGGCGGCCAGACGCTCCTCGGCCTGCTCTGAGACTCGGTCGCCGGTCATTAGAATACAGAAGCTTTTCGCCGCGCCACGCCCGACTCGTCCGCGCAGCTGATGCAACTGGGCGAGGCCAAACCGCTCTGCGTGGTCCACCACCATCACGGTCGCGTTGGGTACATCGACGCCGACTTCGATGACCGTTGTGGACACCAGAACGTCGATCTCACCCCTTTGGAATCTGCGCATGATTACGTCCTTCTCGTCAGCATCGAGGCGGCCATGCAGTAGACCGACGCGCAGGTCGCGAAAAGCGCCGTTGCGGAGCTGGTCGTACATCTCTGTGGCCGAGCGCAGTTCCGGCTTTGTCGCAATGGGCTCCGACGCTGCCGGAAAAAGCAGGTTCTTCTTACTTTTCGCCGATTTCCTTGCCTTCTTCGCCGGGGCTGGCTCAGAGTCAACACTGGCTTCAAGATCAGCGGCCGCAAAATCCAGTTCCGGCTGATCGTCTTTGGCTCCTTCAATAACGGGATAGACGATATAAGCTTGGCGCTGTTGAGCTACCTGCTTGCGCACGAAATCCCACACATCTTCCTGACGCTCGCCGGGGACGCGTCGGGTCACGATGGGGGTCCGTCCCGGGGGCAGTTCATCGAGAACGCTGGCTTCGAGGTCCCCGTATAGAGTGAGCGCCAGAGTTCGTGGAATGGGGGTGGCGGTCATGACCAGCACGTCAGGCTCAGCCTCATTTGGCTTCTTCATTAACCGGAAGCGTTGCAACACTCCGAAACGATGCTGCTCGTCGACGACAACCAGGCCAAGCCGCGCGAATTCGACCTTTTCCTCAATCAGCGCATGTGTGCCGATGACAAGGTTGGCCTCGCCTCGATAGATCTGGCCGCGCACCTGGCGCTTGCGGTCCTGATCCAGCGAACCGGTGAGGAGAACGACTTTGTAGTTCCTTGATGAACGGCTGAGAAGCTTTCTTGCAGCCAGATAATGCTGCGTAGCAAGGATCTCGGTCGGCGCCATCATTGCCGCCTGGTAGCCGTTCTCCATAGCGACGAGCATTGCCTGCAGGGCGACGATTGTTTTTCCTGAGCCGACATCGCCCTGCAGGAGACGACGCATCGGGTGAGATTCGCGCATGTCGGCGACGATCTCGCCCAGAGCCCTCTTTTGTGCCGCCGTGGGATGAAATGGTAGTACCTCGCGGATTGCATCGCGGACCTGGTCGGTGGTCGCAAAAGCAATCCCCGGTTGTTTGTGTCCCTTGCGCCGCTTGAGCTCAAGGCCCAGCTCGAGGAAAAACAACTCCTCAAAGATCAGGCGGCGCAAAGCCGGGGTGCGGGCTTCCATCAGGGCAATCTGGGTCGTGCCTTCGGGAGGGAAGTGGGCATGGGTGAGCGCTGTTTCCCGGTCCGGCAGGCCAAGCCGCTCCAGCATTAATGGGGGCAGGCATTCCGGCACTGCGCCACGGATGCTTTCGAGGAGTCGAAAGATGACCTTTCGTTGCCAGCGCGAGGCGAGGGCGGTGCCGCCGAGGGATTCGTAGACAGGCGTGATTCGCCCTACTTCGAGCAGGCGTGTCTCTTCGTCTTCGCCCACGCCTGGCAGAAGTTCAAACTGCGGCTGGATCATCTTCATGTTACGCGTCGAGCGGGACGGCTCAACCTTGCCGAAGAGAGCGATGGTCTGTCCGGCATGAAAGCGTCCCTGCAGGTAGCTGCCGTTGAACCAGACGCACTTCATGGCAAGATTGCCCTGGCCAACGGTCATTTCGAAGATCGGCATACGTTTGGTGCGAAGCAGCGCGGTACCGCGAATCTCGGCGATGACCGAGGCCATTTCGCCGGGTTTCAGTTCGTCCAGACTGCGCGGATGCTGGCGGTCTTCGTAGCGGAAGGGTAGGTGGTAGAGCAGGTCTTCGGCGACCAGGATGCCCTTTTCCTCGAGGATCTTCGCCACGCGCGGGCCGACGCCGCGCACGTAGGTCACTGGAGTTTCAAGCTTGGATGGGGAACCGGGCACACTCTGGATGCTACAACCGGAGGTGTGGGGCAGGCGAATCAGCAGTCCCTTGGTACCGCCCATGCGAAGTGAAAATCACGCCCCATCAACTCAAAGAAAATCAGCAGTTATGATGGAAGCAACTCAAGGAGAGCGATCATGACCGTAAGCGACGAGAGCCAGAGTGCCCATTCCTACGCCGAGCCGGACGCTGAATCACAGGCTTTTGCGATCTCGCGCCGCTTCGATGCTCTCAAGCAGCAGGTCTTTGCCGCGTGGACGGAAGAAGAGCATCTCCGCAACTGGTTCGCGCCCAACGGTTTTACCATCCCCGTCTGCCGCCTGAATCTGGTTCCGGGAGGCATGTTTCACTACTGCATGCGAGCTCCGAACGGAGTCGAGATGTGGGGTAAGTGGGTCTTTCAGGAGATCGAAGCTCCCAATCGGATCGTCTTCGTGAATACGTTCTCGAACAAGCACGGCAACCTTACGCGCCATCCGTACGTGCCCGAGTGGCCGCTGGAGATTCTGACGACCACCACACTGTCCGAAGAGGACGGCGAGACAACGGTGCGACTTGAGTCGGTTCCGGTGAACGCCTCGGCCGCAGAACAGAAGGTGTTTGCCGGAATGCACGAGGCGATGACTCAGGGCTGGAATGGGACATTCAACCAACTGGCCGCGTACCTCGAGAAAGTCTGAGCTTCGACCTGAGCTTGACCACGGGTTTCGTAACTGCATTTGCAACAGTGAAGTATTCGTAGTCAGTCCAGCTGGCTCTTGGTACACTTTGCGCAATCCATGTGGAGCCATTTGAAAGGGGTCCTGCTTGCGCACTCGCCCATCCTATTGTCTGTCTTTGAGTTCTCTGGTTTTGAGCCTCGCCGCCCTGGGCTTTGCCGCAGCTCTGCCCCTGGTCTCCCAAACTGCAAAACCAGCCGCCGGGCGAACGCTTATCCGTGCCGGTCACCTGCTTGATGTCCATAGCGGCAAGTTGCTCGATGCTCAGACTATTGTCGTCTCCGGCGACCGCATCGATGCCATCGCGGCGACATCGTCGACTCAAGCCACTCCCGGCGACACAGTGGTTGATCTTGGCTCCCTGACGGTGTTGCCCGGCCTGATCGATGTGCATACTCACATCACCATGGACACCAACTTCGACCCCTACCACGAACTCACTTCCACGGATGCCAAGGAGGCCATCAACGGGGTTGTCAACGCGCGGACTACGCTGATGGCCGGTTTTACATCCATCCGTAACGTTGGCGCAGGCGGGTATACCGATGTGGACCTGCGTGACGCTGTGGACGCAGGCCAGGTCCCCGGACCGCACATGCAAGTCTCTGGTCCAGCGCTCGGAATCACCGGCGGCCACTGCGACGATAACCTGCTGCCGATTCGTTATCACGTGACCGGCGAGGGAGTCGCCGACGGCATTGCCGCCGTCCAGCAGAAGGTCCGCCAGAACATCAAGTACGGCGTGGACGTGATCAAGATCTGTGCCACCGGCGGAGTCCTCTCTAAAGGCGACAACCTGCAGGCCTCGCAGTACACGCTCGAAGAGATGAAGGCCATCGCCGCCGATGCGCACCGCCTCGGGCTCAAGGTAGCCGCCCATGCCCACGGTGCACAGGGAATTCTCTGGGCATCGGAGGCCGGGATCGACTCCATCGAACATGGGAGTTTCATCGACGCAGCGGGTATCGCCGAATTAAAAAAGAACGGTACATACCTCGTTCCGACGCTGTATCTCGAAGACTGGATGATGGAAAATGGCCATCTGCCGCCCTTTTATCAGCAGAAGATGAAGGACGCAATTGCGGTGGCCAAGCCCAATATCCGCCGCGCTTATGAGGCGGGAGTGAAGATCGCTCTTGGCACCGACGCGGCTGTTTATCCGCATGGTTTGAATGCGCATGAGGTCGAAGTTTATGTGCGAGATCTGGGCATGACTCCACTTGCGGCGATTCAGTCGGCGACCCTCAACGCCGCGGATCTGATGGGCTGGACCGACCGGACGGGTTCGCTCGACGCGGGCAAGTGGGCCGATGTCATCGCAGTCGACGGCAACCCGCTCGCCGACGTCAAGCTGCTCCAGAATGTGAAGTTCGTGATGAAGGCTGGCGTGGTTTACAGAGGCGGCGGGGCGAAGTGAGATCTATCCTCTAATACAAAACAAGATGAGCGACCAGGTATGGATCGCTCAGCTTGTTTTGCAATTCAGATTGTGGGTTGGAGTTACTGTGCGTAGCTCCGAACCCACTCGAGAATGCTTCGAACGCCGAAACCGCTCGGACCCTTTGCGATAAACGGCTTGGTGTCTTCGTACCACGCCATGCCCGCGATGTCGAGATGGATCCAGGGAGTTTCGTCGGCGAAGACATGGAGGAACTCGGCTGCGGTGATGGCACCGCCCCAGCGTCCGCCGGTGTTCTTGATGTCCGCGATGTCCGACTTGATCTGCTCCATGTATTCGTCGCTGAGCGGCAGCCGCCAGACCTTCTCGCCGGAGACTTCCAACGCAGCGTGGAACTTCGCGTACGTTTCGTCGTTGTTCGAGAAACCACCGGCATTGACCGGCCCAAGGGCTACAACGCAGGCTCCGGTGAGGGTTGCGGCATCGATCAGGTGGGTGCAGCCGAGCTGGCGGGCGTAGGTGAGTCCGTCCGCGAGCACCAAGCGGCCTTCAGCATCCGTATTGATGATTTCGATGGTCTTGCCGGGCTCGCCATCCTTGTATGGCATTGCTGTCTGTACGTCTCCGGGCTTCTGGGCCTTGCCGTCGGGCATGTTTTCCGCCGAACAAACAACGCTGATCACCTTCACCTTCGGCTTCAGTCGACCGATGGCTGCCATGGCCCCAAGCATCGCAGCGGAACCTGCCATGTCGTACTTCATCAGCTCCATCTTGTCGGCCGGCTTGATGGAAATACCGCCCGTATCGAAGGTGATGCCCTTGCCGATAAGCCCAAGGACCGGGCCGGAATATGTCGCGGGGTCATAACCATCGGGCTCATAGGTGAGGACGATCAGCGCGGGCGGTTCTTCCGATCCCTGGGAAACGCTCCAGAATGCGCCCATCTTCAGTTCATGAAGCTTCTCTGTTGAATAGACCTCGGCCTTCAGGCCATTGGTTGCGGCCATTGCTGCGGCGCGCTGGCCGAGGATGGTGGGGGTGAGTTTGTTGCCGGGCTCGTTCACCAGTTCGCGGGCAAAATTCTGGCTATCGGCAATGATGTTGCCTTCGGCGAAGGCAAGTTCGACGGCCGCGACGTTTTCCTGAGCCGGGGCCAATAGCGTAAAGGTAGAAACGCTCTGGTCTTTCCGGTCGGAGCGGTAGGTGTCTGGATCGTAGTTGGCGAGAACTGCTCCTTCGACGGCCGCGCGGGAACATGGGCCTGGCTGCAGTTCATCGGCTACAGGCAGCGCAAAGGCAACATCCCGGACCGCGCGAGGTTTCACAAAGCGAATTGCAGTTCCAGCGGCGCTGCGTACCGAATGTGCGGTTGCCTTGCCGACTTTTCCAACGCCGACGATCAGCAGCCGTTTGGCAGCCAGGCCAGCTGGGGCGTGAATCAGCAGCGTCTCATTCGCGCCGGCCTTGAATTCTCCGGAGGCGAGCACAGTAGCGGCGGCAGCTTTGACCGCGGCGTCACTGGTCAGCAGAACGGGTTCCGGTTTGGCTGCGGAGCCCTTTGTTTTTTGCGCGTCGCCGGCCAATACGGCCAGGAGTTCCGTTTCGATTCCAGCCAGATTCGTAAAAACCAGATGTGTCTTCATGTCGCCTATTATTTCACCGTCAAGCGGGAGTAGTCGGCTGAGGATTTTGAAGATATCGCGGTGAAAGCGGCAAAGCTGGGCTGGCTCCGGGCGGGGCCAAAATCAGCGGCCCATCTTGTGCTTACTCTCGTTGATCGCAGCGCGGGATTCGCGGTCAGCTTCGCGGCGTTTTTCAGTTTCGCGCTTATCCCATTCCTGTTTGCCCTTTGCTACGGCCAACTCGCACTTTACCCTGCCATTTCGGAAATAGAGCCGAACCGGGATGAGCGTATGACCCTTGATCTGCGTCTTGATCTGTAGCTTGCGGACCTCTTCCTTATGCATCAGCAGTTTTCTCGTCCGCAGGGCGTCGTGGTTTGCGAAGTTTCCGTGGGAGTAAGGACCAATATGTACGTTGAGCAGGAAAGCTTCGCCATCCTTGATAAGGCCGTAAGCGTCTTTCAGGTTGGCCTGTCCCTCCCGGATGGACTTGACCTCGGTCCCGCGCAAAGCCACGCCCGCTTCGATCTTTTCGACCAGGAAGTAGTTATAAGTGGCACTGCGATTGAATGCGGCATCGCGCTGACCGCTGGCGACGGGGTCGCGCGGCCTGGCGGATTTCGGAACCGGCTTTGTTGCCGGGATAATTACGTGACTGGACTGGCGCGACATTGGAATAAATCCCTGTTTCTCAATCAGGTGCCTTTTAATCCTAGCACCGGAGCGGTTTTGCAGCCTGTTGCGAAGGAGCTTTGCTAGAATGGGTCATCGCTGGAGTGGCGCGTGCATCGACCCAGTTATTTCTGGATATCGCTTCTTGATCCGGAATCTTTGCCGGTTGGTTACTTTTGAGCAGATCAATAAGGTCCTGCAAGGCGATATAGTTCAGATGGCCCTGCCAGGGAAATGGATTCCGCGCCTGATCAGCTCTTGCGGCTCAGGTTCTGAAAAGATGCATGGGAGTTTGATGAACCGCCTCGCTTGTCTGCCAAAAGTCAGCAGAAACACGATCGCTGTGATCTTGAGTGTCGCACTTGTGTGCAGCACCATTCCGGGTCCGGTCTTTGCTGCGGAATCCGCCAAAAAGCTCTTCGCAGCCGGGGTCAAAGCCGAGGCTCGCGAGGATTACGACGCAGCCTACGAAGCATTCCGGAAGGCTTATGCCAAGTCGCCGAATGACCTCCGCATGCGCACGGCTTACTATCGGCTTCGCCAGTCTGCATCGTCAATGCACGTAACTCAGGGGCGAAAGTTGCTGGACAAGGGAGACGAGCAGGGTGCGCTTTCGCAGTTTCTGCGAGCAACCGAGATCGATCCGGGCAATGAAGCGGCGCTCCAGGAGATCAGCAAGATCCGCTCGAAGCAGCCGGGTGCCCCGATCCGCAGTGAAACCAGCCTGAGCGAGAGTGCAGAAGCGTCGATTGAGGAAGCCGGCGCGCCTGCCGAATTGAAGCCGGTTTCCAACGAGCCACTCACGCTGCACATGACCGAAGACAGCAAGGTGATTTATCAGGCTATCGGTAAAGCCGCAGGGATCAATGTGCTTTTCGATCCGGATTACAACGGCAAACGTATCCAGGTCGATCTCTTGAACGTGACACTGATGGACGCGCTTCGTATTGTCGGAACCCTGTCGACAACATTCTGGCGGCCCGTAACCAGCAACACCATCTTTGTCGCACAGAACAATCGTTCGAAGCACACTGAACTGGACGAACAAGCCGTCCAGACTTTTTATCTTTCGAATGCGTGGCAGCAGAACGATCTCAACGATGTGCAGACGGCGCTTCGGAATGTCATGGCCAATGCGAAGGTCTACGGGGTTCCAAGCCAGAATGCTATCGTGATTCGCGCTACCCCGGATGAGTTGACCCTCGCGCAAAAAATCATCAACGATCTCGACAAGGCGCGGCCGGAAGTCGTGGTCGATGTGGCCATTATGGAAGTGGATAAAGACAAGCTGCGTAATATCGGCCTGAGCTGGCCGGGAAGCATCAGCTTTGCGCTCCAACCACCGACATCGTCCACTTCCACCACTTCCACAACTTCGACCACGGGTACGACTTCAACCAATTCGCTTACGCTGAACAATCTGGCTAATCTGAACGCCAACAACTTTGCGGTCACGGTCAGTGCAGCGACCGCCAATCTCCTGATGTCCGATTCCGATACCAAGATTTTGCAAAACCCGCGCATCCGTGCCACGGACGGACAAAAAGCAACTATGAAGGTCGGCGAACGAATCCCGATCGCGACAGGCTCTTACCAGACGGGCGCAACGACTGCGATTACCAGTTCGCTGGTGAACACTCAGTTCCAATACATCGACGTAGGTGTGAATATCGAGATGACCCCGACGGTTCATTTCGATCATGATGTCACGCTGAAATTGAAGATTGAAGACAGTTCGGAGAGCGGTAGTTCCACGATCAGCGGTGTGACCGAGCCGATCATCGCTCAGAAGACCTCCGAACAGACGATCCGCATGCGCGAGGGAGAAGCTACAATCCTCAGCGGCATTCTCAACAAACAGGATCTCGTCAGCGCAAGCGGCATTCCCGGGTTAGGCGAATTGCCGCTGCTGAAATATGTCTTTGGCTCCAGATCACACGAGATCATCGACGATGAAGTTGTTTTCGTACTGATTCCCCATGTCGTTCGCGGACAGGAACTGTCGCCGCTCAATCTGCGCCGTATCGATACTGGCTCGGGTCAGGTGATTGAACTTCGTCATCTCGCAGACGGAGAGGTCCGGCCAGGTCAGACTGTACCGGCTAGATCAGGCTCCGGAAATGCCGGCGTGGGCCAAGCTTCCAACAGCGTGGCACCACTAAAGGGCCAGACAGCGGAAGCGGCAGTCTCCTCAGCTTTGGCTCAGATGCGCCAGCAGAATTCGGCCGATATTCCCTCTCTGAGTGCGGGGCCCGCTGCGAGATCTGGCGGAACCTCCGGGCAGACGGGCCCGAGCAGCCCAATCAGCTTCGTACTCTCACCGCCTCCGGCATCCCCGACGGTCGGGTCCAATTTCAAAGTCACTGTCGCGCTCAATGGCGGCAAAGACATTGCCTCGGTTCCTTTGCAAATTCAGTATGACGCCGGCAAGCTTACACTCATTAATGTGGACAGTGGCGATCTGCTGGGCAATGACGGACAGGCGGTGGCCCTCGTGCATCGTGACGACGGACCCGGAATGATCACCATTGCGGCGTCGCGTCCGCCGGGAGCGAAGGGAATCAGCGGTTCTGGTTCGGTCTGCGTTCTGACCTTCGAGGCGAAGCAGGCGGGTGAAAGTGATTTAACAATCACTCGTCCCGGCGCGCTGGATACGGCACAGCATCCGATTCCCGCGAGCGCTCAGAACGCCCACATCGTCGTTCATTAAGAAGTGCAGGAACGGAGGGCGGTTTCAGGCGATGTTGAGGTTCTTCCAAGGCGGTCGAAGGCGGGTCATCCCACCCTTAACGGGAGTTGGCAAGCGCTCCGCCTACCGTGCCAATCAGGCGGGCCTGACACTGGTGGAACTCATTGTCACTGTCGCAATTCTTGGGATTCTCGCTTCCGCCGCGGTACCGATCGCTCGATTTAAGGTTCAGCGGGATAAGGAGCGGGAATTGCGTTACGATCTGTGGCAGATGCGGGACGCCATCGATCACTATAAGGATGCAGCGGATAAGGGCGCCTTCATGACCAAGGTTGACAGCCAGAATTATCCACCGGACCTCGAGGAACTGGTCAAAGGGGTAGAAGTTCAAGGCAAGAAAGTAAAATTTCTGCGGCGAATTCCGGTCGATCCCATGACGGGTAAGGCTGAATGGGGACTCCACTCGATGCAGGATGATCCCAAGAGCGATTCTTACGGTGGGCAGAGCGTATTTGACGTCTACTCCAAGTCAACCGGGACAGCACTCGACGGCACCAAGTATTCGGACTGGTAAGGAAATGACGATGCGCAGCAAACGAGCAAGAGAGTCCGGATTTACGCTGATTGAGCTGATGGTTGTGATGCTCATCATCGGCGTTTTGATGACTATTGCCGTCCCTAACTACATCGCCGCCGTGAAGGCAGCGAAGGAGTCGGTGCTGAAAGAAGACCTGCATATCATGCGCAACGCCATCGATGCCTATACGACAGACAAACAGAAGGCTCCTCAGTCGCTCCAGGACCTCGTGGAAAGCGGCTATCTCAAAGCGATTCCCACCGATCCGATGACGCGCGCGACAGACAGTTGGGTTGTCGACCAGAGCGACGCGCTGCATTCTCTCGATCAAAGTGAACCGGGAATTGACGATGTCCATTCCGGTGCTCAGGAAAATGGCAGCGACGGGCAGCCTTATTCAACGTGGTAAAAGGATTTTCCCCCAATGACCGGCTGCCGGCCGATTGGCCTATAGACTGAAGGGAATGTCTCAGGAAGCATCCCAATCTAATCTCGCGGCTAATTCGTTGTATCGTTCGACGAGTGGGCAAAATAACCTCGAACCAGTCTTTCGCCTGTACCACGCGTTGGCTTCGACATGTCCATTTGACGCGCTGTCTGGTTTGGGCGGCAAGCTGATTTATGCGGGGCAAGTGAGTGGCGAGCCGTCAGGTTTTGGCCGCAATCTTCTGTACGCTGCCAATATCGCTGGAGCAGCTTCGCTGGCAGTTTCTTCTGATTCGAACGCGTTGCGCCAAGCGATGCGAGATGGCGTAATCGATTTCATTGTGAATTCTCTCGAAGAGGCGCTTCGCATCCTGAAAAATGAGATTCGCAAGCATCAACCTGTTTCTGTGGGAATATCGGCGGATCCGGACCTACTGACGATACAGATGCTCGATCGGGGTGTGCTCCCCGATCTGTTGCCGCCGGCGGCCTGGGGTGATTCGGAGATTTGGGATCGTTCACAGTCCGAAAAGTTTTTGTCCCAGGGATCCATTGAGATTGGCCATTCGGGGGAATGGCGAAATAGGGGCGCTCCTGATTTCGTTAACTGGTCCGTCTCTTCTGAGCCGACTGATTCTACGAACCCAGTCATCCAGATAGCTCAACACTCGGCCCGTTGGTTGCCTCGCCTCGATGCTTGTGTTCTGTCGCTTCTGCCTGCGGATGACACGTTTCGCCGCCGCTGGATTCGACTTGCTCCGCGGTACCTGGGACGGTTGGCTCACCACGTGCGCGGCGTAGCTCTGTCCGCGGAGGAGAAGCTCCGTTTTGCGGCCGAAGCTGAGCAACTGATTCGAGATCACAACAAAGCAAGCGGGGAGAAACTGAAATTCATGATTTCGGGATGAAGCTTATAGAAGCGGTCGGGTCTTCCTCTGAGGAAGGATAGAGCTCCGAGTTTCTTGAAAGAAGTTCCCCTCTATGATTCGCCTGATTCTGCGGCGTTCTCGACAATCTTCCAGAGATCCTTTAGCCCGTAACCTGTCTTAGAAGACAGGAAGAGAAGATCATTGATTCCAAGGTCGCGCTTCAATGCGGCCAGTTTTCGAGTCCGTTCATTGCCGCTCTGTTTGTCGACTTTGGTGCCCACCACGGCAAAGTTTCGCCCGGCATGCCGAAGCCACTCGATCAGTTGGAGGTCACTCTCCTGGGCCGGAATGTTGGAGTCAATGAGGCAGATGCAAAGTTTCAGCGGTTCGCGCAAAGCGAGATAGGGCTCGATGAACGCCGGCCAACCTGCGGAAATTGACTTGGAAATCTTTGCGTAGCCGTAACCGGGTAAATCGGCAAAGACTAATTTGTGGCGTCCCGCTGAACCTTCTTCCGCGAGAGCGAAGAAGTTGATTGCGCGCGTTCGACCTGGCGTCGAGGAAACCTTGGCAGCCTTCTCGCCGACTAAAGCGTTGAGCAGGCTCGATTTGCCTACATTGGACCGGCCCAGGAACGCAATCTCAGGGGTATGAGATGCGGGAAATTGGGCTGCATCCATGGCCGAGAGAAGAAACTGTGTCTGATAGCGCATAGCGAACTGAGCCTGATCTCCGAGGGAACCGGAGAGTGTCCAGTCAACCTACTTCAGAATACAGGAGATATCGCGACCGTCCTGTTTCGCGGACTCGCCTGTGTTTCAGGCCCGGACCGGGGATTCGGTTTGGACAAAGGCGCTTCTCTCGATTCGCGGCAGATACATGCCGAGGGTGACGGCGCGTAGAGCCATGAAAGCGAGCATTGCGCACCAGAGCCCGTGATTGCCAAATCGGGGACCGAGAACGATTTCCAGACCAAGGAATCCCGCGAAGGAGATCAACATGCTGTTTCGAAGTTCCGCGGCGCGGGTAGCGCCAACAAAGACACCGTCCAGCAGAAAGCTCCAGACCGCGACGATGGGCATGACAACCGCCCAGGGAAGGAATTGCGCCGCCAGCAGGCGAATCGACGCCTGGTTGGTGTAAATTGCGATGATCTGTCTCCCGAAGGCGAGATAGGTGAGGGAGATCAATTCGGCGACCAAAAAAGCCGAAGACGACGCTGCCTTGAGAATTCCGCTATAGTCTTCGCGCTGACGGCCGCCAATTGCTTCACCGACCAACGCTTCGGTAGCGTTGGCAAAGCCGTCAAGGCCGTAGGCGGCAATCATGTGGAAATTCAGGAGTACGGCGTTGGCAGCAAGGACCGCATCACCGGACTTTGCCCCGGTGCGAGTGAAACAGGCATACGCGGCAACCAGACTCAGAGTGCGCAGCAGGATGTCGCGGTTGAGCGCGAAAAGGTGACGCAGGCTTGGGCCGTGCATGATTTCGCTCCACCGTAGGTTTCTCGGATGAACGCCGCTGGCCAGCATGATTCCGAGACCCAGCAGGCAGCCGGCCCATTCCGCGATGAGGGTGGCTGTTGCGATGCCGGAAACTCCCCAATGCAGATGTAAGACGAGCGCAAGCGCCATTGCGACGTTTACGACATTGATCACAGCCTGGAGCAGTAAGGCAGTTCGCGCGCGCTGACGGCCCAGGAGATAGCCCAGGATGGTGTAGTTGGCCAGGGACGCGGGAGCAGACCAGATACGGATTCCGCAATAGATCTGAGCATTTTGTCGCACGTCTGTGCTTGCGCCGAGCAGGTCCAGCGACACGGAAATAAGTGGCCTCTGAAGGAGAAGAATCAGGCCGCCAATCATTAATGCCATCAGAAATGCGCGTCCGAAGTGGTGCAGGAGCTGGTCCTCATCGCCCGCCCCATGGGATTGGGCGACCAGGCCACCTGTCGCCATTCGCAGGAAGCCGAAGGTCCAGAAGATCGCATTGAAAAAGATGCCGCCTACGGCGACTCCGCCAAGCGCGGCTGGCCCAGGCAGATGGCCGGACAGGATGGTGTCCACTGTCGAAAGCAGCGGCTGGGTGAGGTTTGAAAGGATCAGGGGGATGGCGAGGAGGAAGACTCGCCGGTACCAATAGGGCATTGAATGGATTCTACCGGGACTTTGCCATCCAACTGTTGAGGATCACTGCAAATCATTCATGTTCGGAGGGACTGCCCTCGTTCGAGATGTTACTTCCACCCGATGGCTTGATCGCGTAGTCATATACCACCTTGTTCATGAAGACATCCGATCGCAAGAGTCCGGTTCGGCCGTCGGCCCCAGGAACGGGAGCAATCTGCCGGTCGACGAGGGGATCGCTGGGGATGGAGCGGGTGTACTCGCTTCTGAATTTGTGCCCACATGCGGAGAACATCGTGACGATAAATGTCCATTTGTCTTCACTGCGCGCGATCCGCTCGTGGATTTCTACTTTCCGGTCCTGCATTTTACGGAAGATGGTGCCGAAAGAATCCAGGCCAAGTTCAACTCCGTCAAGGGTTTCCACGATGTGGCCGGTGTTCATGGAAATCTGCACAAAGTCCGACGAGCTCTGAGGTCCGAAGTCGCCGTCGGCGAGCCAGAATTCCTCTTGCTTCCAGACCCGCAGGCCCGGAGTTTGTTCACTGGTTTCCGGTCCGTAGGCAGTTCGGAACTGATCCAGAGATGCGCCGGGAACAACTGTCGGCTCGACCAGTTCGCCAGGGCTGACGATGAAGTCTTCCTTGCAGCCCTCCACATGGAGGCTTTTTGTCACAGGCTGTGCAGGGGCATTTGCGGGTCTTCGAGGGCCGGTAAGGGAACGCGCTGAATAGACGGCCCGCGGACGTGTAATCCAGATTACGTAGGCCCCCGCAACCGTCAGCAGAATCAAACCGGAGATGATCCATGCTCGGTAGTCAAGCATCTTGGGCTCTCAAAACGTCCAGGAAAACTTCGGAGCTGATTCTTCAACAGTGAATCTTCACCCTCGCCTCACGTGACTTGAGACGAGGGTGAAAATCCGATGCGTTCGCAACTATTGACGTGCAGTCTGTCCCGTGGTCATCTCGCCCGGAGGAATACCGGGCAGTGTCGATGGGTCAGGCTCGACAAGCGCTGTCAATGGAGATTGCAGAGCGATCTTCAGAACCTCATCCATCTGGTCGACGAAGTGGAGTTTCATGGCCGACTTCAGAGCTTCCGGAAGGTCCGGAATGTCCTTTTCGTTGGCCTTGGGCAGAATCACTTCAAAGACGCCGGCGCGCTGGGCCGCCAGCAGCTTTTCTTTCAGTCCCCCGATGGGCAGAACCTTTCCACGGAGAGTAATCTCCCCGGTCATGGCAATGTCACGGCGGACAGGGATCTTGGCCAGTGCGCTGGCAAGGGCTGTGCCGATGGTGATGCCTGCCGAGGGTCCGTCTTTTGGGATTGCGCCTTCAGGAACGTGCAGATGAATGTCGAGGTTTCGATAGAAATCGCGGGGCAGTCCGAGCGCAGCCGATTTGCCCCGAATGTAGGAGAGAGCTGCCTGCGCTGACTCCTGCATGACGTCGCCGAGCTGACCAGTGATAGTGAGCTTGCCTTTGCCGTCGAGTACCTGGACTTCGGTGGTAAGGATGCTGCCGCCGACTTCTGTCCATGCGAGTCCGGTGACGAGGCCGACTTCAGGGCTGTCATGCACTTCGGAGTCGCGGAAACGGGCCACGCCAAGGAATTCCGCAATGTTGGCAGCGGAAATATCTTCCTTGTGCTTGAGGCCGTTCTTGACAACGCGGCGCGCTACTTTGCGGCAGACGTTACCGATCTCGCGTTCGAGGTTACGGACGCCGGCTTCGCGGGTATAGTCGCGAATGATGGATACGATGGCGTCATCGTGGAAGGTGAGATTCTCTTCGGTCAGGCCGGTAGCTTCGCGCTGCTTCTTGAGCAGGTAATTGCGGGCGATTTCGAGCTTTTCGACCTCGGTGTAACCGTGCAGGCGCAGAATTTCCATGCGGTCCTGGAGCGGGGCAGGGATAGTGTGAAGCACGTTGGCCGTGGCTACGAAGAGCACTTCCGACAGGTCGTAGTCGACGTCTAGATAGTGATCCTGGAAAGTTGTGTTCTGCTCGGGATCGAGCACTTCGAGAAGCGCTGACGCCGGGTCGCCTCGGAAGTCGGAAGCCATCTTGTCGACTTCGTCGAGCAGAAAGACGGGGTTCTTAGTGCCGGCGCGCTTCATGGACTGGATGATCTGGCCGGGGAGTGCGCCGATGTAAGTGCGGCGATGGCCGCGAATTTCGGCTTCATCGCGCACGCCGCCTAACGAGAGGCGGACAAATTTGCGGCCGGTTGCTTTGGCGATGGACATTCCGAGCGAGGTCTTGCCGACGCCGGGAGGTCCGGCAAAGCAGAGGATCGAGCCCTTGGGATTCTTGACGAGCTGGCGTACTGCGAGGAATTCGAGGATGCGCTCCTTGATTTTTTCCAGGCCATAGTGGTCTTCGTTGAGCACTTTCTCAGCTTTTTCGACGCTGCGTGTTTCCTTGGATTTCTTCTTCCACGGCACTGCGAGCAGCCAGTCGAGGTAATTGCGGCTAACGGTGGATTCGGCGGACATGGGCGGCATCGCTTCGAGCTTCGCCAACTCCTGATTCGCCTTTTCCATGACTTCTTTGGGCATGCCGGAGGTCTCGATCTTCTTGCGAAGCTCGTCGAATTCACTCTTTTCGCCGCGACCTAGTTCCTTCTGGATGGCCTTGATCTTTTCGTTAAGGTAGTACTCTTTCTGAGCGCGCTCCATCTGCCGCTTCACGCGGGACTGAATGTTGCGGTCGAGGTCGAGCTTCTCGATTTCCACATCGAGGACGTCGGCAATACGTGCCAGACGGGCAGCGGGGTCGAAGATGCCGAGCAGCTCTTGCTTCTCTTCGATTCCCAATTGCAGATTTGCGGCAATTACGTCTGAAAGCTTGGCCGGTTCATCCATGCGCACGCTGGCGATCATGGTCTCGTAGTTGAGGGACTGCTGGAGCTTGACGTAGCTCTCAAAGAGACTCGTTACGCGCTGCATGAGCTGCTCGAGGCCAGGTGTCATTTCAAAATTGCTTTTTCCCTTGCGCACTGTGGCCACGAAGAAACCGTCGACGTCGGTGACATCGGCCGACTTGGCGCGTTCCACGCCCTCCACCAGCACCTTTATGTTGCCATCGGGCATTTTCACCGACTGGACGATATTGCAGATGGTGCCAACCTGGTAGATTTCTTTGGCCTTGGGCTCATCCACGCTGGCGTCGTGCTGCGTGGCCAGGAAAATCTTCCGGTCACCGTTCAGTGCTTCTTCCAGAGAGCGCACACTGGATTCGCGGCCCACAACAAAGGGCGTAACCATGTACGGGAAGATGACCATGTCCCGGATAGGCATCATGGGTAGTTTGCGTGATTCAAGTTTTTCCCGCGGGGAATTCGTCATTCAAGCCTCTTGGTTCATTGGATGCAGCAAAGAACAATCGGTCACATAAGCGGTCCTGCGAGTATTGCGTATTGCAAAATCTGCCTTTGACAGGCACTCGTTTGCCATCCCGCGGAGTTTGTTCTTACATTCCGCGCGGGCGTTTCGAGACGCGTCCACGCAATACTGTGCTGATGTAATCGAAAATACTCTCGGCCTAATTTTTCAGGCGTATCTAAATTGTACAGCGGATGAACTGTTGGCTATTGTGCTGTTCCGAAAAGGAGATATCGATTGATTTTTGCCACCTTGCAGTTCCGTTATTGAACTGCAAGGTGGCAAGGTTTTTAGGACCGGTAGTTACCATTCATAATCTTGTTTCAGATTCCTCGGACTGCCGAGCCCGGTGCAAAGGTCCCACCCCTTGCTTGAGAAGGAACTCGAATAGTAATTGCAGGCACCATAGACGATGTCCGTCAATCCGTTGTCGGCGTCGTCGTCGCCGTGTTTGGTGTACAAGTCAGTTAGCTCGGCAAAACTGGACTTGGCAAAGAGACCACCGGCATTGGCAACTCCCGCCAGAGTAGGAGATGCGACGCTTGTTCCGCCGACGGTGAACCATCCTGTATAGAGGCCCTCGTAGGGAAATGTGTCCCAAATCCAAACTCCAGTGGTGGGGTTGGCATCGGCGGAGAGATCAGGGACCCCTCGATAACTGCCCACCTGGTTTACGATCCTCGGTTTGACGGCCTGGTAGCTGGGTATCGGCTCGTAGAAGCTCACGCCACCTCCAGCATCCGACCAGGCAATTTGGGCGATCAGATTGCCGGTGTCGAGGCTGCGTGCGTTGGTGGTGCCGCCGGCGCAGATCACGTTCGGCGAGGCGCACGGATAGATGACACCGGGACTATCGCCCGCAGCGGCGAAGTATTCCACACCGGGAGCGGTGAAGTAAGAGTCGAAGGAAGCTTCCTCGGAGAATTCACCACCGCCCCAGCTCATCGAGACTTGGCCCTTACCCTTGCTGCCCGCAGGGCAAGATGTAGTTTTGCCGCACATCACGAGGTTGTTTGCAACCTGCACCGCGGCAAAGAGATCGGAAAAGTAGTCGGAGTTCGCCTCAACGAGGTAGAGCTTGGCATTGGGCGCCATCGCATGGGCGTATTCGATGTCCAGGGATTCTTCGAGTTCCCAACCGCCTGTGGGGTCGGTTGGAGGGACTGCGCCTCCAGCATAGACCACGCTGAAGTTCGAGCCTGAAAGAGGGAGGCCGAATTGCTCCGAAAAATATGCGAGGTCGGCGGACGCGTTGGGATCGTCATATGCGTCCACGATCGCGATCGTTTGGCTGCCGCCAGCCGGGGTATTGGTCGTGTTGTTCGGGTTACAGCCAGGGATTGGTTTGACAAGCCGATAGACGCAGGCCAGCGATGCAGGTGTTTCGTAGGCGTAACCGGCGAATGGTGGCGCCTCTTCCGGTGAGGCGCTGGACGGCATAAGGAAGCGCACATTTGTGTGGGCGCGCAATCCGGTGTCAGAGGCTTTGCTCTGGCTGGAAGTGGGTATCACGACTGTGCGAGGCGCAATCGGTTTTCCTTTCGAAGGGCCCTGAGCCAGAACTGGGGAAGCGACGACGGAGGCGACGGCAAGAGCAAGGCACAGGCCAGCAACTCCACCCGGGAACGGGGTAAAGAATCTCGCGGAATCGGAGCAATCCTGTTTGGCGTGGTGGTTTGGCGAGAAGTTGAACATGAACGCACCCTTTCTTGGTTTGCGGAATGGTGAGAGCGATCGAGATTTGAACCCAAAACCAGTTCGACTGCTTGATTCCTTCGGAGGGGGAGGGGGTTGGTTGCATCCGGTTGGGCAATCAAGCTGCAAACCAGTTGGCTCAGTTCGACTCCTGGCGGTGAAGTGTCGTTTTCCAGGACCAAACTACGTGCAAGGGGTTCAAAGTTGAAATCGCAGGAAAGTCGTGATCCAGAAAATCTATTCAGATTCCGGATTCAGCCAAGCTAACCACCGTTGATCGAGAAGTCAAGCAGGTTGTAGCTCAGGTACACGAAGGAATAGCGGGCAGTGTTCAGCAGATGGAAGACGAAAAAGGGCTTGCCGACGTTGGCAAGCCCT
>Ga0302319_10008199_pt1 | contig 20382 bp, 22 predicted proteins | sample Bog_T0_2_FD_203319 | JGI IMG/M metagenome (GOLD analysis project Ga0302319, IMG submission 203319) | Peat permafrost microbial communities from Stordalen Mire near Abisko, Sweden - Bog_T0_2 | ecosystem: Environmental > Terrestrial > Soil > Wetlands > Peat | place: Sweden: Abisko, Stordalen Mire... | reverse complement strand
CGGCGCCTCGCCCGCCGTCGCGTCGGCCGCGGTGCCCAGCGCCGGTGGCGCGGCGGACGCAGCGCACCCAGTGGTGCCCGCGACGCCCTCCGCGTCCGCCGCCGCCGCCGCCGCCGCCGCCGCGCCCGCCAAGAAGGCCAAGCCCACGTTTGCTGATATCTACGGGGAGCCCTACATGGATGCCAAGGAGGCTCTCGAGTCGTGTGCCAAAGGTTGGCTGCCGAGCCGTCTGCGCTTCAACCCAGCTTGGCTGCCCGCGGACGCTGACAGGTGCCCTATCTATTGGAGCACGCTGTGGACCACCAAGGATCGCAAGTGCCCGCCCGAGGACAACGATATCTTCTTTGCGAGCGAGACCTTTCCCAAGGGCACCATCATTGTGGTCAACGACGATGCGCCACGACTGCAGCTCTTCGATGCCTTTTCCGATTTGGGACTGGACGAGGCCACTGAGCATGCCTTGCGCGATCAGGTGGCTACAAACGTGGCTGCCGAGCGCGCCACCATCAAGGTCACGGGCAATGACGCCAAGCTGGGAAGGCACGTGCAGTCCTTCTGCCTGGACACCAAGCTGGGTGCGTCCAACTTCAAGAAGGACGCAGTGACCCCTCCCTTTGTGGGCACCATCCTGCAGAACCTGAGTGATCGCAACCTGCTGGGGCAGCCAGGCGACAAGGGTGCCCACCGCATCACCATGATCACCATTGAGGGCCGCTCCGAATGCATCAACCCCTTCTCTTTCAAGGATCTGATCGAGGGCACCCCGTCCTACATCATCTGCCTGGGTGGCATGGGACGCACCCTTCGCATTCGCAACGCCGGCGTCAAGAGCGATGAGAAGAAGACCAAGAGCCGTGGAGGCATCCTGGCCGACCTGCGAATCTTCTCGGGACTGGGCATCGAGTTGCCGGGCTTCTTCTTTCAGAAATCCCCCGCTGAGCAGAACTGCACCATTGAGGTGCCTGCCCTCCCCGGTTCCACGGGCAAGGACGCGGCCACTGCCAACCTCAGCACCATCCCCTTTTGTCTGCTTGTAGTGTCGACGGCCAAGGATCCCAGCGCCAAGAAGAAGGCCGGCGCCGGTGCTGCTGCTGCTGGCAAGGGCTCTCGTTCCAAGAAATCCTCTGCTGTCAACGAGAAAGCTGCAGCCCTTGCAAATGCCAACGCTGCCAAATTGGTTGCCCTCAAGGCCGACATTATGGTCATGCGAGAGACGCATGGAACCCGCATCGCTGGTGACTCCTTCCTGACCACTCGCTACCAGGCTCTTGTCAAATCGCTCCAGGCTGCCAACAAGGGTGGACGCGGCACGGTCGAGGAACTGCACACCAAGATGGCCGACTTTTATCAGAAGCTCACGGGCCAGGACTACTTGCTCACCATCTCCAACCGAGTCGACCCCGAAGAGGACGGCGACGGTGACAACGATGACCAGGACGAGGGCGACGAGGACGGCGACGATGACGAGGCGGTGGTGGTGAAGCCTGCGGCAGGTCCGAAGAAGGCTCCTCCTCCGCCCAAGAAGCCTGCACCCACTCGCAAGGCCGCACCCAAGGGAGGCAGGAAGAGCAGGGCAGCCGACATGGAGACTGTGATGGTCCCAGACGATGAAGATCCCACCAAGGGCGTGTTTTCTGTGCCCGAGACGACTCGCAAGCATGTCATCACGGAGAGCGGACAACTGGCCAGGCGGTCGGCTCGCAGTGCAAGGCCCGTCACTGACACCAAGCTGAGCTCTGCGCAGGAGGCTCACGAGGTGCTGCTACGTCGAACCTGGAAGACCAACGAGAGTGCGCGCAGGAGGAACGCCGTGGCCAAGGGACTGACGTTTGTGCCTCGCACCTTTGAACGCTATCGAGAACAACAGGAGCGAACCAACCTGTCCTCTCGCAAGGGTGCCGCGCTGGACGATGCCGTGGACATGGATCTGGAGAATGAAGACGATGGCGACGAGTACGCACTGGGCGACGAGCTCGGATTCGACGCGGAAGACCCAGAGGAGCGTGCAGCATACGCAGCCGGCAGTGGCGGGTCTTCTTCCTCCAGCGGCGAAGAGGAGGACGAGGACGACGACGAGGAGGGTGACGGAGTGGGAGCAGGCGACATTGACGTCCTCTCCAAGCGCATTCGTGTGGCCCAGGAGGCCGTCGAGATTCTGTACACCAAGCACGCTGCCATTGTGGACGGCAAGCAGAAGGTAAAGGAGCTGTTCGATCTGTACGAGCAGGCAGTGGACGCGGGCGAATCTGCCGAGAATTCCCCTGAAGACGAAGTTCTCGTGTTGGCCCTGGAGACATGCCTTGCCAAGTTCAAGTCTGCCATTGAAGCACGCCTGCCTCCGCCAACCGCCAAGCCCATCCGCAAGACTGTACCACCCAAGCCTGGAGCAGAAGCGTTGGGTTCAGGACCGGCCGCCGCCGCTGTGCCCAAGCAGGCTCCAGTCTTTGACTTGGACGCGCTGGATGGAGACGAGCGCATCGTGTTGGAAGGTTTCAACGCCGGCGTGGCGCCAGAGGTCACTGCTCAACTCATTGCATCGCTCACTGAGGTCATCGTGGGCTTTATCGCAACAGCCCACCACATTCCTGGCCTGAACACTCCCGTTGCCAACGCCCTGCTGGGGATGGCTCGTGCCAAACTGGCGCGACTGGTTGAAGCCCAGACCCCCGTCAAGTCGCGCATCAACAGCGAGAAGCTTGCGGCCTGGAAGGAGGTGGAGGACAAGCTGCTCAAGTACCTGAAGAAGGCCATGGCTCAGCAAGCTGCTCCCATGCCATCGCCGCCACTTCCCATTGCCCCGGCCTCTGCCCCTGTGGCGGCGGTGCCTGTGGCAGTACCATCGACTGCCGAAGCGGCGGCGGCGGAGGAGAATGATGTCGACGAGGCGGAGGATGACGAGGAGGAAGAGGAGGCAGACGGAGACGACAACGAAGAGGAAGGACCCATGGAGATTGATGCAGATGCAGCCGCCTTGTCTGACCAGGAGTACGGCGAAGAAGAAGGAGGCGCCGCCGAGGACAACGACAGTGGTCCGGCAGATGACGGAGCCGTGGGGAGTGCCGAAGATGCTACCAAGGACAAGGCAGCGGTGCAAGAGGTGCGCGCTACGCCTGTACCCAAGCCGTTGCGAGCCGATTCACTCGATGTGGCACCCGAGTCTGCGGCCGTCCCCGCTGCTGTTGCTCCTGCTGCTGCTTCTGCTCCGTCGAATGCCCCCACGATGGCTGTGCTTGCGCGCAACGTGCCCAACCATCCCTTTTGCTTGTTGGGCAACGACTTGGAAAAGATGAAGAAGGAGATCTTCAACGACTACAAGCCTCCGGCCAGCACCACGCCTGATGCCTATTTCAAGGCCCAGTTCATCGTGAGGGAGCTCCCACCCAACTGGAAGCAAGTGCTCGAGGCCAATGGCTTGCGTCCGTTGCAAAACTCTCTGATGGGCAAGCCCGAGTCCCTGCTTTGGCCCGCCGTTGCTGCGAATGGAGCACCGCCACTGGGAAAGAAATAAAGCTTTCATTCAGGCGAAACCTCTTCAAAGTATCTGCGAGTGTGGTTGACACACACAGAGGATAACCTTCTCACGCGGCGATACAAAATGTCGTGGTGGAGTCGTAAGGCCGAGCCCAGCGCAGATGAGCTGGCCGCTCAGCAGGCTGAGAAGAATGCCCGCACCTTGCAAGGGCTGCAGGACCAGTACGATGACAAGATGGAGGTGGCCTCAAACTATGGGAAGGAAGTACACCGCTTGGGGGCAGAGGCCGGCAAGTTCCCGGCCAAGTCGCCCAACCGACTGCCGCTAGAGAAACAACAGAAGGCGGCCTTTGCCATGATGAAGGAGTTTCAGCGGGATGCCGACCTGCTGTGGTCAAAGATCCAGGCCCTGCGTCGTGTGACAAGCAACGTGCAGAGCATGCACACCAACATTGAGCTGCACAACCGCTACAAGGAGTCCAATGAGGTGTCCGCCAAGATTGCTGGCGGCATGGAGGTGGACGAGGTCACTGACACCATGGATGCTGCCCATGAACACCTCAACGTACACAATGAGATCTCCGAAGCCCTCGCCGGTCGTACCATGGGAGGTGTGGTCGATGAGGACGACGAAGCAGCCGAGATGGCACAGTTTCTTGAGGGCTACGCAGGAGAAGACGTCGCCTCGGTTCAGGCTAATCCCACCGTTGTCGTCCAGGACAGGAGACGTGAAGAGGACGACCTCTCGAAGTATGAGGCCGACGTGTTGCGGACCCTATCCACCCTGTCGGCCACAGGCCAAGGGAAGGTACCTGCTGCTGCCGTCTCCCGCAGTGGAAAATGAAGACTTTATTCGTCTTCTTTTGGTTCCTTGGCTACGGCGGCGGTGGCCTCCTTTTGTCTTTTAAAGACCTTCATTTCCTGTTCCGTCTGGGGGCTGACCTCCCACCAATCCTCTTCTTCTGTCTCGTCGGTTGTCATAGGTCTTCGTCTGCCTCCTCTTTCTCCGCGTCTGCCACTCGCTTCAAGCAGTGTCTGCCGGGCTCCGCGCCACACGTCACCAAACCCCCGTCCAATGGAGCAGCAACACGCTCCACATTGACGAGGCAAGGCTGCCCACACCAGCACCAGCATCATCACTACCAAAAGCAAGGCAGCCGTCGCGAGCAGTTCCCAGAAACCCTCGGGTACACAATCAAGTTCACATCGCACTGGTGGTGTCGTCGTGGTGGTGGTGGTGGTGGTGGTGGTGGTGGTGGTGGTGGTGGTGTTGGAGAGTGTGCGCAAAATGAGACTAGCATTGGCTAATGCCATTGTAGTCAGGGCCGTGATTCAGCACCACCGTCATGTGATCACTGGCAGTGGGGAGGGTTAAACCCTCCGCGCAATGGGCATCACGCTCCATGATCTTTGGGGGCTCAGCCTGCCTTTCTTTAGACTGCGCGGCCCCATTGAAGAACTGGCCAATGTGGGACTCATGTTTCTGGTGCTGCAGTTCCTTCGCATGCTGGCGGGTCTCGTGCTGGTGGGCTTCATCGAGTTCTTCTGTCACGCGGGTCCTATGAATGCGCACCAGCGAAAGAAGCTGGCCAGCAACGCGTGGTACGCCGTGTACTACACGTGGGCTGCCATGTGGGGTGCGCACCTCTTCTTTGAGGTGACGGGCTGGGCAAACAACATGGAGGCAGTGTGCAGCTGGGAGTCGGTGGAGACAAACTTTGCCACGTGGCGCACGCTGCACATCTACCACTGCACGCAGGTGGCCTTTTATCTCAACTATCTCTTTGCCATGGTGGCTGGAATCGACGTCAAGCGCAAGGATCAAGTGGCCTTTGCCGCTCACCATGTGATCACCCTGTTGTTGATTTTGTTCTCGCGGAACTGGGGCTACATGCGAGTCCAACTGGCCATCCTTGCCCTCCACGATGCTGCAGACCCGCTGCTTTTCTACGCTAAAGTTGTCAAGCTGGCCCGGCCCCTATGGAACGCGGTACCGGACCTGTTCATGGTACTGTTTGCACTCGTGTTCTTTGCAACACGCTGGTACCTGTACCCGCTCCATCTTGTGGACCCGTGTCGCGACAACTGGCTTAGAGACCATGCAGCAGACTGGACGAGGGCCAGCCCCGACGTCTGGTTCCAGGCACTTTCCAATGGCATCATCCTGGGCGGCTTTCACGTTTCCTTCTACGGACTGGCCATGCTCCTCCTTTATGCACTCTATGGGCTTCATATCTTTTGGGGTGGGTTCATTCTCAAAATGGCCTGGAAGATGCTCGTACAGCGCAAGGGCAAAACTGACGAGAACAGCGACGACGAGGAAGACCAGCAGATTGCCATGGCCACCACCACCACGAAGAGTAAGACTGAATGAACTGCTGTTTTCATTGATGTGGTCTCTCACAAGTCTTTGTTGTCCTTGCCCCGTGGAGCTCCCCACGGCAAGAACTTGGCACCGATTCGACTCTGAGCAGCTACCAAAGTAGTGGTGTCCGTTGCGTCTGCAGAGGTTGAAGCCTGCTGTTGTGGCTGCTGCACACTTGCAAGGGAGCCGGCCTTGACGCCGCTGGGCATCCAGCCGTACTGATAGTGGGCAATCTCCACGTTGGAGCGATACACAAACAGGTGCCAGGCCACCAGCACGTCCCACAGAATGAAGACGATCAAACCAAAGAGAAGCACCCAGACCCACGCGCCTCCGTTCTGCAGCCAAAAGGTGCTGTTCACATTGTTCACTTCAAAGCATACTGCCACAAGCTGCACCAAGTTGAGAATACAGGCAATGACGATGAACCACACGGCCACAGTGAGCGACACAAGCATGCCCGCAATGTCAGTGTCCGTGCCCAGGTAGATGGCCTGGCCAGCAAACCACAGCGAGAATAGGTTGGCGATCATCCATACGCTATGGGGTAGGGCACTCCAGGTCACCCCTGCCGCACCACCGCCCACTGCGTAGCCAGGCACCAGGTCCATGAAATAGGAGAGGCCCACCAAAATGAGGGCGATCCAGATGAGACCAGCCAGACGCAGCTGGCCCGAACGAATGGTATCATCAACGTAGACTGGGTCCTTGCCATCAAAGTCGGCGCGGCCCCCAAACACGCCACCAAACACTGTGCCGTAGTCTGTCATATCCTCGTCGAGTCGTCACGGAGAGATCATGTGGCAGTTGGTCCAACTCTAAGCAAATCGTGGGCCCAAACATGAGGCATACAAGCTTTCATTTCTTTTCCTTGCGCTTACCCATGGCAGTAGGCTTAAGCATGGTGCCCGCCGGGGTGTCGCCGTTGAGCCAGTTGTTGTTGTCGTCCTCCAACACGTTACCATACCTGTCACGACGAGGCAGGACCGAAGCAGCAGGACCGCCAGATTGAGGACCAGTCTTGCGGGCCTTGAGAATGGCCAAGCACTGCTTCTCCACGTCCCTCGCTGGGCAGGTGATGGCGATGATGTGTGCCGACGGGAAAAGGACGAGCAGCATCTCCAGTTGGGCCGGCGTGAACTCCATGAGGAAGAAGGTGGGAACCAGGAATTGCTTCTGAATCACATCGCAAACCTTCCAAAAGCGACTGGTATTGTCTGCGATTTCCGCGTAGTTGAAGATCACCGTGTTGTTGAAGCCCTCCTCGTCGGACAGCATGATACCCCCTCGGGTGTTGACGCAGAGGCCTAGCAGCAACTCTTGCGCGAGACCGAGCGCTTCCCTGTACCAGTACCCAATGACGTCTTGGTTGGCATGCTTGATAACCATCTCGGAAAAGGCCTCGCGCCCTCTCATAATGTAGGCAAAGGTGTGGGCAGCCAACAGGTACTTGGGTGAATCGAACAAAAAGGGCGTCCTGCCCGGCTCCACCTCGGCCGAAGCCTTGCCAAGCACTCTGGCACATTCGGCCATGTGCTCTGTGTAGCCTGGGAAGTCCTCGGGACCGCGCGAACAGCCCAAATAGTGCATCACCGAGGTCGCAGCCAGCAGAGGATGCTCTTCCAACTCCTCGTCTGCTACCTCCTGGCGATTCTTGCGCTTGCATCGCTCCTCCAGGTTCTCGATCATGGCCTGATCGGCAAGGCGACGGCGTTCCCCATACTTAACGATGGCGTCTTTGGAGGGAAGCATGACCCTTAGCCTCTCGAATGCGATAGTTGATGACAGGGAAAAAATATTTCTCCACTGGTGACCGCGGCAGAAACAAAGAGATGGAAGACTGGCGAGACTTTTTGGCCGTTTTTGAGGACGTCCTGAATTTTGCTGTGCTCCTGACACTTTCTGTGTATCTCTACGACGCGCACCCCATACCAGGATGCGCCACGCTTTGTGTTATGAGTCTCCTGCTATTTGGCTGGGACGTATCGACAGTGCTCATTTGGACCTTGGCCTGTTTCATGCTTCTCCTCTCCCATCCTCGCCACCGTTGTGCCACGCATGGTCTCCACGTGACGAGCAACACATGCCTCCTGTGTGAAGCCGATCGTACCAGTGGCAACTGAATGGATGCCGCAACAGGGTGGAGGGGGAGAAAAGATATTTCTCCGGTAGTGGCCAAAAGACAAAGGATGGAGGTGTGGTGGGAAGTCCATGGGCGCCGAAAACCAATGCATGTCGGGCGTGGTCCTCCTTCTTCTTTCAGTCTACATGGCAATTGCGCTCTTTGCCGCGGGACTCATATGTGGATTACTGCTGGTCTTTGCGGGCCGGCCACTGATTCGTCGCGTGGAACTGTTGTTTGAGAAGGCACACAAGGAATTAGTGGATGACATCAAAGATCGCCCCGCTGCCGCCGCCTCCAAAGCCGAGTGAGACAGTCTGAAATGAAGAAGCTGAAAAGTCTGAGTGCCCTGTCCGTTCGCGGGGAATCCACCCATGCAGGGTGCATCCTCCTTGCTTCTCGCAGACACCCCGGGCCTTAGGAACTTCTCCCGGCTCCCTGTGCTACCACGGAGGTGGCGCCTCGAGGACGAGGAAGATAACGATGATCTCGTGCTGCCACAAGAGGAAGAAGCGGAGCTGCCTCGTCTGCCCGTGTTGAAGAGGGGCCGCGAGGAACCAGAGGAGGATGATCCCCGCCAAGATCCCACCAGGAGACCTGCCTTGGCACCTGCGCGGAGGCCTGGAGCACCACTGCCCCCGCCACCGCAAGTTATGCCTTTCCCCTTTATCCCAGAGATCGGGGCCCCAGTGGGTGGGGCTCCCTTGAAACGAGGCCGCGACGAACCAGACGATGACTATGATCCGCGCCAGGACCCCACACAGAGACCGGCCCTCATCCCTGCACGCGGTCAAGCACCAGTGCCACCGCCGCCCGTGGCTACGCCTTTTCCCTTTATCCCGCCTCCCATCACAGCTGCCGAGGAGAATGGCCAGGTGGTCCTTGACACCACGGCCATGATCTACGATCGCGTGTTCGGCTACTACGATGTGCTGGCCAAGAAAGAGAGCAGCGAGAGGCGCTTGTACGCTCGCCACGCAGCAGCCAAGCAACCCAAGGGGACTGGTGCTCGTGGTCTCAGCGGTGACAAGAAGGTTGAGAAGCTCAGACACCTGCTTGAGCACGGCTTCACCGATGACCGTAACCGCCCCATTGTTCGTTCCAAAGAACAACGCGAGCTCCACGAGACCTACATTCGGGTAAGTTGGGCTTGAGTATCGTCCCCCTGGACTGATCCCTCGCCTGTCCCCTTGCAGACTTGCCTGGCCAAGCTCTATCAGGATGAATGGGAAGACAACCGCGAGCGCATCCTCTTCCAGTTTGGCATCGAGGAGTTCCAGCAGGAGACGCTGGTTATCATGCCGCGGCGTGCCGGCAAGACCTGGTCCATGGCCATGTTCTGCGCAGCCATGCTCCTCGTGTGCCCGGACATTGAGATATCGGTCTTCGCCACGGGCCAGCGTATCGCGGGCAAGCTCCTCAAGCTCATCTCCAAGATGATTCGGCGCCTGATTCTCTACGTGGGCGTGGACGAGTTCAACTGGAAGACCGAGAATGAGCAGATTATCGTCCTGCAGAGCACGACCGACGGCACTCTGCGTCAGTGTGGCTGCTACCCAGGCAGCGCAAGGGTACGTTGTGTCGGGTGATTGATTGGCTGTGTGCGACCACGGGAGCATGCACGACGACGACACAGGTAAGCAGCGTTGTTTTTTATCATATGAAGAGCATCGAGGCCACTGGAAGATGAGCTTCCACGTCATCCCACTGCTCGTCCTCGTCCTCCTCAGCGGCAAAGGTCACCTGCGGCGGTTTCGATGCGAGTGTTTCGTCCTCTTCATCAGCTGCCTCCTCGACGAGAGGCACCCAGCGGTTCCATCGGACGCGCTCCAGTCCTTCGGGCACGTACCAATCCACCTGTTCCACAGAGGCTAGGAGGCGACCATGCTTGGCGTCCTTGCGGATGCGCTGCACATACACTACGATTCCCACGCTGACGCCCTCAGCCACAGGCACGTCGTAAAAGGTGAGCTCTGTCTCGTGCGTGTAGAGCAGACTGGCCAGCACCGTCTTGGCAAAGGCCAGTCGCACCAAGTATTCACCCGCCCCATTGAGCAGGTCAATCACAAAGTGATCCAGCAGCGTGCTGGGTTGCCTAGAGGGCATGATGAGTGTGACGTGACGAGCAGGGGGCATCACGTAGACTGGATCCACACGCAGCATATCAGCTTCTCCTCTGCGGGTGGCGGGCTGTGAAGGTAACGATGCAAGGGAAATGCTAATCACACCCAGTGGCAAGGGGTCTTCCACCTCCATGTCGGGCCGGAAGGAGACGACGCAGCGACCTCCATGCAGCAGCTGTTTCCCGTTCACAAAGGGGCGTGACGTCCGCACTATTTTGGTGGTGGTACTGCCTTTGCGACCCGCATTTGACATATCCATGTGCCAGGATCGCGCTTCCATGGCCACGTTGGAGATCTGGCGTCGCACCAGCATGGGTTGTCTTGAAGGGTTCCGTGACACATTCTTCACCGTGGCCGGGGTGTCGGAGTACACATCAAAGAGGGCTGGACCGCTGGCTGCATGAGGTATCTCCACTGCAGATGGTTCCTCGCTGAACAGCATGCCTCGTCTCAGGGCTCGACGACCGCCCGGTCCCTGCATAGGCGTCTGCTCCACTGTGGGGGATGATGATTGCGGTGTGGGCACGTCGATGATGGACACGTCACTGAGGGCAGCCTCCACAGATAGCGAGGCGGGGGTGACGACGTTGTGGGGCCGTCCCATCTCTTCCATTTGCCTGTCTCGGGCATCTCCCTTGTCGAGTTCGGGCGAGGCGGTCAAGTGAATCGTCGTCGGGGACGTGGACTCCCGACGTTGATTTTCTGGTGTGAAGGGCTCGTCCATTGATCAGGCTGTCGTCTGCTGCTGCTGCTGCTGCATCTTCACACAAGCGGGAGAGGGGGCGATTGAATGTAACATGAGGTCACTTTGTTTTCCCTATGGGACGTCCTTTATCGTGTCAGAGCGCACCTTGACCACCATGGTGTATGCCTGCAGTTTGTAGGTCACTTCAACGTCCTTGTTCTTGAATAGCGGATCCTTCTCCCATCGTGTAATAACCGGTCCTTCATCTCGACGGAACCCGATGACGGCAAAGACGACTCCGTCCGCTGAAACATGGGACTCCGCGTTCCAGGGGCTGGGCATGCATAAGTCAACTTTTGTGTTTTCGGTCTTGTTCCACTTCCATTTGCGATTCGTCAGGACCAATGGAGGAGAAAATGGATCAAAAACAAGGTCATCCTTGTTAGCCACCCACAGCCCGGAAAAGCGCATCTCCTTCAGAGCCAGTGGTGCATCCTTGTCAACCTCTTCTTTGCTGCCGTAGCTATCGGGATACTCTGCGATCCAGAAGAGGATGTCGGGCGGGAAAAGACCGCACACTCGCTTGGCCTTGAGTTCCACATAATGAGAGGGCTTCGACGGCTCCTCACTGTCTTCGTTCATCGTCTCTGTCTTTTGCCGATGGGTTTATTTCGGAAAGTGCTGTTCCATCGTTTTCCCCGTCTTGCTCAATACAATGGCGTTGTACACAGCCTCGACCTGTTCCTTGCTAAAGTGTGCAGACTCGCGCACCACCTCCGTGTACTTTTGTGTGCCATGGTCCCCGTGGAAAACAGCCTTCCCGCCCATGTCGTCCACAATGGCAAAGGACTCACGAAGCCCAAAGTTGTCCATTTTGGCACGGTACTTGACCTCCCATTTGTCCAGCTTCTGCATGGCCAACCCCTCTCTTTGACCTCACGTAGAGTGTGCCGCTTGGTGCGCGGGGAAAAATTTATTTCTCTCCCGGTTGCGTCGTCTCATCGAGGAGTTTCCCCATTTGACGAGCGTGTTTGGTAGCTTCCCGGATGTCGGCCACGGCTTCCTTCTGTGAGCCCCTCACAATGTCTTCCACGAAGCTCGCCGTGTTGGTCACGTACTGCTTGGCGTCTCCCATGAGCACGATACGGAAGCGACGCTCATTCATGCCCTTGGGAGGCACCCGCGTCTCCACCCAGAAGTTGGTCCAGCTCTCAGCAATGGGTCCCATGAGAGCGGTGCGCGCGGCTTCCAGTTGCTGGCTGTCGTCGATGATGCGGGCTGCAATGTACCGCTGTGTGGCCGAGAGCTGCCCGCTGAGGATTTGCATCAGTACTGAGCGTTCCGCTGGGTCCTTCACCAGAGTGTCGCTCCACTTCTTGGCATTCGCCTTGAGGGGACCCATGTCGGGCGTGCTGTCTCCCACGATGGCTCGCGTCAAATCCACGGTCAGCAGTACCTGATCTTCCAAAAAGCGTGCATTGCTGGGCTTTCCAAAGGGCAGCCCAATGAGCTCATCCTCGTCAAGGATCTCGTGATTGGGTATCGTCACGTGACCGGGGATGACGCGCGCTCCAGTCTGCTGGCCTGGGGGCTGGGCATAGCCTTGTTGACCAGGCGTGGGAGGTGGCACATTGCCCCAGTTTTGCGGTGGATAAGGTGGCACCCCGTAGTTCTGGTAGGGCTGCTGGCTGGCGTAGTAGGAGGGCGGGATGTTGAACCACCACGGATACCACATCCCAGAGTAGAGCAGCCAGGGGTAGCCATAGCCCCATCCCCAGCCCCTTCCATAGCCGCGACCCCATCCACCTCGCCAGCCCCCGCCTCCTCTCCATCCGCCGCCTCCCCACCCTCGGCCACCTCCACCACCACCACCACCGCCGCCTCCTCCGTGTCCGTGTTCAATCTGCTCGAGGCGTTCAGCGTGGCGATCCAGCAGCACTGCCCCAAGAAGAGACAAGAGTTCAATGGCTGGTTTTGTGTCCCATGGCAATGCAGCCGATATCACTGCACACTCTTCAATGTGACCCAGGATCCAGTCCTTGTGCTGACAGGAGAGCGAGCAATACGCAACCGCCTTGCATCCGCTACATCGCAGAATGGTGGACTGTCCGCAGTGCTCACACAACAGGGGGCCCACGCTGGTCTGTGATGTAATGGCCTCTGCAAGGGAGGGACTGTCGAACATCAACTCTGCAACCAATGTCTTCTCCATTGCGTCTCCCCCCCTTTTCGCCTACAATCTCTGGAATGTATCGTCTTTCATTTGTCAACTCGGTCCTGTTCTCCCAGACGTTTCCACCGTCCCTTCCATTCATTGATCATTCCTCATCTCCCGTCACAGATAACACCATCCTCTTGGCCAGGGCTGCCTGTTGATCGAGCAGGGGCAAGTCGGCCTCGTCATCCCGGGGTAGGGTGTCTCGCACTATTCTTACACGCCCCATTGCTAGCCATGGGCAAGAGGCAGGGTCTGTGAAGATGCGAGGGCTGTTGCAGATCCACTCACGAAAGGCTGTCGCCTCTTGTGGGTCCTGCTTGAGCAGCGACGAGGGATCATAGGCCCGTTTTGCAGAGGCAGCAGGGGACCGTGCAGTCTTCAGGATGGTGGTCAGTGTATCCTCCTGTCGTGGCGGTGAGGGTCGCGTCTGCTCCCGACGCTTCATTCGCCCCTCTTCATTGTCGTTGTTGCTCTACTCAGCGGAGGGAAAGACGACAAATTTCCGGATCCCCTTGTTTGAGCCAGGGCAAAAGAAAATTGAGCGAGCCACTGATATTCCCCCCACGCCTTGGGCATTGTGTTTGAAGCACGCGCGTGGTCAACCTCGAATGGAACCGGTGCCCCAGTCCGAGCAGCCGGTCGTCGGAGATGTCCCCGCTGCCGCTGCGCCAGCAGAAGAGGAGGCGGCCCCCGTCAAGGGCTACACGATGAGGACCTATCTGAGGATGCCGCGGGCCGAGTTCATGGCCAAGATGAGGCAGTTGTTTCCCTTCCAGATTGAGGGTGTGGATCGACGCCTCGACGAACACCTGAAAGAGTGGTCACGACGCAAGACGCTGATCCCTGGCCAGAGCGAGGGCGACAGTCTGTACCTGGCCTGGGTTCTGAACAGGGTACCGAGCCTGGATCGGGCCCAGAAGAATAGCCTGCTGGATGCTCTGCGCGTGCCTCCCTTTCCCTTGACGCAGAACATACTGGACGTCCTATCGGTCGTCTCGCATTATCGGGCAGGCCAGCGTGATCTGGCGGCTGCCCTCAACGGAGAGGACACGTACACAGAGGAGGCACTGGCCGAGTTGATGCAGGCAGATCACGACAGGTTGCACGACTTTATCCGTACGTGGGCCCGCATGAAGGCCAACCAAGTGGACATGAGTGACGAGACGTGGTTGGATGGTCCCGAGGAAGTCAAGGCTGCCATTTTGGCTCGGCGCAGGCTGCACATCAAGTCCTACGAAGCGGCCGTCAATCATCCCTGGCTGGACGAGACAGCCGACAGGGGAAAGGGCAAGAAGCGTGCCGAGCGCACACGAGACGGCAAGGGTGTACAGCGCACACGCGGCGAGAAGGAGATAATCGTGACCGGTCTCCTTAACACGGGACCCCAGCCGCGTACCATTGAAGATGAGCGCTGGAGGCAGGCCGACAAGAAGCAGTGCTTGCGGGACGCCATCGACACCACAGTGACGCAGAGTGGTCTCATTCGCGGAGAGTGGTCTGGACACCCTCTGGAGTGGGTGCTGGATCGCAGCGGTGGCGGGGAACCTAATCGGTTTGGTCGCACCGAGGAAAACAAGCGTGTCTATGCGCGTCCTCCCTACGTCAAGGAGATCTTCCACAGGGTGTCTCCCTTTGCCGTGTGGGACCCGCCCCTCCAAACGATCCCAGCAACCACGGAAGCATCACCGCCACCGCCACCACCAGCGGTGATTTGATCAATAAAGACGCCGTCATTTATTCAACTTGACCACCACGAGGGGAACCCGCCTGGGTTTGATGAAAAAGCTCATGGTGGCCGCCGCGGGGTAGTCCATGCTCTCAAGTGCAACGAAAAAGTCATGGCCTTGTGCAGCACTGCTGGCAAAGTAAAGACGGGGATGCGTTGCGTGCGAGAAGCGTGTTTTGCGCAACCAGTCGAACAACTCCCGTGCATTCAGGCACAAGTCCTCCGAATCCCACTCTTCTGTTGCATTGGGCGGCTCCTTTAGCAATCTCATAAGGAAGTCGAAGCCCGTTCCCTCATTGGGGTGCAGCCTCTCCAGTGCGTTGGCCAGGACAAGGTCCCGCAGTTCCTCAAAGTGCGTTGACATGTGAACCCTCACTTCCAGCTGACGACGACGACGACGAAATTTTTATTGCGTCTTCATTGACGATGGCGGGGCCCAGATGGCGATATTTTCTTCGATTCTCTTGCGATGTTCGAGTGGCATGGTTGTGGCGGTCACGGGTAAGGTGGACAGCAGTCTTCGGGCAAGCTCGTGGGCCTCCTTCACATACCCAAGGCGTGCCAGACACACGGAATACTCATCGGCTACCATCCACTCGTAGAGGGGGATCTCGACATGGGGACCAGTCTGGGGGCCCACGGGGAAAGGAATGGCCAGAGCAATGGACGAAAACAACTGACAGAGAGCGTACTTGCCCTCGTCGGCATAGCGTCGGCTCAGGGCCGCCAGGGGTTCCCGCCGACGTGGATGTAGATTGTAGGCTTCCAGCAGCAGATACGTGGACTGCACTGGGTCTGCGGTCATGTCCCCCAGTCGGTAGGCGGCGTACCAGCGATCTCCCACGTCGTCGGAAAGATCAAGACGCCGGGTGAAAGCCATGCGAGCCGCATCGCCTTGCATCTGCAGTTCGCATTCACGACCCATCCAGGACCAGGCGTAGGCGAACTCTGCGTCTGCGGGGGGTTCAGGCATCACTGCTGCTGCTGCTGCTGCTGCTGCATGGGACAAGGACTGGGGCAGCCGAGTGGGATTGCGAGTGATGTACACGTTACTGAGCACGGGTGGTGGGTACTTGGCTGGGGAGATCATCTCCCGTTCGATGAGCTCCCGCGTCCCCCTGTCCACGTCCAATTCGTAATCGACCAGCAAGAGGTGGCGATGGGCCACGTCGCTTTCCACACATATGAAGCGCCCCAGATACCCACAGCGAGCTCCCACCGTCATCACAATCGGAGTCCAATCCATGACGAGGCCACTCTGATCCGGTGCCAGCGCGTAGTCCGCTCCCTGCTCCAGCATGTTCAGGTCAAAGGGAATGCTCCCATTGACATGCAGATGCATGTTCCATTCCACCAGCACCACGCCAATCACAGTGGGAGGAGCCAAGCTACTGTAGGCCCGCAGGCAAGCATTGCGAGTTCCCTTGTGGACCGTGCTGGGGACGCGGCTGTGACGCGACCATTCGACCATGTAGCGTTCCATCTCTCGCGCATCCTGGCTGCTGCTGGGATGGCACACTACTACATGTCGCACATGGGGTCCCACTGACTCAATGGCGGGTGCCAGCTGCATGGTGTTGGCCTGGGACTGGAAAACCAGGGCACCCAGCCTGGGGACGGCAGAAGCATCGACCAGGGTGCCGACGACGACGACGAGGAGAAGGAGACCAAAGCAAATCATTCCCCCCTTCCTTCCCTCTTTGGTTCATTCACTCGCTCTTTTTCGTGACGTAGGGCAGCAACAAAGCATCAGTGGCGGTGGAATAACTTTGACGCACGAGGTCGAGGCTGGCGATTGCACGTCCCGTGTCGACTTTGCCGCGTTTGAAGATCTGTTGCAAATCCTTTGCGTATCGAATGGCTGCCATGTGGACGTCTGTGATGGCGTGCGAGGTGTCGAGGGGCTCAGAGTAGATTCCCTGGATCAGGCTGACGCGGGCCTCAATGGGGTCTTCCTGCGCGACCCTCTTGGCCGGCACCTGCTGCGTGGGACCAGACGATGGCTTTTCTTCCCTGGGTTGCTCCATGGTCTGCGTTTTGATTCGACTCTTTAAACTCTCAACTTTTAATTGACCACGAGGGGAGTCCCGTCAAATCCTGTCGCAGTCCAGGGCCCGAACACCTCATGGTAGGTGGCCTTCTGGTCCTGCAAGAAGGACACTGCCAACTGTTCACCCAGCAACAGGCTGGCTTCAGCGTCGGAGCGCCAATGCACACCGGCAATGTTCCTTCCAAAAGCCACGTTGTTGGCCAACTTGTTGAGCTCTCCGCCAACGGTAAGGGTGGCGCCAAGGAGTGGATTCAGCGTGGATCCATCTGCGGACGGAGCCACGGGGGCCGGCAGCACAAAGTCCTCGTCAAACCAGAACTTGAGCAGCGTAATGCAAGCCCCCGCCACGGTAGCATGGCCAGCCCCATATGAAGGATGGGCGGGACATCCCTCGGGGAAGGCTTGCGGCAACAGGTAGGAGGCAAACTTGGTCCATGTCGCCGTAACCGCCACACTGTTAATGATGTCAGCGTCCAGCGGATAAGAGGCCAGTCCTCGCTTGGTTCTGTCCACAAGACCTCCGGCCTCCTCTGGTCGCAGCCGACGATGAACATACCACTTCTGAAACCACACGGCCCTCAGTGCATAGTCTGAGATCTCGACAATGGCATTGAGGTAGTGCGGCGGTCCAAACGTTGCGAACCCCGCTTGGGTTGGATTGCTGACGTAGGGGAGACCACTCTTGAGCGGAGCATTCATGTTCATCAGGATGACCCCGGCCTGCATGTAGGCCTGAAACAGCACGTCCATGTGAACCCAACGGGAGATATCCCGCCCATTGATCATGTAGCGCTTCAAGTTGGGCACGTACTCCTGACTGGAGGTGGGAGGGTTCCCATTCTGCACGCTGAGGAACTCTGTCCAGTCCGTCATAAAGTCAACGCCCGGTGAATACACGGTGATCCGAGGGTCCACCGTATTGGGTCCCATGGTGTCGGTCATGTAGAAGAACTGCGACAGATAGGGCCCCACGTTGCAACCCGGGGAGGATCCCCTGAACAGCGTAGAGGCTGATGGTGCTGGGCCTCTCCAATCTGAGAGGCCCGCAATCTCAGTGATGGCCGCCTCTGTGACGGGCTCCAACCCGTACTGGTCAAAATTCACGTCGCGGGCCAGGGCCATCCAGTAGTTCTCCACCAGCTCCCCGGCCTCCCATGCACTGGCCAGCGTGGGTGCAGGTGCCTGGTAGATGGCCTGTGGATCAGCGCCTGTGAGAGCAAAGGCCAACCCTGCCTCGGGACTGGTCAACTTGAGGGTGCCGCCCAGGCTGATGGAGTTAAAGTCAGAGGGCAATCCACTGTTGAGAGCCTGCAGTAGGGTTCCGTAGGCATTGGCATCCACTTGACCCAGCGAATCGTGTGGCAGTCCCTTGGTGTAGGAGCCAATGCGAGTGGCACTGTACAGTTGTTCATCGCCATTGTTGCCGTGACAAGGAACAGGCTCCTTGGCTTCCACGTAGGCTGCCAGCTCCCGCAACCGATAGGCTGCCACGCGGCGACTCTCACCGAACGAGCACGACGGTATGAGGGAGTTCCGTTCCGGGGTGAGGAACCCATACTGCTGCACCCTACCGCTGATGCTGGCCACGAACCCCGTGTTGATAATGGTGAACACCAGAATGCCGCCCAGGATGCAAAAGACCGCAATCATGGGCGCCATTGAGCTGGCCCGGATGGGGGTGGCCATCTTTTCAGCGCCGAATGATGAAGGACATAAGAAAGGAAAGCGGCCTCACTCCCCCCAATTTTGCACTCTGAGTGGGATCTAGGTTGTCCAATCCGATTTTCCTCTGCTCAGATGGGAAACCTCGTGCCACGTCTGATTGGATGCGCCCCGTCCGAGGCGCCGGTGGAATGGGAACCCTCGCGGGATCTGCGATTTGCCCGCAGTCTGGCCATGGCAGAGCAAGAGGCTAGAAAGATCGACGAGGACGCAGTGTACGGCCCATGCTGCGAATTCCAGCCCACCGGCTACGGCATGGAACGCTCCCTCCGCTACTTGGTGCACCTCAAAGCATCCACATCCATCTGTCCAAGGTGTTGCATTCAGATCCCCTACGTAGTCTCTGTCGTCGTCCAAGAGGCAGAGCACGAGCGTCATTTCTTTGGCGATTTTCACAATTACGCTGCTGCTTGGGGACTGTATCGTGTACTATCGGGTGGCTGGGGTGTCTACATTGATCGTCACTTGCATCTGGACATTACGCTGACCTACTGCGAATTTTTAGAGTCATGCTTAGGATTTGACACCGTGCAGTCATGGGATGCGGTGTTCGACTTGGTGTGCGACGGCGTGTACGCACAATGGTCTCGAAACATTATCCTGCGCACCCTATGGAAAGAACGTCGGGCCTCCATCTGTCGCGCTCACAATGCATTCACCACGGCGGAATGCATCATGCTGCGACAGGGCGTGCCTCGTGATGTGCGTCACCTCATATGTCGTAGAGCAGGTGCTTACAGCAAAACCACTTGGATGCACTGGAGCAGGCGATTAGCTTCATTGTTCGTGCTCTGGGGACAGCGCCAAAAAGCCATTGAGGCATGCTATGCTGCTCGTTGGACTTTTGGCGACTGCGTGAAAAAGCTGTGCTCTAAGCGTTACGGGACGACAGAATACTATCCGTGTTATCAGAAGATCATGCAAATTATCGAGGACGTCACGCAAAAAAATACTGATCTCTACTCTCTGTCGGCCTGGCTACACTGGGTCGACACAGGGTCGCCGTTCCAGGTAGTAGGCAACATCTGCGAGGGCGACTGAGAATGGACGCACCACCCCCTGCCACCTTGACCCCCGCCCCTACGCCGCCTCCGACGGGCCCTCCTGCATTTGAGCCTCCCGAGCAAATGCGCCCGCGCTGGTCCCACCACGGACTGGAGGGCGATGACCCGGTGCATCCTCCCTCAGTGCTGCCGCCTGTTCCCCTTGTTCTCAACAAGAGCCGTCTTGGCGGGAAGCGCGAAGATCAGTTTGTGCGGGGCCTCGAGTTGATCGGAGCGCCCAAGACAGAAGCAGAGCTCGAAGCACGACTCAAGCAACGACCCGATGACTGGCGGGACTCCCTGGATGTACCTGATGATGAACTCTTCGTCACTCGGCCTGGCTGGGTGGAGGAGCAGGACGCCCGCTACGTGGCACAATCCCAGAAAGTGTGGAGCGATATGCGTCCATCGGAGATTGCCCGCGAGGGGTACATGAAGATGCAGGCAGGAGCAGGTCACATACATCACGACAAACCACGAGGCCGTTCTGCCCAACGCAAGGCTGAGGCTGAAGCCCGCCGCCGCCGCAAACAGGGCAACAACAGCAGCAGCAGCCTGTATCCACAACCCACTGATAAGGACCTCGAAGCCCTCCGCAATAAATGAGAGGGCCTCGCGTAGGGCACCATTTCGCTGACGCTACCAGGTGTCGCAGTCCTCTACCATCTGATGATGTTGTTGTTGTTGTTGTTGATGATGAGGACGAGAAAACAAACTGTGGAAAATCACCAATGAAATTTGTTCGGGCCAGAGTGGAAAATTTCATCTCGATTCTCTCGGTGGAAATGACTCGAGGATTCCTTTCCACCGTGAGAAATCACCAATGAAATTTGTTCGGGCCAGAGTGGAAAATTTCA
>Ga0302319_10008198_pt1 | contig 20383 bp, 13 predicted proteins | sample Bog_T0_2_FD_203319 | JGI IMG/M metagenome (GOLD analysis project Ga0302319, IMG submission 203319) | Peat permafrost microbial communities from Stordalen Mire near Abisko, Sweden - Bog_T0_2 | ecosystem: Environmental > Terrestrial > Soil > Wetlands > Peat | place: Sweden: Abisko, Stordalen Mire... | reverse complement strand
CGGGAATGGCACAAGCGCCAAATCGCCATGCTCGCGCAGATTTCACCCAAACGGCTTTAAGCAGCACACCGTGCGTGCACTATAGCTCAGAATCTTCTTGAGTGATTTGCAATGATCAACCTGAAGGGGATGGTCTTCGCTCGTCTCCCTCATGACTTCTGAGCTAAGTCGCTCCATCCGGCATCTGTAGCGCTTAGTTACTCTCGTTGCGCAACATCAGCCTCTGCGTCGGATTCAGGCTGCATCCGGGAAGCGCGTATAACCCTGTATGAAGCTGGGCCGATCGACCGTTCCGGTTGCAACCAGTCAGCTTCTTTCGTTGAAATGGAGAAAGTATTATGCCCCTCGTCACTCTCGTGATCACATTGGCCGTAGTCGGCCTTTTGCTATGGCTTGTGAACCTCATCCCCATGCAGGGAACGATCAAAGGCATCCTGAATGCTGTTGTTGTCATCGCCGTGGTGGTGTGGATGCTTAAGGTTTTCAATCTGTTGAACTACGTGACCCAGTTCAAAATCGGAAGTTGAACTATAGACTTGCGGTCGCCGCAAAGCCTAAGACAACCAGAACGCAGCCGGTAAAAAGCAGTGCGACAGAAATCTGCCTGCAGGAGATATTGTGAAATCCAAAGTGATGTTAGCGATAGTAAGTGCCCTCAGTCTCAGCGCATTCGCGCAGGCCAGTCCTCAGGCGGTTGTCGTCGAATCCACGGCACCGGCACTCGGGTACCGGGTGGTCGTGGTCAGCCGCACAGTTCAGGCGGTCAACTACGGGCATCGGAATGGTATGTCGGAGGTTTTGTTTGCGGGCACAGCCTTGCAGCCTTCAGCCGAAGGATCAGCCAAGGTGCGAAGCAAGCGCGGCACCATGGAAGTGGAAGCGGAATTCGGAAACCTGCAAAATCCTAAGACCTTTGGAGAAGAGTATCTCACCTACGTTCTATGGGCCATCTCGCCGGAAGGCAGGGCATCGAACCTTGGAGAGGTGCTGGTAGGCGGCAATGAACGCAGCAAGCTCACGGCCACTACAGATCTTCAGGCCTTCGCTCTGATTGTTACCGCAGAGCCTTACTTTGCAGTCAGGCAGCCCAGCAACGTGGTCATCCTCGAGAACGTGATCGGTGATCGGACCAAGGGAACCAGTGAAGCGGTGGGGGCCAAGTATGAGCTGATGGAACGTGGGGGCTACCTACCAACCGGCTACAAGTTCGACCCCGTGGTTTTGAGTGCCCGTCTGCCTTTGGAGTTTTACGAGGCGAGGAATGCGATGCGCATCGCCGAGTCAGAGGGTGCGGCAAAGTATGCGGGCGAAAGCTACCAACACGCCGTCCAGTTGATGAAGACCACCGACACTTATGCGAGCCACGAAGATTTGGACAAGAAGTCGCTGATTGCCGCCGCGAGGCAGACAGTCCAGACTGCTGAAGATGCGCGCGAGATTTCCGTCAAGAGAATTGACGAAGATCGCCTTGCCGCGGAACGCCAGGCATCGAAAGACGCACAGGCAAGTTCGCAGGCTCAGGCCGACAGCGCCACACAGCTCAAGGACCAGGCTCAGGCCGACGCAGCAAAGTCGCAGTCCGACGCAGCAAAGGCGCAGTCCGATGCGGCAAGCGCACAAGCTGCCGCGGCAAAGGCCCAGGCTGACATGGCAACGAACCAGGCGGCATCGACGGCGGCAATCACCGCAGCCCTGGCAGATGCCGACAAGGCACGCCTCATTGCGCAGCAGGCCCAGCAGACTGCAAGCCAGGCTGACAGCGACAAGGCGACAATGCGTGCGCAATTGTCAGATCAATTGAACAAGATCCTTGCCACTCGCGACAGCGCGCGAGGGCTCATCGTCAGCATGTCCGATGTATTGTTTGACACTGGGATGTATTCACTTAAGCCTGGCGCTCGGGAGAAGTTAGCCAAAGTTGCCGGGATCCTGATCGCTTATCCAAGCCTGAACATTGAGGTTGGCGGCTACACCGACAATGTTGGCGGCGATGACATGAATCAGAAACTGTCGGAAAATCGCGCAGACTCTGTGCGGGATTATCTGGTAGGACAGGGCGTGGCGACAAATTCACTGAGTGCAAAGGGATTCGGCAACACGTTACCGGTGGCATCCAACGATAACTCCGCCGGCAGACAGGAGAACCGAAGAGTGGAACTGGTCGTATCCGGCGACGCGATCGGCGTCCCTGTGAATGCAACAACAGGAAGTCTGCGCTAATGAAACCGGGTAATCGCTGCGGCTTCGAGACGGGGCCGCAGCACAAGGCACACGATTATGCGTTCACGGGAAAGCCGGTGTACGCCGGCGCGAAAGCCACTTTGGGTGTAAGCTTGGAGAGTCGTCCGATCTTCCTCTTCTCGCCTTCAGTTCTCCAGGCTTCGTTCCAGACGAGCACCGTTCATGCGGGCAACCGAACAATTGGAGCCGCAATGAGCCTCATTAAGAAAATCGACGTCAAAGAACATTTTGATGCACGACGAGCCATCAGACTGGCAGAGGACCGGTCAATCGGTAAACCTGATGCAGCAGGTATCCCTGAGATCAAAGCGGCAAGGACGGAAACGATTCGCCGAGACTTTATTGAAGACTTTTCCGTCGAGCACTCCTCGAGCGGGCCGGTTCCTTTGTCAAAATGACGGTGCAGGCTCGCGAGACATCGAATCAGAAGTCGCTAGGCCCGGGTGAGAGCGTTTACTTCTTGAGCCGCCTTTGCTCCAGGTGTTCACTGTTTCTCGGCACTCAAGCTGGCTATGAGGCCAGCGACTCATTTTTTGAGAATGAATCTGCATAGAGACCTCATGCACGCGTCGGCAAAAGCGAAAGCAGGATCACATGTCTCTTTTTGAACCGAATTATCGTGAATCTTCAACCGGGTCCATTTCACCGCCATCTTCTTCATTTGTTGTGCCAAAAAGTACCCGTCTTCCCCTGCCTACGCGGGTCGCGTTTGTCGGGAATTATCTCCCGCGCCAGTGCGGCATCGCCACATTCACCACCGACCTATGCTCCGCGCTCGCGATCGAATACGGCAGCGACCGGCTGTTTACCATTCCCGTCAATGACCCCGAATCAAGCTACGAGTACCCGGCGCAAGTGCGCCTTGAATTGGAGCAAGAGGATCTTTCCTCCTATGAACGGGCCGCGGAATTCCTCAATTTTAACGGCAACGATCTTGTCTGCCTACAGCATGAATATGGCATTTATGGCGGGGTTGCGGGCCGGCACATTCTTACGTTGCTGCGCAAATTGAAAATGCCTGTAGTGACAACACTGCACACCGTTTTGCGGCAGCCGGATGTAAATCAGCGCGTGGTACTGGAGGAAATTGCACGGCTCTCGGATCGCGTGGTTGTCATGAGCAATCAGGCGGCACAGTTCCTGCGCGAGGTATATGCGGTTCCGAACGAAAAGATAGATATCATTCCGCACGGTGTGCCCGATTTTCAATTCATGGATCCCAATTACTTCAAGGATCGATTCGGCGCCGAAGGGAAGTCCGTGCTGCTGACGTTTGGTCTTTTGTCGCCAAATAAGGGAATTGAAAACGTGGTCCGCGCGTTGCCGGCGATTCTCGAAAGACATCCAAACGTGGTATATATCGTCTCCGGAGCGACGCACCCACATATCCGGCGGCGCGACGGCGAACGCTACCGCGAAGAGCTTCAGGCTTTGGCGGAACAGCTTGGCGTTGCTTCGCACCTGATGCTCCTGAATCGCTTCGTGAGCGCTGAGGAACTGGTTGAGCAAGTAGGCGCGGCGGACATTTACATAACGCCCTACCTGCAGGAAGCTCAAATCGTTTCCGGTACGCTGGCCATTGCGCTTGGTGCGGGAAAGGCGATCATTTCCACTCCTTATTGGCACGCGAAAGAATTGCTGGCGGACAATAGAGGCGTAATTGTGCCGTTCGAAAATCCCGATGCCATTGCAGATGCGGTGCTTCAGCTTCTGGATAACGATGGGGAGCGCCATGCCATGCGGAAGCGCGCCTATCTCCAATCACGCGAGACAATATGGCCCAAGACCGCGCGGAAGTATATGGCAAGTTTCCAGCGTGCGCGGTTCGAGCGTTCCCTGCACCCAAAGGCAACACAGATCGATGATGTTGTAGTAACCGCTATCGATCGCCTGCCGGCATTGAATACCTCACATTTGTTGAACATGACGGACGACACCGGCATGCTCCAACATGCCATTTTCTCCGTGCCGAATTCAAGCGAGGGTTACACCACCGATGACAACGCGCGCGCACTCATCGTGTCGATCCTGCTGGATGAGACTCCGGCGCATACCGTCAGCCGGGAATATCCAAACCTCTCGCATCGCTACCTGGCGTTTTTATGGCTGGCTTTCAACACAAATACAGGGAGGTTCAGAAACTTTCTGGGCTATGATCGCAGTTGGTTGGAGAATGTTGGGTCGGATGACAGCCATGGCCGTGCGTTGTGGTCAATTGGAAAGGTGCTCGGTCACTCGCGGGATGCGGGATTGAGGGGCGCGGCGGGCAGGCTTTTTGAGGCCGCAGTCCCCGCAACGCTGACATTCACCAGCCCGCGAGCATGGGCGTTCTCCATTTTGGGCATGCAAGCTTATCTCGACTGGTTCCCGGGAGACAGGGCAATCCAGGCCGTTCGCAATACGCTCGCGAATCGGCTGCTCGATATCTACGAGCGAACCTACTCTTCAACATGGCGATGGTTTGAGAAGAGCCTGTCTTACTCGAACGCGAGACTGTCGCAGGCGTTGATCCTGGCAGGATGGCGAAGCGGCAACCAGCGTATGATCGAAGCGGGAATGGATTCCCTGAAGTGGCTTGTTGCGGAGCAACACCGCGACGATGCAGAAATGTTCGTACCCATAGGATCCAACGGCTTTTTTGTCGAAGGATGCGAAAAGGCGCGCTTCGATCAACAGCCGGTGGAAGCCTGCGCAACCGTTTCCGCTTGCCTTGAGGTGTACCGGTTAACTGAAGAGAGCACTTGGCTCAGGGAAGCTCAGCATGTCTTTCAATGGTTTCTCGGCAAGAACGACTTGCAGGTGCCCCTTTACGACGCAACAACGGGCGGCACCAGGGACGGCCTCCATCCCGACCGCATCAATGAAAACCAGGGAGCGGAATCAACGCTTTCTTTCCTGATGGCCTTGCTTGAAATGAACGAGGTCAAAGTGACAAACGCACGGGAACAGCATCTTGAAATGAGCTCCTCTTCTTGAATACCAATGGCTCGCCCGTTTTATCGGCTGACTGCAGCTCTTCTGAATCTCATGTTGAGACGCACACAGGGCTTCCTCTGTTCGTTCGTTACGCGTGTAATCCAATCCTTTCCCAGAACAACTGGCCCTATCCAATTAACAGTGTCTTCAATGCCGGTGTCGCGAAGCTTGCCGATGGCGATACGTTGTTGCTCTGTCGCGTCGAAGACCGGCGAGGCCTATCCCACTTGTGCGCCGCGCGTTCCGCTAATGGAATCGATAACTGGCGGATCGACGCGCAACCGACTTTGCCGGCGAATCCTCGCGACTATCCTGAAGAACTTTGGGGTATCGAAGATCCCCGCATCACCTATGTTCCGGAGCTTGGACAATATGCCGTCGCGTACACATCGTTTGCGCGAGGCGGTCCCGGAGTTTCCCTGGCGCTGACCAAGGACTTCAAGTCCTTTGAGCGATATGGCGTGATCATGCAACCGGAGGATAAGGATGCTGCATTGCTGCCAAGGAGGATCGGCGGACTTTGGGCGCTGATTCACAGGCCGGTTACGACGCTTGGCGCGCACATGTGGATATCCTACTCGCCCGATCTGAGCCACTGGGGCGGTCATAAAATTATTCTCGAGGCGCGCCGCGGCGGTTGGTGGGACGCAAACAAGATTGGCCTGTGCTCTCCTCCCATTGAAACAGCAAAAGGTTGGCTGACAATCTACCACGGTGTGCGCCAAACGGCCTCGGGAAGCATCTATCGCCTCGGCATGGCGCTGTTTGCCCTGGATAAGCCTGAGGTCTGTTTGCAGCGCGGAGATTCCTGGATGTTCGGTCCTGAAGCCGCGTATGAGCGCGGAGGGGACGTCAAGGACGTCGTATTTCCATGCGGCCAGACAATCAGCGATGACGGAGACACCATCAACCTCTACTACGGCGCAGCGGATTCGTCGATGGCATTGGCTACCGGAAGCATACGCGCATGCCTTGCATGGCTCGACGCCAACTCAACTCCGTCGGAGGGAATCACCGTTCAACGAGACCTTGTTTCCGGCCGCTAGGAAGTGGTACACATGAACTTTTCGAATAGAACATGGCCCCGTTGGGTGCCGCGGTTGCTCTGGATAAGGCACGAGTGCCCTTTTTGCAATTCGCTTAAATTCAAGCAAGCGGAGTTGCGTTCCTACGATAGCCTCCTCAGCATGTTTGCGTTACGGCCAGTTCGTTGCATGTTTTGCTGGCGAAGGTATTACTGGTTTACCTGGCACGGCGTAACCGCAGGATGAGGGTAACAGTTCAGCGCGCCGGCGGTGAGAGCTGTTTCTATCTGGGCTCGGCGGGGTCGATCGGCGCTGCGGAACACTCCATTGCCACTTCAATGCGCGTTTCGTGATGCACCTCTGCTTCCTTGTTGGCGTCGGCCACCATGTCCTTTGCCTTTCCCCATGCACTTTCCAGCGCACCCTTTATCTCCTGGCCTACTCCTTCGATCTCGAGTTCGAAATTCCCGGTCAACTCGCCCGTTCTTAGCTTGGCGCTTCCAGCCATTTGGTCAATTTTGCCTTTCACTCGATCTTTGTCCATAAGTCCACCTCCGTGGATTTCTGCCTTGCAGGTTCGACTGTAGAAGTCATCCTGATCATCATCTGAGCAGTTCAGACCACAAGCTGCGAACACGCAGCTCGGCAAGGGATTGCGCCGTCGAAATGATCGGTCGAGCCATTTCGAGATGCGCCTGCGAAGAGAAACGTCGGCTTGAATTCAAGCGCACATCCAGCCCGGCCTCGCTATTGAACGCGTACCTTCGTGGTCAGCTGGATACTTGCCGATGAATTCCCGACCATCACACTTATCGGTTCGGCCTCCACTCGGAATCCAGGAAGCTTCTCGTCCCACCACCCAAGCGTCGAAGCCTTCAGCGGAATCTCAACAGTCTTTGTTTCATTGGGCTGGATGGTGACTCGCTGAAAGCCTTTCAACTCTTCGCCTGGCCGCACAACTCTCGAGCGCAGGTGCTTCACGTAGAGTTGGACAACTTCGTCGCCCGCCCTGCTGCCCGTATTCGTTACGTCGACACTAACCGTAACCATGCCATCCTTGGCCAGTTCTGAGGTACTGGTGCGGAGATTGGAGTACTTGAAGCTCGTGTAGCTGAGCCCATGGCCGAAGGGATAGAGCGGTTCCCCTTTGAAGTACATGTAGGTGCGTCCGTCGCGGATGTTGTAGTCCTTCATCGGTGGCAGTTGGTCGATGGATTTGGGCCATGTGACGACCAGATGCCCGCCGGGATTGTAATCGCCAAAGAGAACCTTGGCGAGAGCTGTTCCCTCGTCCTGCGAGGCATGAGCCATGTGCAGGATCGCGGGGATATTGGCCTGCGTCCAATTGATGGCGCTTGGGAAGCTCGAGACCAGAATGACGACGGTCTTGGGATTCACGGCGTATACCTGCTTCACCAACTGCTCCTGCGCCAGATCGATGCTTTCGCGATCCCGCCCTTCGCGGCCATCGCTGGGCACCGTGCATGGAAGCGTTACGCCGCCACCTTCGGCTGCTGTACTGAACCAGTCGTGGGCCATATCCGGACCGCAGGTTGGGTCGTTGCCGACCACGACAACCGCGACCTCGGAGGACTTCGCGGCGTTCACGGCGGCATTGCCAATCTCATCCGCGGCGTAGTTGACCTTGACTCCTGGTCCAACCTCATCCTTGATGCCCTGAAGCGGAGTAACAGCATACGGCGGCGTTCCGCCATACCAGTCCCAGTGAATCGAGTCGGCCAGCGGTCCAATAACGGCGATGGACTTGATGGAGTCCTTCTTGAGAGGCAGAAAGGCCTTTTCGTTCTTGAGAAGCACTACGGATTCGAGCGCCATTTGTTTTGAGACCGCACGATCCTTGTCGGAATTCCAGGGCTCCGGGGAATCTTTGATCTTCGTGTAAGGAACCATCTCCGGTGGGTCGAGCAAGCCAAGGCGGATTGTGACCCGGAACTTGGGGCGCAGCAAAGCGTCGATCTCCGCCTCGGTGATTGACCCATCCTTTAGTGCCGCTTTGGTCTCGTCCTGATACCGGTCGAGGAATTGATTGATGCCGGCTTTGAGACATGCAACCACCGCTGCCTTCTGGTCGGGAAACAAATGCCGCGGATCAACAAGCAGCTTCACCGCTCCTCCATCGCTGGAGATCACATCCACCCCCCATTGATCGCGAACGATGCTTTTGAGAATAGGATTGACGGCCATTGGAGTGCCGTTCCAGGCGTTGTAAGACGCCATCACGCCTTTGGCGCCCCCATCCATAAATCCCATTCGGAACGGCACCGAATAATATTCCCAGAAGAGACGCTGGTCAAAGTCGGACGACGAAGTGTTGCGATGATCCTCCCAACTGTTGGCCAGGAAATGCTTTAGCAGCGCGGCCGATTGCCAATACTTGGGGTCGTCGCCTTGCAGACCCTTGATAAAGGCAACTGCCATGGTGCCATTAAAGAATGGATCCTCTCCATAGACTTCTTCGCTGCGGCCCCAGCGCGGGTCGCGCGCAAGGTCGGACTGCGGTCCCCACAGCATGAGAATCTGCCGATCATACTTTGCGGTCTGCGTGATGAAGCGTGCCTCATAGCCTTCCACGCCCCCCGCCTGGCGAACCAGCGCCGGATCCCACGACTCACCCATGCCTGGAGGTTGCGGAAACTGCGTCGTTGTAATGGGCAGGCGCTTGCCGCGCGCTTCCCTCTGGACGACCCCATGAATGCCTTCGGAGCTGCCGAAATTCATGACGCCAAGCCGGGGTACGCCGGTGCGCGTGCCAAGGCAGTCAATCTTCTCGTCAACCGTCATCAGCGAAAGCAGGTTGTCGATCCGCTTTTCCATTGGCAGCGTGGGATCGTTGAACGGATGTGTCGCCTGCTGGGCTATCAGGGTTTGACGCGCCGGGGCAAATATCGAAAACAGAAGACACAGCAGAAACGGCAGATACTTCTTCATCATGAGCGGATACCTTGTCAGCTTTCTCAGCGTTGCGCCGCACACCGATGAATTTGATTCGGCGCAAAGGAAGTTCTTGAAACGCAGCAAGGCTAACACGTTCGCCTTTATCCTGCCACTACGGAACCTCGCTCATGCGCGGCAACCGGGAGAGCAAACTGAGCGCTGGATTAGGAGGCTTTTGCCACCTGCACAAGTGGCGCAGAAGAGGTAATGAACCTCTCGAATTCGTCCAGCAGAGCCGTGTCCCACCATCCGCGCCGCGCTTCCTCGTGCATAATCTCCAGCGCCACATCCTGGGGCAGTGCGGCACGGTAGGACCTGTCGGTCGTCAGTGCATCGTAAATATCCGTGATCTGGAGAATTCGTGCTGTCACGGGGATTTGATCGCCCTTCAGCCCGTCTGGATATCCGGACCCGTCCAGCTTTTCGTGATGATGGCGGATAATCGGAAGTACCAGACGAAACGACCTCAAGGGGGCGCATATCCGCTCCCCCACCACAGGGTGCTGCCTCATCACGGTCCATTCGGAATCCGTCAGCGGGCCCCTCTTGACCAGGATCTGTTCCGGCACAGCGGTTTTGCCAATGTCATGCACAACTCCGGCCCGTCGCAGCGCCACACGCTGTTCCTGAGGCAACCCCAAACGATCCGCTATGGCAACCGAGTACTTGGCCAGCCGGTCGCAGTGGCCCTTCGTATATGGATCTTTGGCTTCGATGCTCAACGCCAGGCTGAACAGCACCGTCTCCGCACTTTCCAGCTCGTCTGTGAACTCCTTCAGACGCAGAAGCGAGCGTGTGCGAGCAAGCAGTTCGAGCCTGTTCACTGGCTTGGTCAGGAAATCGTCCGCGCCACAGGTAATTCCTTCAATTCGGTGGTCGACTCTCGTCAGCCCCGTTACCAGAAGGATAGGAGTGAAGAACGTCTCCGGCCTCGACTTGATTGTCCTGCAAACTTCGAACCCGGTCTTTCCAGGCATCATTACGTCGAGCAGTGCCAGGTCAACCAGTTTGCTTTCGATTGCCTCAAGTGCCTGATCGCCGTCCTCTGCCCGAACAATGTTGTAGCCTTCTCGCGTGAGTAACTCAGCGAGAAGCTCGCGATTCATTTCGTCATCGTCGGCAACCAGGATGGTGGCTTTGCCACCAATGGAGTTGAACATAGGGCCTCACGCTCTTGAATAAGCAGCCCGGAGGAAGGGCAAAAGAAGCTTCAACACAGCTCCATCCCATCAGTTCCCAACCAGGCAATACAATTCGTGGTTCAAGTCGGTGCGAAGGCCAGAAGCCGATTTCGCATATCCGCGGAAGTCGAAACCCCATCATCGCGGCTCAGTGCCGGTAAACGCTTACTTTGAGCGTTGACCGGAGATATTCTGGTTAACCTCAACAATGGATGGACGTGCTTCTCATCTCACGCACCACCAGAAATACGAGGCGGTGTTTGCCGCCAATGCCTGCTTTGTGCTTGTACATCCTTGGGGAAGGCACGCACACGAATTCACAGTAAATGAAGATTGAGCCATGTTTGCTGCATTGTCAATGACTCTTTCCCGTCAGGAAAAAATCGCACTTAAGTAACTGATCTTATTTACTAACTAAGTAATAGCTTCCAGGTAAAGATTCGAGATTTAGCCAAAACTGTTGGTGGCAAGGTTTTTGCGCACAGGCAGGAGCGCCGGCCTCTGCATCTTGCGGACCGCGGGATCGAGGGGTAGACTTGCCCCGGTCTTCAAATGGCATTATCCGGCGCGCGGAGCGGATTCCTTCCTCCCGGTGCAAAACTTTCTTCTCCACCTGCTTTCCACTTCGGGAGAAAACATGAAGTACTTTGCTTTGTTGATTCTGGTTGCCAATCTGGTTTCCCATGCGCAGCAATATACGCGCGGCATCGGCGTTTATCCAGGCGATCCCAGGGAGTACATGGGGCCGACGCTGGCGGTTGACTCGAGTACCTATCGCAACCTGGCGCTGCACCGCCCCGCGTATCAATCCAGTGCCTGGGACTTCAACCTGACTGCGCAACTGGTAACGGATGGCATCCGGGACAATGCACTGCCGCAGTGGATTGTCACATCCACCAGCAGCAAAGGCCTACTGAGCAAGCAGGAGCGGGAAGTCTTCCTCGACGGCAATGTCACATCGTCTACCGACGTCTCGGTCGTCCCCGGCGAGAATCCATGGGTCGAGTTCGATATGGCCGGGGGCGGCGAGCCGCCTGAACTGGACCGCATCGATCTTTACCTGCGCAAGATTTATGGACCGCTTCCAGCCGGGGGATGGACTTACATTGCCCTTGCATCCGACGACCATGTGACATGGAGAGAACTGGGTCGCTCCAGCGGTGTCGATTGGCCCGATATGAGGATACCGGGTCCCAGTTTCGGGCAGACCATCGCGTTTACCGTGCCCTCGCGAAGCCGTTACTACCGGGTCCAGCTCTCGGCCGCCAACATCCACGCCTGGGGAGTGGCCGAACTCGTTCTCTTCGACAAGGGCCAGGAGGTTCGAGTTGCGGGACCCGAACGTTTCACAAGCGCGTGGATGAGCGAAGGCAGCGGCGAAGAGTGGGTCTATGTGGATCTTGGTGCGCAATGCACTTTCGACCGCGTCGTGCTGGCATGGATTCGCCGCGCGGCCGAAGGCGCGATCCAGGTTTCAAACGATGCGATGGAATGGAAGACGTTGCAACCGCTTCCGGCTCCCGGGTCGGACACAGATGACATTCATCTGGCCCAGCCCGGCGTTGGCCGGTATGTTCGCATTCTTATGACCAAGGCGCAAGAAGCGGGATCGAGTTACATCCTGAGCGAGCTCGAAGTGTATGGACGCGGCGGTCCGGTTGTCGTTCCAAGACCGGCGCTAGCTCCACAATTGGACGGCACGCTCAATATTGCCGCAGGCGGTTGGCTCGTCCAGCGCGAGTCGCTCGTGACGGCAGGCGGCGAGCAGATATCCGCGCCCGGCTTTCAAGACAAGGACTGGATGATAGCCACCGTGCCGGGAACGGTTCTCACCAGCTACCTGAACGACGGAGCCATCGCGAATCCTGACTTCGGCGATAACCAGTACGCGGTCTCCGACTCTTTCTTCTGCGCGAACTTCTGGTATCGAGACGAATTCACGGCTCCCGCGATCAAGCAACCCCTTCAGCACACGTGGCTTGACTTCGACGGCATTAACTGGAAGGCCGAAATCTATCTGAATGGACAGATGGTCGGACGCATCGACGGCGGGTACATGCGCGGCCGCTTCGATGTAACTACGCTAATCCATCCCGGCGCAACCAATGCGCTCGCCGTGCGCATTCTTCGCAACGCAAATCCTGGAGGCACAAAAGACAAGGCAGGCGAGACCGTGAATGGCGGTGCCCTGGGCCGCGACAATCCCACCTACCACGCTTCCGCCGGGTGGGATTGGATGTCGACTATTCGCGGCCGCAACACCGGCATCTGGGGCAACGTATCGCTGCACTCGACGAGCGCAGTTCAGTTGGAAGAACCTTTGGTGACCACGACCCTGCCCCTCCCAGATACCACTCATGCCGATGTCACTATTCAGGCTAAGCTCCGCAATTTGGAGCCACATCCAGTCACAGGAACATTGCGGGCGCGCTTCGGCGCTGTCGTTGTCGAAACACCGGTATCTCTCAATCCATCCGAGACCAAGACCGTCGCGATAACTCCCGCAACGGAGCCCGCGTTGCGCGTTGCAAATCCAAAGCTATGGTGGCCGGTGGGTTATGGTGAGCCCAACCTGTATCCCGTCACACTTTCCTTTCTGGTCGATGGCAAAGTCTCCGACACAACTTCCTTTGAGACCGGCATCCGGCAGTTTACTTATTCTGAAGAAGGCGGCGTGCTGAAGTTATGGATCAACGGCCGCCGCTTCATCGCCAAGGGCGGTAATTGGGGATTCCCCGAATCCATGTTGCGCTATCGCGCGCGGGAGTACGACACAGCGCTGCGGTACCACCGCGACGAACACTTCAACATGATTCGCAACTGGGTGGGGCAAACCGGGGACGAGGCTTTCTACGAGGCCGCCGACCGCAATGGCGTAGTTGTGTGGCAGGATTTCTGGCTCGCCAACCCGTGGGACGGGCCCGACCCGGATAACAACGATTTGTTTCTCCAAAATGCGAAAGACTATCTGCTTCGCATTCGCAACCATGCTTCGCTGGGCCTCTTTTGCGGGCGCAACGAGGGACTTCCCCCACAACCCATCGACGACGAATTGCGCAATCTTGTGGCAACACTGGAGCCCGGATCGCATTACATCTCGAGCTCCGCCGACGGTCCGGTCAGCGGCCACGGTCCCTATCGCGTCGAGCCACTGAAGTATTACTTCGAACACGCGCCGCAGAAATTCCACAGTGAGATGGGCGCGCCCAACGTGGTGGATATGGACAGCCTGCGCCGCACCATGCCCGATTCAGCGATGTGGCCGCAGGGCAGCCAATGGCCGTTGCACGATTTCTATCCCAGAAACCCGTTCAAAGCCGCAGTCGACCACAGTTATGGCGGCGCGAATAACATCGCGGACTGGGACAGCCTCGCACAGTTTGTCGATTACAACGCTTATCGCGGTATGTTTGAGGGCCAAAGCAAAAACCGCCTCGGGCTCCTCATCTGGATGAGCCATCCAGCCTGGCCATCGTTGTTATGGCAAACCTACGATTATTTCTTTGCAACCGATGCTGGCTACTTCGGCGCGAAGAAGGGTGCCGAGCCGCTGCATATTCAGTGGAACGCGGCCACCGACGCGGTGGAAGTGGTGAATTATAGCGACGGCGATAGGCCAGGACTCGCCGCGCACGCCGAAGTGCTGGACATCGACGGCTCAGTGAAATGGGAGAAGACTGCTGTCGTCGATAGCCGCGAAGACAGCACTCTGACGCCATTCCGGCTTGAGTTTCCCCCAGGCCTTGCGCGCACTCACTTTATCCGGCTCACCCTTTTGCTTGACGGCAAGGCGCTCTCGTCGAACTTCTACCTGCACGGTCTCGCGGAAGAGGATTATCAAGGCATCCGCAGTTTGCCCGCAGTCAAGGTGGAAGCTAAAATTCGGGTGCAACGGCACGGCTCCCAATGGCTGATCGCCACCGAACTTCACAACGTTTCGACCGCTCCAGCGTTGATGGTCCGCATAAAGGCAGTGCGGCAGCGAACTGGAGATCCCATCCTGCCGGCCCTCTACGACGATAACTATGTTGCGATGATGCCAGGCGAACGAAAGACAATTCATGTTGAGCTTGAGAATGCCGACACTCGCGGCGAACGGCCTCGCATTCTTGTTCAGGGCTTTAATCTCGCCGCTCCGTGATTGGCTTATCGGATCGGCTTATCGCGATAACGACAGCGCTCCGGCGGGGGCTTGGCGTAGAATGGCATCGCCTCTGGAATACGTTTTCCTGGCGCTCCAAGAAAGCTGCGCTGGAGCCGGTTGCGGAGAATCCGATTTCACCTCGAGGGATTGGTTCAGATGAAGATTATTGATCGTATGCTTGCCCTGCTTCCGCTTGCCATGCCGGTTTTATTGGCGGGCTCGCTCGTTCTCATTGGCCATGCCCAGGCTGTGACCGAAATTGGCGGCCAGAAGATCGTTACGCTTACCCGCACTGCCACCGGGGCCACCAAGCCGGAGTTCACCAGCATTACGCTGGCGCCAGGGCGTGGCATGGAGATTTTACAAATCACCGCCAACTTCCCCGGCAAGGGTAATGTGGACGTGCTGGCGTCGCCCGACCTGGCCGGCGCCAAAAAGATGCTTGACGTGGACGACGACGACTTCGGCAATCTGGGCTACCGGCTAGGGGCGGCCTTCCTCGTTCCCTACCCCAACCGGATTCGCGGCAAGCTCTCCGCTGACGGCAAAACGCTCACCACAGAGTGGCAGGGGCATGCGATTACTTTGCCGGCCAATAATATCGGGAAACTGCCCACGGCCGAGCGCCACGCCATGCATGGGCTCATTCTCAAGGCCAAAACAGACGACGTCAGCGTGAAAGAGATTCCCGGCGGGCAAGAGGTTTCCGGCGTCATCCATGCTGGGGATTTCGGCGGGCACTGGCCGTCCAAGACCGACCTCGTCGTCACCGTCCGGCTTACCGCCGAAGCGGTGGACGCCAGCATCGTGGCCCGCAATGTGGGCACCGAAGACGAGCCCATCGCCATCGCCTGGCACCCGTACTTCAACCTGCCTTCCGGCGACCGTACGCAGGCCAGGGTACACATTCCGGCAAACTCAACTGCCGAGGTCGACGGCTACGACAACGTCTTCCCAACGGGAAAGATAGTGCCTGTGGACGGAACACGCTACGATCTGCGCGCTCCGGACGGCAAAGCGCTCGGGACGGAGTTTTTTGACGACAACTGGAATCACCTGATCTGGGAGAACAAAACGGTGACAGTAAAAGTGATCGATCCGGCCGCACATTACGGAGTGGACATCATTGGGTTCTCGCCGGAGATCAAGGCGCTGCAGATGTATGCGCCGCCGACCAAGCAGTTCGTGGCTATAGAGGACCAGTACAACTTCGGCGACCCGTTCGGCAAGGAGTGGGGCAAGACCGATACCGGCATGGTGACGCTGAAGCCCGGGCAGAGCACCAGGTGGCATGTTCGGCTGCATGTATTTGTGCCGTAGAGGCAGGGATCAGGGTTCAGAAAAACTTTGCGACGGGGATTCTCGGGTTTCAGGATTGAAACTTGAGAATCCGTGCCTCATTCTTCCAGCTTGACAAGCCGGATGGTCTTGCCCGTTCGCGCCGACTCGCGCGCAGCATCCAGAATTTGCATGACAACGACATTCGTATCCAACGCGGTCAGGTCGCCCTTGGGTTCAAACTGGCCGCGCACGACAGCGGCGAGATAACTTAATGAGTTGTTATTCGGCGGCGAGAGCGGAGTCGCCATAATCAACTCCTCCTCCGCATCGTGTTCGTGGCGCACGCGGAGCTTGTCAGCGCCAACGGTGATAGCGTACCCGGTTGCTCCATAGACTTCCATATCCTTGCGGCCGAAGGGCCAGTTCCACGAGGCCTGAATCACGGCCTGCGCATGAGGATAGGTCAGCACCACGGTGGCATCGTCATCCACATTGGGATAGAGCTGGGGCTTGTCGTGATTGAGCACCGCGGTTACCGTGAGCGGGGTTTCGCCGCGCATCAGCCACGTCATCAGGTCAACGCCGTAACAGCCAAAGTCATACAGGGCGCCGGCGCCGTTCTGGACCGGATCGGTGAGAAAACTCAGGAACTCCGGGGGCACGCCGATCTCAACCGGCCCGTTGTGTCCATCGTGGATGACCACACGGCGAATCTCACCCAGACGGCGGTTTTCCGCCTCGTCGTATGCAGCCTTGTTGCTCGAATACCAGGTGGTCTCGTAGTTGACCAGGACATGGATACGATGTTCGCGGGCGATGCGACGGATCGCTAGCGCGTCGTCGAGTGAGATGGTCAGCGGCTTCTCAACCATTGCCGAAATGCCGTAGCGGGCAGCGGTTTCGATGGCCTTTCGATGGCCGGCGATGGAGGTGTAGACAAGAACGGCCTGCGGATGGCGCGCCTCGATCATGGTGTCTGTGCCGGTAAAGAAAAGGGTTTGGGGCAGCGAATATTTCTTTGCATATTTCGCGAACAGATTAGGATCAGGGTCCGCAATGCCCACCAGTTCAACCTCCGGGTGGCGAGCCAAACTCGATAGAAATCCCTCTACATGGCCATGCTCCAGGCCCACGATAACCACCTTGATCGGGACCGATTGGGTTTGGGCCTTCGCCACGCACTGCGCAGCTAAAAGCAATGTCGGCAACAAGATGCTGCTCAATCGAAAATCGGACCAATGTTTCAGACACGGCATTTTGGGTATTTGCCTCCTGGGGCGAGATTCTACTCTCGCCGGCGGCGCGATCTCATCCGAAACTGCTCTTCGGGTGAACTTCCGGTTCCGCAGCCGCGTCCAACTTTATGTGGAGAGCCTGACTCAAACTCGTTTTCGGTGCCCGTGCTGCGGATGCAGGACACTGGACACTGCGGGCGCAATGGCTTTGTGCCCGGTGTGCTGGTGGGAGGACGACGGCCAGGAAGACGAGGATGCCGGGGACGTCCGGTTTACGGTCAATGGGGCTCTGAGCCTGCGGCAGGCCCGGGAGAATTACGCTCACATCGGCGCCGCCGATCTCCGCTTCGTTTCCCATGTCCGCAGCCCCCAGGTCACTGAGCAGTAACGTGCCTTTCCCGGTGACCTTCGACACACAATCCGCTCTGCCGGTTTGACCCCTTGATGCATTCCCTCTTACCATGAGACGAGGTATACCCTCGGCAGCGCGGCGCTGTTAGGGTCCCGGACGGCAGCAGGCGCCATTAAGTGGCGTGTTGCGGACTGGAATTGCCTGACAACGGGAGCTTGCCGTCGGCTTCGGATTTTGAATGCGGATCGGCTCCTCAGCGGTCCGGATATGGGAAGTTTGTTCGGCGCGGTGCGCCTGGAAGGCAAAACGTTGAGCTCCACAGATATCCTCGAAAACAACTCCCAACCTGATACGGTTGAGGCCCTGCCTGAAGGCAGCATCGAGCACGGGCATGAAGGCCACCATCACGACCATGACCACGACCATTCTCATGGGCCGGTGCTGAATCCGGACTGCACCCGCGAGCTGGTGCTCGACATCCCCGCCGATGAGGTCTCAAAGGCCTACGGCAGTGTGGTTCGAAAATACCAGAAGATGGCCAGGATTCCCGGATTCCGCGCCGGCAAAGTGCCGGAAACGGTGATCAAGCGCCGTTTTGCCACGGACATTCGCAAAGAAGTGATTGACGCGCTGCTTCCCGAGCGGTTCAACAAGGCCGTGGTGGACCTGGGCGTGATGCCGGTGGGGCAGCCGCGCGTGACCGAGCTGACCGTGGAAGACGGAGCGCCCTTGCACGTGAAGGCAGTTTTCGAGTTTGTTCCGTCTTTTTCGATGGATGGCTACCAGAGCGTGACCGTGGACAAACCGCCGGTGGAGATCACCGAGGAAGAGTATGCCCAGGAGATCGGGCAGCTTCGCGAGTCGCGGGCCACAATTGAGCCAGTGGAAGAAGACCGGGCTCTGGTGGACGGCGACTGGGCGCAGATAAGCTACACCGGCCACATGGAAGGCGATGCCGATGCGGGTCCGTTGGCCGGCGAAGACACGCTGGTGGAGATCGGCGGCAAGGATACGGTTGAAGCGTTCACTTCGATTTTGCGCGGCGCTAAGCCCGGGCAGGAACTGAAGGCCGAAGTGGTCTATCCTGCGGATTTTTCTGACGCTAATTTGGCCGGCAAGACGGTGGCCTACGACGTGGAAGTGAAGGCCATAAAGAAGCGCACGCTGCCCGACCTGGACGACAGCTTTGCCAGCGAGCTGGGCAACTATGAGAGCTTTGCGGATCTTGAAGCCCGCGTGAGAGAACACATTGCAATCCGCAAGCGCCGCAGCGTGGAAGGAGAAACCAAGGACAGGCTGTTTGCCGCGCTGACTGAGCGGTTCCCGTTCCCGGTTCCCGAAACGCTGGTGCAGGAGCAGGTTGACGCGCGGCTGGAGCGGGGCTTGCGTGCACTGGCGGCGCAGGGCATGGACACCGAACAGATGCGCAAGCTGGACTTTGCCCGGTTGCGCGCAGCCCAGCGCGAAAGCGCAGTGGCCGAAGTGAAGACGATGATCCTGCTTGACCGGATTTCTAATGAAGAAAAGATCACAATAAGCGATGAGGAAGTGGACAGCGCGGTGCGGTTGGCAGCCCTGCAGGCGAGGGAGCCGTATGAAACGGTGCGCGCGCGTTTGACTGAGGACGGCGGGCTAGCTAGAATCCGGGAACAGTTGCAGCGCGAAAAAACAGCGTCTGTGTTGTACGAGCGGTTGCCCGGTGGCGGATCTTAGTTGTTGGGTAACGCGCCCGGATAGGCGCGGGAAACCAGCGAAATGCGCGGTGCATGCGAGAAAAAAGTGTGCGCGGCTCGAACAAAGCGGGGAGAAGCGGTCCCCAACGGAGAGCGAGAAGAAGACTCAATGGCATTGGTTCCCATGGTGGTTGAGCAGACGAGCCGGGGCGAGCGCGCCTACGACATTTACTCCCGTCTGCTTCGCGATAACATTATTTTTCTTGGCACGCCGATCGACGACCAGGTTGCCAACCTGATTGTGGCGCAGATGCTCTTTCTGCAGGGCGAGGACCCCGAGAAGGACGTCTCGTTGTATATCAATTCACCGGGTGGGTCGATTACTGCGGGCTTGGCCATTTATGACACCATGCAGTTCATCAAAAACAACGTGGTGACTTATTGCATTGGGCAGGCGGCCAGCATGGGCGCGTTTCTGCTGCTGGCGGGGACAAAGGGCAAGCGGTTCGCGCTGCCCAACTCGAGGATTTTGATCCATCAGCCGTCGATGGGCGGGCTGAGCGGGCAGGCCACGGATATCGATATCCACGCGCGCGAGATTCTTCGTATCCGCGAGATTACAAATACCCTGATGGCCAAACACACGGGTCAGCCCCTGGACCGCATCGAGCGCGATGTGGAGCGGGACTTTATCATGAATTCGCAGCAGGCAAAGGAATACGGCATCGTAGACGAGATTATCGACCGGCCGAGGACGTAAAAAACAAACAACACAGTTAACACGCTCAAGAGGGAGTCTGAGAAAAATGAAAACGCGCACGGGACCTGAAGAAGCACTGCGCTGCTCGTTCTGCCACAAGTCGCAGGACGCCGTGGCCAAGCTGATCTCGTCACCCAGCGACTACCCGCGCGCCTACATCTGCGACGAGTGCGTAGCCGTCTGCAACTCAATTCTCGAGGACGACCGGGGCGATTCGACTCCCACCACCACTGCCGGCCACCTGCCAAAACCGCAGGAGGTAAAAGGCTTTCTCGACGACTTTGTTATCGGCCAGGATCAGACCAAGAAGAAGCTTGCCGTCGCGGTCTACAACCACTACAAACGCATCCAGATGAACCGCATGCGCAACAACGAAGTGGAACTGGCCAAGTCGAATATTCTTCTTATCGGGCCGACCGGGTCGGGCAAAACGCTGCTGGCGCATACGTTGGCCAAGATGCTGGACGTTCCCTTTGCCATTGTGGACGCCACCACGTTGACCGAGGCCGGTTACGTGGGCGAGGATGTCGAGAATATCATCCTGAAGCTGCTGCAGGCCG
>Ga0302319_10008197_pt1 | contig 20383 bp, 16 predicted proteins | sample Bog_T0_2_FD_203319 | JGI IMG/M metagenome (GOLD analysis project Ga0302319, IMG submission 203319) | Peat permafrost microbial communities from Stordalen Mire near Abisko, Sweden - Bog_T0_2 | ecosystem: Environmental > Terrestrial > Soil > Wetlands > Peat | place: Sweden: Abisko, Stordalen Mire... | reverse complement strand
CTGGCACTTATGCAGACCGGAAACTATCCCATGGAAGGCGAGATCGCCTTCCATCTGCATCTCTCCAAACCGTCTACCTTTGCGCTGCGCCTGCGCATCCCTGCATGGAGCCAGGCTGAAGGCGGCGTCTCCCTGCGGGTGAATGGCGTGCGTGTGCCTGTCACTGTGAACGCGGGGTTTGCCACCTTGTATCGCCGCTGGAGAGACGGCGACCGCATCGAACTCGGCCTTCCCATGCCCATGCGCCTGGAAGCTATTGACGCGGCGCATCCGAACTGTGTCGCCCTGGTGCGCGGGCCGCTGGTGCTGTTTGCGCTCACCCGGAAAAATCCAGCCATCACTGCTACTCAACTACTGGAGGCACAGCAACTGCCCGGCCAGCCGGTCTGGCAGGCATCCACGGCCAGCGGCCCGATTCGGCTGGTGCCGTTTACTGAGGTCGGGGACGAACAATACGCCACCTATTTGACCGTGAGCTGAGACCGTGACCGGAGCCGGGTGGCCCATTCATGCGCTCTTTTCTGCGCAGCCGAATCCGTGCCCGCCTCCGCCGTGGAAGATGTGTGCGCTGAAACACGCAAAAATGCACCTCAAGAGCACCTCAAAGCGTCGATTTGCAGCCTGTAGGATGCGGCCAACGGCACGCAGCGCGGGCGGACAGGAGTGGCGGATGGGACAATGGTTGCAGATGAGTTCTCCTGTCCACGCTCTGTTTGCGCCTTCGCACCACGTCCACTTCCTCGGCATCGGCGGCATTGGCATGAGCGGTATCGCCGAGATCCTGCTCACCATGGGCTATGCGGTTTCGGGCTCGGATCTGCGCTCCAGCGCCGCTACGGAACGCCTGCAAACCCTTGGCGCTGCGGTGTTTATCGGCCATGCGGCGGAGAACGTAGCGGGCAGCGACGTCGTCGTGACCAGCTCCGCGGTGGCCAGGGACAACCCGGAGGTGCTGGAGGCGCGCGCGCGCAAGATTCCCGTCATCCAGCGCGCGGAGATGCTTGCCGAGCTGATGCGGCTGAAGTTCGGCATCGCCATTGCCGGAATGCACGGCAAGACCACCACCACAAGCATGGTGGCTGCGGTGCTCGCCGGCGGCTGGCTCGACCCGACCGTCGTGGTTGGCGGCCGCGTCGGCGCGATGGGCTCCAATGCGCGCCTGGGGACCTCGAAGTACCTTGTGGCTGAGGCAGATGAGAGCGACCGCAGCTTCCTGAAGCTGTCTCCTGTGCTGGCCGTGGTGACCAACCTGGACCGCGAGCACATGGAGAGCTACGCGGATATGGCCGATGTCGAGGCCTGCTTTGTGGAGTTTATGGACAAGGTGCCGTTCTACGGCGCCGTGACCGCCTGCGCCGACGACGCGCGGCTGCGTGGGATTCTGCCGCGCGTGAAGCGGCGTGTGTACACCTATGGCGTCGCAGAGGATGCGGACTTCCGGCTGGAGATCGTCCACGGAGGCAAGACGAGCGGCGCGTTCACGCGGTTTGCGGTGCTGGCGCGCGGGGAGCAGCTAGGGCCGTTCGAGCTGCATGTTCCCGGCCGGCACAACGTGTTGAACGCCACCGCAGCCGTCGCCATCGGCGTGCAACTGGGCATGGCCGCCGAGCAGATTGCGGCTGGACTGGCGAGCTTTCGGGGAGTGGATCGGCGGTTCCAGGTGCGCGGCGTGGCCAATGGCGTGACCGTGGTGGACGACTACGGGCACCATCCGACGGAGATACGCGCGACCCTACAGGCGGCCAGGGAGTGCGGCTACGGGCGAGTGCTGGTGCTCTTCCAGCCGCACCGCTACACGCGCACCCGCGACCTGATGGCGGACTTTGCCGGGGCATTCGCCGACGCCGACGTGGTAGAGGTGCTGGACATCTACGCGGCCAGCGAGACCCCGATTGCAGGCGTGACCGGAGAGGCACTGGCGGCGGCGATTGCCAGCCGCGGGGCGGAGTATGCGGGGTCCATGGCCGAGGGCGTGGCGCGGTTGGTCGCCGTGGCGCGGCCGGGGGAGATGATTCTGACGCTGGGCGCCGGGAACGTCTCGCAGGCGGCAGGGATGCTGCTGGAGGCGTTGGAGAGCCGTTCCTGATGCGATACCCGTCGCGAAGTGGGCGGTTGGAGGGACGGCGTGGAGCCTTATAGTGGAGGCTGGCGATTCTTCCGCGGCCTGCTCGGGCATGCGGAGATGAAGATGGTTTCCAAGCGCGGGAGTTCCGTGGAGGTGCTGCAGGCGCCGCGGGAGAGCTTTGTCCCGGAGACCAGCTGGCGCGGCCGCGGGCCTGCGCCGGCCGGAGCCCTGCACCGCGCCTATGCGGGTATCTATCCCGAGGATGGGGACGATGGTCGGGTGAGCGAGGAGCGGGAGTATGTTCCGCGACGGGGCTCGCTGCGAGGGCGGTTCGGCACGCTGCGGCGGAGCATGGTGGGCAGGGTGTTTCTGGTGGTGGTGGCACTGCTGCTGCTGACTGCGGTTGCCGTCGGGGTTTCAGCGGTGAGCTATCTGGTGCTGCACGACCCGCGGTTTGTGCTGAGCACCTCCGACGACATCGATGTGGAGGGCAACGCTCATCTGACTCGAGCGCAGGTGCTGAGCGTCTTTGCCGCCGACCTGGAGCGCAACATCTTTCGTATGCCGCTGGCCGAGCGCCGTGCGGACCTGGAGCGGCTGCCATGGGTGCAGTACGCCACGGTGATTCGGCTGCTGCCCGACCACGTGCGGGTGGAGATCCGCGAGCGGACCCCTGTTGCGTTTGTCCGGCAGGGGACGCAGATCGGTCTGGTGGATGCCGGCGGCGTGCTGCTGGACATGCCGCCGGAGGACGCCGGGGACCCGCGCTACTCCTTTCCGGTACTGACGGGGATTGGGGCAGAAGACCCGCAGTCGACGCGTGCGGCACGCGTTGACATCTACCGGCAGTTCATGAAGGAGCTGGACGGTTCGGGCCAGAAGCTGTCGAACTCCATCAGCGAGGTGGATGTGTCCAACCCCGAGGACGTGAAGGCGCTGGTGGCGAACGACGGGACGGACATCCTTGTGCATTTTGGCGATGCGGATTTTCTGGCGCGCTACAACGAGTTTGAAGAGCATCTGCCGCAGTGGAAGCAGCAGTATCCGAGGCTGGCTTCGGCGGACATGCGCTACGAGGGGCAGATTGTGCTGGAGATGCAGCCGGGGGCCACGGTCCCGACCGGTGACACCAGCAAGGCTGCTGGTGCTGATGCTACGGCGTTAAAGCCAGTCGCGAAACCGGCAACGACTGCTGTGAGTCAGCCGCCGGTAAAGCAGGTTGCGAAGGCCGTTGCCAAGCCCGCAACAAAACCCTTGCATTCAGCCGCGAAGCCGGATGCGAACGCAAAGATGTTCGCCGCACTGGCGGCGGCGCATAAGGCCAGCCTTGCGAAGGCCTCAGGCGGCACGGGGGCGACGCCATGAACGCCCGCACGGACAACCTGATTACGGTGCTGGACGCAGGCAGCGCAAAGATCTGCGTACTGGTGGCGGAGCTAAACGACGGCGTGTTGCGCTATCGGGGGCACGGGGTAGAGACCTCACGCGGGATGCGGCGGGGGCTGATCTCCGATCTGCGCCCGGCGGCAGATGCCATCAACGCGGCTGCACTGGCGGCGGAGAAGACTGCCAAGGCACCGATTGAGACGGCGGTGGTGGGCATCGGCGGACCGCATGTGCGGGGGCTGAACTCCGAGGGAGGCATCAGCATGGGCAGCCGCATGAAGGAAATTACGAAGGAGGACGTACGCGCGGCCATCGACCGGGCACGTTCGGTGCATTTGCCTGCCGACCGCGAGGTGCTGCACCTGCTGCCGCAGCAGTTCATCCTGGACGACCAGGCGGGCATCCACGACCCGGTGGGAATGGTGGGCAACCGGCTGGAGGTAAACCTGCACCTGTCCACCTGCTCGGGCAGCGCGTCGCAGAGCGTAGTGACATGCGCGAACAAGGCGGGGCTGGAGGTGGTGGATGTGGTCTATGAGGGACTGGCCGCAGCGGAGGCGGTGCTTTCGGCCGACGAGCGCGAGCTGGGCGTGTGCCTGGCGGACATCGGATCGAACTCGACGGAGCTGGTGGTGTACTTTGAAGGCTCGGTGGCGCATACGTCGGTGCTGCCCATTGGTGGTGACCACTTTACCAATGACCTTGCGGTTGGGCTGCACGTGAGTGTGGAAGAGGCCGAGCGGTTGAAGCGGCTGCACGGCAACTGCGTGGTGACCTCCGTGCCGCAACTGGCGGAGATTGAGATTGGCGGCGACCTCGCCACCGGCGGCCAGCCCGCGCAGGTGGTGCGGCAGCGGTTCCTTGCCGAAATTCTGGAGCCGCGCGCGCGGGAGATGCTGACCATGCTGCGCGACAACCTGCGCGAGGGCGGCGTGCTGGAGGCCATGGGCGCGGGCTGCGTGTTTACCGGCGGCGGAGCGCTGCTGGCCGGGCTGCTGGACAACGCGGAGAGCCTGCTGCGTGTGCCCGCTCGCGTCGGCTATCCGGTGCCGCTGAGCCGCATGCCGGTGGAGCTGGCACGGCCGGAGTTCGCGGCGGCGATTGGGCTGCTGCTGTATACGCATCGGACGCAGGCCCGCAAGGCCAGCGAAGAGCAGGGGTTGCAACAGAAGCTGCGGTCGATCTTTGCGGGAAGTTTCTAGAGCGCGGGAATCGCAGAGGACAATGTGAGGTTCTTCGCCTGCGGCCCAGGATGACGGCGAAAAACGGTGCGGATGGGCCGGGAATGGGGCAGAGACGGTAGACTGATGGATATGAGATTTGGCAAGATTTTGGCAGTCGCTCTTCTGTGGATGGGATGTGGTTATGCGGCACAGGCGCAGTTGGGCGTGTATGGGCTTTTTTCAGCGACCGGGTATACGAGCATTCAGTGCTACTCCGTAGCACCAACGCCGTGTTCGAACGGCGCGCACGGCGGCACCAACGCGGCCGGTATGGTGACCGGCGGCGGCACGGGCAGCGTGAATCCGACCGGGCTGTCCGGCGGGTTGTACTACGACTTCAAGACGCTCGGGCCGGTGCGGCTGGGCGTGGATGTGCGCGGGGGCAACAACCATGCGAACAAGTCAGCGTCGAGCTCGGCGGGCGGAGACAACATCACGGGTGGCAGCTACTTTCTGGGCGGTGTGCGCGGGTCTATTCATACGCCGATCACATGGCTGAAGCCGTATGCACAGATCTCCGCGGGGTATGCGCACAGCAATGCGACGGAGCCGATTGTGGCGGGCACTGTGGCAGCACCGAATCCGCCACGCACGTATGACGGCTTCGTGCAATACGAGGGGTTCGTAGGTGCCGACATCCATGTGTTGCCGATCCTTGATCTGCGCGTGGTCGAACTGGGCATTGGAAACATGAACCGCATCGGCACGGGATCGGGATCGAACTCGGTGGGCGTGCGGTCGATCGGCGCGGGCGTAGTCCTGCACCTGCCGTAATGGCAGAGTGTAGTGCGTAGAGAGTAGAGCGCAGGCAGCGCGCGGTGGTTATCAAGGCGGGTTCCCGCGGTGGTGGATTCGTGCGGCGGCGCGATGGACAGTGCAGAATGAAGAGAGGCAAATGGCATTTGCCTGAGGAGATTTTGGGATGTCGAACCCGGCAGAGGACGCGCTGCGCATTCATTACCATGACGAGACGCAGCGCAGCGCACGGATCAAGGTGATTGGCGTGGGCGGCGGTGGCAACAACGCTGTGAACCGCATGATCGCGGCTGGCCTGGAGGGCGTGGAGTTTATCGCTGCGAATACGGATGCGCAGGCGCTGGAAGGTTCGCAGGCGGCGGTGAAGCTGCAGATTGGCGTGAAGCTGACCAGCGGGCTGGGAGCGGGAGCGAACCCGGACATCGGGCGGCGCGCGGCGCTGGAAGACTCTGACAAGATCATTGAGGCGCTAGAAGGCGCGGACATGGTGTTTGTGACCGCGGGCCTGGGCGGAGGCACCGGCACGGGCGCAGCCCCGGTGATTGCGTCGCTGGCGAGCGAGATGGGCGCGCTGACGGTGGCTGTTGTGACGCGGCCGTTTGCGTTTGAGGGCAAGCGGCGCACGCTGCAGGCCGAGCGTGGGATGCAAGAGCTGCTGGAGAGCGTGGACACGCTCATCGTCATCCCAAATGAGAAGCTGCTGGCTGTGGCGAAGGATGCGGGGTTCTTTGAGAGCTTCCGCATCGCCGACGATGTGTTGCGCCAGGGCGTGCAGGGGATCTCTGACATCATTACGATTCCCGGCGTGATCAACCGCGACTTTGCTGACGTGAAGGTGACGATGGCGGGCATGGGCTATGCGGTGATGGGCACGGCCGTACGCAGCGGCCCGGACCGCGCGCGCGAGGCCGCGATGGCCGCGATGGCGTCTCCGCTGCTGGAGGCCGGAGCGATTGACGGAGCGCGCGGCATCCTGATCAACATTACGGGATCGAGCAAGCTGAAGCTGAGCGAGGTGAATGAGGCATCGTCGCTGATTCAGAGCGCGGCGCATGAGGACGCGAACATCATCTTTGGAGCTGTGCAGGACGAGACGATGGGCGAGGACGTGAAGATTACGGTGATTGCGACTGGGTTCCGCTCGGACATGCCGGCGCGGCGGGAGCGGATGCTCTCCGGTGCGGCGCTGCCGACGCAGCAGAGCGCGCCGCCACGCATCGCTGCGCAGCCGCCGGTGTTTGCCAGCCAGGCGCAGAGCCCGCAAGCAGCCGCGCCGCTGTTTGCCTCCGAGGTGCAGCCGGTGGAGGTGGTGAGCGCGAGCCTGCCACATCCGGTGGACGAGGAAGATGCAGTGGAGGCTGCGGCGGAGGAGCCGAGCCAGCCGACCTCCAGCTACTACGAGACGGCGCGGCAGCAGGCGCGCAGCGAAGCGTACAGCGAGAGTCGTGGGCCTGCGCTGTTTGACGAAGCCGAGCCCGAGACCACAGCCGTGCACTATGAGGCACCGGCAGCGTATGCGCCGATTGCTCCTGAGCCGCTTGCGGAGTTGGTGCCTGTGAAGGCCTCTGTGTTCGACGACGACTTCTTTCGCCAGCCGCGCGTGGACGAGGGAGGGGAACATGGCATCGAAGAAGAGAGAGTCCATGCGCCGTGGCCTGAGGCGCGAGTGCCGTCCTTTGCCGGGTACGCGGGCGAGGCTGAGGCGACCGATGAGCTGGAGATTCCGGCGTTCTTACGGCATCGGCGTTGAATGTAGCGGATAAGATAGACGAACAAGCACAATAGATCGAGGGCCCATGGGACGCGTAACGAGACAACTCGCGATGTTATTGCTGTTAGGCGCGGGCGTGGCCTGCGCGGCGACGACGGCACGGCACGCAACGAAGGCAAAGGGGCACGCGGTGATAGCCCATGCCGCGGGAGTGCGGCACCATACAGCGGTAGGGCATGTGGTGCATGTGGCTGCCCACGGGCGCGTTTTGCATGGCCACGCCAGCCTGCGTGTGGTGCGCGGGCGCAAGGTGCATCGGTATGCGGAGCGGTTTACGGGCAACAGCTTTGTGGACGATGTGACGGCGGGCGATGTGGCCACGGGCGAAGACCCGGTGGTGCGCGCGGCGGCGATTGAGGCGCTGGGCAATATGAACGGGACCGCGCTGGCGATTGATCCTTCGAGCGGTCGGATTCTGGCGATGGTGAACCAGCGGCTGGCCCTGAGCGCGGGCGCGGAGCCGTGCTCCACGATCAAGGTTGCCGTCGCGCTGGCGGGGCTAAAGGAAGGCCTGATCAAGGCCAACACGCCGGTGAACCTAGGCGGACACTTCTCGCTGGACCTGACGCATGCGCTGGCCAAGAGCGTGAATCTGTACTTCGAGGTGCTGGGCCGCGCTCTGGGCTTTGAGCGCGTGAAGCACTACGCGAATGAATTTGGGCTGGGCGAGCTGGCGGGGTACAACATTCCCGGCGAGAAGTTGGGCGTGTATCCGGATACGGAGTTGGCGAAGGCCTCGGGAGGTGTCGGGAGGATGTGCTCGTTCGGCGAGAGCATCCGGATGACGCCGCTGCAACTGGGCGCGCTGGTCTCGGCGATTGCGAATGGCGGAACGCTCTACTACCTGCAGCATCCAACGACGCCTGCGGACATCGCGGCGTTCGTGCCCAAGGTGAAGCGGTTGCTTGACATCCAGGACGTGATTCCGCAGATTCTGCCGGGGATGCAGGGCGCGGTGGACTTCTCAAACGGTACGGCACGGTCGCTGCGCACCAACTTCGTGTCATTTCCGGTCTTCGGCAAGACCGGCACCTGTTCGGACAATGGCACACGCTTTGGATGGTTTGTGAGCTACGGCGACGCCCCTACCGGGCGCATCGTGACCGTGATCTTCCTGAACGGCAACCGCGAGGTCTACGGCCCCAAGGCTGCGGAGCTTACCGGTGCGTTCTATCGGGCGATGTATGAGCGGAATTACTTTGCGCCGAAGCCAGCCGCGGAGAGTGCGCAGAGCAGCGGCGTGCAGTAGATATGGCTCAGGGACTTGATAGCAGCCATGTCTTTCTATACAGAAAGCTGCTGAATGCATACTGCGAATTCCGGAGCAGATCGTGGTCGGTTACCACCGGGGTTGTCGAAGTCTCAGTTTCGCCTTCGGGCTATGCCGTGGCCGAATTGGTTTATTCATATTCGGTAGAAGGCGAAACATATAAGGGCAACTTCGAGAAGCCGTTCTTGATCCCCTCTTCTGCTGACGATTACGCTCGAAGCCTCTGGGGAATGAAGAACCTTCTTATTCGCTATCGTCCCGATCAGCCCTCGAAATCCTTCCCGCTGTTGGAGACAACTGCGCTCAAAAGTAAATGAGGCTTGTGGATGATGCCCCATTCGTGTTGATACATACCGGCATCTGAGAATATGGGTGACGGCATGAAGATTCTGACAGCAGAAGAGATGGGTGCGGCAGACAAGCGGTCGGTCGAGGCCGGCGTGCCCGTGCGCGCGTTGATGGGCGCGGCGGGAGCGGCGGTGGCACGTTTCTGCCTGCGGCGGTTTGCCGGTGAGGGGCTGGTGGTGGTGCTCGCCGGCAAGGGCAATAACGGTGGTGACGGGATGGTTGCAGCCTTGTCGATGGCGCAGTCCGGACGCAAGGTGCGTGTGGTGCTGCTGGGTGTGGCGAGCGACCTGAAGGGCGACGCCGCAGCCGCGTTTGCAGCGATGAAACAACACGCGGTCGGCATGGATGTGCAGGAGATTGCGGATGCTGTCCAGATGGAGTCCGCGCTGGATGGCGCAGCGCTGATCCTGGATGCGGTGGTGGGGACGGGGTTCAAGCCGCCGTTGCGCGGCTTGGCGACAGCCGCGCGTGATCTGTTGGCAAAGAGCAGCGTGCCGGTGGTGGCCGTCGACCTGCCCAGTGGATGGGATGCGGACTCGATGGAGCAGAGTGCCGACGGGGCGTTCCGCGGGGATGCGGTGGTGACCTTTACCGCGCCGAAGCTGGCGCATGTGTTTGGATATCTGACGACGGGCAGGAGCTTTGGGCCGGTGGTGGTGGCACCTATCGGAACGCCGGAGGCGGCGATTCAGTCGGCGACGAACCTGCACTGGGCGGGCGCGGCGAAGGCGCTGACGGAGATGCCACGCGCGCTCAATGGCAACAAGGGCAAGTTCGGGCATGTGCTACTGGTGGGCGGGGCGTTCGGCAAGGCCGGAGCGCCGTCGATGGCCAGCGTGGCGGCGATGCGAGCCGGTGCGGGGTTGGTGACTGCGGCGGTCCCGCGCGAGATTCTGCCGATTGTCGCGGCCGTGGCACCGGAGCTGATGCTGACGCCGCTGGCCACGGAGGGCTCGGGCGGGCTGTCGCTAGAGGTGTTGGAGGACGACCCGCTCAAGCAACTGCTGAAGGGCATTACTCTGGTCGGCATTGGGCCGGGGCTGGGGCAGGAGGGGACGACACCGGAGTGGGTGCGCACGTTTGTGGAGCGGGTGACGCTGCCCATGGTGATTGATGCGGACGCGCTGAATGTGATTGCCGGGCATACGGCGCTCTTGAAGAAGGTGGCAAAGAGCGGGCAGCGCACCATCGTGCTGACGCCGCATCCCGGAGAGATGGCGCGGCTGGCCGGCATGACGGTGAAGCAGGTGGAGGCGGACCGCGTGGGTTTGGCGCGAAGCTTCGCCACGGAGCACGGCGTGACGCTGGTGCTGAAGGGCTGGCGAACGCTGGTGGCGCATCCTGATGGCCGTATCGCGGTGAACACTACAGGCAACCCGGGGATGGCCAAGGGCGGCAGTGGCGATATTCTTACGGGGATTGTTTCTGCGATGCTGGCGCAGTATACGAACAGCAAGAATGGCGAACTGGACGCCGCGCACGTAGCGCAGGCGGTGGAGGCAGCAGTGTTTCTGCATGGGCTTGCGGGGGACTTTGCGACGCTGGCGCAGGACGAACATACGGTGCTGGCGACGGACACGGTGGGACATCTATGGCAGGCGTTTCGCGCGCGTGTGACGGATGAGGATGGACTGACGTGGATCGCGGGTACGGCTGCGCAATGATCGAACAGCTGGGTAAGGAGTGGACGCGCGAGAAGCGGCTGCGCACGCGCAGCGAGAGCGGGACGCTGGCTCTGGGCGATATGCTGACCGAGTTGCTGCGAGCTCCCAAACTGGTGGTGCTGCGCGGCGAGCTGGGCATGGGCAAGACCACCCTGGTGAAGGGCATGGCTGCGGCGCTGGGCGCGGACTCCGGCGAGGTGATGAGTCCGACCTTCACGCTGGTGCACGAGTACGCGGGCAGGAAGACGCGGCTGGTGCATCTGGATCTCTACAGGCTGGAGAGCGAGCGCGAGTTGGAGAGCATTGGACTGTGGGAGATGGCCGAAGCCCCGGATGCACTGGTCATGGTGGAGTGGGGGGACCGCTTTCCGAGTGTGATGGCGCGCGCCGATGCGGAGATTGCCATCACCCAGGGCGAGGTGGAGAACGAGCGGCTGCTGCATGTGCTGTGGCGGTAGCTGGAAGGTCCGGTGCGCAGAGGGGTTTCGTTGAGTTGCGAGCTTTGAGTTCGTGGGCTTCGAGATTAAACACCAAAGGCCGCGACGGTTGTCGCGGCCTTTGCGGTGGGTTGGCTTAGCGGGCGCGCCAGTTGCTGTTGGTGCGGGCGCGGATCCCGATGAAGCTGGGGGTGAAGACGGTCAGAGCGAGTGCGGAAACGATCAAAAGTGAGTACATACGTGAATCTCCTTGTGCGCGCGCGAAGATACCGCGGCGCCGAACCCAAAAGTGGGGTTGTCGGTGGTGTGTCATCAGTGCGGGCGGGGATGAGGTCTTGACTCAGCCGTCACGATCACTGGCTTACTGGTTGTGGCCCGTTGCCGGTCGGCCCGCGATGTTGTCGCTAGACCCCGGCGGCTCACGAATTGCCTAAACCATCTACGCAATACGATGAGCCAAAGTTCCGTTGGATGCAACTTTTATCGACGCATCTGTTCTTTATTCGAACAGACCTTCAAGTTTGGCCGGAATTTGCGGCCTCTCTTGAGTCTGTAGGGTATACGGCCCACGGGCGGGGTTCGTTCCAGGAAATCTGAAAGAAAAAAGTTGCGGTGGAGCGGCAATCATTTTCGTCCAGTGCCGCGGCTGACAAATCGGTAGATAGCGCAGAGTTCGTCGCCGGTGGAGCCGTACTCCTTCTGCTGGGCGATGGCCGCGAGATCGGCGAGGTGGTCGGCGGGGGTCATGGCGACGCGGCCTATCCAAAGGCGACGAAAGGCGGGGTGGCGGTCGAGCAGCGAGCCGTGCTCGGCGTTGGCATAGAGCAGGTCGAACGGGTGGGGGGGCGCGGCAATGGAGGTGGCGTCTGTCTGCTGGGTTCTGCTCCTTTCTATATGACGGAGATAGCGGCGCAAGAGGGGGCGCTCAAACGGGTGGAAGAGGAAGGCGACGGTGGGCGCGTCGGGCAGCGGATGCTGGGTGGCGTCGGCCAGGTGCAAGGTGAGGGGAGCGAGGGCGTTGGCGGCGGGGTCACGCTGCCAGAGCTCGAGGTTGGCCTGGGCGATGGCGGCGAGCTCCGGGTTGAGTTCCACGCCTTCAACGCGCAAAAACGGATACTGCGAGGCCAGCAGCATGGCGCGGCCCTTGCCCGCACCGACATCGAGGAAGACGGTCTGCTCGATGGACCTCGGTTGCGGCAGCTGCAGCCACTGGTCCAGCAGGCCGCGCAGGATACTGGGGGCGACGCCGTAGTAGGCGGTGAGGTCTTCTACCTTGGCGGCGGTGCCGCGAGCAATGACCTTGCCTGCGAGCAGGCCGGAGGTGTCCGTACCGTGAAGCGTGTCAAAGGGGTGGATAGCGGGCTCGGGTTTGGAGCGAGGCATCTATGGCGATGATAGAGCGAGCCACGCCGATTGAAAGCAGGCACCCCACCCTGCCGCACGATAAAACCGAGCGTCGAGGATGGGGCACCTGCTCTACAGGATGGGAAACAGCGCGGGGAGCAGCGTGACGGTGACGCGAGAGATGGCCTTTACGCCGAGCAGGCGGTTTTCGATCTGTGCGCTGAGCTGCAGGCTGGCGGCTTCGTCGTTGCCGGGGGAGCGCAGCGTGATGTGCGCGTGGAAGCGCGGCGGGACGCCGGGGATGCCGCTGCCGGGGCTGTCGCCGTCCTGGGTGAGAGTGGCGGAGCGGACCAGGTTGGCTGCGACGATATTGCGCCGGCTGCCGGGTGCATAACAGTCTTGCAGCAGCAGGAGGAGATCGGCGTCCGTCATGGTGCGGAGGTGTCCAGGTGGAACTTCACGCAGCCGTCCAGGTGGTGCTGGCTGCGCTGCTTCCAGGCGGGGTCCACTGAGGGATGCAGCGCGCCCTGGCGGTAGAACTCCAGCCAAGTGAGGCAGCCGTTCAGGTCAGCGCTGGGTGCGGAGTGGATGTCCTGTTGCAGGGAGGTCATGGCGGGCTGGAAGTCGGCCTCTGCAGCGTCGCGGAGGGATGCTGCGTGGTCGAAGGCCGCCCATGCGGGACTCTGCAGCGGAGGCCCGGTAAGGATGATGGGCGCGGGGCCCGGCGTGATGGCGGGCTGCGCGTGGCGATGGCGCATGATGTTGAAGACAAAGAGGCCGACGATCACGGCGAGCAGGACGTAGTGGCGGGGGCGGAGCTGCATAACACAGAGTGTAGAGGATAGAGGGTAGAGCCTAGGGAAGACAAAGACAGGCAACAGCAAAGAACTTAACGCAGAGGGCGTGGAGGAAGTACGCAGATGCCGCGGAGAAAGACGCTGCGGATGTTAGTGGGTGCGGTCGACGAGGTAGTGGGCGAGGGAGAGCAGTGGTGCAGCGGCGCCGCCGAAGGGAGCGAGGGCCTGGTCGGCGTCGGCGATGAGCTCGGCGGCATCATGCCGCGACTGCTCGAGGCCGTAGACAGCGGGCCAGGTGGCCTTGATGGCGGCGGTATCCTTGCCGGCGGTCTTGCCGAGTTGCTCGGAGGACTGTGTGACGTCGAGGATGTCGTCGATGATCTGGAAGGCGAGGCCGGCTTTTTCACCGAAGGTGCGCAGGCGGGCAATGGTGTCGGTACCGGTGCCGCAATCTTGACCAAGGACGGAGTTGTTTAAGCCGTAGCCATGCGTAAGGCAGTGGCCGAGGCCGAGCAGTCCGCCGGAGACGATCGACGTCGTGATGAGCGCGCCGGTCTTGGCTCGGTGAATGCGCTCGACGAGCTCGGCCGTCGGCGTCTGGCCTTCGCCTTCGATATCCATGACCTGACCGCCGATCATGCCGGGCGGAAGGTCGGTGTCTTGAGCCTCGCTGAGTGAGCCTACGCCAGTTCCGATCGCGAAGGAGAACTCGCGGAGGATATCGACGATGGTAGCGGCCGACGCGGGGAGCTGCGCGATGGTCTGGAAGGCGAGGGTCTGGAGGGCGTCGCCGGCGAGGATGGCAATGGCCTCACCGAAGACGACGTGGCAGGTGGGCTGGCCTCGGCGCAGATCATCGTTGTCCAGCGCAGGCAGGTCGTCGTGGATGAGCGAGTAGGTGTGGACCATCTCGATGGCCGCGCCCAGTTCGGCAGCGCCCGGAGGCAGATTGGCTTTACTGTCTGAGCCGCGGGCACTGACCATGCGCGCGGCTTCCATGCAGAGGATGGGGCGCAGACGCTTGCCGCCGGCGAAAGTACTGTGGCGCATGGCCCGGTGGATGGAGTGCGGTTCGGTGGTGGCGGAGGGCAGCAGGCGTTCCAGCGCGGCATCGGCCAGCGCGGCACCAGCGCGGAGCAGAGCAGAGACATCAGTGTGTGGCGGAGTTTGCACAGCTTTCATGGGTTCAGGTTGATTCTACGTGAGTGCCCCAGGAACAAGACAATGCAAACGCGAAGGACGCCAAGGGGCGCAAAGGTGTCATACAGCGCGTCGCCGGAGATACGTGAGGCCGAGAGCCAGCAGGCCGCAGCCACTGATAGCCCAGCCGAGCATCTGATCGCGCGTCGTACGCCAGCGGATGTCGATGCTGTAGTCACTCGGATACCAAAGCGTTAGGGCGGTAAGGCCGTCGTCGCGCGTGTTGTGTGCGGGATGATAGCTCTCCATGCTGTTTGGATCGGTCTCGGTAATATCCCAATTGGGGTAGTCGCGGAGGTTAAGGATGAGGTAGCCACGCGTCGGGGCGTGCACCTGAAAGTGATGCGGAGCTGGCGTCGAAACCGTCTGACTGAGCGGCGGATCTTCGTCGTCGTTCATCAGCGATGGGTTGAGCTCGGCTTCGGTGGGGCGGGTGCCGGGTGCCTGTGCGGCTGGCGTGGCTGTGAGCCAATAGCCGGGATTACCCGTGCGGAGAACGTCGTTGTCGGCGTGGAGCGGCGTGTACTCGTCGGTGGGCATCACGCCGTGGTGGCTGGCGACGATGGAGTCAATGAAGCCAGGCATGTCGGGCGGGTCGCAGCCCTGAGCGTAGAGATGATAGCCGACGGCGGAGAGCAGCAGTGGAAGAACCAGCGCTGCGGAGATCGTCATCCCACCCATGCCGCTAGAATGCCGCGTCATGAATGTGGCACCCGAGAGGTTGTCGACAAGCAACGCAATCGCCAGTCCGAGGACTGCGGAGAGTATGGTCAGCAGACGCCACGGAAACTGGAGGAAGGCGAGTTCGGGAACATGGTTCCAGAGCGGCGTGGAGAGTGGGACAAGGAGGAAGGCAATCAGCACGGTGAGCAAGGCGAGTGCGGTGGTGACGAAGGAAAGCTGCGGGTCTCTGCACCCCGCTCTCCACTCCGTCTCGCCATGGAACTGCGAGACTTCGGTCGAGAGGACACATCTTTGTTTGCGGAGGAGAAGCGCGCTGATGACTGCTACGGCGGTCGCGAGAAGGACGATGGCAAGCACGCTGACAGTGTGGTTCACGGCGTTGTGGCCGGGGTCGGTGGTGCGGTCGAAGAGGAAGCCGTCCTGAAAGCGCATGTTGCCGATCATGGCCATGGCGACCTGCACGAAGCGGCGTTCGTATGCGGCGGGTAACAGATAGAACGCGGGCAAAGTGAGGCCAAGCGCGGTGCCGCAGAGACAGGTGGCGGCAAGGGGAAGGGCAGCTGCGGGTCTCTCGACTTCGTCCACGCGGCCACCCCGTTCGGGCAAAGACCGCCCGACGGGGACCCCGGTCAGCGCGGACTTCGGTCGAGATGACCCCTCTTGGAATGGCGAACGTCCGCGGTTCATGGCGGCAGAGAGGACCCGCAGCGCCGCCAGCAAAGCAAACAGATAACAGCCCATGACGGCTGCTGGAGCGTTGGTGAGCCAGAGCAGGGCCACGGGCATAGCAATGCCGCGAATCGTTGGGCGCTCGCGCAGCACGGCGAGCAGCAGCAGCGGGATCCATGCCGCGGCCAGCAGTTCCGCAAACGCGGAGCGCTCAAAGGCATTGAAGAGCATGTAAGGGTTGGCGAGATAGAGCGCGGCAGCGAGCAGCGCGGCGGGCGGCGACACAAAGTGCCGGGCGAGATGAAGCATTGCGAATCCAGATGCGACGAGCGCTATCCAGATGTAGAGCATGGGCGCAATGGAGGTGGGCAGATGCAGAATGTGGGCTGCGCCGACCAGCAAGGCGCCCAGCATCCACGAGAGCGGTGGGTAGAAGAGGAAGCGCGGCTCGCCGGCGTTCCATGCGGCGGGCGTGGTCCAGTGCGGGTACAGGGTACCGTGGGCCATCTGGTGGGCGGCGTCCACCCAACTGAGCATGTGGAAGCCCATGTCATGGCCGCAGGAGTTGCCATGCACCAACAGGGGATGCACCGTGAGTAACGCGGCCAACGGCAGCAGCACTACCGCAGTGGTAAGAGCGGACCTGGCACGTTGGCGCATGAGGTATTGTGCCATTGCTACTGCGGCAACAGCCGCAGCGTGTGCGTAACAGCCGGATGTTCGAGCGGCAAGTCGAAGGTGGTGCCGCGCAACCACGAGACGAATTGGTTGAGATACCAGGGGCTGGCAGGGTTGCCGGACTCGCCGGTAGTGATGTTGGCATGGGTGGCGTAGGGATTGGCGAGGTCCGCGGTGAGGCGCTCGCTGGGACCGAAGTGCAGGCCCATCTGCTTGACGGTGTTGCCGCCTCCGCCAGTGGACTGCTCGCCGGAGCCTGTGCGCGCACCGAGCAGCAGACTCAGGAAGGACTCGCTGCCGAAGATGGGGTGGGCGATTTCTAGGGGGTGGTAGCTGCCGTAGTGCCAGCGGCTGAGGTCGCCAGGGGCGTGCGCGTGCTGCAGGCCCTGCTCGACCGCCGCGGTGAGCAGATCGCTCCAACTGCCGAAGCGCGCGGGGAGCCAGCGCGCGGGCTGGTGCAGGAGCAGCATCTCCAGCGCAGTGTTGCGCTCGCCCCAAGTGTAGAGTTTGGCGAGTTCGTCCGGAGAGGATTGGGGGTAGGGTTGGCTGTTGTGACCGTCGTGCGCGCGGATCTGCGCGGCGAGGAGCATGGGCCACAGCTCGGTGCGCGCGGCGGCGGCGATGGCCGCAGCGGAGGAGTCCGCCGAGACTTCGCCGTCCCAGTCACGCAGCAGGTCGGCGGCCTGGTGCAGCCGGCGGTCGTCGTTGTGAAGCGCATCCGCAGAGGCGTGGTCGAGCGCGTAGGCCACGCGCTCCGCAACGAAGCGATCGAAGTCGGAGTGAACATCGGTCTGGATGCGCAGCATGTCGGCGGGCGTAAGGCCGGTGCGGCCGTCGAGCAGTCTTCGGATGCGTTCAACGCGATACGGATCGACCCAGTTGTTGGCGAAGTAGTAGGGGTAGTCATCCGGAGTAATGCGAGCGTTGGCGGTAGCCAGCACACCGGAGGCGGGGTCGAGCACCTGCGGTAGATCGTTGTAGGGAATGTAGCCCGACCACGCCTGTGACGGATCGAGCGCGTCAACCGGGACCACGGCGATGGGGGAGCCGATGGTGTAGTCGATGGGTGGCGGCGGCGGCGGGATATCATCGGGAGACGCATCGCCGGGGTCTTCTTCGTCGCCGGGTTCGGAGTAGGGAACGATCTGCTCCGGCACAGGGCGGGGAGTGCGGACTACAGGGCCGCGGATGGGAATGCGGCCCAGCGCGTGATAGCCGATGTGGTGTGCGTCGGCGTAGACCAGGTTCTGCGACGGGGCACCGAAGCCGGCGAAGGCTGCGACCAGCGAGGCGGCGTCCGGCGCAGAGTCGATGCTGAGGAACGGCGAGCTGACGTTGGCCGGGTCATAGACGTTCCAGGCGAGCGCCAGGCCAGGCTGCTCGCCAGGGTAGAGCGCGGAAATGAGAGGTGCGCTGAAAGTAGTTGTGCCGACGGAGTGGGTGGTGGTGAGCACGTCGAGGGCGAGATCGTGGCCGCCGCGTACGCGGATGAGCTCATGGTGGTGAGCGACGGGCAACCAGGAGCCGTCCGGGCGTTCGAACTCAGTGGCAAGGCCGCCGCCGCGCAGGTGCTCTATGAGTATGTCCTGCACGTCTGCGCCGGTGTTGGTGAATCCCCAGGCCACGTGCGCGTTGCGCCCGGCGATGACGAACGGCACGCCGGGAAGGGTGAAGCCTTCTACGTCAAGCGAGCGGTCGCTTAGGTGCAGCGCGGCCTCATACCAGATGTCGGGCACGGTGAGCCCGAGGTGCATGTCATTGGAGAGCAGCGGCGCACCGGAGGCCGAGCGCGAGCCGGCGACGGCCCAGTTGTTGGAGCCCGCGCGGCAGAGATCGCAGCTATCCGAGCGCAGGATCGCGGCGACGGCCAGCAGAGCCTGCGGCGAAGCAAGCGGGGTACGGTTGCGCGACTGTGACCTGTCGAGCGGTGCCGAGCGAATCTCGGGAATAGGAGCGGTGAGGTCAGGCTCCGCCGCACGCGGCGGCCTGTCGCGCCACGAGCCGACGGGATACAGGTCGGCGAGCAGCTCTGGCGGAAGGTGTCTGCTGAGCGCCTCACGATGGAGCTTCTCAGGAAAGCTGGTGGAGAGATCCTCGGACATGGCGAGCCCGACCAACAGCGAATCGCGCGGCGACCACGGAGCGGGAGCGTAGTGCAGCAGATGGAACTCGACGGGCAGAGTGTCGGGGTGTGTCGCGAGGAAGGCGTTGACGCCGCGGGCATAGGCACCCAACTGACGCAGTTGGTCGGCGGGCAGCACGGCGATGGCGCGGTCGGCGGCGGCGCGCAGTTGGAGCGTGCGCTGCAGGCGGTCATGGCCGAGGAGCGATGGGCCGAGGATCTCTGCCAAGTCGCCGGCGGCATGGCGGCGCAGCGCGTCCATCTGGAAGAGGCGGTCCTGCGCGGTAACGAATCCCTGCGCGAAGAGCAGATCGTCGAGATTGGCGGCGGTGAGCGAGGGCACGCCCTGGGCGTTGCGTGTGACGGTGACCGGCGCAGTGAGTCCGGCGACGTGAAGCTCGCCGTCCACTTGCGGCAGCGCGGTGTGCATTGCATGGCGCAGCTCTATGGCCACGGTGAAAACCGCGAGCAGGGCGAAGAGCGTGAGCAGCTCTACTGTGAGCAGCAGACGCCTCAGCCAGCGCCCGCGCGGTCGGCGGGCAGCGTTGGTCGGCTTGGAGGCAACGGGTGGAGACAGACTCATGCGCTGGAGAAGATTCTAGGCGATGAGGTCCATTATGCGGCGAGCTGCGGGGGAAGAGTCTTGGTCGGCTTGGTTTCAAGCGGCGGCTGCGGCGAGGGATGCGTGTAGAACAGCACCACCAGAACAAGCGCAAGGACGGGCACCAGCAGAACGCTGCCCTCCGGACCGACCGTGCCGCCGGAGAGCATTGGGTTGCCGGAGGGGTGCGTGGCGAAGAGCCGCCCCTGCACAAGCTGGCCACTGTCTGGCACGCCGTAGAGAAAGCTCTGCGCCCAGTCCCACGCCATGTGGAATCCGATGGCCCACCACAGTGAGCCGGTGCGCCATAGCGCCACGACAAAGACCACGCCGGCGAGAAAGACGCTGATGAGGCCGAACTTGTCCTCGCCAGAGTTGCCGGTGTGGGCGTAGAGAAAGAGCGCAGAGGTGAGGATGGAGGCTGTCCAGAAGGCGATGCCACGAGCATGCGCCGGGGATAGGAGTTGACCCAACCAGACCAGGCCGCGAGTGAGTGTGAACTGGAGGTAGCCGCGAAAGAGATACTCCTCCAGCAGACCGACCAGAAGGAAGCCAAGCAGCAGGACAGCGCCCCAGCCAAAGATCCCAGCGCCGTGGTCGAGCATGCCGTCGAAGGTGAGCAGATGAAACGTATGCAGCAGCAGGACAATCAGCGAGAGGGCGGCGAGTCCCCAGAAGGCTCCGTGGAAGAAGCGGTGCAGAAAGTGTGGGCCGCCCAGACCATACGCGCCGATGCGGCGGCGTTCGATCACCGCCATAAGCCAGCTGAGAAGAAGCAACACGGCAAAGCCGATGGATTCACCTATGAGAAACGGCTTGATGCTCTGCGGTTGGGGGGCCGACGGTTTGGCCGGTGCGGTGCCAGGCTTTGCTGCCGCAGAGGCAGCGTGGGTTGGCGGATGAATGCGCCGCAGGATGGTCCTCGCTGCGATTTGAACGCAGGCGAAGAGAGCGATATAGATCAGCAGGCTCCAGACGGCGCGCAGACCGAAGGGGCCCAGGAAGATCTTGCTCAGGGTGAAGGGCGTGGGCGGCGGATCTACAGGCGTGAGCGGAGCAGGGTTGGGGTCCAACGGCTCGGAGATCGAGTCCACGAAAGAGGCCTCCTGGTGCGGTGTGAGGGACTGGCGATGATTCTACGCTGAAGCCGGGGCGAAGGTTCCTTCCGTTGCGGCGCGGACGGCGCGCTATGCTGGAGGTTCGCGGGCGCTGCCTGTGACGGGGAGCCTTGCGCTTGAACTGCCGCGTTCTGTATCACGACAAGTGCTTTGACGGAGCGTGCTCCGCATCGCTGTTCACGCGCTTCCATCGCGAGTGCATCGGTACGGCCGAGACCTTTGATTATCACGGGCTGGTGCATCGCGCGGG
>Ga0302319_10008196_pt1 | contig 20384 bp, 26 predicted proteins | sample Bog_T0_2_FD_203319 | JGI IMG/M metagenome (GOLD analysis project Ga0302319, IMG submission 203319) | Peat permafrost microbial communities from Stordalen Mire near Abisko, Sweden - Bog_T0_2 | ecosystem: Environmental > Terrestrial > Soil > Wetlands > Peat | place: Sweden: Abisko, Stordalen Mire... | reverse complement strand
TCGTGGCGTAAGGAGAAAGGATTGAATATTTACCGATTTTTGAATCATGTGCGCAAGAAGAATAAAAATTTAATATGACAAAATCTTCTAAAACAACACTATCACTCACCAATGCAAATGGACAAACAATAACTCCTTCACCAATTTTTGCGTTAGCAGCCACAAGCGCATTCTTATGGATTAAAGTAAGGAATTTGGCACCCCTTCTCTTGAGATTCTCAACTATTCCTTTCTTAGCATCAATATTACCGATGGCAAAAAGGAACCTGTCATTTTCTTCAATCTTATAATCATCAGGATCACCAATGACGCTAGCATCAATGTTAAAGCCGTTCAAATGATCCGGTATGTTGGTGATAAACCCCTTTATTCTATATTTATTACTATCTAAAGAATCTTTGGCCCATTGATAAACTTCACGACCCAAACCACCTGCGCCAACTATAACAATATCTTCTTTGATTTTCATATCAAACCCGTACTTTCTTAAATCGTTCGCTATATTGCTCTTCTCTAACAAATTGGACTTTAACTGGCACTTTATAATTCTGAAGATTTTGGGAACAATGTTGTTTTAGAGATTTTGTAAACGTTCTAGGGTCTTCGGGAATAGATAGCCGAACCTTGGCACAGACGATATTTCCAGTGATAGAATTCTTTTCCCCATAAACTAACACTTCTGCAACATTATCCATTTCACTAATCACGTTTTCAACTTCTTGAGGAAAAACTTTTTCTCCCCCCACATTAATAATTTCGGATTTTCTGCCTAAGATTTTAATATACTCTCCATCCACCTCAACAGCATCACCCGTTTTAAACCACCCATCCTCCGTAAATGGGCTAAGCGCGTTCAAGTATCCTAACATGACACAGCTTGCCTTGATTTCAAGCAAACCATCTATAATACGGGTTTCAAAACCTTCACCGCCTACTTTAACCCATAATGAATCCGAACTTTTTGATTTTGACTGTAAAATCCCCACCTCTGACAAACCATAAGTTTGCAATAACTTTATCTCTGGAAAAATATGATGAAAATGTTTCAACGTGCTTTCCGGCATAGGCTCAGTTCCGTAACTAACAACTTTTAATGAGCTCAGATCATGCCGCTTGTAAGCTTCACTCAATAAAATCAAATTTAAAAATGTTGGCGAAGCAGGAAGCAGCTCTACCTTATATTTTTCAACAGCAGCAAGAACGATATCAGGAGTCCTGCCTCCCACCGTAACCATTAAACCCGCGTTGGACAAAACATAGAATAAAGTATTTATCCCGCCGATATGATCATATAGTAAAAATGTTATAGTACTGCGTTTTTGCCTTGGCGCTTTAAACTTTTCAAGCAAATAAGTCATATCATGCACCGCGGCTTTGCTTGCCCCCGTAGAACCGGAAGAAAATAAGACAAGGCCGGGATGTGTTAATTCTTTTAATTTTCTATAAATTTCATGCGTCGCTCGATATGGCAATTTCGAGACCTTGACTTCATCTTTTTCATCAATAACAAATAAAACTTCACCCTGTGCAATTTCAATATATTCATCCCGTTTAGCAGAAACAGATTGCGTCAAAGGCATAAAAATACAATTGTTATCCAGCAAAGCAAGCAACAAAGCAATCGCATTGGGTGAAAAATCAGCCTCTACAATGACTACTGCACCTTTGGCAACACCTTCGATTTGAATAAACTTCTGCCAATATTCAAACTTTTCTAACAACCACCCGTAAGTATATTCCTTGTCCTGCCAAACGATAGCGTCGTTATCTTTATTTCTTCTAAGAATATCTATAATAAAGTCCACATGCATCAAACTCCCCCTAAATATAGAACTTGACCAGTAATAAAATCACTTTCTGGTTTGATAAAAAAATCAATAACATTAGCAACGTCGATAAATTCCCCATACCGATGAATGGACTGCCTTTCAATCAAAGCCTTCATTTTTGCCTCTGGGACACCCTTTACCAAATCTGTTTGAATAGGAGTAGGACCTACCGCATTTACAGTAATTCCTATATCAGCCAATTCCTTTCCTAAAATTTGTGTCAGGGTTACTACAGCTGCTTTTGATGCGGCATAAATTGATTCACCTTCAAGCTTCAAAGGAGTTGCCACCGTCGCAAAATTAACAATCCTGCCGAATTTCTTAATCTGCATTATTTTCGCTGCTTCGCGGCAAAATAAAAATGTTCCCAATACATTAGTATTAAGAATCCGTTGAACAGTTTCCACCGGTGTCAAAACAGCATGGTTCATGGATGCAATGCCGGCATTATTAATCAAAACATCCAGGCGTCCATAAGACTTACGGATCTCCCTGAACATTTCTTTTACTGCCGGCTCATCTGAAACATCTACGCAAAAATGCCGATAATGCTCTGCAGAAAAATCACTATCTCCTCTGCTGCATCCTATGACATAAAAATCCCGTGAAAGATAATATTCCGCTAAATATCGACCAATGCCTTTTCTAGCACCGGTGATGAGCATTATTCTTTTATTCATGCTTAGCTTCCTTTAAAAGCTGTTCAATATACTCAGTTAAACTATTTATTGTTCTAAAAGGACTGGATTTTCGTGATATCGCTTTTTCATTAGCCAAAGAAATGGTAATCTCGAATTCGTCTTCAATCATCTGCTCTATAGTTATAATAAGATTCACCAGCCCTAATGAGTCCAATGAACTATCCGCACCAAATAAAACGGCTTCTGGTTCTATTGGTACACTTGGATTTCCTGGATACTGTTTATTTACCTCATCAATCGCATTGCAAACAATTGTATAAACTTTCTTTTCCATATCCTTTTCCTTTTTCTGAATTCAATTTCATGAACTTAGAAACGATGGTAAACAGCATCCACCTGTAACAATTGACCGGAATTTTTGTCTACAATTCCTTGTTCAATAGAAACCATGGAGTATCCTTTTTTACTTAAAATACTATGTAAATCACTAAATAATAATTCATCTTGATATAGCGGGATTAATGACATCTCCAACTGAATAGTAGATATCTGAAGAAGTGATCTTTCCGCACCTTTAATGACTCGACTTTCAAAACCTTGAGTATCAATCTTGAGATAAACATTATCCTCCATTGAACATAGGCCGTTTATTATTGAATCAAGGGTTTTTATTTCAACTAATTCGCGCCCAATGTACTTTGATTCAGGTGCTGATTTTAAATGTGTAGGCAACATGTTGAGGATTGAACTACTATATGAATTGCCGGCAATATTAATATATTGCTTGGCTTCTGCATCACCAAGGGCACAATTTACTATTTCCCATTTAGGATCTGTCTTGGCATTTATCTTAAGCAATTCAAAAGCGGAAATAAGAGGCTCGAAGGATATAATTCTTCCAGAAAACCCAATAACTTTTCTCATTTGTTCTGCAAATTGTCCCGAATTTGCTCCCACATCCAGAATAACATCTATGGCATACGATTCTAAAAGCTTCTTTTTTCTGGCTAAAACGTGAGTTTCTACACCAACTCGGGAAATGTCATAACCCATCTTCCATAAAATTCTTCGAAATTCGTTTTTAATATTCATATGATTAACCTGTTGATAAGATAGTCAATATTAAAAGATATTTTATGCTATTGCAATCTAAAAAGTTAAACCAACCCTTACCAATACAGAAGGCCAGCTACGTTGCTACCCGTAACTGGCCTTCTGGGAATGGCACAAACCTCAAAATATTATTTAGAGATATACCGCACCAAGTCCACAACCCTATTGCTGTAACCCCATTCGTTATCATACCAAGAACAGCGGCGGGTATGGCCATTCTGGCATTAATTTGACATTTTTACAATATTATTACCGTCAGTTTAGCACCATTTGCTTAAAATTTAATTTGAACAAAGTTGGTCGTACAGCGTCTCAGGCGCAATATCAGCACCATTAGGCCAAGCAATTGTTCCGCCTTCAATATGGGCTGATTTAAAAAAATTCTTATCTTTAAGCGGCTCAAAAACCTCTCCTTTGCCTACGTACCGAGAGAAGTCAATATCACCCTTAATGCCATCATCAAAGACGATGTGATAGATATAATCACTGATATACTTGATTGAAACTACATCATTTAATTTCCACATATGCACCTTAACACTAAATTTACAAACTATCCAGCCGCAGCTTTTTCAAGTCTATCGACCTTGGCTGCCAATTCCACAATCACTGGCAACAAAGACATATTATCATGGCTGGAAAGTTTGTCCAAGACCCTTTTTACTTTGACATCCGTCTTTATTCTAACCGCCGCCCAATCATCTTGTTCACAGGTAACTAAGGAATCATACGGAGACAATAAAACCACCGACATGGAGCCATTACCTTTAATTACTTGAACTACCTTGTTCTGGACTAAATGATTCCGCCAATCTTTCAAAGTGTTTGGGCTTACCTTTAGGTTTTCTTTCAACTCTGCATAATTCGTTATAAATTTATTTGTCTTCTTCATATTAAAAACCAAAAAGAGAAACAAGGGCCATGCTTTGCCAATGGCTTCTCTTGTGTCCTTGGCCATGGTTATGTCGTGCAATAAATTCCATCGAGTCATTATCTTTTCCATATAGACTGTAGCACTCCCCTTATTTTGGAAATCCTATTTCGATATTTTATTTGACCCGCCCTACTTTTAGCCTCAAGCCAGTTATCAATTACTATTGTTTGTGTATTCATCGAGTAATTTCTTTTTTTGTTGGTCAAAATCTGCTTGAGTTATCATCCCTTTTGACAATAAGTCGTTTAACGTTTTAAGTTTACTTTCTAAATCTATATTCTCTACGTTATCTGTTGAATTTGTAGTAACTTTTTGGTCAAGTTCTATAATCTCTTTTGGCTTTGCTGTAGTTCCAAAATCACCCAGCTTCCCGTAACTTTCTACCAATCCATTCTGAAATGCCACAAAATAATCGGTACGACGAGTATCCAACATTCCCTGCCCTAAAGGTTGATAGAGATAATATCTAAATATTTCCATATTACCTTTTGCAGACACACTTGTAGGGCTTCCAATCTTTTGAATAACCTGTTCTTTAGTCATACCTAATGAAATTTGAGTAAGGCTGTCAGTCGTAGCACACCCAACTAATCCCAAACATAACAATATAGCTAAAAGTCTTTTCATATATCCCCTCATTGTCGGATGTTAATATCCATCCCTCCAGTAGGACTATCAACAGTTACAGTATCCCCAATACTTCCAACATCAACATCACCTGAAATTATCTTAACTTTAATAACTGGAAAGAATTTATCAAAGATAAAGCATGTAATTAGAAGCATAATAATTAGCATTATTATTTTCTTACCATCTTCCCGAGTCCAATTAAATGATTTAATAAATACTATAGGTTGAAATTTCATTTTCCCTCATTTATAAGCCTTACTTATCTTTATAGCGAATAGCTACCCCACTTGCCCAATAATATCCATACCCATCAATACCTGAAGATAATAGAATTACAGCATTAGCTCCAAGAGGCGCACACTTTGCCCTTAAAGAATTATGCATTTTTGCTGTATCTCCAACAGCCCAGTACTGCGTGGTTACTGTGGCAATTTCTGTAAATGGACGGTCAGGTTTGGTTACGAGTATTTCAACATCATTTGGGTTTGTTGCCTCAAAATATCCTTCAGCCGTTTTGGTTACGTTGATAGTTGCACAGCCACATATCATTAAGACCAAACACAACAGACCCAAAAAATATTTATTCTTCATCCTATCCCCCTGTTTTGTATTTTATTGCAGTAGCAACCATGCCAGTGTAACTATTTGAATATGTATCACTTCCTGCCCAAACTTCAGAAGCTGAATACCAACCACCAGTAGGCGTTACAATTACTGCATCGGCACCTATCTCAGCAGCTCTTTCTTGCATATATTTAGCACTCACATTCGAGGCTTGAAAATCTGCAATTACAATATATGGACGTACTGGTGCTTTCCTTAACACCTCAACATCCTTAATATCTTTTGGAGGAAGTTTTTCTGTTAAATAGTACCTATTTGCTTCATCTGTTGCACATCCAGCAAGAAATAAAAGCAAAACAATCAAAGATATTTTCTTCATTCTTACCCCTGGTTTTTACATGCCCCAGATAAAAGGAGGCAAATATTTTTGTATATCTTTAAATTATAGCAAAACATCTCAAAAATACGAATAATAATTATGCTACCTTTAGGTAGTCGACCAATAGATAGCAACGCCATATAATTTATTCGTCAATAAAGAGGATAATTATGGCTGATATTAACAAAAAAGTTGGTGAAAGAATCCGCAAATATCGACTCGCAAAGGGTCTTTCTCAAGAACAACTGGCCTTTGAAGCTGACCTGCATAGGGCTTATATAGGTCAAATAGAACGAGGTGAGAAAAATATTGGTGTTCAAAATTTGGACAAGATTGCTAAAGCCTTCAAAATAAGCCCTTCAAAACTATTAGATTTCTAACCAATTTCTTCTTCTAAAAAATTTTCCTTTTTAGGTATTTCTAATTCTTCTTGAGTAGTTCTTCCGTTTGCTTCTCTTTCAATTTCATAAGTAATCATAAAAAGGGATTCTATGTTTTCCCAACGTGTTCTTTCTTTATCCCTCCACAAACATATGTATGCCTTTGAAAATGAATAATATCCTCTAATCCAGTGATAAAAATGATGATGTGCTACTTCAGGACTAATTTGCCTACCTTTAACATAAAATCCTATTTCTTCAAAAAAATCAAGAACCTCATCCAAAGAAGCTGATTCTTTCTTATTTTCAACTAATGCTTGGAAATTTTTCTCTTTTTCTTTAATAATCTTACAGGCCTCCTTTCTAATTTTTAAAAAATCTGATTCTAAAAAAGAGTCTTGATACCCTATTACCCATGTTGGGTCATAGGTCTGCCTCTCGTATTCAAATATGGCTTTCATAAAAAGGAATACGATAGAAACCACTAATAACATTACCCAGAACCAATGTGGCATAATATTTAGGTTCAACAAACTGCTAAAATTTTGTTGATTATTCTGACTTGAATAAAGACCAATCAAAGATAGTATTGTCGTTATTGTAAACAAACCTGCCGTAGAATGAATGAACCTTACAAATTTATACCAGCATAAAGATTTTAATAGTGTCATAATAAACACCTCCTAGAAACATAATACCACAAAACAAAAAAACCAGCCAATGACGAATCACGGGCTGGCGACGGCATTAAACTTTTTATTTCTTTAAGCAGAGGCCCTCGACTTTGAACGTAACTCGTGCTTCCTTTTGATTTCTTCGACTTCTCGATGGGTCTTCTCAATAATCTGCTTGCTTGTCATGCCTTTTTCTTCACGGTGTATCTGTTCCCGTATTTTATGAAGCTCCCTCATTGTTTTAGTTCCTCTAAACATTTTCAACCACCTCCAATGGCGAATCACAGGCTGGCAGAAATTATCTGAAACATCCAAGAACTATTTTAGACTAACACTCCTCGACACCCTCAAGAAGGACAGGGCAAGTCAGAAAACGGAAAAGGAACAACGAGAATACCGCCTTTTATAAATTTTGCCAGGCCTTGTCCTCTCGGGGTAATTTCCAATCCTTTTTAAAGACTGATTCGCTTATTGTTAATATTTCAGCATGTCGGTTAGCTTTCACCTTCCTTGCTTTAATTAATTTATGCTTGTGTCTTTTTTGTTGTTCCATATAGCAAATTTAATGTTAAATTTTTAAAACTTCCCAATGGCCGCCTTTATCGGGGTCAACACGCTTTAGAAAAAGACCTCTTTTAAGTCTGGAAATAACATTGTCAACTGTCCTCTGTAACAATTTGGTCTGCTCGACTATTTCGTGGGTCTTAATAATAAGATTGCCTGTGAATCTTCTCCGCAGTTTCACCGTATTTACTCCACAGTTACCACCACAGTTACCACCACAGTTACCACCACAGTTTTCTCCACAGCTTTCTTGCTACTACGACGAAAACGAAATTTTCAAATTCTTATGAAAAGCACGGGCGATTTTAGTCAAAGTCTTAATATTAAAACTTTCATACTCCCCGCTTTCATATCGAACAATGGCCGTTCTGCTGGTTTTAACTTTATTAGCAAGTTCTAACTGGCTCATCTTGGCCTTATGTCTTAACTCGGCAATTTGCTCTCCAATACTTAATTGTGCCGCAACCTCATCATAGACGGCCTTGAATTTAGGGTCTTCCATTTTTTTATCAAAGATTGATTTTTGCATTTTAATTTCTCCTATGGATATTGTTTCTTTATGTTTATGGCCTTCTCAAGCTCCCTACGGTCAAGTTTTTGCTTCTTTTTGGGATGTGCTGATGTAATTATTATTTTCTTTCCTGTAAAAAAGAAACAAAAGAAACGCTCACCTCTTGGCTTAAAACAATATATTTTATTCTTCTTGTCTTCAATGCGAAATTTGGTGTCATCATAAAGCCGACCTGTATTAGAAATTACTTTTGCGAAGAACAATAAACTTGATTGCGTTTGATAATCACAACCTTCAAAATAATCATGGACACTGGAAAATTGGTTAGTTTCAGCATGGAAAAATACTGAATAATGTTGCCCTGAATACAAAAGAAATTTTTCGTGGTCGTTATACATTATGCTTTCCCATCCCTATTTAAAAGTATCATATTTGAGACGTAACGTCAAGCCCTTTTCTGTACCTGAATTTCTCCGCACTTTTCTGGGAACCTTTCTGTGAACTTTTCTGGTAACCTTTCCTGGGTAATTTCTGGCCACCAATAAGCAAAAAGGCCAGCTACGGTGTTAGCGTATCTGGCCTTTTCGTAAAGATGTAAAACTGAAACTTGGTATGTCTGTGCTGTCAAAAGCGGTATGTCTGTGCTGTTTCAAACAAACATTAAACCTATATTTCTTACTTATTTATCATAACTCCTTCTATTTCTTCGAGATATAGCGTACTAAATCCACAACCCTGTTCGAGTATCCCCATTCATTGTCATACCAGGAAACAATCTTAAAGAAACGCTTCTCACCCTTAAGATTGTTCTGCACTGTTGCTAACGAATCATAAATAGAAGAACGTGGGTCATGGATGAAATCCGTTGAAACCAATTCTTCATTAGTATAGCCCAAATAACCTTTAAGATAAGTTTCTGAAGCTTTCTTAAGTAATGCATCAATTTCTTCGATAGAACTGTCTTTAACAGAACGGAAGGTTAAATCAACAACGGACACATCCGCGGTTGCTACACGGAAAGCCATGCCTGTTAATTTTCCCTTTGTTGCTGGTAAAACTTCACCAACAGCCTTAGCAGCACCTGTGGAAGAAGGGATGGTGTTGATGGCAGCAGCCCTACCGCCGCGCCAATCTTTCTTGGAAGGACCATCAACCGTCTTTTGAGTGGCTGTATAAGCATGAATGGTTGTCATTAAACCAGTTTCAATACCGATACCTTCTTTAAGAAGCACGTGAACCAACGGCGCCAAGCAATTGGTTGTACAGCTAGCGTTGGAAATAATATTATGCTTTGCAGCATCATATTCATGCTCATTGACACCCATGACAATGGTTTTCACATCACCCTTAGCAGGGGCTGAGATAATGACTTTTTTAGCACCAGCTTGAATATGCCCGGCCGCTTTTTCGCTTTCCGTAAACAGACCTGTTGATTCAATAACAATTTCAACACCTAAAGCTTTCCAAGGAAGCTCAGCCGGAGTTTTCGTTGCAGGAACGCATTTAATCTGATGGCCATTAACAACAATGATATCCGCTTCAGTTTTAGATGGATCACTCTTAAGGGTCGAAACAGGATGCTTAAACTTTCCCTGAACTGAATCATATCTAATTTGATACGCAAAATAATCAGCATCTGTCGAAACATCTACGACGGCCACGACATCAATTTCAGTACCTAAAAGCCCCTGGTCACAAATCGCTTGAAAAACCATGCGACCAATACGTCCAAATCCATTAATACCCACTTTAACTGCCATTGTATCCTCCTATTTTAATGATATTACTTACTATTCCAACTGATTCATAATCTTCGTGTAGACTTCTTGGGCAATACCCACGCGCGGGAAAAGCATTTTGCGGGCTTTAACACGTAGTTTGCTCGTAGTCATATTGATTTGGATAACCTGAATAACAACATGGGCGCCATAAACCGTGGCCTCCATTTCACCGTCCTTAGGATTATCCGCCGTGATAGTTCCCATAATCGCTAAAACTTTATGAGAAGCCGCCATCAATTCATCCTGACCTTTGCTGCTAACCCCTTCAAAAGTATCCCTTGAAACTGCATACCCACCGACCGCCCCCGCACCACCAACAAGCAAAAAGACACAACCGCTGGAAAAAGTACATAGAACGCCTGCGAGTACAATTTGAATAAATTTAGCAGAGTATTTCATAGTCGTGATTTAGCCTTTGCCGGGTTTAGCACCGTGATTAGCTTTTTTGGAACGCCAATTTAACTTGCCCTTACGTAATCTCTTACTCATGATGTTTCTCCATTAATTATTAGTTTTAATCCTACCATTTTATCTGTAAAGCCCCAAGGTTTCAATGCTTTTAATTCTTTCTTCGAACTTGAGCCTGTGGCCACAGCTACCTCGCGAACACCTGCCGCTTGAGCACATTTGATATCAATGGTCATATCTCCAACATAGAGAAGCTCTAGTTTATCAAATCCTAGCTTTTTGGCAAGAGCCCATATCATATCTGGGTATGGCTTGGGTTTTGAAGCCCGATCCGCACAAAGCACTTCTTTAAAAAAAAGCCGAATGCCCAACTGCTTTAAAATAATGCAGGTGAATCGAGTAGGTCGATTACTGGCAATGGCCAACTTATACCCTTTAGCCTTTAAATATTTCAAAACACTCAAAACGCCTGGTAATAATTTCACAGCGCCTTTTTGGGCTAAAGCTTTGGCATGATGCGGCCGATAAATAGCAATCGCCTGATCAGCTAGTTTTTCTCCCACAAAATGCACCATCAGCTTGCGATCCCCGCCGCCAACACTACGCTTGATATCATCGTAGGAACGCGACGCAAAGCCCAGGGATTTCAAGGTGAAGTTAACACTCTGGCTCACTGCCGGGTACGCATCGATCAGCGTTCCATCTAAATCAAAAATAATAGCTTTAATCAAAGGAGTCTCTTCCTAAAGGCTGGAGGCGAATAAAATAACTAGGCCACTCACTGCCAATAATGGGCCAATAAAAGCTTTAAACACCAAAACCACTGCTTCCCATTGCTGCAATACAATGGTGATGCCCAAAGTCGTTAAAACAAATCCTATGATAAAAATAATCGCTTTACGCACTCTCATGCCGAGTACTCCCTTAAGTCGCCACATTAGCATCAACCTCATCTTTGCTGTCTGCAGATTGAGGACGGCTCTTCCATCGACGATGCATCCATCCCCATTCATGGGGGTATTTACGGATATACCGTTCAATGATATTCGTCAATTTCTGAACATTATGTTGAATAGTTTCTTCGTCTGTAGCTTTTTGCTCCAAATGAAATGGCTTCTCGATCATCAAGGAATGGGTATCAGTATCCCCATTGCGTAAGGTAAAGATCGGCAATAAAGGGGCTCCCGTACGCATGGCAAAAATAATAGGGCCCGTTGCTGTCCCGGCTTTTTGACCAAAAAAATCAACATAAACACCTGATTTGCTGCCCGTATTCTGGTCCAACAAAACCACGAGCAATTCTTTGTCCCGCAATGCTTTAAGCGACTGAGAAACACAAGCCTCGCGAGGATAGCTATGCACCGTCTTGAGCCCCAAGCGTGATCGTGCGGCTAGAAAATCTTTTTCAACAATCTCATCACGGCTAGGACGGATAATGGCATTGGTGGGATAGCACATCTGAGCCAAATAAAGAAGCATCAAAGGAAAATTACCAAAATGAGCAGAAATCCCTATGACGCCACAACCTTCTTTTAAAGCCGCATCCAAATTTTCTCGAGATTCCCCAACGAATGTGAATTTTTCTTTAATCAAGGCCGGCCGTGAAATAAAAGCACCCAATTCGATAGCTCCTCGACCGGCATTATTAAAGCAATCCTGACAAATTTTTTCTAATTCTGCCTGTGGTTTTTCTTTGCCAAAAGCAATCTGTAAAGTATTCATGGCCGTCCTACGCATACGCCCCAAAATAGGATAGACAATTGACAGCAGTGCCCCTGAAATTGCCTTGATGGTCGCATAGGGCAAAATCTTAAAGAGCCAGGTAAAAAAATAATACGCATAGCGTACGAGAGCCCGCTCGAACTTTTTCTTAACATCTTTAAACATGATTATTTAATGATCCCATCGATGGTCTGCAATAAATCAGTCGGGTTGACCGGCTTGGTCAGGTGGGTGACAGCGCCAGCTTCCATTTCGGCCTTGATATCATCTTCAGAATCCTTGGCCGTCAAAAAAATAACCGGGATTTCCTTAAGCACCTCATAAGCTTTAATCTTTTTACACAAATCACGCCCCTTGATGCCAGGCATAATCACATCCAAGATAATCAAATCAGGTCGTTCATTAAGAGCCAATTGTAAGGCCTGCTCTCCACTTTTAGCAGAGATCACAACATACCCAGCTTTACTTAAAATCGGAACAGTAACAACATGCACTCCCGGATCATCATCAACCAACAAAATTCTCTTAGACATAGACTCTCCGTAATTGTTTAGGTGTCAAAAGGCCCTATTGCTTCAACTTCCTAAGGCCTGTGTCAAAAGGCCCAATTGCTTCAACTTCCTAAGGCTAAGGCTTGTGTCATTGCGAGCCCGAAGGGCGAAGCAATCTCTTAAAGGACTATTGCCACTAATATACACAAAAAACACAAATATGTAAAAACATCTCCGTATTTTGTATAAAAAGTCTTTTCATGATTTAACGGCAATACACCCCACGCCGTGCCTTCAATAAAAGTCTTTTTACCCTGCACATTTGCGACTGTTGTAACGATCCGCCCCCAAGGATCAACAAGAGCGCTGACCCCCGTATTTGCCGCACGTACCAAGGAACGGTGATTTTCAACGCAACCGAATACAGCGGCCTGCAAATGCAAAAATGGGGCCTTGGTATCCTTGAACCAGGCATCATTGGTCATGTTGACAAAAAAATCAGCCCCTGCCTGGGCAAAATTCCGGCGCAGATACCCTAAAGTATCCTCAAAACAGATCAAAACACCAAATTTATTTAGTTCAGGCGAAATGGTAAAAATCTTATAGGTTTTACCCGCAGTAAAATCATCCAACGAAACAAATTTATTGATCCATCCCAAGATCGGCCTTAACGGCAAGTATTCACCAAAAGGCACCAAATGAATCTTATCATAACGGCCAAGCATTTGTCCATTCGAACCAATCAAGAAAGCAGAATTATAATACCGTTCTCCTTCATTGGCAACAGAGCCCATCAAAATAGGCGTATGTAGCTTGCTTGCCAACGATCGAATTTGTTCAATCATTTCCGGATCGTCGCCCAGAACTCCCGGTAAGGATGTTTCCGGCCAAACGATCAAATCTAACTTCTGATCTTTAAGATTTTCTGTTAATTGAATGGTCTTGGCAACAATCCAAGGTTTAAGGTTCTCATCCCAGTCCATGGCTAAAGAAATATTAGGTTGAACAACACCTACCCTCACTGTTTTATAATCATGATGATATTCACTGACCCATATTCCATAAATGAGGGTAAACGCAAGAATAATCATGACCCTCACATTGGCTTTCGCTAAGAAAGACCTAGCCCGAATATTCTCAAAAACTAAAAGATTAACCAAGATCACCAAAAACGAAATACCATAAACACCTGTTATATCGGCTAATTGGATAAGCCAAATATTCGTGTACTGCGTATGCCCCAGCATCACCCAGCCAAAACCAGTAAACAGATGGGCCCGGATAAATTCCAAAGCAACCCATACCGACGATAAAACAAAAATACGCGGGATTAACGAAAGGCGCTGGAAATAAATAAAACCGAGCCCAAAAAGTGCAAAGTATAACGATAGGAACGCAACCAGAAGGATCGCCCCAGGATAGGTGACATAAACAAACCAGCCGATGCTTACAGCAAAAAATAAGAATCCAGAAAGATATGCGCGGCTAAAAGCCCCCCAAGCCTTTTGCCCGTCAAGCACAATAAAAAGCGGGACAAGCGCAACCCATGCCAAAAAAGATATTTGAATTTGGGGAAAAGATACTGCCAGGAGTACAGCGGATAATAAACAGGATAAAAATACCAAAATTTTCAATCCCTTCGCTTTTAAACCCCGCAGCACTTTTTATATTTTTTACCAGAACCGCAAGGACAGGCATCGTTGCGACCAACCTTATCACCCATGCGTGGAGCAACTGTCTCGGGAAGCTGTGGTGCCATTTGAGTCGGTTCCGGTGCGGCATGTTGACCGGGTGCCGCTGTAGGGATTCCCCCTTTAAATTCCTGATGCACCGCTTGCTGAGGTATGTCGCTAAAGACAGAGCGTGGACGCATTTCCTGCGGCATGGCTTGAAGCCTATAAATCATCGCAGCCACTTCATGATTGATCGACCCATACATGGCCTTGAACATCGCAAAGCCTTCCTTCTTATATTCAACCAAAGGATCGCGTTGCCCTAAAGCCCTGAGGCTAATACCGTCCTTAACCTGATCCATGCTGTATAAATGTTCTTTCCATTTAGTATCAATGACATGCAAAAGGATCATGCGTTCCATGCGGCGCATGATTTCAGGCGTGACCTGGGTCTCTTTAGTTTCATAGGTTTGAATCAAAACGTGTTCCAATTCCTTTTTAATCTCCTGAGCGTTCATGGCGCTCCACTGCTCTTTAAGGGCATCAATATTCACCGTAAATTTAGACTGCACCTCTACCGCCAGACGCGTGAAAGGATCAGATCCAGATTCGTTGCCACGATCGACGGAATATTGACTATCCACCACATCATCAGAAGCAGTCAGGACAGCATCCAGGATCACATCACGTAAGTTTTCTCCCTCAAGGATAGAACGGCGTAGGCCATAGATCACCTCGCGCTGCTTATTCATGACATTGTCATAATCCAGCAATTGTTTACGGATTTCAAAATTATAATTCTCGACCCTCTTTTGGGCGACTTCCAGGGCACCGGAGACCATGCGCGATTCAATAACCTCGCCTTCCTTCATCCCCAATTTATCCATGACCGTCATAATGCTTTCTGAAGCAAACAAGCGCATCAAATCATCTTGCAAGGATACATAAAATCTTGATGAACCAGGATCTCCTTGACGGCCGCAACGACCCCGCAACTGATTGTCGATGCGACGAGATTCATGGCGCTCTGTACCAATAACATGCAATCCACCCGCAGTCAAAACCTGTTCACGCTCTTTGGAAACCTGGTCTTTAAATTGAACAATGAACTGCTTGATCATATCTTCTTTGGCGTGATCATCGTCATCTTTGACTTTTTCAGCCGCTAAAGCCCGTGCTAAATATTCCGCGTTCCCGCCTAATACAATGTCCGTACCACGTCCAGCCATGTTGGTGGCTATCGTTACCCCATTATAGCGTCCCGCTTGAGCGATGATATGCGCTTCTAATTCGTGATACTTGGCGTTCAAAACTCGATGCGGAATCCCTTTTTTCTTTAAAAGATTACCGATAAGCTCGGACTTTTCAATTGAAATGGTACCCACTAAAACCGGTTGGCCTTTGGCATGACAAACGGCAATTTCTTCAACAACAGCATTGTATTTTTCCTGCATGGTTTTGAAAATGCAGTCAGGATGAATGATGCGGACCAGCTGGCGGTTGGTCGGAATAACCACCACGTCCAGATTATAAATCTGTTTAAACTCATTAGCTTCGGTATACGCTGTACCTGTCATCCCAGATAATTTGCTATACATACGAAAATAATTCTGAAAAGTGATGGTAGCGAGTGTTTGATTCTCACGCTCGATCTTGATGCCTTCACGTGCTTCTACAGCCTGATGCAGGCCATCTGACCAGCGGCGGCCTGGCATCATGCGGCCCGTGAATTCATCGACAATAACAACCTTGCCTTCCTTAACCACATAATCCACATCGCGCGTAAAGAATTCCTGAGCACGAAGGGCACAAATCACATGGTGACGGTATTCATTGGTATCAATCTCATGCAGGTTCTTAACACCAAAAAGCTCTGCGGCTTTCGTTTCCCCTTCATCTGAAAGTGAAATGGATTTATTCTTTTCATCCGCCAGATAGTCAAATCCCTTGGATAAATCTTCGCCTTTATGTTTGGCGTCGATTTCTTGGGCTTCAGTAACGCGACGGCCTTTTAACTGACGAGAAATTTGAAAAGCTTTGTAATACTTATCCGTGCTTTCTTCAGCAGGACCGGAAATAATCAACGGTGTTCGCGCCTCATCCACCAGGATACTATCAACCTCATCAACAACAGCGAAGGCATGCCCGCGCTGAACCATCTCTTCTTTAAATGAAACCATGTTATCACGAAGATAATCAAAACCAAATTCGTTATTCGTCCCGTAAGTAATATCACAAGCGTATGCAGCCTGTCGTTCACGCGGACTCATATCGTGTTGGATGACCCCGACCGTAAGTCCCAAAAACTCATAAAGCGGCCCCATCCAATTGCGATCGCGGTGCGCCAAGTAATCATTGACCGTCACCACATGCACGCCGTCACCGATCAACGCATTCAAATACGTGGGCAAAGTAGCCACCAGGGTTTTACCTTCACCGGTGGTCATCTCCGTGATGCCCCCGTTATGCAAAACCATACCACCCACCAATTGCACATCAAAGTGGCGCATATTTAAAACCCGTCTGCCTGTCTCACGCACTACGGCAAAAGCTTCGTTCAAGATCTCGTCTAAGACACCTTGTTTGGATTCAAATAATTCTTTTTCCAGGCGCTTAATTTCAACCGCTAAATCTTCACGTTCCTGACCCGATGAAGCTTTGCGGTACTGCTCCTGCGCCTGCTCATATTCATTCTTTTTAACACTGATAGCCCTGGCAATGCGTTCTCTAAATTCCACCGTCTTGGCCTTGAGCTCATTATCAGATAAGGCTTTGATCTTTTCTTCTAACGCACAAATCTCAGACGCCCGGGCTGATAATTTCTTGACCAAACCTATGGAAGGCAAAGGCGCCTCCGGATGAATATGAATCTGCACCTTAGGATTTAATCGATCAATAAAAGCTTGAGCACTTTTAACAACACCATTACGTATTAGAAAGTCAAACATATAAGCTCCATTGTAATCTCATTGTCACCCCCGAATGTTTTTGTCGGGGGTCTAGTTGATGAGTATTTAGATTCCCGACAAAAGCATTCGGGAATGACAAATTTATTTTTATTCTTCCTGCTGACGCTCCTTAAGACGTTTATCCCTGTCTTCTGGCTTTGTTTTTAAAAATCCTTCAATAAATAAATCTATTTCTCCATCTAAAACTTTTTGTGCGTTACCTGTCTCCACCCCCGTGCGATGATCCTTGACCATCAAATAAGGATGCAAGACATAGGAACGGATCTGTGAACCCCATTCAATCTTTTGTTTATCCCCTGCTTCTTTATTCATCACAGCTTCTTGCTCTGCCACTTTCACTGCCGAAAGCCTTGCCCGCAACACCTTCATGGCCTGGGCTTTGTTCTGCAATTGGGAACGCTCTTTTTGAGATTGAGCCACTAAACCCGTTGGCAAATGCGTAATTCGTACTGCAGAATCTGTCGTATTAACGCTCTGCCCTCCAGGGCCTGATGCGCGAAAAACATCAATCCGCAATTCAGAAGGATTGATATCCACTTCGGTATCATCTTCTACTTCGGGAATAATTTCAACAGAAGCAAAAGAAGTATGCCTGCGTTTATTAGAATCAAACGGGGAAATCCTCACCAAGCGATGAACGCCTTTTTCAGATTTTAAGAACCCGTAAGCTTTTTCACCCTCGATACGCAAGGTCACATTCTTAATGCCCGCTTCATCACCGTGTAAAATGTCGATGGTTTCGCACTTAAACCCCTTCAAATCCGAATGCCGCACATACATGCGCATAAGCATGGACGCCCAATCACAGGATTCAGTACCGCCAGCTCCGGCATTAATGCTTAACAGCGCGTTAGCATTATCAAATGGACCGCTTAAATGCGCTTGTAATTCCAAACCATCAATTTGAGTTTTTAAAGCATTGGCTTCGTCGGCCAATTGTTTTTCTAAATCTTCGTCATCCGCACTCAATGCCAAGAATTCTTTTGCCTCATTCACACGCTTCACACATTCTGCAAAAGGCTCCACAATATTCTTTAAACCCTTGAGCTCTTGCATGACCTTATTGGCTTGTTCCTGATGTTCCCAAAACCCTTCCTGAGACATCTGCGCTTGAATTTCTATGATAGATTCTTCTTTGTGGGGCAAGTCAAAGATACCCCCTTAGGCCGGCCAGCCTTTGGGCAAGTTCATCGAATTGTTTGTTTAACTGGTCATTCATAAATACTACCTTTAGTGTCATTGCGAGCGAAGCGAAGCAATCTTTTAGTGGACACAAAAAATTATACACTAAACCTAAAATGCACCGTATCCCCATCCTGCATAATATAATCTTTGCCTTCGAGGGTCACAAGATTTTTTTCCTGGACGGCTTTGTAGGAACCCAGGCGCTTAAGATCATCATAACGGTAAATCTCAGCACGGATGAAACCGCGTTCAATATCCGAATGGATTTTCCCAGCCGCCTTAACAGCCGTTGTTCCTTTAGGAATAAGCCATGCCCTGGCTTCTTGCGGTCCCACGGTAAAAAAACAAATCTGATTTATTAAATCTTTGCCAGCCTGAGCCAAACGTGTAAGCCCTGGTGACGTAATGCCTGCAGCTTCATAATAATCCTTGCGTTCTTCAGCTGGAAGTTGCACAATCTCAGCCTCTAGTTTCGTACACAAAGCAACCAAAGCCGCCCCTTCTGTTGCAGCGCGATCTCGCAAAGGTTTCATTAATTCTTCGTCCGGTGTCCCTTCATCGGTATTTGCCACATACATTAAAGGTTTGGCAGTCATAAATTGAAATTCATTTAATATTTCCTGAGGAATATCTTTTAACTGGCGCGCGGGAATGCCCTCATTAAAGGCTTTCATGCAATCATTTAAAGCATTGCATTTGGCAATAGCATCTTTATCTCCACACTTGGCCTTTTTAGACCAGCGGTCTACGGCAGATTGGCATTGCTGAATATCTGCTAAGAGGAGTTCCGTGGTGATGATATCCGCGGCTGTTTTCGGATTAAGTTCACTCATCACGTTAACCACATTTTCATCCTTAAAGCAACGCACCACATGCGCAATGGCATCCACTGCACGGATATGGGCTAAAAATTTATTACCTAAACCTTCCCCTTGAGATGCCCCTTCAACAATGCCAGCAATATCCACAAATCGGATTCCTGAAGGGATAATCTTGGCTGATCCCCATTCTTGAGCCAATACTTGCAGACGCTCATCAGGCAAAGGAACAACCCCAATATTAGGTTCAATAGTTGTAAAAGGAAAATTCTCCGCTGCCGCAGCCGCACCGGTCAAAGCATTAAACAACGAGGACTTGCCCACATTAGGCAGACCAACAATACCAATTTCCATTAAAAACCTTTCTGAAAGTAACCCATTAAAAACTTGTACATGATAATCTTAAAAGCAGGGCTTGTCGAGGTGTTTTTATAGATCACTCGACATTCAAAAAAAACTTTTGATAATCGCGTAGGACTTTTGAGGGGACGGTCTCAACAGGGGTTAAAAACATTCCATGCTTTCGAAAAAACAATCCTAAAGAGGCATAAGAGCAAAATACGGATATCGGAACAGCAAAAAGGAGCGGCAATACGATGGTTGATACCCACCAGAATAAAGTCTTGTTTACCGCATAGGCAATGAGCGCCCAAGCAAGTGCCATTACCATCCCCAACCAATACGCACCAAAGGCCTGTGCAAATGAAGTCTTGCTAGAACGCCTGTCCTGTGATTTCCAAACTAATTTCTGCCCAATGAGATTTAAAACCACATACCAGGCATGAAAAAGCATTCTCAGAGGAGCCAAAAGCGTCGAAAATACTGTTTCAAGCAATACGCTAATCGACAAACGCAAGACTCCCCCGAAGCCCCGTGCAGTATCAGGAGAAAAGGCAATCAAAATCACGCTTAAAATCTTGGGGATCAATAAAAAGACTGCCGTCACGATCAATAGATACATCGATTGCAGGCGGTATTGCACCGGCCAATGCGGGAATAAAACACGTTCACCTGAAAAATAAACAATCGTTTGAAAAAAGTTTGTAACGGCGAAAGCTGTCATCAGGAATAACAAAAGGAGCCAAAGAAAAGAAGAAAAATAAAATAGATTCCCATTA
>Ga0302319_10008193_pt1 | contig 20386 bp, 20 predicted proteins | sample Bog_T0_2_FD_203319 | JGI IMG/M metagenome (GOLD analysis project Ga0302319, IMG submission 203319) | Peat permafrost microbial communities from Stordalen Mire near Abisko, Sweden - Bog_T0_2 | ecosystem: Environmental > Terrestrial > Soil > Wetlands > Peat | place: Sweden: Abisko, Stordalen Mire... | reverse complement strand
CACGCCGAATTGATAGGTTGCCGACATCAAACCACGTCTAGTCTAACGCACAACCCTCGCCAATTCAGCCACTTACGCTTCAAGGTCGGATTTACACCCGTTTCAGCCCCAATCCATGGCCAACCCCCCCGAAATCCTGCATCATCGCCGCATGACACAAACCCAGCCCTTTAACAACGCCCAACGCGTCCACACCGCCCTCACCGCCTCCTACGAAAAACGCCTCCTTATCTGGCTGGCCCACCACACCCCATCCCTCATCAATTCCGACCATCTCACCATCCTCGCCTTCCTCGCCCAAGTCCTTGCCGGCGTTTCCTACGCCTTCGCCCCACAAGACACCCACGCCCTTTGGCTCGTCAACCTCTTTATCTTTCTCAACTGGCTCGGCGACTCCCTCGATGGCACACTCGCCCGCGTCCGCAACCAGCAACGTCCCCGCTACGGCTTCTATGTCGACCACATCGTCGATACCCTCGGCGCCCTCGCCCTCATCATCGGCCTCGGATTTTCTGGGTATCTTCACTGGCAAACTGCCGTCGCCCTGCTCCTATGCTTTTACGTTCTCTCCATCGAAAGTTATTTAGCGACATACACCATCGGTCGCTTCCACATTTCGCACGGCCTCTTCGGCCCCACGGAACTCCGCATCTTGCTCATCATCGGCAACTTCTTCCTCATCAAAAATAAATACGCTGCTCTTCCCGGCGGTCATCACGTCCTGCTCTTCGACATCGGCGGCATCGTCGCCATCCTGGGCATGAGCATCATGGCTCTCATCGCCGTCTCTCGCCACACCCTCACCCTCTACCGCGCCGAGCCCCTCCCATGAAACGCCGCTTCACTAAGTTCGCTCTTGTGGGCTGCCTCGGCGCAGCCCTCCAACTCTCAGCCCTCACCTTGCTTACGAAACACCTGCCGACCCTCTTCGCCACCATCATTTCCGTCGAACTTGCCATTCTCCACAACTTCCTCTGGCACGAACGCTACACCTGGCCTGACCGCGCCACTTACAACACCTTCCGTCGCTTGCTCCGTTTACACCTTGCGAACGGCCTCGTCTCTCTCTCCGGCAACACTCTTCTCATCTATTGCCTCGTTACTCGACTCCATCTCCCGACCCTTCCATCCGCCCTTGTCGCCATCGGTATGTGTAGTCTCATCAATTTCGCATTCATCGACAAGTGGGTTTACTCGCGATGAGTTCGGAAATTGTTACTCCTTTGCAAGTTCAGATTCCAGCCAAAGCAAAGTTAACTTCTGATGTCGATCAGAATTATTTATAAGTAAATCTTCTTGCTAGCGTGATACACTTCGACGAAGTCTAAAGCGCGTCCTCTTTAGACCTTGAATTCCCGCCTCTGTTTGGCGTCATGACCTTTGGCTTTTGCCCTACGTGAGGCGCCCTGACAGTCTGCCGCCGCCTCCCTGGTGAAACGCTTCATGGGTTGATTTCTTGCAAGATCGAGATCATGACCGGCGCTCTGTGCGCCAAAAGGGGGGGATTCATTGATGTATCGGACGAGCTTTCGCAATCGATTTGCTGCTTCTTTTCCAGAACGCGTTCCTGTTTTGTTTTCACTGTTTGGGCTGATTGCCAGCGGGGGGCTGGCCAGCGCGCAAGTTAACCTCGGCCCGGTTACAGTAGGTGCCGGTTTGCAAACCAGCTACGTCAATACCAATACGACGGGTGGTAACGATACCAATAATTTTCAACTCAACCACATTCGGCTGTATGTGAACGGACCGGTTACCGACACGATCAAGTTCATGTTCAACACAGACTACGACAGTGTCACGAACAAGATCGGCATATTGGATGCGGTAGCGCAATTTGAGTTTTCGCCACAAGTCAATGTCTGGGTAGGTCGCTTCCTCCCGCCGAGCGATCGCGCGAATCTGTACGGTCCGTTCTACTCGCATGAGTGGGCAGTCTACACAGATGGAATCCAAGACGGCTATCCCTTTGTCTTTCAAGGCCGCGACAACGGCGCCATGTATTGGGGAACCTTCGCTAAGAAAGTGAAAGTTTCGGCGGGAGTTTTCGATGGTCCGTCCTCGACCGGGAATTCCAGAATTATTGGCGCGGCTCGTGTTCAAATCGATTTCTGGGATCCGGAAGATGGCTACTACCTGAATGGCACTTACTATGGAGACAAAAATCTTTTAGCCATCGGCGGAGCGACTCAGGTTCAAGACGGACGCACAGCGACAACCGTAGATTTCCTTTTAGAAAAGAAACTGCCCAACGCCGGGGTATTTTCGATTGAAAGTGAGTATTCCAACTACAACGGCCTTGGTGGTTATCAAGCAGCCTATCGAGACAGTCAAGGTGCCTACGGACTTGGCAGCTATCTGTTCCCCAAAGTGGTTCATATGGGCAAAGTGAACGGCAAATTCGAGATTCTGGGGAAGTTTGCCAAGGCGGATTACACTCGCGGCATAACGGCCAGCTTCGACCAGAAGACCACCGAAGTGAACTTTAACTATGTCATCAAGCAGTTCAAGGCGCGTGTGATGACCTTCTACAAAGACACCAGATACAACAACAACAAAGTAGAGCCCAATTTCTGGCAGGCGGGCGTCGGCTTGCAGATCCAGATGTAGGTTTTCAATTGAAACGAGGGTAATCCATTTGAGGAGTTTCTTATCTATGAGAGTTCATTCACGATCGATGACCGCTTGCCTTTTGGCTGCGGCGACTGCATTCTGCCAAGTGGCTTCGGCGGCGGACACAATTAAGATCGGCGTGCTGCATTCGCTTTCCGGCACAATGGCAATTAGCGAAACGACGCTGAAAGACACCATCCTGATGATGATTGCCGAGCAGAACAAGAAGGGCGGCGTGCTCGGTAAAAAGTTAGAGGCGGTTGTCGTCGATCCGGCTTCGAACTGGCCTTTGTTCGCGGAAAAGGCGGCGCAGCTTCTTGAAAAAGATAAAGTGTCCGTGGTATTCGGCTGCTGGACGTCTGTCTCGCGAAAGTCAGTATTGCCGGTTTTCGAGAAAGACAACGGCTTGCTTTTTTATCCGGTCCAATACGAGGGTGAAGAATCTTCGAAGAACGTGATCTATACCGGCGCAGCGCCGAACCAGCAGGCCATTCCGGCGGTTGATTATCTGATGAAGGACGTGGGTGTCAAGCGCTGGGTGCTGGAAGGCACCGACTACGTTTACCCCAGGACGACCAACAAAATCCTGGAAGCGTACTTGAAACAGAAGGGAGTGAAGGCCGCGGATATCTCCATCAACTACACGCCGTTTGGTTTCTCCGATTGGCAAACACGCGTCGCCGCCATCAAAAAGTTCGGCTCGGCTGGCAAGAAGACGGCGGTTGTGTCTACGATTAACGGTGACGCCAATGTGCCGTTTTACAAAGAACTCGGAAACCAGAAGATCTCAGCGGAGGATATTCCCGTGGTCGCATTCTCGGTCGGCGAAGAAGAACTTTCTGGTTTAGATACCAAACCGATTGTTGGAGAACTAGCGGCATGGAACTATTTTGAGAGCATCAATACGCCGGCGAACAAGGCGTTCATCGCTCAATGGCATACCTTCATCAAGAATCCGAAACGCACCACGAATGATCCGATGGAGGCGAGTTATATCGGCTTTAATCTTTGGGTAAAGGCTGTGGAAAAGGCAAAAACCACCGACACGGCGAAAGTCATCGCGACCCTTCCGGGCTTGGAGACCCCGAACTTGACGGGAGGAATGGCGAAGGTGCTACCGAACCACCACATCACCAAGCCGGTTTATATCGGCGAAGTGAAGGCCGATGGACAATTTAACGTCGTTTGGAAATCGGCGGGGGAAGTGCCAGGAGATGCATGGTCTGACTTCCTGCCGGGAAGCAAAGACATTGAAGCGGATTGGGTGACGCTGAATTGCGGTAACTATAACAAGGTCACTAAAACGTGTTCAGGACAAAACTACAAGTGATGAAACAACTCTCAAAGGGCAGTCAGTGGGTATTGCTGCTGATTGCCCTTTGCGGGGCCTTCCCTGCCCTACTGAAGTCGCAGTCTCCGAATGACTCTGGCTTCATTGCGACTCTCGGTGAGTTGCGCGAGGCGAGTTATTCGGACAAAGAGGCGATTGTTGAGAGACTGAGCAAAAGCGGTCATCCAAGCGTGCGGGCGGTTTTGACAGGGTTTTTGGAAGATCGTCTCTATTTCCGAAATAGCGATCAGAAAATGTTCATCGTCAAGACTGCTGATGCGGATCCGCTTGAGTTAATTGATCCGCTGACGCTGAAGGCAGCGGGATCTGCTTCAGCGGATTCTATGACGAAGATCGGCTCGAATAATGGGCTGCGCCGCGTTTTGCGAACGACGATTGCACACTATTCGCTATCGAGCCCCGACCCGGCAGTGCGTCTGGACGCCGTAAGGGAGATGAACAAGGCGTTGGATGAACCCGCAATCGCAATGCTTCGCGAGCGCGCAGTTGTGGAAAAGGACGCTGCCGTTAAAAAGGAGATCGAGACAGGTTTAGCGCTCGCCGCGCTGGACAGTTCGGATGCCGGCGAGCGGCTGAAGGCAATTGCCACTCTGCGCGGAAGTGTGAGCCAGGACGTGCGCAACCGTTTGGCTGCGCTACTGGATAAGGGCTCTGATGGCTCTTATGCCGAGAGCAACGAGTCAGTCCGCAAAGCCGCGGCGGAGGCGGTGCAGCATATCGACAGCTGGCGGAACTTTTATTCTGGCGTGGAAACACTGTTTTTTGGGCTAAGCCTTGGTTCGGTCCTTGTGTTGATCGCGATTGGATTGGCGATTACGTTTGGCGTCATGGGCGTTATCAATATGGCGCATGGCGAATTGATGATGCTGGGCGCTTACACCACCTACGTCGTTCAAACGCTAATGCCGGGACATATCGGTCTGTCGATCCTGGCGGCAATTCCCGCCGCTTTTCTAATAGCGGGTTTGACGGGAATTCTGCTGGAGCGTACGGTGATTCGCTTTCTATACGGAAGGCCGCTCGAGACGTTGTTAGCGACCTTTGGCGTCAGTCTCATTCTGCAGCAATCCGTACGCTCCATTTTTTCCGCGCTGAACCGATCGGTGGTTACTCCCGATTGGATGAGTGGTTCACTGCGGATTAATGACGCATTGGAAATCACCTACAACCGCCTTTATATCGTTATTTTTACTCTCATTGTCTTTGCGCTGCTCATGCTCCTGTTACGGCGGACGCGCATTGGTCTGGACATCCGCGCAGTATCGCAGAATCGCAGCATGGCCAAGGCGATGGGTATTCGCACCGAATGGGTAGATGCGATGACTTTCGGCTTAGGATCGGGAATCGCGGGCGTGGCTGGAGTGGCATTGAGCCAACTCACGAACGTCGGGCCGAATTTGGGTCAAGCGTACATTATTGATTCGTTCTTAGTAGTGGTGTTTGGCGGAGTTGGCAATCTATGGGGTTCGTTGATTGGCGGGATGTCGATGGGCATCGTAAATAAATTGCTGGAGCCTTATGCCGGAGCCGTTCTAGCGAAGATTTTCGTATTGATTGGACTCATTCTCTTTATTCAGATCCGGCCTCGCGGCTTGTTCCCGCCAACTGGGCGCGCATCGGAGGATAAATAATGGCACAGGAAACACGAGAGAATATTACTCTCTGGAAGCCGAGTTCTGACGATCGCGGCGGCACCTGGTTTTTGCGAGTCTTGCTTTTATTGGCAGTGATGGTGCCCGTTTTGAATCTGTTAGTCCCCACTTCATCGGGCGCCCATCTTTCTGTTTTCGGCATCACTATCATTGGCAAGTATCTGTGTTACGGCATGCTGGCGCTGGCCATTGATTTGATTTGGGGATACTGCGGCATTTTGAGTTTGGGGCACGCCGCATTTTTCTCCTTGGGCGGCTATGCCATGGGCATGTATTTAATGCGGCAGATCGGCACGCGCGGCGTATATGGCGATCCGGTTTTGCCGGATTTCATGGTGTTTCTGAATTGGAAGAGCTTGCCGTGGTTCTGGTACGGCTTCAATCATTTCGCTTTCGCGATACTCATGATGCTCTTTATACCCGCGTTACTGGCCTTTGTTTTCGGCTGGTTCGCGTTTCGTTCGCGGGTCACGGGTGTTTACTTTTCAATCATCACGCAGGCCTTGACTTACGCGCTGATGCTAGCCTTCTTCCGAAACGACATGGGTTTCGGCGGTAATAACGGCTTTACAGATTTCAAGGATATTCTTGGATTCGATTTACATTCAGACCTCACTCACGTTGTTTTGTTAGTTGTCACAGCCGCTGCGCTCGGCGGAAGCTATATGGTTTGTCGCGCGATTGTGGAATCTCGCGCGGGGCGTGTCATGCACGCAATTCGTGATGCCGAGAGCCGCACGCGCTTTCTAGGTTATCCGGTTGAGTCTTTCAAGGTTTGGATATTCGTGTTCTCCGCCATGATCGCCGCGATCGCCGGTGCCTTATACGTGCCACAGATAGGAATTATTAACCCTGGCGAATTTGCCCCCATCAATTCGATTGAAGCGGTGATTTGGGTGGCAGTGGGTGGCCGCGGAACGCTCTACGGAGCAATTGCCGGCGCCATTCTTGTTAATTATGCGAAGACCTATCTCACGGGTGCATTCCCAGAAGTGTGGCTTTTCGCCCTCGGCGCCCTGTTTGTTGGGGTGACGCTATTTTTGCCGCGGGGAATTATCGGCCTGATTCCGGCAAGGATCCGCGCAAAATGAGCGCTAGAGACAAGCGACTGAGCCTTGAGAACGTCACTGTCAGTTTCGATGGATTCAAGGCGCTCAACCAGCTCACCTTACATGTCGATCCAGGTGAAATGCTGTGCATTATTGGTCCCAACGGCGCTGGCAAAACAACCATGATGGATGTCATCACCGGAAAGACGCGGCCCGCTTCAGGATCGGCAAAATTCGGCGAAGATATCGATTTGCTCAAGCTATCGGAGCCCGAAATTGTAGCGTCGGGCATCGGACGAAAATTTCAAAAGCCGACCGTTTTTGAGCGCCTAACGGTTTTTGAGAATCTTGAACTGGCACTGGCCGGGACGCGGTCGTTCCTGAAAACGCTGCGCGCTCGTATTGACGCTGAGCAGTTGAAACGAATCGACGAAGTTCTGAATATCATCGGACTTTCCAACCAGCGGTTTCTATTAGGAAGCGTTCTAGCGCACGGACAAAAGCAGTGGTTGGAGATTGGCATGTTGCTCATGCAAAATCCGGAACTGCTGCTCGTGGACGAGCCGGTAGCTGGCATGACTCCGCAGGAAATTGAGCGCACAGCTGAATTACTTCGTTCCTTGGCGGGTGAACATTCGGTTGTAGTCGTCGAGCATGATATGTCTTTTGTTCGCTCGATCGCGCGCCGTGTGGTCGTTTTGCATGAAGGCCACGTGATCGCCGAAGGCGACATGGATACAGTGCAGAGAGATGCCCGCGTGATAGAGGTCTATCTTGGAGTGTGAGTAACCATGCTGGCAGTTAACGGCCTGAATCAGTTTTACGGCGGTAGCCACACGTTGTGGGATGTCGATTTGAGCGTTCCCGCGGGATCGCGCATGTGTTTAATGGGCCGCAACGGCATGGGCAAAACCACGCTCTTGAAGTGCATTATGGGTCTGCAGGCAACTAAATCAGGCACGGTTAATTTCGAAGGTGCCGATCTTTTGAAGAGTGCGGCGGAGCAGCGGGCGCGTGTGGGAATCGGCTATGTCCCGCAAGGTCGCGAGATTTTCTCGCACCTCACAGTAGAAGAGAATCTCCGGATTGGCTTAGGAATTCGCAAAAATGGAGCGCGCACCATTCCTGCCCGCATCTTTGATCTGTTTCCCGTTTTGAAGAAAATGATGAAGAGGCGGGGCGGCGATCTTTCGGGAGGCCAGCAACAACAACTCGCCATTGGACGCGCACTGGTGCTGGAACCCAAGCTGCTCATTTTGGACGAACCAACTGAAGGCATCCAGCCCAATGTCGTGCATGAAATCGGCGATATCATCCTGCGGCTGAACCAGGAAGAAGGTTTGACGGTCTTACTGGTTGAGCAAAAGTTGCCGTTTGCGCGGCGCGTGGCTAGCGAGTTTTGTATCCTCGACAAAGGACGCCGAGTAGCGGCGGGACCCATTAACGCACTGACCGATGACGTAGTGCAGGCGCACTTGAGCGTGTAAGAGCTAGCATGCCCTCGAGTACTGATCTTCAGTTGCTCCGTCTTCTGCAATTAGCCGACAGCGCGCTGCCGGTAGGGGCATTGGTGCATTCCTACGGCCTGGAGGCGTTGATTGAAGAGGGCTATTTAACGTTGCCAGACTTGTTTCATCATCTGCGAGCTACGCTTTCGGAGAACCTCTTATTTGAAGCCGTATTCTGCCGCCGCGCTCATGAGCTTGCCTCTCAAGGTGAAGACATCACAGAACTTGATCAGCATTTCAGTGCGTTTCGGCTCGCCAGAGAATCGCGAGAGGCGAGCCTCCTGCTGGGTAAGCGCTTCGTGGCTCTGGTGAGCGCCCTTGAGCCGGAACTGGGGGCTCGCCTGAAGAACACTCATTTCGCGCTGGCTTTTGGGTATGCGTGTGGCTTACTCGGCTTTAGCATGGCAGACACAGTTGGCGCATTCCTGCATCAGAGCATCAGTGGGACAGTGTCAGTTTGCCAGCGAATTTTGAAACTCGGTCAACGCGAGGCCGCGCAGATCATCTGGGATCTGAAACCTGACATTCTAGAAACCGTGAACAGAACGGCTCGCTATTCGACTGACGACGTGGGCTGTTTCGCGCATTTACCTGAATTAGCTTCGATGCGCCACCCCATCCTGACGACGCGGCTATTCGTGAGCTGAACTAACTGATGACAGACGCCACCCTTTCGTTGCGGTTTGTGCTAAGTGAGGGAAAAACTGTTTTGAACGTATTGCGACAAGAGCCGCCTTGGAGGGCGCTACGGGCTTTTCGGAATAGTTCGAATGAAGCGTTGATTCATTTGCACAACGTTTCGGGAGGCGTCCTCGGCGGCGACCAGTTGCGCCTCGACGCGACTCTAGACGAGTCAGCTCAAGCGCAGATCACTGCGGTTGGAGCAACACGGATTTATCGAGCAGCCGAGACCAAGCCAACAGCTTGTCAGTTGACGCGACTGTGTGTATCTAGCGGCGCCTTGTTGGAATACTTGCCCGACACCGTCATTCCCTTTGCTGGTTCGCGCTTTGAACAGAGATCAGAGGTCCGCCTAGCGCACGGCGCGGGTTTGATTTGGTGGGAAAGTGTATCGGCAGGGCGGATTGCCAGCGGTGAGTCTTTTGCTTTTGAAAAGCTTTTAGTGGACACCACGATTTTTGCTTTAGGCAAGCCAATCGCGAAGGAACGATATTCACTTCAGCCGGTGTGCCAACAATTGAGCTTGCCCACGCGCTTCGGGAAATTTTTGTATAGTTCGACAATGTATGTCTGCTTAGTTGGAAGGAAGCCGAGCGACTGGACTGAGCTTGAACACGAGATGAACACCACAGCGGAAAAATTGTCAACCACAGGAGCAATGTGGGGAGCGAGTACTTTGGTAAGTGACGGAGTCGTAATTCGCGGTATGACTCAGAATGGGAGAGACGCTCAAGAAGGACTTACTGCCATGTGGCGGATAGCGAAAGAAAGGATATGGGAGCGCCCCGCAGTCGCTCCCAGAAAAATATATTGAATGCATTTGACCCAGCGTGAGCAAGAGCGCCTCCTCATTTACGTGGCGGCCGATGTGGCTCGGCGGCGTCAGAATCGTGGACTGAAGCTAAATTATCCCGAGGCCGTAGCAATTCTAACTGCGGAAATTCTCGAAGCCGCGCGCGATGGTAAGTCAGTGGCCGAAATCATGACGTTTGGCACCACAATTCTCCAGCGCAAAGACACCATGGAGGGCATTCCTGAAATGATCCACGAAGTGCAGGTAGAAGCGACTTTCCCCGACGGCACCAAGCTGGTCACCGTACATGATCCCATCCGCTAACGAAAGAGCGCACAAATGATTCCAGGCGAATACATCCTAGACGCGGACGACATTCAAGCGAACGAGGGCCGGGCGGAAGTCACGCTGCTGGTGCGCCACACTGGCGACCGGCCGATTCAGGTAGGCAGTCACTATCACTTTGCCGAGGTGAATCCCGCGCTTTCCTTTGATCGCGCGAAGGCTCGCGGCATGCGCTTGAATGTCGCAGCTGGAACCGGTGTGCGGTTTGAACCCGGCGAGGAGAAACAAGTGAAGCTGGTCGCTTTTGCTGGCGCCAGACGAATTTTTGGACACCGCGGTGAAGTGAATGGTGCCCTATGAGTTTGAGAATTCCACGTCGTCAATACGCTGATTTTTACGGACCGACAAAAGGGGATCGGATCCGCCTGGCAGATACCGAATTGCTGGCCGAGATCGAGAAAGACTTTACTAGCTATGGCGACGAAGCCACCTTTGGCGGCGGCAAAGTCATCCGCGATGGCATGGGCCAGAGCAGCACTGCCGTGCGCGCAACTGACAAGGGAGTGTTGGATTTAGTAATTACCAACGCCGTCATCATCGACCATTGGGGCGTAGTTAAGGGCGATATTGGCATCCGCGACGGCAAGATCGTTAAGGTCGGTAAGGCGGGCAACCCCGACACAATGGCCGGTGTCGATCCTGAGCTGATTATTGGCGCATCCACTGAAGTGATCGCCGGCGAGAATGCAATTGTTACTGCGGGCGGCGTGGACAGCCACATCCATTTCATCTGTCCGCAGCAGATCCACGAAGCTCTTTCCAACGGGATCACGACCATGATCGGCGGCGGGACAGGACCAGCCACCGGCACGAATGCCACTACTTGTACGCCCGGCGCGTGGAACATCGCGCGAATGTTGGAGGCCGCCGAAGAATGGCCTATGAACTTTGGCTTTCTGGGCAAAGGCAACGTAGCGACGCCAGAGCCGCTGGAAGAGCAGATCGTGGCGGGCGCTTGTGGACTCAAGCTTCACGAAGACTGGGGAACCACGCCGGCCGCCATTGATTGTTGTTTAAGCGTGGCCGATCGTTTTGATGTACAGGTCGCCATTCATACCGACACCATCAATGAAGGCGGGTTTGTGGGAGAGACCATCGCGGCGATCAAGGGCCGCACCATTCACACGTATCACACAGAAGGAGCCGGCGGCGGTCATGCGCCCGATATCATCAGCATTGCCTCTCAACCCAATGTCCTCCCGTCTTCGACGAATCCTACTCGGCCTCTAACCGTCAACACAATTGCCGAGCACTTAGATATGTTGATGGTTTGCCACCATCTCAACCCGCTTGTGCCCGAAGACGTAGCCTTTGCGGAAAGCCGCATTCGCCAGGAAACGATCGCGGCGGAAGATATTTTGCATGATTTGGGTGTATTTAGCATGATTTCCAGCGACTCGCAAGCAATGGGCAGAATCGGCGAAGTAGTTACTCGCACCTGGCAAACCGCCCATAAAATGAAAGTCCAAAGAGGCAGCCTGCCCGCTGATTCGGCTCGTAACGATAACGAGCGCATTAAGCGTTATGTCGCCAAATATACGATCAATCCCGCAATTACGCACGGCATTTCAAGCGTGGTCGGCTCTATTGAGCCTGGCAAACTGGCAGACCTTGTGCTTTGGAAACCCGCGTTCTTCGGAACAAAACCGGAGATGATCATCAAAGGCGGCTTTATTGCGTGGAGCGTGATGGGCGACGCCAACGCGTCAATACCAACTCCGCAACCCGTCCTATATCGGCCCATGTTCGGTTCATTTGGCAAAGCGCGGCAGAACATCGCCCTCACCTTCGTTTCTAAATCTTCTCTCGAGGCCGGCATACCGGAGAAGCTTGGCTTAAAGAAGAAGGCCGTAGCAGTGCAGCGTTGCCGATCAATTGGCAAAAAAGATATGGTGCACAATTCAGCCACACCGAACATCATGGTCGACCCCGAAACCTACGAAGTGAGAGCCGACGGTGAGTTACTAACCTGTGAGCCAATGCGAATACTTCCATTGGCGCAGCGCTATTTTCTATTTTAATTTATGACTAAAAGAGCATTTCGCGTTGGCGTGGCGGGGCCGGTGGGCAGCGGCAAAACCGCATTGGTGGATTGCCTGAGCCGCCTTCTCGCCCCTAAAATGAGCCTCGCCGTTGTGACAAACGACATTTACACTCGTGAGGACGCCGAATTCTTGATCCGCCAAGGCACGCTTCCCGCAGAACGCGTGCGGGGAGTTGAAACTGGCGGCTGTCCTCACGCGGCCATTCGTGAAGACTGTTCAATGAATCTTGAAGCCATCGCGGATTTGGAGCAGCGCCTAGGAGAAGTCGAGTTAATTTTCGTGGAAAGTGGCGGCGATAATCTCGCAGCCGCATTCTCCCCCGACCTCGCAGATGTTTCAATCTACGTGATCGATGTGGCGGGTGGCGACAAAATTCCGCGCAAAGGCGGTCCCGGCATTACGCGCTCCGATCTGCTGGTAATCAATAAGATCGATCTCGCGCCCTACGTTGGCGCGTCGCTCGAAGTCATGGACCGCGATGCCAAGAAGATGCGCAACGATAGGCCCTTTCTGTTTACGGATCTGAAAAAAGGTACCGGAGTCGAAGCCGTCTCTAACTGGGTGCTTCAACAACTTTCGCAGCCGCGCCGCGATTTGTTCGAAGCCGGGACTTATGTCCGGCCACTTAAAGGGCACAAACATACCACCGCCTAAATGCAAATTGAGAAATGTGTCAATGTGGTTGACACGTCCCGGAATCGATGTTACCCTAATTAAAATCCAGTAAACTTACTAGCCTAGTCGGACTAGCAAAGCCCAGTCGTGCTCCTTTCTGGATCTTCATTTTTCGCAAGGGGTACGTGGATGACAATTGCTCGTTCAGGGCTATTTGTGTTTTTTCTGATTACTTTCGGTGCCTCAACCTTGGTTTATGCACAAACCGGGTCCGTACAAGGAACGATCAAAGACTCGACTGACGCCGTAGTGCCAAGCGCGCAAGCCAGCCTAAAGACGAGCGATGGCGTTATCGTTAAAACAACTATTTCCGATGCAACCGGCGCGTACGCCATTTTGAGTGTCCCCGTCGGTAGTTATACGCTTTCGGTAACAGCTCCTGGATTCAAGCCCTTCGTTCGCACTGGCATTTCGGTCACGGACGCGAAGGCAACCGCTATTGATGTTCCGCTCGACGTAGCGCAAAGCACCAGCAGCGTCGAAGTGAATGCGAAAGCAGATCCTTTTGAGGTGGTGCCCGACGTGCCGACCAAGAGTGTCTATGGGCTTGATCTAGCGGTAGAAGAGACCCCGCGATCGATCTCCGTAGTAGGTGCCGAAACGGTCGAGCGCTACAACATTCAAACCGTAAACGATTTGGCCTTAGTCGCCTCCGGCACATTCACCGGCAGTTATTTCGGCATTCCCGGTACGCTGTTTGTTCGCGGTGATGAAAGCGACAACTACTTCCGCGGCTTTCGACGCGCCGAAAACGAAGGAAGTTATTCCACCCCGCTAGGCGCAGCAGAGACGATCGAAGTAGTCAAAGGCCCACCGCCAACGGCTTATGGCGCCGGTAAGAGCGGCGGCTTCCTGAATTTCATTCCTAAGAGCGCTCGCAGCCAGAGTGCCAAATGGCTGGAACATCCAGAAGGCAAAGTGACGCTCACTTATGGCAGCTACAACGAGAAGATCGGTGGTCTTGATTTTGGCAGCCCGTTGCAGATTGGCGGCCATCGCGCAGGCGTTTACGGCTACACGAACTTTGAAGATTCCGGCAGTTACTACAACTACATCCACCAACGTCAAAAGTTGGGGCAAATCGCTTTCGATAGCGAACTAGGCCGCAAATGGCGCATTGAAATGGGCTATCAGTTCTACAAAGGCAACTTGCCGCAGAACGTCGGCTGGAACCGTATTACGCAAGCGTTGATCAACAACGGAACCTACTTGGCAGGTAGCCCAATGATCAATCTTTCGACCAACGGCTACAACATCACGCCGGCAAATTTGCAACGGGATAGCCTCCAGACTTTCGTCTTTACTCCAAACTTCGCGCCCGTTTTTCAATCGGCGGCTTACGCGCAAACGGCAGCGCTGTTTGCGTTGAATCCAGCGACCGTGCACCTCACTCATCTCAGTGACAACCAAGTCATTGCCGACGCGGGAGATTTTAGCAACGCCGATACCGATACCGGTTACTTTGACATTGTGCGCGATATCCATGAAGGTTTCACATTCAAGAATCAGACATTTGTAGAAACACTGGATGCCTCCAAGTATACGAATTACGAATTTTCGTCTTATTACAATCCAAAGGTTTTTGAAAATAAGACCACGGTTGACTATCAGTTGAAGCCCACGCGATGGGCGACCATTGAGACAACTTCCGGCTTCGCCGCCCGGCACACGCAGTTCTATTCCGGTGAATCTCGAACTCCGCAAGCTAATGATAGGCGCGATTTATCGGTAGGTCCCACGCCGAACGATCGATTTGCCGGGGCTTTCACTCCTTACGCTATTAACTCGTGGGACTACCTTCAGCAAGGAAGCTATTCAGACATAGGGGAATTCTTTCTGACAGACATTAAGCTCTGGTCAAGGTTAAGTATTTTGGGAGGCGTTCGCTACGACTACTACAATCCACAATCAACCGGAACGGATGGCGGAGAGCCGATGGCGCATACCAGCGGGAGCGACGGCGCTACTACCTATAACGTGAGCGCCAGCTTGCGATTGCCGCATCAAATCATTCCCTATTTCACCTACGCGACATCGAACTACCTGAGTGTCGGGCAGGGCGGCGAAGTGGATTACTCAACCATTCCAAACAAGGAATACATCCAAGGCGCGCACTTAGCTGAGACAGGCGTAAAGTTCGCGCTCGCAAGCAAAATGTTGGCCACGCTTTCCTTGTTTCAGCAGAAGCGAGCCACTTACAACACGCTCAGCAGCACCGTCGATTTCTACAAAACAAAAGGTATCGAGTTCGAATGGCGTGCAGCTCCATCGCGCTATTACAGCTTCACCACCGCCTACACATTCCAACAGCCCGAGCAGTTGAACATTCCATTCGAACTCGGCATACCTGGAACCCTAATTGGCCTCACGCCGGCGGAATCGTACGGCGGCCGTTTCATCGGCGACGCCGGTATTTTCGGATTGAAAGTTCCAGTTGAGGTGCCCGGCCAGCCGAAGAACGTAGTGAGCGCATTTGTCACCATCACCCCGCAACGCAATTGGGGCGTCACTTTCGGAAGCAGTTGGGATCAAAAGGTAGAAGCTGGTTATATCAGCGGCATCATCCTGCCCTCGTATGCAGTGTTTCGCGGCTCGCTGTTCTACAAATATAAACGCTATGAAGCCAATCTAGCCGCTAACAATATTGGCGATAAGCAATTTTTCACGTCGCAATACTTGTTTTGGGATACTTTCGTGAAACCCAGCGAAATGCGTACTATTTCTCTCACGCTGAGCTATCGATTTGGACGGGATGTACACTGATCCTACGGCCACTGAACCGGAGAATCTTTCGCGGCAACTCCCAGTTCCAGATCTTATCTACGGACTGAATGACAAGCCGCCATTTCGGCGCGCTATCTTTGTGGCTCTTCAGCATGTGCTGGCCGTGTTCGTCGGCATCATTACGCCTCCACTGATCGTGTCGAAAGCGCTCCATTTGCCGGATGCCGACGAAGCATTTTTAGTAAGTATGGCGCTGCTCATTTCCGGCGTCGGAACGCTCTTGCAAAGCACGCGGATTGGCCCGATCGGATCGGGTTTGCTAAGCATTCAGGGAACAAGCTTCGTTTTTTTGGGGCCGATCATCGCGTTGGCGAAGACCGTAATCGCAGACAGGTCGGCATCATCTGTGGCGAGCGCGTTGGGCATAGTATTTGGCACCTGTTTGGTCGCCGCGCTTGTGCCCATGTTAGTGAGCCCTTTTATTCATTTGGCCAGTAAGATCATCACGCCCTTGGTTACCGGAATCGTCGTCACGCTGATTGGGCTAACGCTTGTCGAAGTGGGAATCACAAGTCTGGGCGGCGGCTTTGACGCTCGCGCCAATGGCAGTTTTGGCTCCGCACAGAATCTCTTGTGGGCCGGTATTGTTGTCACGCTCATTGTCATTCTCAACGGCAGCAAATCAGAATGGCTGCGAATGATCTCGGTCGTAGCGGGTCTGGCGGGTGGTTACGTGGTGGCCATCTTAGCGGGAAAAGTCGGCTTTCAGGAACTGCACACGCTACCTTGGTTCACTATACCGGCTCCGCTCCATTACGGCTTAGGCATGCGAATCACCGCACTCATTCCTTTTAGTTTTCTTTACCTCATCACAGCCATCGAATCTATCGGTGATCTCACGGCAACCTCAGCTCTCACCTCTGAGCCAATTTCCGGCCCTATCTACTTCCAGCGGCTACGTGGCGGCGTGATGGCCGACGGAGTCAGTTCCATGCTCGCGGCGCTGTTTAATTCTTTTCCGAGTACAACATTCGCGCAAAACAACGGAGTCATCCAACTGACAGGCGTCGGCAGTCGTCACATCGCAAAGTATGTAGGAGCGATTCTTATTTTGCTAGGCGTCTGCCCAGTGGTTGGCGGAATTGTGCAATCGATGCCGCAATCCGTTCTCGGCGGCGCAACGATTATCATGTTTGGAACGGTCGCCGTGTCCGGCATCAAGATTCTCTCTGGTGTACAAATGGATCGCCGCTCGTCCACGATCGCAGCCATTTCTTTCGGGTTGGGACTGGGCGTAACATTCGTTCCGGATATCATGCAAGGCATGCCCGCGTTGATAAAGGACACATTCTCTTCAGGAATTGCAACTGGCGGCTTGTGTGCTCTGTTACTAAATGTCCTTTTGCCGGGCAGAAACGCGCCCTAGCAATGAGTACGCTGCTAGTAAAGAACGCTCACACTCTCGTCACCATGGATGCAGAGCGGCGCGAAATCAAAGGCGGAAGCCTTTTCGTTCGAGGCGGCGTCATCGAACAAATTGGTGTTTCAGAGAAGCTCCCCATTGAAGCTGACGAAATCTTAGACCTGCGCGGGCGCTACATTGTCCTACCCGGCCTCGTCAACACTCATCATCATTTCTATCAGGTGCTGACTCGCGCTGTACCGGGTGCACAAGCCAGTGAGTTGTTCGGCTGGCTGAAAACGCTCTATCCGATTTGGGCAAACTTAACGTCGGAGGGTGTATATACCAGCGCAATGATGGCCGCCGCGGAACTCATGCTCTCAGGCTGCACTACCTCGAGCGATCATCTGTATCTTTTTCCAAACGATTGCACCGTCGATGACGAAATCCGTGCCGTTCGTAACATCGGAATGAGATTTCATGCCAGCCGGGGAAGCATGAGCGTCGGCGCGAGCAACGGCGGTCTACCTCCCGACTCCCTTGTCGAAAGCGAGGACCACATTTTGAACGACAGCCGCCGGCTAATTGAGACATATCATGACAATCGTCGTCACTCCATGCTTCGTCTGACCCTCGCGCCTTGCTCACCGTTCTCCGTATCCACCGACCTAATGAAAGAATCCGCCGCACTGGCGCGATCGTATCCTGGCGTCAGATTGCATACGCACCTGGCGGAGAATCAACTGGATGTCAGCTATAGCTTGGAGAAATTCGGACTCACCCCAACCCAATATGCGGAATCCCTCGGTTGGACCGGACCCGACGTGTGGCACGCACATTGCGTGAAGTTGGATGAGCACGGCATCCAATGCTTCGCCCGGACAGGCACAGGCGTAGCTCATTGTCCGACGAGTAACATGCGCTTGGGCAGTGGCGTGATGCCGCTTCGCCGGATGCTGAGAGCAGGAGTCCCCATTGGGCTCGGCGTAGACGGCGCGGCTTCAAACGACTCGTCAAATATGCTGCACGAAGCGCGGTCGGCGTTTCTTCTCGCGCGGGTTGGTGAGCAAGACGCGGCGGCACTCACCGCGCGCCAAGCCCTGGAATTGGCCACTCTTGGCGGCGCGCAAGTACTGGGGCGTGACGACATCGGTCACTTAGCAGTTGGTATGTCTGCTGACTTTGTTGCAATAAACGTTGACCGTCCCCAATTCTCAGGAGCTGAGTGGGATATCGTCGCAGCGCTGGTTTTCTGTCAGGCCGATTCGGTAGACTTCAGCTTCATAAACGGCCGCAAAGTAGTGGCTCACGGACATCTTGTGACCTGCGATCTAGAATCTTTGACAGAAAAGACAAACATTCTTTCCAGGCACTTGAAATCACTCCGGCTAAGCTAAGCCCGAAATCTTCAGCCAGCCGCCCTGTAACGCTCCCTTTGCTTAATTCACTACCCAGTTGACAGTCAGCGTTCAACCAAATTACAAGGAGATCCCAATGCCCAACACCCGTCCGTATCTTTTATCTCTGCTCGCCGCCGTTTCCCTCGTCGCCCAGCAGCCCAACCCACCTGTCAGAGCAGTGCCGCTGCCTGCTAACCCAGTTCTCAAAACCATCCAACACAAACTCAACATTGTGGGAGGCACCGAAATCACCACTCCTCAGCGTGCCATTGACCTCGCCGCGCCCCGTGCCAAGTTCCCGCAGGTCCACTTCTCCACCTCCCGCGAGTTCTTCACCACCAATAAAGACCGCAGCAAAACTCCTTCCGGCCTCTACATCCTCGACGCCAACTTCATCCCTGCCCAACTGCCGGAGATCCTCAACCAAGCCCACGTCACCCTTCACCCCGATGGCTCTGTCACCAACGCCCAAGGCGGCAAAATCGCCATGATTCTTTGGCAAAAGTTAGTGCAAGTCACCACTCCGCGCGCGTCGCTCTCGAATCCCGATGAGCGTTGGAGCCTGCTCCCATCCGCCCACGCCGCCAGCCCATATCCGTTGAGTTACGTCAGCGCCTGGAGTTACTGGTACGCCGATAATGGCTTCTGCCGGTCAGTCACTGCCACCACCGGAGCCGATGCTTGGGGTCCATCGCAAAATGGCGCCCGCCCGCACACCTTCATTCAATACATTGAAACTCGCGCCTGGTCCAACGGCACCAACACTGTCGACCGGACCTGCCGCAATTGCGACACGCTTACCGCATCCGCCGAAGCCTCCTATGGTTGCTGGTGGCCCGCGTACGGTTTCGGCGTCGACGGTTACGCCGACCTCAAAGATGGTTCATTTAGCTGGAGCTGGTCTTGGTAGTAACTCGCCAACGCACCTAGACAATGATTCCGAAGAGCGAGACACTCCTATTCCTTGATCGGCTTGGGGTGTCCCGTTCTTCCCCACTTCAAACCGCAGCGAAGCGGTACTCTCTTCCCTTACCGCTTCGCCAGAGTCGTGGATCTAAGAAAGAATGGATGTCACTAAAGCCCAAAACTGATCAAGCACGGAATTTAAAAAAGGAACGGTCGAGGGTCCCGGCACTTTAATCGGTCTCGCGGCTGCATTAGTCGCAACAAAAGAGGCGACTAAAAGAGCTGAACATAAGGGTCGTTTTATGGTTTTCATTTTATTTTTTCCTTTGAAAGAGGCAGGTTATTTCTAACGCCCCGCCCACACAACTAGTGCCCAAACACCACGTAAAATTTTCATCGGAGTTTGCCGACTACCTTTATTCCTGTACTATTCCCGCTGACAGGCTGTAGCTGATGGTGTAGCCTCAAATTAGCTCCATAGATGTTGTTTGGCGGGTTCCGGGCCTGGAGAATTGGCTCCTCGAGACGTGAGGGCCATCACACTTCTCTGCCAAGATGGTCATCCTGGCTGGATAAATCTGACACTCTAATTTTCATCGGCGGGACGGTTTTGATCCTGGGCTTTGCTCTGCTCATTATCCAGCAGGAATACCGCACCACGCTCGACCTCTGGAAAACGCGCCTCTCTGCCGCCGTCGTCCACCGCGCTTGGACCTTTCGCAGTTCACTTCAACAAAGTCAGGACGATGCCCAAGTTTTAGCCGGCTTCGTCGCCACCCGCGAATTGCTCACCGCCCAAAGAAATTCAAAAGACCTCGTCTTCAATCTCTTTAATGATTTTCGGGAAGTGTACGAATACTCCGCTCTCTGCTTATTCGACAGTCAACAAAGAAACGTCGTGCATGTCACCGCCAAGTCCTCGCCACTCTCCAAAGTCACGGCCAGCGCGGAGTTCCGTCAAGTCGTCCAATCCTCTCTCGATACCGCGCATTTCCAGGTCAAACTCGTCCGCGGCCCCGATCAAACACCACTGCTCGTTTTCGCCACACCCGTGTTCGCCACGCCGGTTCCGCTCTCCCACACACCGCCCATCGGCGCGGTAGCCATGTTTGACCCGTTCTCGCAAGAGCTCCTCCCGCTCCTCACCATCAAAGATCTGCCCATGAAAACTCTCGAAGCACCCCTGCTTCAGTTGCACACCGCAGAAAGCCGCTCCGTTTCCCCGCGCTACGTAACAGATCCCGC
>Ga0302319_10008191_pt1 | contig 20388 bp, 18 predicted proteins | sample Bog_T0_2_FD_203319 | JGI IMG/M metagenome (GOLD analysis project Ga0302319, IMG submission 203319) | Peat permafrost microbial communities from Stordalen Mire near Abisko, Sweden - Bog_T0_2 | ecosystem: Environmental > Terrestrial > Soil > Wetlands > Peat | place: Sweden: Abisko, Stordalen Mire... | reverse complement strand
CTCTGGTTAAGAGCATTATACACATAAGTGGCCGTTCCGCCGCCATCGACCGTAAGTATGTTGCCTTCGGCGTCGTAGGTGTAGGTGTGGAAGCCGTCGTTGATGAGGTTGCCGGCGGTGTTGTAGACGTAGCCGGCCGTGGTGATCTGATTGGTGGCCGTGCTGATGTTCACCGGCCCAAAGGTCGAGCCGCTGCCCGTTCCGCCGGTGATGCTCTGCTGGAGGCGATTGCCCCAGCGGTCATAGGTCCATGCGAAGTCCGGCCCGGTGCCGGAGGTGACCGTGGTCGAAGTGAGCCGGTTGACCGCGTCATAGCCCAGGTTCTCGGTGATGCCGCCGCCCCATTCATTTCATGTTCTTTGTGCAATGGGTGGGAAACTACGAAATGAATCCTGGAAGAACTGTGAAAATGCGCTAACTCCGCGAGTAGCGAATCACATCGACCGTTGAGGCGGCGACCAATCCCTCCTCGACCATAGCGTCGAGAGAGGGGGTCAGCTTGTTGATCTGCTCTTCCGTGTCGATTATGCTCATCTGGATGGGCGCGTCCTTGGAGAAGCTCCAATGGCTGGAGCGGCGTATGCGAGTGCTTGGCCCATAGCCTTCGATGCCGCGGAAGACGACCACCTCTTCGATGCCCAGCTCCATGCACTTGGCCAGGATGGCTTCATGCAGCGGCTTGCCTTGCCAGCGGTCGTCCTCGCCGAAGTGAACGCGCAACATGCGAGCGGTGAACTCTTCTTTCATTGGGCTTGCCTCCTATAGCTCTGGCGCGGGCGTCGGGCCGGTTTCGAGGGCGCGATAAGCGTATTTGATGATGTCAACGTCAGAGAAGACCACCAAACCCTCGGCCACCATCTGATCGACGATGGGCAGGAATGCGCGCAGCTTTTCGGCGGTGTCAATGGCCGAGAGCATGATGGAGCCGTGGCGCGAGCTGATGAGCGGCTTGTCCTTGTGCAGGCGGCGATGCGCGCCGTAGCCGAGAATGCCGCGATAGACGGTGACGCCGGCGATGTCGTTGGCGCGCATCGCCTCCACCAGGGCTTCATGCAGCGGCTTGGACTTCCAGCGGTCTTCTTCGCTGACGAAGATGCGCATCATCTGCGCATGGCCCTCGATCTTGAGGTGAGCGGGCGTGAGCGGCTGCTTGGTCTTCGAGAGCTGCGCCGGCTTGGCCACCGTCGTCTCCTGCATCTCGATCAGCCCCGTGCCGGCCAGCTCTTCCAGCTTGCCGAGGATCGAATCGATCATCTCGCGCGTCTCAATGAACTCGATCTTGATGGGCAGGCGGTCGGAGATCTCGACCAGGTGCGCCGCGTGCATATGATGATCAGCGCCGAAGCCGGCAATGCCTTTGGTGACGGTGGCTCCGGCGACGCCGCGATAAAAAAGAAAGTCGAGAATGCTGGAGTAGAGCGGCACACCGTGATGAGTGGCTCCATCGCTCAGATAGATGGTGACTTTGACGGCTTTTCCGGGTTGCAACATTCAGTCTCCCAGTCTCCATGAGCAGTGAGGATCACGTGAGGATTCTATCGCAAGCGGCCGCGCCCGCGCTTGGCGGTCAACTGATGGCCTCGGCCAGCACGGCGCCGAGCCAGGTGGCGGCCAGGCCCAGAACCAGGCTGCCCAGCGCGTAGAACGAGGCCAGGGCAAAGGCTCCGGCGCGTAGCGTGGAGAGCGTCTCCCACTCGTAGGTGGAAAAGGTGCTGTACGCGCCGATGAAGCCCACCGGGATCAGGTAGCGCCAGGCCGGACTCAGCCCCGCCCGCTTGCCCAGGTAGGTGAGCGAGAAGCCGATGACGACGCAGGCGGTGAGGTTGATGACGAAGGTGCCGTAGGGAAAGCGTGTTCCCATGCGCCCGGCAATCGTGGAGCCGACCCAGTAGCGGGCGATGGAGCCAAGCGCGCCTCCGGCGGCGATGAGCAGATACTTCTGCAAAATCTCTCTCCTACTCCAGATTACCGCGTTTTACGTGCTGCGACGGGCTTCCGCTCAAGCAGGATAGCTCCTGCCCTTCCACTGGACGCGTCTTTGGAAGCGGTGCTGGAACCAACTGCGAGAAAGCAGCGCCACAAAGAGCGGCAACCCCAGCGGAGCCAGCGCGCAATCGACAAACGGAAAGTTGGATTTGGCCACGCGGTGATAGAAGCGGAAGAGGTTGCGCGCCCACAGCAGAGCCAGCACCCAGCCCGCGGCCAGCCACTGCAACGAATGTGCGTTGAAATGCGCGTTCCACAGCCAGATGGCCAGCAGGGGCAACGCCACCAGCAGAAGAATATCGATGGCCCGCCAGACGGCCAGCGCGAGGCAACTGTCAAAGAGCAGCGCAAGGTTTTTGGTCCAGCCCGCGATCATCGCCTCGGTGGAGCGGTACATCCGGGTGGAGAGGGCGTCATCGGCATAGCGGAATCGCAGGCCCACCTTGCGCCGCTTGGCCAGGAATGCCAGCTCCACATCTTCGAGAATCTTGTCCGCGACGGCGGCGTGGCCGCCCAGGCGGCGATAGGCTGCGCGCTCGACGAGAAGAAACTGCCCGTTAGCCGCGGCGACGCGCTGGTTGGGGTCAGAGACCCGCGCCGGCGGATAGGCCAGGGAAAGTTCGCTGAAGATGAGCGGCATCAGCGAGCGCTGCGCCAGTCCGCTGACGATCTGGCGCGGCGAGTAGCTCAACATTCCCACCTTGTGCTTGGCGGCTTCGTGCAGCGCACGGCGCAGATTGCCCTGCTCGTGAATGGTGTCGGCGTCGGTGAAGAGCAGCCAGCGCCCGCGCGCCCGGAGGGCCGCCGTCCATAGGGCGTTGTTCTTGCCGGTCCAGCCGTATTCCAGCTCGCCGGCGGGGATGAGCGTGACTCCGGCAAAGCCGCGGGCGACCTCGGCGGTCCGGTCGGTGGAGTGATCATCGACCACAATCAGCTCCCAATCGCGGCCCAACCGGAAAATGTCGCCGGACTGGCTGGTGAGCGATTCCAGGCAGGCTGCGAGACAATCTTCCTCGTTGCGCGCCGGGACAATCACGGTCAGCTCCAGCTCGCTTTCGGCTTCCTTGGAGATGGTTCGAGCCTCCGGCTTTTCGTCATCCATGACTTACCGCCCTTCCGCTCCGTATTATAAGGGTGTGCGGCTCTCTCGATTGCTCATCCTCGCTTTGCTTGCTCCGCTCGTGCTCGCGCCCGGCTGCGATCGCGGCGCGCATCCGGCGCAAACCGGGCGATTAGCTCCGGATTTCACCGTCTCGGACGGCGCGACTACCGTTCACCTGGCCAGCTACCGGGGCCGCGTGGTGCTGCTCAACTTCTGGGCCACATGGTGCGCGCCCTGCATCGAGGAGCTGCCCTCGCTGCTCCAGCTCCACCAGGACGAGCCTGGTTTGGCGGTCGTGGCGGTCAGCATCGACGAAGACCCCGGCGCGTACAGCCGCTTCATCGCCCGTCATCATGTGGACCTGATTACCGTGCGCGACCCGGCCCAGAAAGCCGCTGGGCTTTACCACTCCGAGATGTGGCCGGAGAGCTATCTGATCGACCGCCAAGGCGTGATCCGGCGCAAGTTCATCGGCGCGCAGGATTGGTCCAGCCCGGAGATTCGCGCTTATTTGAAGGGGATGTGATCAGAGCGCACGATCGAGCAGCCGCGCTAGGGCCGGGCCTGCTGCGAGGATGCTGGCGCAAGGGAAGCCGAGTCCTGCTGGCCCTTGGAGGCGAACCAGTTGCGGTCCCAAAGGTTTTTGTAGAACTCGCCGGTAAGCTCGGCGGCGCGTGGGCCGAAGGTGGGGCGTCCGCCTTCGAGGAAGAAGACGGTGACCAAGCTGCCCTGGGGCGAATCGGAGTAGGAGGCGAACCAGCCGAAGCGGGTTCCCTTGTCCGAGCAGGTACCCGTCTTGCCGAAGACCGGCAGTTCGTTGAAGTTTGCGCGCAGGCGGCGGGCGGTGCCGTACTGGACAGCGCCGGCCATGCCGTCTGAGATGTCGGGAACGTAGCGTGCGATGTCGAGGGTGCGCTTGACCTTGGGTTCCAGCGCCGCGACCTCGGCGGCGGTGGTGGGGTGCTGCAAGTAGTAGAGGGTTCCGCCATTGGCGATGGCCGCCACAAATGCGCCCAATTGCAGTGGAGTAAGTGAAACGCCCTGGCCGAAGCTGCACATGCGGCCCACCCCGCCCTCGGCTGCGGGCAGCTCCTGGTCGGGATAGACGCCCAACTGCTCGCCCTCAATGTTATAGCCGGCCAGCTCTCCGAGGCCAAACTGGGTGGCGTAGTGGTGCACGCGCTCGAAGCCTAGTTCCCTTCCCATCTCCTCGAAGTAGAGGTTATTGCTCTTGGCCAGAGCCTGGGTCATATTCATGCGGAAACCGGCCAGCTTGACCGGCGTCTCGCTCGTGACCAGCCCCTCGGCGAGCGCCGCCATGGCCACCGTGAGCTTGATGGTGGAACACGGCTCGGCGCCGGGGGAAAGAGCCAGCTTTTGGTTGACCATGGCCAGGATGCGTCCATTGGCGGGGTCGATGACCACGGCCGTGCCGTTCATATCGCCCAGGGCGTCGATGGCCGCCTGCCGGACCACGGGGTCTTCACCCGCCGTAACGTCGCCGTCGAAGATGTCGCCTTTGGCGAAGGAGCTGGCGGAGAATCGCTCATGGAAACGATGGCGGCGGGAGGCGAGGGCCGCGCGGCGAGCGCTGGTTCTGGCGGCGCCTCGTGCGGTGGTGCGAGCTTGCTGCCGGACAGTCGCGGCTCTGGATGCGGCGAGGGTTGCGCCGGCGCGGGCGGCCGGCCTTGCGGCATGAGCCACGGCACGATGGCCAGCGCGATAGTGCACAAAGAGATGAGAGTCCGTGGATTTGACGCGGTGCTGCGTTTGGGGCACGTCCAAAGCCGCCGCCACGCCAGCGCCCATGCCGGAAGCAGCCAGAATCAGAGCTAAAACCAGTGCAAATGCCCTTATACGGAAAAAACTCATCCAGCTAGTATCCTCTCTCCCATCGGAGTGCCGTGCCGCGCTTTCCCCTTCAGAGGATGGCGCTTCATGCGATTCAAACATTCCAAGCCGGGAGAAGCTAACCCCAGCGGTTCCATCACTTTCATCGGCCACTGCGCATGCAGCGAATAGGTTGTCGCGAAAGTAGCCAACTCATCAGCCTACCGATTTCACAGCACCGCTTGCATTCGATGAGCTATATTGCACTATACAACCTTCAAAGCTCTTTCTAACAAGAATCGGCTCTTAGAAGCCCAAACGGCGCAAAAAGGCAGGTTTGTCCAGGTCCGGCTTTTCGTCGTCGTCCTTGCGGAAGAGCGTGGACGCCGGCGGGACGCGGTACTCGTCCTCCTCCGGCGGCTCGCCGGTGTTCTCTGCGTCATAGTCCTCGGGAGCCTGGGTGTACCCGGGCTCCTCAGACAACTCGGCAAACTTGGGCCGCGCCGGCTCGGAGGCGGTTTCCATCCATTCTTCCGCGCTCATCGCGCGGGCCTGCTGCGGCGCCGCTGGCCGTTCGGCCGGCTCGGCGGGAGCGACAGCGGGAGCGGAACGGTAGAAGGCAGGCTCTTCCGGCTCCTGGGACGAGGCTGATCCTCTCTCTTCTTCTTCCTCCTGGGAAAGAAAGCGCCGCGGCATGGGCTGAAGCAGAGGCGCGGGAGCAGGCTCAGAGAACCAGTCGTTGTGCGCCGACACAGGAGGCGAGGCGATGGGCGCTGGCGCCAATGGAACAGCAGGGCGGGGCGCTGGCTCATATGGCACGTCTGGTACGGATGGGCGGGGCGCCGGCTCGTATGGTACGTATGGTACGGAGGATGGGCGGGGCGCTGGCTCCAACGGAACTGAGGGGCGGAAGGGTGGATTAGATTGTACCGATGGGCTGAAGACAGGCTCCAACGGAAGTGACGGTTCATGCTGCGGCTCCAACGGAAGTGACGGGCGCGGCGGCGGCACAACTTGGACCGAAGGGCTATACGCAGGCTCCGGGGGCGCAACAGGGCGCGGCAACGGCTCGTATGGCTCATAAGACTCGGAGGCGCGGGGCGGCGGGACTGATTGCACGGATGGGCTGGACACATTCTCCTGCGGATACGAGGGAGCTGGCGGCGGAGCCAGCGGTACTGAGGGGCTGGGCGGCGGCTCCTGCGGATACGAGGGAGCTGGCGGCGGCTCCTGCGGAACCGAGGGGCTGGGCGGCGGAGCCAGCGGAACCGAAGGGATGGGCGCGGCGGCCAGAGGAATCGAAACGATGGAATCCTCTGCCACGTTCAACATACGCGCGCGCCGCTCCGGCATCTGACCGCGGAAGCCGGTGGCGATGACGGTGATCTTGACCTCGTCGCCCATCTTCTCGTCCAGCATGGCGCCGAAGATGATATTGGCGTCTTCGTCAGCGGCGGATTGAATCAGTGTCGAGGCTTCGTTGACCTCGGAGAGTTTCAGCGAGCTGGAGCCGGTGATGTTGATCAGCAGGCCGCGAGCGCCGTCGATGGCGCCGACTTCGAGCAGGGGCGAGGCCATCGCAGCCTGGGCGGCCGCAATGGCGCGATTGGGGCCGGAACGCACGGCCGTGCCCATCACCGCGTAGCCCATGCCCGCGATGGTGGTCTTGACATCGGCAAAGTCGCGGTTGATGAGGCCGGGGGTGATGATAATGTCGCTGATGCCCTGCACGGCCTGGCGAAGCACATCGTCGGCGATGCGGAAGCTCTCAAAGAAGCCGGCGTCTTTGGCCACCAGCAGCAGCTTCTCGTTGGGAATCACAATCACCGTATCAACACATTCGAGCAGCTCATGGAGGCCGCGCTCAGCCTGGCGCTGGCGGCGCTTGCCCTCGAAACCAAAGGGGCAGGTGACGACAGCGACGGTGAGAATGCCCATCTCGCTGGCCAGCGAAGCAATCACCGGCGCAGCTCCGGTGCCCGTGCCGCCGCCCAGCCCGGCAGTGACGAAGACCATGTCGGCGCCTTCAAGAGCTTCAATGATTTTTTCGGAATCTTCCAGAGCGGCGCGCCTACCGATGTCCGGGTTGGCTCCCGCGCCCAGCCCGGAGGTGAGCCGGACGCCGAGTTGCAGCTTGATGGGGGCTTGCGAAGTCTTGAGGGCCTGCACGTCGGTATTGGCGGCAACGAACTCAACGCCCTCGATGCAGGCCTGAATCATGCGATTCACAGCGTTGCCGCCGCCGCCGCCGACGCCGATGACCTTGATGCGCGCGCCGCGCACAGCTTCATCGTAATATTGAATGCGCATCTCGCCGGCATCCCTTTTCTGCTGATCCATGATCGATCTCCTGATTCCTGACCTGGGACAAAAACTCTAAAAACTGGCTGCAAAGAGGGCGCGCAACTTCGAACGCAAACCGCCGCTCTCCGCCGAGCGAACAGCCCTGGTGCGGTGAGCATACAGGAGCAAGCCGATAGCGGTCGAAGAGGCAGGGTGAACCAGATCGCCGGGCATATTCGAGAGACGCACGGGCAGGCCAGTACGCGCCGGAACCCGCAGTTGGCCCTCGGTAATATAGAGCATACCGGGCAGCATGGCACCGCCGCCAGTGAGCACGCATCCCGCGCCCAGGGCATCCAGCACTCCGGCGTCGCGCAGGTTATCCCTTACGAGCTGGAGGAGTTCACAGGCCCGCGGCTCAAGGATCTCGGCTAACCTGCGCCGGCGCAACATTTGCGGCTGAGGATCGTTGATCTCAATCTCCTCGTTTTGAGGCACGTTTGTGACCACGGCGTTGCCGTACAACTGCTTGAGTTCCTCGGCCAGCGCCACGGGCAGGCGCAGCACCGCGGCCAGATCGTTGGTGAAGTGCTGGCCGCCAATGGGAATGGACGCGGTATGCACGACCGCGCTTTGGAAATAGACCGCCAGTTCAGTGGAATGGCAACCGATGTCGATCAGGCAAACGCCCAGTTCCCTCTCATCGGCCTTGAGCGTGGCCTCGGCGGCGGCCAGCGACTCCAGGACAGTCTCAGTCACCTCAAGCCCGGCCCGGTTGGCGCAGGTGATGGTGCTTTGCCGTGCGCTGCCGGAGCAAGTGGCGATGAGCAGGTCCACCTCAAGCCGTGTGCCAATCATGCCCACCGGATCGAAGATGCCCTCATGGCCGTCCAGGATGAACTGCCGTCGCAGCAGGTGAAGAATCTCGCGGTCGGCGGAGATATCCACGGCCCGCGCGCGCTCCAGGGCGCTCTGCACATCCTCGGCGTCGATCTCGCGCGGACGGCCGCCCAACTCAATGCCGCCGTTGGTGTTGAGTCCGCGAATGTGCGGGCCGCCCACGCCCACCACGCACTGGTCGATGTTGGTCTGGGCCACGCGCTCCGCCTGCTCGTTGGCGGCCTTCACAGCTTTGGCCGCGGGCGCCAGTTCGGCAATCATTCCCTTGCGCATTCCCGCCGATGGCACGCAGCCGTGCCCGCAATAGCGCAGCGCGCCTTCATTCAGGTCCGCCGCCAGTACGCGGGTCCAGGCGCTGCCGATGTCCAGCACCACGATCATGTTGTCCTGATTCTGGCTCATGGCGCTCACTGGCCCTCTCCGGCAGAGGCCGCCGGACGGATGGTGGGGGCACTCTTCTGCCGGTTCAAGTTCAACGCAGCGCGACTGGCCTGCGCGCGCTTCCTGCTGTTCCGGTCAAGCCTGGTCTTTGCGGCGGCGGCCTTAAGCGCCTTCGCGTTCTTGCGCGCCGGGGCAGTTCTCAGCTTGGCGGAGGCCTTGGTGGCCGGCTTTCCAGGCTCTTCCGCGGCCTTTACGTCTACATCCGATGGCTTGCTGTCGCCGGCGCCTACTGCTGTCTGCTCAGCGGCGGCCTCCTGCGCCACATCGGTTCCGGTCTGCATCTCCAGTACCACCTGCTGCTCATAGCGCAAATCCACCGCCGCCAGCTTGGGATACTGCTGCCGCCACTCATTGATGTGCGCCTTGTAACGCTGGTAACGCTCGATAAATTTCTCTTCGCCGAAGTGAGCCAGAATGTCTCCGCCCTGCTCGGGCATCAACACTCGCGCGTCTTCCGGGTCGGTCAGGTCAATCTCTGAAATCTGCTCGGAGAGTTTCTGTCCGTTTGCGTCGAGCTCGGCCAGCAGGCGCTGGTAGACCTTCATGCGCGCCTTGCGCTGGGCCAGCGACTGCTGCGCGTCAATGCCCGAAACCACCGGGAAGGAATAGTGGTGCTGGGCCATCATCGCCGCCGGCATGGTGAGCAGAACTCCGTTGGCGTCCACCAGGCCAATCTGCTGCCCCTGGCGCACAAAAGCCACCGGCTGCCGCTCCACAATCGAGACGCGAATCTGGTCCGGCAGCAAGCGCATCACCGTGGCCCGCTCCACCCAGGGAAGCTCTTCCAGTTGGCGGCGTCGCTCACTCAAGGGCACAAAGAAGATGTTGCGCCCGATGTCCTCGCCGAAGACCGGCAGCATCTCGGCGCGGCTCAGCTCGGTCAGACCCGTGGCTGCAATGTTGCTCGCCCCGCTGATGCGGAAGCGCCCGTCGCGACCGAGGTAGCTCTTGAGAATATAGGCTGAGAGAGAGATCCCGCTGAGCGCAATCAGCGCGGCCATCAGCAGAAAGACGCGCCCCGCCGCGCTCGCCGGACGCCACCAGCGCTGGCGCGGATGGTTTTGGCGCAAACGCTCAAAGCCACTCTCGCCGAAGCGGTCCGCGCTCTTGCGGATCTCTTCCACGCGGGCAGCGCCGTTATCCGGGTTTTTCATCTCCAAAGGCTGGCTGGGACGCGCGCGGCTCACGGAAGGCACACTCCCTTGCACACGCCGTGAGCGAGGCTCCGCGGGCGCTTCCTCTTCCCACTCGAAGGGACGATTTCTGGTGCTGCTTAGTTTAGTCACACGCCTGAGCAAGGCCGTGAGAATTGCCAGATTCAACTATAGAGGGTATGTCCTACAATATTCTGCTGCAGAATGCCAGATGGAACCACTCATGTTACGGGTGTCGCGTTTTGAGACAAGTAGCGGGGGAAACCGGGCCTAGTACTACAGTCGTAGATCGCCCATCACGGAGGGAGCAGGGGCCTTCAGGCCCCTGAAAAGAGGCAAATACATCTGGCCTTTAGGCCCGGGCCTTTGCCTTTTTCCTTGTATTCAGAGCAATTACAACTGTAGTACTAGGAATCTGAGTCAGAAGTTCATGGATGAAATCTTGGTAGAAATGCAGATCCTTCGACTCACCACCCCCAGGCGGAAGAGAACGCCTGGGGCCCCGTTCGCTCAGGATGACAGCGTATTGTTGAACGAATTATCGACTCGCTAGACTAGGAATCTTCCTGGTTGGCGTCGGGAAAGATGGTCACTCGCAAGTGAGTCGATCCGTAGGGCACGAGGGTGATGGTTTCAACCTCGCTTGCCGCTTCGAGTTTGACCGTGGCTGAAGCGGCAGGCAAAAAGTCGCGCACTGGAACCTCTTTAGTGCCGACCGCAGGCGGGCCAGGCAGCGGCGGACTGAAGAGCACCGAGGAGTCCTTGGGGTCGGCGACCAGCTTCCAGCCCGGCAGTCGGCGCGCGGGAGCCTTGAGGCGCACCGGAGGATCAACCCAGGGGTCGGGGGTCATCGCAGCCTGCTCGAAGCGAATCTCGTCTTCCTCGTGACCGCTGGCCGCCGCCAGGGCGTAATTCCAGGCGCTCGCCGGACGCGCGCTCCATGAGGGAAACTCGGCGGTAGACCAGCGATCCAGCGGCGTGGACGACCAATCCTCCTTGATCGGCAGCGCGTAGACCAGCGGCCCGTGCTCAACGGCGATGCCGCCTTGCGGCCAGTGGGTGACGCGTGTGCGCATGGGCAGAATCAGGGTCACTGTATCGCCCGCGTGGAAGGTGCGTTCGATGGTGGCGAAGCCCTTGGTGGCGTCCGGCAGGCTGACTGGTTTGCCGTTGATGAGGAGGCGGGGATGCTCGCACCAGGCCGGAATCCTGAAGGAGAGCGGGAAGGCGAGAGGCTCTTCCGTGCGCACCGCAAAATGGATTTTCTCATCGAAGGGATAGTTGGTCCGCTCATCGATTTCGACCGTCTGTTGCTGGTCGCCCAGGGTCACTTTGATCGTCGATGGCCCATAAAGCACCGCCGCCAGCCCGCCCTGCTGGCCGCGCATCCACATGCGCAAGGCGTAGTTGGGCAGGATGCGATGCACATTTCCAGCGCAGCAGGCCACTCTGCCGCCCGGATTCGGCTGATAGGCCATGGTGGAGCGGCCACTGTTGGGGATGTGGCTGGAGTTCAGAGTAGCCAGCATCTGGTTGGGGCAGGACAAATACTGCAACCCCTTCCAATCTTTGCGGATGGCGCCGAAGCCGGCATTCAGGCAGGCGCGTTCGATGCGGTCCGCCCAGGCGCCGTCGCCGGTCGCGGTCAGCAGGTGTCCCCAGCTCCAGGTGTGGTCGGCAATGTCGCAGGTTTCATGCACGTCGCGCGAGGTCGTGCTTCGATACTCCTCGCTGGTTGAAGGCACGCCGTCCACCAGCATATAAGGCGAGAGGATGCGCTCCTGCGCGGCCAGCGCAAAGGCCAGGTACTCCGCCTTGCCGGTGTACTGATAGAGAATGGCCGGCAGCTTGGAGGTCTCCGCATAGGTGACGCCGTGGGAGTTGACCGGCGCGATTGCCCGCACACGCTCCGGCGCCAGATCGCCTCGTTCCATGTCGGGAGGCAGCTTGAGGTAGGCGCTCCAGGCGCTCTCGGCCAGCGCCAGCAGCCGGGCGTCGCCGGTCCGCTCATAGGCCCACAGCATACTCTCGACGTTGGTCACATTGCGCACCGGCTTGGAGTAGCTGGCCGCGTCGGCGAGATAGTGATCGCGCAGCAGGTCTGCCGGATGACGGTCAGCTCGCACGTCGGCCAGCGCGGCCACGGCGCGGAAGAAGATGGCGTGCGGCCAGCGATGGAAGTTCTGCCGCGGCGGTTTGATCGCCTGCGGACCCAGGTAGCCGCCGGCGCCGGGGTGAGCCAGCGTGTACTCGACGGGCTTCAGCGCCCGCTCCAGCAGGTGCTTGTCGTTCAGCAGCAGGGCGCAGCGCAGCGCGCCGTCGATCCAGTAGGCCTTCTGCTCCCACGCCCACCACGATTCGTCCCACTCGTGGTGCTCGGCGAAGTATTTTTCCTCTCCCGCCCAATAATCGCCCTTGAAAGGCTCGGAGACATCGGGCAGGTGATAACCGAGCTGCTCCGCCTGCTTTTCCAGGTAAGTGCGCAGCCATCCGCCCGGCGTGAGGGCCGAAGCCGGCAGAGTGCTCAGGGCAGAATACCGTTGAGGCGGAGTAAACGGCGTCTCCGCGACAGCCGACGCGTTGCGCGCCATCCATAGCGCAAGCGAGCTGTAGAGGCTCATTTCGAGAAAGCTTCGCCGGTCAATCTGCGTCATTTCTGCTTCCTTTCTTTCTATCGGTTCTCTCTCCTGCGGCAGGCGGAACCGGCTGGATTCAAGCCGCAGTATATCGCATATAAAACAAATTCATATAGGGAATAGAAGCACTGTGGATAAATCGTTTGCTGGGTGCCGCTGGTCCCGACTTGAGATCCGAAATATTCTGCCGCAGCCGCTTCCGTCCTTCTTCATCGGTAGACTTCGCGCCGGTTTCCTATACGTACGACCTGAACGCACACTCTTGCATCCTGAATGTCGGCAATAATGCGATAGTCGCCCACCCTGTATTTCCAGTAATCGCCTAATGTTGATCCGGCAAGCGCCTGCCCGATGCTGCGCGGATTCTCCAGTTTTGCAACGCGGCTTCCCATAAACCGGATGATTCGTTGCGCGATTTGCAAGTCGAGCCTGGCGATTTCTTTTTCCGCATCTTTGCTGTATTCAATCCGCCAGGCCATACCGCTTTTCCATCTCTTCCTGGGTATAGATTCTGCTGCGTCCAGCCCGCAAAGCGCGCGTCCGCTCTTCGGCCAGGTACAAATCCTCCAGGTCTTCCAGCTTTTCGCTGATGGCCTCGATCATGTAATAGGTTTTGCTTCGTCCCGTGCGCTTCGACAGCTCATCGAGACGGGATTTCAGGCCTTCCGGCAAGCGAAGCGAGACGGCGGAGCCCATAGGCAAACCTCCAGAAGATTAACAATACAAGTATCGCACGAAACTGCTTTTCAGGGGTGTGGCAAAATGGAATCCACCCGCAATCAATCGAAGGTAATGATTCGCCCTTGCTTCGGCCGAAGAACAGCCTCAGAATTGCTCGCACCTGCCGAATATTCTCCTGGCGCGGCTGATTCGGCGGCGCATCGGTTGCCGTCCCGCATAGCAATACGACAGCCCTGAATGTGAGGCACATCACATCGTAGAGACCCCTCGCCAACTAGCATTACTAGAATGAACGCAGAGACTCTTATTCTGGTTGCGCCGTGCTCGCTTTTGCTGGGCGCCGCGCTGCAGATTCTTGTCGCCAAGCTCTCTTCCGCCCGCGCAAAAGGCATTCTTGCCTTTCTCGCCTGCCTGCCTGCCGTCGCCTCCGTCATCGCGCTGATCGGCTGGGTCAAAGCTGGCCAGTCCGTCGAAGTGAACGCGCTGCACTGGGACGGGCCGCTCGCGCTGGTCTTCCACGTGGACGCACTCAGCGTTCTTTTTGCTTTGATGGGGACGGGCCTGGGCGCCTTCGTGCTGCTTTACTCCATTGGCTACATGGCGCACGACAAGGCCGCCACACGCTTCTACGCCTCGATGCTGATCTTCATCGCCGGCTTCGTTGGACTGGTCTACAGCGCCAACCTCTTCTTCTTCTATCTCTGCTGGGAACTGGTCGGCTTGTGTTCCTTCAGTTTGGTGGGATTTTGGTACACCAACCGCGAAGCCGTCGCGGGCGCGCGCAAGGTGCTGCTGATGACGCACATCGCTGGCTACGGGCTGCTGGCGGCGATTCTGGTCGTCTTCCACCGCACCGGGAGCGCGCTGTGGACCGACCCGGCGGTCGCTCACGCCTTCACCGGCGGCGTCTTTGTGTTGATGCTGTTGGCGCTTGTGGCAAAGTCTGTTCAAGTGCCATTGCACACCTGGATTCCCGAAGCGATGGCCGCGCCCACGCCGGTGAGCGCACTGCTGCACGCGGCTTGTTATGTGAAGGCCGGCGTCTATCTGGCCTGCCGCATGCACAGCTTTGGCGCGTGGCCGGCGAATGGCGGCTTTGCCTGGGGCAGCGCGACTTTGGTTTGGGTGGGCACGGTGACAATGGCCGTGGGCGTGATGTACGCCATGGTGCAGACCGATTTGAAGCGCATGCTGGCCTTCTCGACGGTGAGCCAGATCGGCTACATGATGATGGGCATCGGCATCGGCACGCCGCTGGCGATTGCCGCCGGCCTGCTGCATTGCCTCAATCATGGCTTCTTCAAGGGAGGGCTGTTTTTGACCGCCGGCTCAGTGCAGCACGCCGCCGGCACGCGCGACATGAACAAGCTCGGCGGCCTTGCCGGCAAGATGCCGCAGACGACGCTCTCCTGGCTGATCGGCGTGGGCAGCATGGCCGGGATTCCGCTGATGAGCGGCTTCGCCAGCAAGTGGATGCTTTATGCGGCGGCCTTGCAAGCCGGATGGGCGGTGCCTGCGATGGTCGCGTGGGCGGTGAGCCTGGGCACGGTCTTCCTCTGCGCCAAGGCTACCAGCGCCGTCTTCCTCGGCCCCACGACCCCCGCCACCAAAGACGCGCACGAGTCTCCGCCAACGATGATCTGGGGGATGGGATTTTTTGCCGTAGGCTCTCTGGTTCTGGGCGTGGCGCCGCAACTGGCGGTGAACTATCTGCTCAATCCGATTCTGAATGCGTTACAGATGAGCGCGGTAAACGTGACCTGGCTTGGGCTGTCGTCCGATGCGGGCAGCTTCTCCAGCGTGGGCGGCCTGGTGCTGGCGGTCTTTTCGCTGATTGTGGGCGGCGCGATCTACGCGATTGCCTACGTCTCTCGCCAACCTAAGTTGGCCACGGAAGTTGGATCAGGCGCCGCGAATGCCGGCGGCGGAGTTTTTACCGGCGGCGAGCCGTTGTCCTCCGAAGACAGGCTGACGGCAGGGGACTTTTCTTCGATCTTTCTGCAAAACTGGCATGAGTTCTTCCGCTGGTCGAATGTGGACGCGGTCTATCTCGCCGTCTGGCGCAGCTTGCAGGCGGCCTCGCGCGGACTGGGCTTGGTCGTCTCGTGGATGGAGCGGAATGCGCTTGCGCTAGTGGTTGTGTTGGCGGCGGCGGTGCTGGCGGGAATTCGCTGGTTTGCACCGGCGTTTGCGCAGAGCGAAGCTATCGCGCCTCCCGGCGTACCTGCGCTGCTGATTGCCGCTTGTGGCGTGGCTGCGGTGGCGTTGGTTCTAGCCGCTCTGAGTCATAAAAATGGCCGGGGACTTGCGCCCCTGATGGTTTTGGCCGGTGCGGCCGCCGTTGCGGGTCTGACAGTTGCCAATCCCGGTCTTCGGCTTGGACTTCTTGAGTTAGGCGCATTCGCGACAGTGGCGCTGGTCTGGCAAACAGCGCGGTCGCGGACGGCGAAGCTGACCTACCTCGTTGTTGTCCTTCTCTCCGCATCGAGCCTGATTGCCAGCGACTTACTGATGGATTACGGACAGGCAGACTGGGCGCGGGCGTTGCAACTGACCAGCGTATGCATCAAGCTGGCCGCGGTTCCGCTCTTCTTCTGGCTGCTCACGCTGGCCGACGAAGTTCCGGCGCTGGTGCTAGGCGTTATCATTGCGGTCGTCGATATGGCCGCATTCGGCGAATTCTGGTACACAGCCCAGTCAATTCCCGGCCTGCTCTCTCCCCAGGGATTCTACCTCGGACTTGCCGCTGCAACCTCGTTCCTGGCCGCGCTGCTGATGCTCTCGCAACGCAGCTTGAAACGCTTGCTAGTTCTTTCTACGGTTGAAGATATCGGCTTTCTGCTGTTGGGAGTTGCCTCCCTCAACGCTCTCGGTATCAAGGGCGTCGTCTTCGCCGCCGCCACGCATTCTCTTGCCAAGGCTCTCCTCTTTATCTGCCTCGCCGGCCCCGAAGCCGATGGCGCGCTCGACGGCGAACCAAAGGCTCTAGCCGCGCGCTATCCTGTCGCCGCCTTTGGATTCTTGTTTGGAATGTTGGCGATGCTGGGCATTCCGCCGACTATGGGTTTCCTGGGCCGCTGGAGGCTCTACGAGACGGCGGTGCAGATTGGATGGCCGCTGGCCGCAATCTTCATTCTCTCGTCAATCTTTGCGCTGATCGCCTATGTGCTGGCGTTGACGCGCGTCTGGTGGGGACCGCCGGGTGAGCCGCATCCGCCTTCAACTCCACCGCATCCAATAAAGGAGCCGTTTGTTTTGCAAAGTGTGATTGTTGGGCTGGTTGTGCTGATTCTCGCCGCCGGCATCTGGCCGGATGCGTTGCAAATGCTGCTGGGAGGAAGGCCATGAAGCTCTGGGATAAATTGATGTGCTACAGCCGCCGCCACAGCCCGTGGCTCTTCCACATGAACTCGGGCAGTTGCAACGGCTGCGACATCGAGATAGTGGCCTCGCTCTCGCCGCGCTACGACGCCGAGCAGTTGGGAGTGCGCCTGGAAGGTAGCCCGCGCCACGCCGACATTCTGCTCGTCACGGGGCCGGTGACGCACAACGCCGCCGCCGCCATTCGGACGGTTTACGGGCAGGTCTACGGACCCAAGGCCGTCGTCGCCATCGGCTCGTGCCCCGCGACAACCAACGTCTTTATCGACAGCCGCACGCTGGAGGGTCCACTCGACAAACATATTCCCGTGGATGTCTTTGTTCCCGGCTGCCCGCCGCGCCCCGACGCGATTATTCTGGGCGTCGCCAAGGCCGCGGAGATTTTGGCCGAGCGCGGCAACAAGCCGCCCGCCGAATCCCTGATGATTCCCATTGCCGAGGCCGCCTGCTGCGCCGAAGGATGCGCCTGCGAAGCAAAGAAAGAAGAGGTGCAGGCATGAGTCTATGGATGGAATTGCAAACTGCTTTGGCGCGCCTGCTGATCTTTCCCGGACTTCTGTTCGCCGTGCCCGCCGCGTGGTTCTTTTTGTGGGTCGAGCGCAAGGCCGTGGCGCGGATGCAGGGGCGCATCGGTCCGCCTTTCATGCAGCCGTTTTTCGACTTCATCAAGCTGCTGGGCAAACAAACGCCGCAGCGCGCGGGCGTGAGCGGAATGTTGATGCGCGCGTGGCCGCTGATTGCGGTTTCGTCGGCGGCTGGCGCGGTGGGACTGCTGCCGGTATTGCCCACGCACGGCGGCTTCCAGGGCGATTTGATTCTGCTGCTGGCGCTGCTGGAATTGCCGTCGATGTGCATCATCGCCGCGGGATTCAGTTCACGCTCGATCTTTGGCGAAATCGGCTCGGCGCGCGAGGCTGTCTTGAGCGTCAGCTACAACGTAGTTTTTCTGCTGGCGATTCTCTCCATCGCCGCTTCGCAACACACCTTCAGCCTCTCGGCGCTGGCTGTGCTTCCCTCTTCGCCGCTGCGCTGGCTGGGCATTGTGGCGCTGCTCGTCTGCCTGCCCGCCAAGCTGCACCTGAATCCCTTCTCGCTGCCCAACGCCGAGCAGGAGATCTACTCCGGGCCGATGACCGAGTACGCGGGGCCGGAGCTGGCGATGTGGGAGCTTTCGCATGGGCTGGAATGGGTGGCCGCGACCGGCTTAGTGGCCACGTTGATTGCGCCGCAGGTCACGCTCGTATGGCTCGCGATACTTTTCTTCGTCGCCATCTCCTTCGGCATCGTATTGCTTTTGTCTGTGGTGGCCTCGGCGACGGCGCGCTTGCAGATCGACACAACTGTGCGCTTTTACTGGCAATGCACGCTGATCTTCGCGGTTCTGGCCGTTGCAGCCGCGCTTTTTATGAGGTATAGAGCATGAATATTCTGACGATGCTATGGAAGAATCTGTGGGGTGGCTCGCGGACGATGATCTTTCCCCGGCGCCCCACGGTTACCGCGAATTATCGTGGCTTGGTGCGCTTCGACCCCACGCTCTGCTCAGGCTGCGCCATCTGCAAGATGCGCTGCACGGCGCGCGCCATCGAGTTCAAAGGCGGCAAGGGCGAGTTCACCTGGAGCTACGAGCCGGGCCAGTGCACCTTCTGCGGGCGTTGCGTGGAGGGCTGCAAGGAGCACGCGCTCAGCCAGGACTCGGAGTGCCCGCCGATCTATCTGACCGTTGGCGAGTTGAAGAAATCCTACACGCTCACGCGCAAGTCGCCCGCGCCCAAGCCGCCGGTCGCGGCTGCCGCGCCCGCGGCGGAAGCCACTTCAGGAGGCACGAATTGACTTTGCTCGAAGAGATTCCGCATAAACTTGGCAGCAATGAAGCCTGGGTTGAAAAGGGCGGCGTCCATTGGCTCAACGCGAGCGCATTGAGTGTACGCAAGCTGGCCGCCGTGATGAACGAGTTGCATGCGCGTTTCATTACCATCACCGCTTATCAGTTGCCCAAGGAAGAGGGCTTTCGCCTGGAGTATCACTGGGATCTCGACGGCCAACTGCTGGGCTTCAGTTTTGCGCTGGCCAACAACTCCATTGAGAGCATATTCGATCTCTGCGAGGCCGTGGACTGGATCGAGCGCGAGATTCATGAGGAGTATTCCCTGGAGTTCACGGGGCGCGAGTACGAGCCGCTGCTGCTGCGCCGGGGCGATACATCGGGCGTGAACCTGCGCGACGTGGCCTCGATCAAGGAGAAGCAATGAGCTACAAAATCCCCATGGGCCCTTATCATCCGGCGCTCGAAGAGCCATACAAGCTGGATATGATCTGCGAAGGCGAGACCGTGATCGACGCCAAGCTGCATATCGGCTTCAACTTTCGCGGCATCGAGCATCTGGCCGAGACGCGCAACCACATTCAGGTGATCGCGCTGATGGAGCGGGTCTGCGGCATCTGCTCCAACATTCACACGCTCACGCTTTGCAGGGCGATGGAGGGCATCACCGGCCTCACGCCGCCGCCGCGCGCACAATATATTCGCGTCATCATGGCGGAGCTGGAGCGGCTGCACTCGCACGTGCTCTGGGCCGGCATCGCCGCCAAGCTCATGGGCTTCAAGACCATGTTCATGACTTGCTTTGAATTGCGCGAAAAGGTGATGGATGTCTTGCAGGCGATCAGCGGCAACCGCGTCAACTATTCGATGAACCGCATCGGAGGGGTCAATCGCGACATCACTGACCCGCAGGCGATTCTCAAGATGGTCGAGGCCCTCGAAGCCGAGATGGCGCGCACCGTGATTCCTATCTTCACCACCAGCCGAACCGCGACCTCGCGCTGCGCCGGCGTGGGCGTTCTCACCACCGAGAAGGCCATTGCGCTGGGCGTTGTCGGTCCCGTGGCTCGCGCATCTGGCGTGCCGCAGGACCTGCGCAAAGCCGCACCCTACGCGGCCTACGCCGAGATGGAATTCGACGTGCCGGTGCAGCCCGCCGGCGACGTGCGCTCCCGCCTGCTGGTCCGCGCGCTCGAAATTATGGAGAGCTGCAAGATTCTTCGGCAGGCGTTAGCCAAGCTGCCTCCGGGCGAAATCCACACCGAGGGCGAGAAGTTCGCCTTCACCACCGGAACGGCAACCGCCCGCGTGGAAGCGCCGCGCGGCGAGGTGATGTACTCGGTATCGTGGAAGGAAGGTTCGCGCAATCCCGCGCGGGTGCATGTGCGCACACCCACCTTTGTCGTGATGCCGGCGATCCGCTGGATGGTGAAAGGTGCGCGTCTGGCCGACACGCCGCTGATTCAGGCCTCGATTGACCCCTGCTACTCCTGCACCGACCGGTAGGAGGGAGCTTCGTAGGCCACGCGCCCTTCGGAGATCGTCCAGCGAACGCGGCCTTGCATCGTCCAGCCGTCAAAGGGCGTGTTGCGCGACTTCGATTTGCCTTCGCGGGCGTTGTAGGTCCACTCGGCCCTGGGGTCGAAGACGACCACGTCGGCAAAGCTGCCCACCGCCAGAGTTCCGCGGCCCTTCAGATTCAGCAGCGCGGCGGGTTGGGCGCTGAGCAGGCTCAAGACGCGGCCCAGAGGCATCTTCCACTCCTTGTGCAACCAGCGCAGCGAGAGGCCCAGCGCCGTCTCCAGGCCGATGATGCCGTTGGGAGCGCGGTCGAACTCGACCTCTTTCTCGTGGACGGCGTGGGGCGCGTGGTCGGTGGCAATCGCATCTATGACGCCGTCGAGCAGCGCCTCAATCAGCGCGTCGCGGTCGGCGGCGGAGCGCAGCGGCGGACACATCTTGGCGTTAGTGTCATAAGGGCCGACGTGCTCGTCAGTGAGCAGAAAGTGATGCGGCGCAACCTCGCAGGTGACGCGCAATCCATTGCGGCGGGCGGTGCGCACGGCGTTCAGCGCGGCGGCCGTCGAGATGTGGGCGACGTGCAGGTGGGCGCGGGTCTCGCGCAGCGCATGAACCAGGCGAATATCGCGCTCGACGATGCTGCTCTCG
>Ga0302319_10008190_pt1 | contig 20389 bp, 16 predicted proteins | sample Bog_T0_2_FD_203319 | JGI IMG/M metagenome (GOLD analysis project Ga0302319, IMG submission 203319) | Peat permafrost microbial communities from Stordalen Mire near Abisko, Sweden - Bog_T0_2 | ecosystem: Environmental > Terrestrial > Soil > Wetlands > Peat | place: Sweden: Abisko, Stordalen Mire... | reverse complement strand
CGCTTTGGCGACTACTCAGCTAAGCCAGATGACTCTGAATCAACTGCGCTCCCAGATGTTGCAGAACGGGACCTGGCCAACGCCGATTTTATGGTGATGCCTCAGTATTGGCTCCCAGAGGAAGAGATTCTCGACACAACAGCCGGAAGATTTGGCCGGCGCTGGTTTCCTTGTTATCGGCGCATCGCGCGGGCTGGCGACTTTCGGACGATGATTTCGACTATACTGCCGTTTGCCGGAATTGCTGACAAAGCGCCAGTGATCTTGTCAAATGAACCCGCCGCACGACTCGCCTGCTGTATTGCAAATCTCAATTCATTCGCCTGCGATTTTGCAGTCCGGCAAAAGGTTGGAGGAACACAACTCGATTACCATCATGTTTTTCAATTTCCGGTTCTTCCGCCCAAAGCTTACGAAGAGCTATTTTCTTGGATCGGAGGAGTGTCCTTTTGCGAATGGCTGCTGCCTCGGATTCTGGAACTGATATACACTGCGAGGGACTTGGAGGACTTCGCACACGACTGTGGATTGGCGGGTCCCCCTTTTCGCTGGGACAAGGCACGCCGTTTTCTGATTCGGTGTGAACTTGACGCTGCATTTTTTCATTTGTATTTGCCGATGGATGACGATGGGAACTGGAAACAGGCCCGGATTGTCGATGGTGCGGTCCGAGACGAAACTGACACGGAGTTTGATCGCCTCAAGGATCAGTTCCCCACGCCGCGTGACGCTATCATTTATATTTTGGGTACGTTCCCCATTGTCCAACGAAAGGATGAAAAAGCGTATGGGTGCTATCGGACGAAGGACACAGTTTTAGGCATTTATGACGATATGGCCCGAGCAATGGCCTCGGGGAAGGCATATCTAACTCGCCTCAATCCGCCCCCAGCGGATCCCGCCTGTTGCCATCCGCCTACCGCCCCTTCGGAAATGTCGAACCATTGAAAAGAAAGAGCGTTCCGTCCCGGCAGGCATGCATTACGTAAAGATTAAGCGGGAGGTAACTGGGGAATGCAATATCTGTGGCCTTGTACGCAAACTCTCCTGGGATCACATCCCCCCACAGGTCGCCGGAAACACCGATCCGTTGATGCTGGTGTCGGCCGTTAGCGCCATCACGGGCACACCGCAGGAAGCCCGGTCGCTGATTAGCCAGAACGGGTACAAGCTTCGGACGATATGTGGGGAATGCAATTCGAGGATCGGCAGAGAATACGATCCAACAATCGGGAAGCTCTGTGCCGGGGTTAACCAATACCTTAAGTCCCCGCTCACGCTTCCGGCTGAGGCAGCATTTGATACAATTCCGACCCGCCTTGTTCGCGGCCTTCTGTCTCACATCCTGGCATCCAAGCTCCAACCGAACAAGAACCTCGTGAACGAACAGGTGCGTGCCTACTTGAAGGCCAGCCCTGCGAGACTTCACCCAAGCTTGCACCTTTACTACTGGCTCTACCCCTACGCGGAAATATCCGTGACGAATGACGTTGGATTGCTTCTCTATGACGGCGGACCACAAGAACATGGACTCTTCACGGTGATGAAATTTTCCCCCATTGCCTTGGTGTTGACGAATGTCCCGCGATTCCCCGGAATCCCCGATCTGTGCCAATTTGCTGAGTTCGGGATGGATGATCCAGGACGGGTGTTTTTGCGCTTCGACAATGTGAGGCCACAAGCATGGCCTGAAGGCGAAGCGATTCTCTTAGGCGGACAATCTATGAGAGAATCCGTATCCGGGAGACCTCGGGATCGGATTCGTCGGTAGCCGCCTCAATCCCCGCGTCAGGCGAGGGCAATCGCACTCTGAAACTTCAGGGCAAAACCGACTCCTGCTGCTCGGGGTGGGGCGCGTTGGCGTGGCATCGGTCATCCCCGGCGCAGCCGCTTGCAGTCGCGGTTTTGCGGTTCGCGCGGTGAGTGACAATGTGGCTAAGTTCGGATTGAATATCGTAGTCCGAAATGACGAATGGAGGATTTCTTAAACCGACGTTCGGATCGACCGACTTTGAGAATTGGTTCGAGACCGTCCGAACGGACGACCCTGCCGGCGACTATGTAAATCTCCGCCTGCGCGCTCGCGACAATGCTCGCTGGCAGAACTTGCGTCCAACCATTGTCCAATATCTCGAATGGGCGCACGCTGATGCGCGCCGCATTTTTCACGATGCCCTCGGCATCACGCTCGATCCGCGCGGTGGTCGAGCGCACGTCGAATATCCTGGCAGTTTGCCCCAGACGACCCGCAAAGGATATTTTGGAGAGGTGTTTTGCGGCATACTCGCCGAAGCCAGGCAGGTCCATGCCGAGGACGAATGGATGGTTCCGATTTTCCTCTTTCGCCTGCATACCCAGGCGGAGGAATATCTCATGAGGTTGATCACTGGCGAGCAGGCCGCCGGCACGATCGTTGGGCGCACCGGTTCGGACAATCTGGCGCTGTCGCTGAAACCGGATGGCTCCGTGAAAGCGATCCTCGCTGGGGAAGCGAAGTGCTACGAAACATTTAATACGACGAAGGCACGGAAGGCGTTGAGCGATCTCGGTGCGCAGGCGGCGGTGCCCGTGAGCCTCGGACAACTGAAGCGACTGCTCGCGGAACTCGACCCGGAGCTTTTCGAGTCGACGATTCTTGATCTCGAAAAGATCATCAAAAACGCCCGCCAGCCAACCGTGCCGCGGCACGACCTGCTCGTGTTAATCTTCGAAGATCCGGCGATCAAGGACTACGATGCGCCGCGAATCAGTATCGCGGAAAAAACGGCCAACTATGCCGGAGGTCGGCCTCTGCAAGTCGTGGAAGTGCATCTGCCCGGCGCAGGCCGGCTAATCGAGGAACTTTACGGCGGCCTGTACGCCAACATACAGAACGTCCCAGATGCCGCAACTCACTGAACTCCGTCTCACTGTCGCCCGCGAGTTGCGTGGCGAACTCGGGCTTCCCGGCGTCCTGACGCCCGATCAAGCGCGGCTGTTTAGTCAAGCTGTGCGGCTGGGTTGGCGGGGTGCCGGCCTGAACGTATGGACGGCAGAGCGGCGCGCGCAGCAAATTAGCGATACGCGCCGACTCTTGGAGATGGCGGCCGTCTTTACCGAATTGGGTGACACGGCAAATGCCGAAGACCTCTGGCGGCGAGCGGGCGATCTTTTTGAATGGCTCGCGCGATCGCGTCCGGCTGAACCCGCGCCAGAGGAGCAACTGGTTCCGCTCACGTTGCTCGGGGCAGCGGCGTTTCATCTCGCCGGCCTTCCGGCAATGGCGTCTGGACTGCTCGCGCAAGCCCGCCCTGGAATTCCAGCGGGAGCGATTTTTGCGGCATTTTTGCGTGCTGATTTTGCGGGCGTAATCGACGCCGCTGCGGACTTCTGGACAGCAAATCCAGAACTGACTCGACCAGCCGCAGAAAGCTCGATGTCGCCGGAGCATCCCGCGTTTCTGGGCGTCGAACTGGTGCGCAGTCTTGGCCTGATCGCTGCCGCGCTACGGACCCATCAGGTCGAACGCCTGACTGTGGCCCTGGCGCGTCTGCGCACGCTGGCGCGAGTGGCCACACGCGCGCGGACCGAAGACCTCTGGTTGGTTATGGAACTCACCGCGCAAGTTGCTGATCGCTTCGCGGCGCAGTCGCTGTGGGGTGGCGTGGCGCCGCTCGCTCACCGGATGTCACCAGAAGGCAAGGGGAGACTCGACGCCTATGTCCGCGCGATGTTCGGCAGCGGCCGAGGTTTGCTGTGGCCTTCGCAGCGGGAAGGTGTCGCGCGCTTGGTGCAAGGCGGTTCATTCGCGCTCTGCACGCCTACAGGCTCCGGCAAGACAACCGTCGCGGAACTGGCCTTGCTCGATGCGCTCTACGCGGAGATGGCACCGCCGGCGCCGCTCGCTATCTACATCGTGCCTTCCCGCGCGCTCGCGGCGGAGGTGGAAGCACGCCTCGCCGGCAGTATTGGCCGCGTGGATTCCAGACTCACGATCACCGGTCTTTACGGCGGTACCGAATGGAGCCTGAGCGATGCGTGGGTGACGGCGGCGGGGCCGACGATCCTTGTTTCCACGGTGGAAATGGCGGAAGCGCTGATGCGCCACCTGGGGCCGCTGCTCCTCCCGCGCCTCGCCCTCATCGTCGTGGATGAAGCGCACCAGGTGCAGTTCATCGACTCCCCGCAATATCAGGACAATCTTCGCCGCGCTGATCATCGGGCCGCTCGACTGGAGCAGTTTCTGATGCGCCTTTTTGCCTGTGCGCCACGGAGCCGGGCGCTTGCGCTTTCAGCGGTGGCCGGTGGAGTGGAAACCGCGATCGCATGCTGGATGAGCCGCGACGAGAAGGCCGAGGCAGCCGGCTCATGTTATCGCAGCACGCGCCAGCTTATCGGTGCGCTGGAATGTCGGGCGAACAATTCGGTTTCCGTCCGACTCGAACGGCTTGATGGCGGCGATCTCCAACTCGCCGGGCGCGATGACGCGGCCTACATCCCGGTGCCCTTTGCCGCCATGCCGGCGGTGACCGGCCCGTTCCGATCGAATATGAGTAGATTTGCCCGCGCCCATTCTTTATGGGCGGCGCTGCAGATTGCGAAGGCCGAGCGGACGGTGCTTATCTCCATCACCCGCGACATCGAAACGGTCGCCGGTGATTTCCGCGAGTTGATCGAGAAAGTCCCGACGTGGATCAACGCGAATATCAACGTGCTGCGGGCAGATAGTCCGGAGTTGTTCGCCGCGTGCGCGGCTGCTTGTGAGGATTACTGCGGCAGCGACTCAAACGAGTTATATCTCCTGCGGCAAGGAATCGCTGTGCATCACGGACAGCTTCCAGTGCGAGTTCGTCGGCTGATGACCGACGTCATCCGCGCTGGGGTGACGCCGGTGACGGTCGCCACTTCCACGCTAACCGAAGGCGTGAACCTACCTTTCGACGTGGTCCTCGTTCCGTCCATTTTGCGCAACCAATTCGTCGGATATAAGCCAGATGGCACACCCCACTATGACTGGTCGATTCTTTCCGCCGCCGAGTTTTTGAACCTCGCCGGCCGGGCTGGCCGTCCCGGCACAATGGGCGAAGGGTTGACTCTCGTTGCGCTGCCTTTCGACCCAACTTCGGGACCCGAGACGAAAGCGCGACGGGCTCAGCAGGCGGACATACTCGCGCACGCAATGCGGTTCCGGCAGCTTCTCGCGAGCCTACGTCCGAGTGTGACTGGGGGGCTCGATCCGAAAAGTCCGCTCGCGGAACTGCTGAGATTGCTGCACGCATTGTGGCGCGTATTGATGCCACTCGGCACCGACGCTCAGTTTTTAGCCTGGCTGGAAGTTGCGAACCATCCCGACACTCCCATACCGCCGACCGGTGCCGCAGCGGATGCTGCTGAGGCGCTCGATAGCGTCGATCTCGTGCTGCTTGCTGCGATTCAGGAAATTGAATCCTTGCGTGGAGCACCGCTCTCGCCGGCGGAACTTGAAGAGCATCTAACGCGCGTCTGGTCGTGCAGCTTCGCCCGCTTTGCGTCAGCGGAGCAGGAGCGTCTTGGCGGCTTTTTCGTGAAGCGTGGACGTGTCCTTCCAGAAAACATGTATCCCGACGCGGCACGGCGGCGCGAACTCTACCGCCTTGGGCTTCCTCCGCGACAGGGGGCGATCTTTTTGACCGCGGCGGCGCGCATCGAGGAGCAGTTGCGTCGGCTCGATGCGTTCCCTCGCTGGACGCCCGAGGAGCGTTTTACGTTCATCAAGGGGCTCGCGGATTTAGTCCAGGAGACGTCCGGATTTCGATTTCGAACCACCAACATCGCGGATTGGAGCGAAGTGCTGCGCTGGTGGCTACAAGCACCGGACGCGCGCCAGCCCGGCTCTAAGGAAGTACAGTCGTGGCTGCGCATGGCGACGGGTGATTTCGAATATCGTCTCGGGACCGCGATCGGGACGGTACTTTCGTCGATCTGGAATCGGGTGCGAGGAGACGCACTCGAAGTGCCGAATCTCGAACAATGGCGTGCTGCAACGGGCCTACCTTGGTCGGCGATCTGGGTTCGGGAGTTGCTCGCGTGGGGCACGCATGAACCATTGGTCGCTTATCTCATGGCAACAAACCGCGCTGCGACTCGTCACGAGGCACTGGCCCGACTACCGGAATACCACGCATGGTTGGAAGCTCGCGACGGAACGTTCATCGAAGAGGAAGTCTATCATCCTCAGCGACTGCGCGAATGGGCGGAAGAGACACGCCCGCAGACGATGTTCGAGGAGGAGGTCCAAGCGGAGATCGCGGCCGTCGCCCTGGGTAAGTTTCCGCCACACTCGCCCATGTTTCCCGTTTTCTCTCTCGTCAACGACGACCGCGTGAATTGGCTTGATCCATCTGGCTACGTGTTGGCTCAAAGCCGACAACCGGATTCGACAGCACGCATAGCGACCCACCAACGCGCTTGGTTTAGTCCATCGGCGAGTCAGGTCAGCTTGGTTACTTGGTAGTTCCTGCGAGAACAGCCGGCGTTTTGGGGTTATCGAGGCATGCCGGGCGCTCATCACGAAAGGTCCACGAGGGCGACCTGTTTGATGCGCTGGCTAACCGCCCGGCCGCGGCCTGTGGTTCCTGGGGAACCACAGCCGTATCTGTGGCGTGCAAGCCAGCCTCAAATTCGTCCGGTTTTACAATGTCGATAAGCTCCCCGATCAGCAGGTGTTCGCGAACCAGTCGCAAGCGTTCGTCGTATTCTGCTGGATTGGCATCGCGAAAGGCCGCGAGCCGGCGGCCGTTCTTTCGGATGCTTGGTCCCTGTTTGGCTTAAAATGCTGGGCCTTTGAACGCCTGGCGAGCGGAATGGAGTGCGGGATGGGACACGTCGTGGATACCAAGGCCGAGATCGTGTCGGAGATGAGGCAGGCGTTTCAGATATGTTGGCTGATCCTCGCTGACAATCCCCGGTGGTCGTCGCGCCTGCTGAAGGCGCGCCGGTGCCTGTGGGGGCCTGACAGGCCGTGGACCTCACGATTCGCAATCGTCCATTGCGGGAAATCGGAGTTTCCAGCCTTCGACGACATCGCCTGGTACAGTCTGCCGGCTACTGGAATGCCTGGCCTTTGGTATGACCCCGCAAAGCTGTATGGCGAGGCGTACAACAAGGTGCCGACTAACGAGACGAAACCCGAGGAGACGCAGGCCGAGGCGGAAGAGGGCAGCCCGTGGGATATTGAGCAACCCGAGGAGTGGGAACCCGCCGTTTCAACGGTGAGGCTCACGACCTCACAGGGGGAGGTGTATTCGCAGTTGGAAGCATTTTACAACCTCAAGACTCATGGATTCCGGGTGGCAGGAATTGATCCTCGACCGATTCCCCTGATCGTTGCACCCAGCGGCACGGGAAAAACCTACTTGGTCCATCGGTTTGCTGCGGATTTTAGCCTGCCCGTACTTGCACTCGATGCCGGGTCGTGGGTTGTAAGCGGTGCTGCGCACCGTCCCTACACCGAAGACATCATAAAGGAGTTTGGAAAACGCTATAACACGGGCCTGATCCTGATCGATGAGTTAGATAAATTCGGGGCGAACTGCGATTGGTCCAAACATATGCAGCAGGAAATTTTTGCGCTGTTGGATGGATGCAAACGAGGGTTTAACTGCTTTGACGACAATATGAGGCGGCATCTGGCGGACGATTTTCTCATCGTAGGCGCCGGAACTTGGCAGGACATTCATCAAGGCAGCAGCGTGGGATTCAAGGCCGAGGAGGTGAATGTAGGCCGGGAAATTTATCGCGACGGCGGTATTCCGTTCGAGCTTCTGGCACGGTTTAACCCGAATCTGCTTTTTCTCGCGCCGCCAACTTTTGATGAGTTCCGGGAGTGGGTGGCGGATATTCACAAATCTTTGGCCATCGATCCGCCGCAGGACGCCGACCTGCTGGCACAGGCTGCGGTTGACAGCCGGATGGGGGCTCGCTGGCTGGAGGGCTACACCAGCATGATTTTGATCCAGTACAAGCCATGGGTCGCAACTTCGCTCGCCGCCCTATTCTGAGGCAAATTCGTCGCCCGCGAACGAGGCTTGACGATATGAAATTGGTCCGCCGCCAAGCGACGCGGCGGTGCGGACCGGTGGTTTGTTCTGCGGAGTGCTGAAAACCGTACTGGTGATCGACTCGACCCACGGATCGCCTAAATCACATTCCCCCGGATATGACTCCGCAATTACTGCCAAAAACCGATTTTCTAGGTCATTAAGCGCCAAGTGAAGATCTCGGCCGTGGATGTCGAACGTGTCCTCATTTCGCATTTCGATCCAAAGCCGATTTCGGTCAGGAAGCTTCACATACAAAAAATCCGCGTAAGGCAAACTGCAGCTTTGCCCGTCCAATTTGACGAGGCGCAGCATTTCTCGCGGTGCCTCGGACTCAACGACCGAGCCCTGCAGTTTGGACCATATTCCGGAGCGGGACGCCTGGCGCTGTCCTTTCTTCACACCTCGCTCCCAAGCTGCAGGATTCACCAACTCTGGGATGAGGGTGTTGCCTCCGCTGCATTCGGCCTGCTCGGGCGGGCCGGCTAAAATGGTTGGAGAGTTCATGTGCGTCTACTTCGGCGTCAGGCGAGACGCGTAAAGGTAAAATTCGCCCATTAAAATCGCCTTTATCATCTCAGCGGGACAAGCCCCCAGCTTCCGCCATGTGAGCCTGGGGCGGCTTCGATGAATGGGGGCCGGACGCCATTCTATTGGCGATTAACGGGAAAGCTGGGCCTCGGCATAGCCGTGGGACGGAGCGGCAGGGGTCACTTGGCCGAACTGGCCGTCCATCGAATGATCCACGGTGTTCGCACGGCGAGCCGGCCCCGATCGCCGAGCGGTGCCTACGATCTCGATCGCGTGCTCCTTCTGGCGGGAGGTCGCTTCGAGTTGTTGAGAGACTGTTTCCAAATCGTCCACGAACAGCTTCACGGCTTCTTTCCCGCGGCTCAAACTTACAAAAAGAGCACGCTTATTTATACCGCCGCCAGATGGCATGATCGCGATGGCGGTGTCCGCCGTCTGGCCCTGCGCGGCGAAGCTGGTTACGCAGTAGCCGAGGCCGAACCGCCGAAACTCCGGCGGGATCACGCGACCATCGTCGAGCGCGATACGCCCGCCTTCGATTGACTTAACCGTCGCCGTCGTGCCGTTCGTAATGCGGCGGCCGTCCGGGCAGACGTAATTCGCCTGGAACTGGATCTTGTCGCCGGTTGCCAGGCGAATCTTCCGCCGGCGCACTGCCTGGATCGCCTCCATCTCCGACTCGGGCACCAGCTTGACAGAAGGCGCCTCGATGATGAAGTCGCCGGTGTATGCCCGCCCGTGAAACTTGCCCGTGGTGCCAAGCGGAACGTCGCCGACGCGCCGGGCGAAGTACGCGACGGAATCCTCCGGCCAGTATCGCTTGTGCTTCCGCTGTGCCAGGGAGAGGTCGACGTTCTGAAAGATCTCAACCTCGATTTCCTCGGCGCCGAGCCGGCCGCGCGCCCGGCGCTCCGCGCGAATCGCCGCCGTCGAGTGCTCAATTTCGAACCAGGTAGGGGCGACTGCACACACCGATCCCCTCTTTTCGCTGTCGCAATAGAACCTGGCCGCGGCCTGGCGGCGCTCATCGGCGACGGTGCATTCTTCGATCGCCCCCATCTGTTCAAGCGTGGAGAACGCTTTGTCGAACCGGCCGCGCGACATCTGCTTCACCGCGCGCCGGTAAGGCTTCGGGCGCTGGCGGCGGATGATGTTGAGTTCGCCTTTCGTCGTGTTGGATTTTTGCTGGAGCAAGCTGAAGGGACTGCCCGACCCGACGGATTTATTTTGCCGTACGTCTCCTGAGAGTATGAGCCTCAATCCGTGGAGACCGGCCGTGAGCAGCAGGCGGGAGCACTGGCTGGTGCTCATCAGGCTGGCCTCGTCCACGATTACGGTCTTGATCGAACGGTGGGAGGCGCGGGCGTGGAGAAAGGAGTCGAGCGTCTTCGCTTCGATGCCATCGCGCGCGAGGACCTCGACCGCCGACGCGGTGGGTGCGACACAGATCGAGTGCGGGATCGCCGCCGAGATCGGACGGAGCGCGTAGGATTTGCCCGAGCCGGGCGGGGCCTGGGCGAGGACCACGCGATCATGGCTTCCGACGACTGTCTCCGCCAGCCGGGCTTGCTCCGGGGCCAGACCGTCAGTGTTGACCGAAGCAGCGAACGCCGAGCACCGCCCGATACCATCCTGGGCAAACTTGATAATTCGACGCTCCAGCGCCTGCATCTCCACCGTCGTGCAATCCGTGCCCTCGCGAACGAGGTCGAGCCTGCCGATGCCCTTCTTGATTTGCGCCCAGGGTGTCCGGCCTTGGCTGTGGCGAAGCGCGTGCTCCGCCAGGCGCCAAGTTTCCGAGATGGTGGTCCGCTCGAAGACGTGGCGTTTCGCAAACTCGGCGCACTCGTCTGCAATGGCCGCCTGCCCGGCCGCGGCCTGGCCGTCATCGGCCGGAGCGGATGCGTTGGCGCGCGATGACCGTGCGTTGGTGGCGAGAGCCTGGAGCTTGGCCTTTGTCTCCGGGTCGAGTTGAGATAGTTGGTAGGCGCGAAGTTCCTCGGGGCTGAGTTTTTTGTTTTTGGGGCGCTTAACGTCTTTGGCAAGCACGGCTCTCTCATCATTACTGATCGCTCTCCCGAGCCGTTCCTCCATCAAGCGTTCCGCCTCCGTAATCTTCGCGCGCGACTTCGAGTAGAGCTTGATCGCATCCGTCGGAACGCCGACGATCTCGAAGCCATCCTTCTCCTGGCGAAGCTCGTACCCGCCGTGGCGGAGTTGCTCGGCAAGCCTGTTCCTGAAAATCTCCGTGAACATCCTGCAACGGCGAAGCGATTCGGCGCAATCGAGAGCCCGGTACTTTCCTTCGGCGGTCACCGTGAGGTTGACCGCGACATGATGACAGTGAAAATTTGGGTCAAGTTCGCGACTCTCCTGATGTTCTGCAGCCATCCAAATCATTTTGCCGGTCTGCTCACTATGATCGGCTCCGCCAGCGCGAACACGGACGCCGGCATAGTTCTCCAGTTCGGCGAGGGCGAACCGGTCCGCCTCACGAACCATGGCGGCCATGCGGTCGTCGAACATTCCAATGACGGATACCGACTTAGGCGCGCTGGCCACAATATCGACGCCCTCCCGTCTGTTTTTCGTCCGCCTGGCGACGAGGTCCTCACCGGTTACGGGGTGGTATCCGTCAAGCAGTCGCTGGAGTTGCTCCTGGGTGGGTGGCATTCCAGCGATTCCAAAATGTTCCGCGAGCTTGCCTCCCCACTCAGGAGCATTGGAACCGGTTGCGAAATAGTAAGCAGCCGCAGCCTTGGGATCTGACTTCCGGTGTAGGTCGTCTTTGAAATAATTCGCCGCGCTCCCCTTTGCTATCGGTCTGAAAGTTATCACAAGGGGGACTGGGTCGACGGGGTTTGCAGGTCAAGTGGGTTTTGGGACAGGGGATCGATCTTTTTTGCGGGTTGGTTGGAAGGGTGAGGGGACTTTGGGTGGGTTGTGGGTGATTGGGTGGGACAGGCGAGGGGACGGATGGCGACGGAAACAGCGAACGGCAAAAAAAACGCGAGCACCCCACAACCACAAAAATCCGCGCCGCAACCCAAACCAGTAACAAGGACACCATCTCCTTGAGGCTTCGCCTCAAGAGCTTTCGCGCGTATTCGGGCGCTTCAAGGGATCGCGAGCACGTGAAGAACGACGTGCGAAACGGCCGGATCGGGACAAGAGAGCGTGGCTTTGCCGCTGCATTTTGCGCACGGCTACCGTGAATTTTTACCGCGCTGCAGGAGGGAAAGCGGTCGGAAAATCCCGCGTCTGCGTTCCTGGTCTGAACGATTTTTGTCCGGTGAATGACCGGAAAGCCGGCGAGAACCGCTGCATCGGGCATCCGTGCATCGAGGCAAAACTCGCCATCTCGAAGGAAAAAACTGGCGTTTCGACGCCGCTTTTGCAATCACCGAGAGCGGGTTGGAGGCCCTAACATCACCCTTCATTAAGGGCGCGTTGTGGGAGGGCGGCGCATTGCATGGGTGGAAAAATCGGCGGCGACCCATCGCCGGCGATGGTGAAAATGCAGGTGCCTGACAGTGAAACCGGGGACGAAGTGAACGGCGGAGCCCGTATGAAGTCGGGTTGGGGCGGTGGTGCGCCGCGTCCACGGATGTCAACCCCGCCCGAACAATGCCATGGCGACTCGATCCCGGCGGGATGTTCCGGGCGGCGCAAAGCACTTTTTTGAAACTTTAATATGCCTTGGGCGCGGAAAGTCGACAAGTAGCCGTATGCGTGATTTCCGACCACTACTTCACAACCAGCCTCGGCAATATCGTCCTCGGCGACAGCCTGGAGATCCTGCGGGCCTGCGTGGCGGACGATTCTGTCGATTTGATCGTCACGAGCCCTCCCTATGCCCTCGTGCGAAAAAAGGAATACGGGGGCGCGGATGCGTCCGAATACCTGGAATGGTTTCGTCCGTTCGCCATTGAATTTCACCGCGTGTTGCGCGACACCGGCTCTCTGGTCATCAACATTGGCGGCGCGTGGAACAAGGGCTTCCCGACCCGCAGCCTTGTCCATCTGAAGCTGCCGGTCATGCTCGTTGAAGAGCACCGTTTCCATCTGTGCCAGGAGATTTTTTGGTACAACCCGGCGCGTATTCCTGGACCGGCGGAGTGGGTTTGCATTAGGCGCAACCGGCTCAAAGATTCGGTGGAAATGGTCTGGTGGCTTGGCAAAACGCCCTGGCCCCGGAGTAGCAACAGGCGGTTGTCCATACCGTACAGCGCGTCGATGCAGGCTCTCATCAAGGAGGGCAACAAGGCCCAGTCCCGTCCATCAGGCCACCTTGTAACGACCAAAATCAGCCGGGACAACGGCAGCGCGATATGCCCAAACCTGCTCGCGATCGCGAACACCGAGAGTGGCTCATCCTATCTGCGGCGCTGCAGATCCAAGGGGATCAAAGCCCACCCCGCCCGGTTCCCGGCCGCCTTGCCGGAAGCCTTTATCCGAATGCTGACCGATCCGGGCGACCTGGTTATCGATCCTTTCGCGGGCTCCTGCACCACGGGAAAAGTCTGCGAGGATCTGGGCCGAAGGTGGATTTGCTGCGAGCGGGAGGAAGAATATCTGCGCGGCGCTATCGAGCGCTTCAGCGGAAACCAAGACGCTGGCTCCCGTGAAAATCCCACGAAATATGAGTTGTCGCACCCCGGAGTGCTGTGGAGCCAGATGGTTGACGCCCCGTTGAGCCCGGACGGAGGAAGGTATTTCCGCCGAGATAATGCCCGCTCGCAGCGAACATCGATCTGATGAACATCGAGTCTTTGCGACTGGCATCCCACCGCTTCACCATGCAAGGGCAGGAGCAGGGCAGGCCGTACCTCACCACGCTGGCCGTTGCGACGGCTGCCTCCAGATTCTTGACGGCGGCCTGGAAGGCAAGGTGGTTCGCTCCGCGGATGTACCGCGCCACGGCTGACGTGGAGAGCAAAAGCGCGTTTCCGAACATTTCCTGGAGAGACACTGTGAATCGCCTGGCGCGTCGCGCAGTATGAAACGGCATCTATTTTGCTCTCACTTTGCGGCGATGAGATCGCTCTTCACGCGAGCAAACCCAAGATTTTCGTGAAAACTCCGCCCACCGAAATCATAACCGCGTTGGAGCGGTACGCCTCGGATCCGTGCGGCGGCGTCCCGAAGGCTCTGCTCACAAGCGAATTCATCGGCGCCCGAAATTCCAAGGGGGAGACCGTTCTCTTCACGGCCGTCCGGAACGGCCACATCAACCAGATCCCCGAGGAACTCCTTACCGAAGACCTCTGGATCATCGGCGATTCGGACGGGTGGACTCCCATCCATGAAGCCCTTGCGGACGGCGAACACATCGACCAAATCCCCGCGAAATGTCTTACCGAAAAGGTGTTGGGGTTCAGGGATGGAGATTTTCCCCCGCCCATCATAGTCGCCGCCAACGAGGGAAACCTTGATAGACTTCCACCCGTTGCCCTCAACGCGAATATCCTGACCCTGGAGATCGCCGAACGGGAAGATGAGCACTGCTGCAACGCGCTCACTCTCTCCGCGAAAACCGGCCAAATTGACAAACTGCCGGCATCGCACGTGGCCGCGGCCATTGTCTGCACAAATTGGCGCGAGGTCCGGCGCCTGTGGATCCTGGATGAAGTCACCGCGAGGTTTCCGGAAATGACCAGAGATGAAATCACGGCGGTCACCGGGGCATTCGTTCGAGAGGCCATTGAGACCGGAGTCCTCACCAACATCCCACGGTCATTTATCCGCCCCGAGATCCTGAGGACGATGGATGCCAACGGTTGGTCCGCTTACCATTTTGCCGCAGAGTTTGGCCTTTTATCCGAACTCCCGCCCCAAATGCTGACGATCGACGACCTGACAGACTGCGCCAAGGGTGGCGAGTGTCCGATCGGCATCGCGGCGGCCCGCAGCCACATCGACCAAATCCCAATCAGTCTTCTCACCACGGATGCCCTCCAGACGACCGATGCTTCCAACACCACCTGCGCCGAGGCCATCGTAGCTCAATGTCTGCCCTACGTGAAAGCCCGCTGGGACGACTTTCCCGACGATGTTCGTGCCCTTTTCTTGATGCACCTCTTCGCCCCTTAGCCGAGCAGGGTGTTCATGGCAATGTGTTCTGGCGTCAGTGGGCGAGCAGGTAACTGAGGGGCTGGCCTTTTCAGGGAGTCGGCGGTATCTTCAGGCAAGTAAGAATCCTCGGGGCAAGCCCCGAGGCATTTCAGAATGAACTCGGACCAGCCAGATAAAGTCATCTCAGGGATCGCCATCCAAGGCGGGTTCGTGATCACCGGACGGGAGATCACGGCGACTGCCGATGGGGTACAAATTGAGGCGATGGACGGCACGATCACGGAAGTTGAGCTGGACGACATCACCGCCATCGTCCCAGCCAGCCCGGACGGCTCCCTCAAGGGGGAGGCCCTGTTCGGCGACCCCCAATCCGAAAAGAACAGAAATAGGGCACAAATCGCCCTCGCGCTGCTCACTGTCGAGCACTACCTGCTTCAGTTTCAAAAAGCAGTGCCGGGAACGCAGCTCGAAAAGTGCGAGTTCGTGCTGTTTGGATCCTCCACCCTGACCTTGACCGCGCTGCCGGAGCGAATTTCCCATGACATTGACGTTGCCGTGCCTAGAGAGTTCCTGGGTTTTCTAAAGCGAAAACTCCAGGACAGGGATCCTTGGACCCAATCGGGGTTCGAGATCAGCATCGAACCAGCCTATCTGCTTGACTACTGCGGCAACTGGAGACAACGCAGTTCGGTGATCTTGGGCACTACGACCGCTCGGTTCGACGTGCTGCATCCATTGGACACAGTCAGCCAAAAACTCCTTCGCACGGACCAAGCAACCTTCGAACGCAAAGATGTTTCCGACATTGACCTGGTACTCAAGAAAACCACGCCGAGCAAGGAAACGCTCTTGCATATCCTCCAGGAAGGCTGCCTTCGATACAGCAACCCGGTACCCGAAGAAGCCCTGGCAGCCAAAAGGAACACCGCCTGGTTTCTCAAATCCTATCTGCCGGGCCGAGATCTCCAAAAAGACGTAATTGATCCATGGGTGAACGAGCGGCGGGCGGAACTCGCGAACCTAGGACACCTGCCACGGGCGGCAGTCACGCCCCTATCGGAGCCGATAGCTTGGGAAAAACTGCTTGATCCCAACCCGCCTGAACCGCCACTCCCTTAGGCAGATGAACAGGCCACGAACCATCCCATACGGCAATCCTGACAACCCCGCTAGAGTCGCCGCACGCACTTGGGTGGAGACAGGAACTATCACCGATCAGCAAGCCGCCGGACTCCGTGGCATTCTACTGCGCTCCACAGAACCAGAGGATTGCGACGACCGAACCGCCCGGTTGGCGGCCGTCCTCTTGGAACTAGCGAGTCCAGAGCCACACGCCGGATCGGCGCGGAGCTTGCAAAGCGATCCACTGACCCTCTCGCTGAAAAGGCATCGAAACGCGTTCCAAATCAGAGCCCTAATAAAGGCCGGAGCAGCCCGGGTCCGAGAATGTGATAATTGGACGGGGAGACCCGCTGCTGAAGGGAAGGCAGCTCGCCGGGGGATCGCCCAAACTGGCCGCGATTTTGCTTCCGCTCCTAGCTCTTCGGGCGAGCCGTAAAATATTCGCCCGGAGTTGTGCATCCCCGTGATGGGCGTCATCGGCGGCGTGAGGGACGCCCGGATTGGGCGCTCCGAGCCCTTCTCCGCTGCCTAGAAAATGCCGTGAGTCACTTTGGCAGCGGCCCGCTGCTCTTGATCACTGATTAGGTGGCCGGCCACCTCACCCTCAGAAGACCAATTTTGGAAACGCTGAATATTCAGACTCTGGAAATACAGAGAGGACGGCAATGTAAAAAAGACAAGTTTTCGCCTGTTCTTCGCCGTTGGCAACTCTATAACAACCACCACGACAGCAGCTTATATCGCTATCAAGAAAAAGCACACCAGAGTAGGCCATTTAGATGTCGATAAGGCAATAGCGGCCGGCGGTGTCTTTGCCCGTCACAAGGATGGTATAGGTGTCCCCCGCTACTCCAAGGCGGGGTAGCGCCTGGTCTTCGTTCGACCGCGCCAGCACGAGATTCCGTTTGAGATCATCGGGCGGAATCGTCGAAGCGGGTGGTGATGAGGTGCTTGGTTTGCCGTTCACGACGCTATTTCTCTTGCCGGCATTGCCTTGAGCCGGACTTTTTCAGCAATAATCTTGGATCCGGTCGAGCATAGGGTGCCTTTGGGATCGGTCAAATACCTCCCCGGCGCGAGCCGCATGCGCAACTCCCGCTCAACCTCAACCGCCGGGCCGCGGCCTGGGTGTCTTTGCGGAGACAGCGCCGCGCGCGGGTGGGTGGCCTTGCTTTGGCGCCTGGCCGCGGCCTGGGGTGTTGAGTATGCCGGTGGCCGCCGCTATAGTTTCTTTCAAGCGGCCTGGCGCGGGCGGTGGGACGGGTGACAGTGAAGCCGAATTCCCCGGTCGGGCATCAGTTGGACTATTGCCTCGCCTTAAGTGCGGCCAATTTGCCAAAATCGAGCAAATGCAAGCCAGCCGTCCCTCCCAAGCCGCGTCCAGGCGCACTGCCGTGGCCGAGTACCAGGCGGCGCAGCAGAATCTGGCCGACGTATTGCTGGCTGTTGCAGCGGGGCGGAAGCGTCTCGCCCTGGCCAAGAAGTCTCTCAAGGACCTTGATGCCAACCAGGATGCCTCCCGGCTCGTCCGTGGGGCCGCGAAGGCCGGAGGGGCCACAGGAGAGGGCTGGTTGGCGTCCGCGAAACCGAAGTGACAGCGGCTCCGGCGGGCATGACCATTGTCAGATCGGATTTTCGTCGAACCGGCACGCTGCCGGCATTGACTATAGTCATTGCATGGCAGAAAAAGTGCTGCAAGCTGGCGGGATGTGAATTGGAGCGGTGGCGATCCTTGTCCGCCGTCCGTGCCTTTGGTCTTTTTAACTATGAAAGTATTGATTATTGACGATGAACCCTTGGTCCGAACTACCCTCGGGTACGCCCTCTCCGTCGCGGGATGGGAGGTCTTCGATCGCGATCAACATGCGGATTTTCCAGGCTTGATTCGGGAGCACGACATCGACGTGGTCATCACGGATTACAGGATGGATAAAGTCACCGGCCTCGATTTGATCGAGCTGATGAGGGAGGCCGGTTTTGGAATCCCGGCCTTGATTCTCTCCGGCAATGTTTATGCCATTGACCGGAACCGCGCAAAGCGGCTGGGCGTGCTCGAAATCCTCTCAAAACCGCCGAACCTAAAGCAACTGCTCCGCACGCTGGTTAACGCGGTCGCGGGCGGCAACGCTGACAGGCCACGTCTCGTGCGTTAAATCGCAAGCATGGAGGAGCGATGCTTCTTGCCTTGGCTCACCCTAAGGGCGGAAATTGCCGCCATGGCTAAAATACCGCAAGAAATTCAGGAGTTCATCAAAGGCAAAATGGCATGGGTGGCCACGGCTTCCCCGGATGCGATGCCAAATGCCACCCCAAAGGGAAGCGTTCAGGTGATCGATGACGAGCACCTGGTGTTCGCCGATCTGTTCTCCCTCAAGACCAGGGAAAACCTCAAGGCGAACCCGAAGATCGCCGTTACGGTGGTGGATGAGAAGACCTACAAGGGCTATCAGTTCAAGGGATCCGCTGAATTGCTCACGACCGGCCCCCTCTTTGACCAGGTTGCGGAGCAGGTGAAGAAAGCTCCCATAAAACTGCCGCCGGTGAATTACGTGGTCAAAATCACGGTGGAGTCGATCTACGACCAATCCGTGGGGCCCGAGGCGGGGAAGAAGATCGGATAGCACCCGTCAGGAGCGGGCACCCGATGGCCACGACGGATTCTGCGGCGCGACGATTTCGACGTGCGCGGGGACGGTCCTAACCGCGTTTGGCCTTAGCGGTCGCGGATTTGAGGATTTTCCAGAGATCGACGCCAAGCGCCTCGGAGATGCGAAGGAAAACATCGAGCGTCGGTTTGCGCAACTCGCGCTCGATCAGGGAGACCATGCTGACGTGAAGACCCGCTTTTTGGGCGAGCACGTTCATTGAAAGGTTCTGCTTCAGCCGTTCCGCGCGGAGGGCCGCGACGACTTTGGAGGAGATGATCTGGCGCTCTGGGAGCTTTGGCACCAGCGAGGAATAGGGCAAACCGAGGCCTGATTTGCATTTGACAATAGTCAAAGGAGAGGACGATTGTTCAGCCTTGAACCGGAAGCAAACGGGTTTTTACCGTTTCCAAGACGGATCGGAGGGAACCTCGTTGGTCTATTGCGCGGCGCCCCGCCAAGTGACCGCACCGATTACAGGGCTGCGCCGAAAGCTTCCATTCCTGCCGCGTGGTAGTATGACGAAAAGGAGAAAATGACTCGACCGAGCAAATCATCCGCCAAGAAGCACCGAGCGACTGCAAGCCGGCCGCGGCCCGCCGGGTCAAAGAGGAAGCGGGGTGGCAATGTGCCATGGTTTCTGCAGGACGACTCCGTGGTGGTAATGATTGCCCCGAAAGCTGTTCGCCGCTGAGGCCGCTTCCATCCCCGAATGCGCGCAGATTTCTTGACGGTTTTGCTCGCGCACGCGCCGCGGATCTTGGTGTGGGGAAGCACGGGGCGATCTCTTCCTCGATTGCGTATTCATCCGCCACCGTCGGCAATGGCGAAAGTTCGTCCGCCTGATGCCGGGCGAGCAGTCCTCGTCACCGGCCCACTGGCAGGTGGAGATTACAGGTGGGTCGAGCGAACGTGTGGCCGCGGCCGGAATTCGGTGATTCTCGTATCTTTTCCACAATGAAAATCTTGTTTGCAGCGGACCTTCACCTGAACATCCCGGATCCGAGCCGGCGCACGGGGCGAACGACCTTCGGCGCGTTTGCAGAATCGGTCGTTGCGGAAAACCCGGACGCCGTCGTCATTGGCGGAGATATTGGGGTCCCGGAGCGGGCAGGCGACTATCTCCTCGCCATCCGGCGGGTTGTGGGGGATCGCCCACTTGCCCTCTGCCTCGGAAATCACGATTTTTGGGTGCCGCCGTGGATGAAATCCGAGTTTTCGTCGCTCCAAGAGGTTATCGAAAGGTATTGGAGTTTTCCGGCGCGGGAGGTTGGGGCTGTGCTCCTCGATGAGGGGAATGCGGACCTTGGCGAGCTAATCGTGGCAGGCGGATATGGCCACTTCGATCTCGGGTTGGCTGTGCCGGATCTCCACCTCCGAGGCAATCGCATCACGGAGCGCGTCTATCTGGCTGGGATCGGCTGGAATGATTTCGTCCGGATCCCGAACTGCGCAACGAGGCTTCAGGTTGAGGCGAGAGAGCAGGCGGCCGGCATAGCGAAGCGCGTGGATGAAGCGATCGGGTCGAAGAAACGCGTGCTGGTAGCCATCCATACCTGTCCGTGGCGGGAGCTTAACGGGCATCCATTGACCGGCGGAGTGGAGGACATCTTGAGCGCCTATTCGGGCAATTCAATGGTTGGGCTGGAACTGGAGCAACGGGCGTCGGCCATTGAGTTCCTGATTTGCGGCCATACCCATATGCCGGTTCGGGAGCGGAAAATGCACGGCATCGCTCAGGTCTTGAATGTGGGGACAGACTACGGCTACTTCCGCGGCGTTATCTACGACACCTCGGATAGGTCGGTCAGATGGGTCGGGGAGCAATTCTGAGCGGAGAATTTAGGTCGAATCAAAATCGCTCTCGCTGGCGCCATCAACTCCATGCGTTTCTGCCCTGCAAGCCGATGGACCTTGGGGTTTTGCAACAATGTCGGGCGGAAGCTGGCATTAGCGCTC